>Ga0160431_100341_pt1 | contig 25143 bp, 22 predicted proteins | sample HID1971K_E0MG_FD_108212 | JGI IMG/M metagenome (GOLD analysis project Ga0160431, IMG submission 108212) | Enriched millipede-associated microbial communities from UW Madison campus, WI, USA - HID1971K_E0 MG | ecosystem: Host-associated > Arthropoda: Insects > Digestive system > Unclassified ...
GCATTTGAAATAGTCGAACGGCTCCAGGCACTCGCGGCAGCGATACAGCGCCTTGCAGGCCGTGGAGCCGAACTGGCTGAGCAGTTCGGTGTTGTCGCTGGCGCACTGCGGGCAGCACACCTGGGGCGCTTCGCCGAGCAGGCTGCGCTTGCTGGCGCTGCCTTGCGGCGGGGCGATGCCATAGACCCGCAGGCGTTCGCGGCCAAGGTCGCTGATCCAGTCGGTGCTCCAGGCCGGGGTCAGCCGGCGCTCGAGGTCTGGTGCGGCAAACCCGGCCTGTTCCAGCGCCTGGCGGATATCGCCCTCGATCACCTCGGTGGCGGGGCAGCCGGAGTAGGTCGGCGTGACCACCAGGTGCAGGTGCCCGGCGCGCCAGTCGAGGTCGCGGACAATCCCAAGGTCGACCACGCTGACCACCGGCACTTCCGGGTCCATGACCTGACCCAGCACCTCCCAGGCGCGGGCCAGGTCGTCGCCGCGTGGCGCGCGGGCGCCACGGTCACCGACGATCAGCTCACCAGGTTGCATCGGGGTAGGCCCTTGGCAGGAACTGCATTTCGGCCAGCAACAGGCCCAGGTGCTCGGTGTGCAGGCCTTGGCGACCACTGAGGTAGAAGTGGCTGGCCGCCTTGGGCAGCGGCAGGTCGACCGTGGCGAACAGGGTGCTTACCTGCTGCAGCCAGGCCGCGCCGACCTGGGCAGGGTCGGCAGCGATACCGGCCTCGGCCAGGGCCACTTCGCTGTCGCTGCCTGCCACGAGCTCCACGGTGAAACGCCACAGGGCGGGAATCGCTTCGAGCATGCGCCGGCGGCTTTCGTCGGTGCCGCCACCCAGGCGCTGCACCCACTCGGAGGAGCGGCGCAGGTGGTAGGTGACTTCCTTGAGGGCCTTGGCGGCGATGCCCGCGATACGTTCGTCGCTGGAGTCGGCCAGGCGCTGCAGCACGGCATGGTGCCAGGCGTCATAGAAGAACTGCTTGGCCATGGTCACGGCGAAATCGCCATTGGGCTGTTCGACCAGCAACAGGTTGCGGTACGCCCGCTCGTCGCGACGAAACGCCAGGGCGTCGGCGTCGCGGCCGTCATCGAGCAGTTCGGCAGCGTATTCCAGCCAGTTGCGGGCCTGGCCGACCAGGTCCAGGCCCACGTTCATCAGGGCCAGTTCTTCTTCCAGTGCCGGTGCGTGACCGCACCATTCGCACAGGCGCTGGCCCTGGATCAGGGCGCTGTCGCCGAGCAGCAACAGGTAGGGGATAAGTGCTTGCTTGTGCATGGCCAACCTCACATGTGTCCGACTTCGTCGGGCAGTTCGTAGAAGCTGGCGTGGCGGTAGACCTTGTCGTCCGAGGGCACGAACAGTGGGTCTTTCTCGTCAGGCGAAGAGGCGGTGATCAGCGCCGAAGGCACGACCCACAGGCTCACGCCTTCGCTGCGGCGGGTGTACAGCTCGCGGGCATTTTCGATGGCCATGGCGGCGTCGGCGGCATGCACGCTGCCGACATGCTTGTGGTTCAGGCCGTGCTTGCTGCGCACGAACACTTCGTAGAGGGTCCAGACAGACATCTTCAATCTCCGCATCAATCGCCGTCAGGCGGCGTTCTTGTTCTGTTGTTTGCGTGCGTAGGCCACGGCCGCTTCACGGACCCAGGCACCATCCTCGATGGCCTTGCGCCGGGTGGCGACGCGCTCCAGGTTGCAGGGGCCGTTGCCCTTGATCACTTCGTAGAACTCGTCCCACTGGATCTCGCCGAAGTCGTAGTGGCCGCGGGCTTCGTTCCATTTGAGGTCCGGGTCGGGGGCGGTGCAGCCGAGCAGTTCGAGCTGCGGCACGGTCTGGTCGATGAAGCGCTGGCGCAGTTCGTCGTTGGTCTGGCGCTTGATCTTCCAGGCCATGGACTGGGCGCTGTTGGGCGAATGCTCGTCGCTTGGGCCGAACATCATCAGGGCCGGCCACCACAGGCGGTTGATGGCGTCCTGGACCATGTCCTTCTGCGCCTGGGTGCCCTCGCGCATCATGGTCAGCAGCAGTTCGTAGCCCTGGCGCTGGTGGAAGCTCTCTTCCTTGCAGATACGGATCATGGCGCGGGAGTAGGGGCCGTAGGAGGTGCGCTGCAGCACCACCTGGTTGACGATGGCGGCGCCGTCGACCAGCCAGCCCACGGCGCCCATGTCGGCCCAGCTCAGGGTCGGGTAGTTGAAGATGCTCGAATACTTGGCCTTGCCGCTGTGCAGCTTGGCGATCTCTTCGTCGCGGTCGGCGCCGAGGGTTTCCATGGCGCTGTACAGGTACAGGCCGTGGCCGGCTTCGTCCTGGATCTTGGCCATCAGCTGCAGCTTGCGCTTGAGGCTCGGGGCACGGGTGACCCAGTTGCCTTCGGGCAGCATGCCGACGATTTCCGAATGGGCGTGCTGGGAGATCTGCCGGATCAGGGTCTGGCGGTAGGCCTCGGGCATCCAGTTCTTGGCTTCGATCTTGATTTCGGCGTCGATCTTCTCCTGGAAGTTGCGCTCTTCGGGCGACATCTCCTCCAGCGACTTGACGCGTTTGACTCCGGTTTCCACTAGCTGTGCGTACATGTTCCGACTCCTGCTAAGGCATGAGTCATTTGTAAGCGATACAAAACATAACGTCAAACAGTTTTATGTGTATCAAATAAGATTTGTGTATCGATTTGCCTGGGTTGGGTTTTGCGGGGGTGCGTAAAACGAGCGCCGCCCGCGCGGCGCATCGCGGCTAAAGCCGCTCCTACATTTGTTGCAACGTGCCATGGTCTGTCAGGCCATGGTTGTCCGCCTTTGGCAACCGCCGAGAAAGCGCGTCGAGCCAACAAGGCAGGCAACCATGGCCTATCTGACATAGGTACGTTGCAACAAATGTAGGAGCGGCTTTAGCCGCGATGCGCCGCGCGGGCGGCGCTCGATCTCACCAACGATAAATGACTTTCGGCGAACGCCTCAGCCGGCCAACCGTTTGTCGAACACATGGCACGCCTTGCCCTCGGAGCGCTTCAGCGTCCCGCAGGGCTGCAGCCGCACCAGGCTGCTGATGCCGATGTAGGTCTTGATCTGCTTGGTCAATTCAGCCGCGATCAGCTTGCGTTGGCCTTCGTCCAGGTTCTGGCATTCCGCACGCAGTTCCACATGCACCTCGACACTGTCCAGGTTGCCATTGCGATACAGATGAATCTCATAAAGCTCAGAAAGCTGTTTTATTTTCAGCACCTGCTCCTCGATCTGTGTCGGGAACACGTTGACCCCACGAATGATCAGCATGTCGTCGCTTCGCCCGGTGATCTTGCCGATACGCCGCATCGGCCGCGCCGTGCCCGGCAACAGGCGGGTCAGGTCACGGGTGCGGTAGCGCACCATCGGCAGCGCCTCCTTGCTCAGCGAGGTGAACACCAGCTCGCCCAGCTGGCCGTCGGGCAGCACCGCGCCGGTGACCGGGTCGATGATCTCGGGGTAGAAGTGGTCTTCCCAGATGGTCGGGCCGTCCTTGGTCTCGATGCACTCCATGGCCACGCCCGGGCCCATGATTTCCGACAGGCCGTAGATGTCCAGGGCATCGATGCCCAGGCGCTGTTCGATGGAGCGGCGCAACTCGTCCGTCCACGGTTCGGCACCGAAGATGCCCAGGCGCAGCTTGAGGTCGTTGGGGTCGATACCCTGGCGCTCGATCTCGTCGGCCAGGTTGAGCATGTAGGACGGCGTGACCATGATGATGTCGGGCTGGAAGTCACGAATCAGCTGCACCTGCTTCTCGGTCTGGCCGCCGGACATGGGGATCACCGTGCAACCCAGGCGCTCGGCGCCGTAGTGGGCACCCAGGCCACCCGTGAACAGGCCATAGCCGTAGGACACATGCACCTTGTCGCCCTTGCGGCCGCCGGCGGCGCGAATGGAGCGGGCGACCACGTTGGCCCAGGTGTCGATGTCGTTCTGGGTGTAGCCCACCACGGTCGGCTTGCCGGTGGTGCCGCTGGAGGCGTGCAGGCGCACCACTTCCTGCTGGGGCACGGCGAACATGCCGTAGGGGTAGTTGTCGCGCAGGTCGTTCTTGCCGGTGAAGGGGAACTTCGCCAGGTCGTCGAGTGATTTCAGGTCATCAGGGTGGGCGCCGCATTCGTCGAAACGCTTGCGGTACAGCGGCACGTTGTCGTAGGCGTGCTTGAGGCTCCAGCGCAACCGTTCCAGCTGGTGTTGACGCAGCTCATCGACACTGGCGGTTTCCATCGGGTCCAGCAGGGCACGATCGGCTTTATGGTACATATTCATGGCATCACTCGAATTGTTCTTGTAGACCGGCCCTGCCGAGCGAACAGCAGGGCCGTGAGTGTCATGGACGCAGCATAACCGGCGGCGTCGCGTTCAGTAACACGCCATTGGTCAGAGGCGTTCAATGACCATGGCGATGCCTTGGCCGACGCCGATGCACATGGTGCACAGGGCGTAGCGTCCGGCGGTTTCCTCCAGTTCGTGCAGGGCGGTGGTGACCAGGCGTGCGCCGCTCATGCCGAGCGGGTGGCCAAGGGCGATGGCGCCGCCATTGGGGTTGACCCGAGGATCATCGTCCTGCAGGCCCAGCTCGCGCAACACGGCCAGGCCCTGGGCGGCGAAGGCCTCGTTGAGTTCGATCACATCCATGTCGTCCAGCGACAGGCCGGTCAGGGCCAGCACCTTGCGGGTCGCCGGCACCGGGCCGATACCCATGATGCGCGGCTCGACCCCGGCCACCGCCATGCCGACGATGCGCCCGCGTGCCTTCAGGCCATGGCGACGGGCCGCTTCGCTGCTGGCCAGCAGCACTGCGCAGGCCCCGTCGTTGACACCCGAGGCGTTGCCGGCGGTGACGCTGCCGCCCTGGCGGAACGGCGTGCCGAGCTTGGCAAGCTGTTCCAGGGTAGTGTCGGCGCGTGGGTGTTCGTCGTGCTCGACACGCAGGGCCGGGCCTTTGCGCTGGGCGATCTCCACCGGCACGATCTCCCGCGCCAGGCGACCGCGCGCCTGGGCGGCCGCGGCCTTGTGCTGGCTGCGCAGGGCGAAGGCGTCCTGGTCGGCGCGGGAAATGGCAAACTGTTCGGCGACGTTTTCCGCGGTTTCCGGCATCGAGTCGATGCCGTATTCGGCCTGCATCAGCTTGTTGACGAAACGCCAGCCGATGGTGGTGTCGTACAGTTCGGCGCTGCGGCCAAAGGCCTGCTCGGACTTGCCCATGACGAACGGCGCCCGCGACATCGACTCGACGCCGCCGGCCAGCATCAGGCCGGCTTCGCCGCAGCGCAGGGCACGGGCGGCATTGCCGATGGCGTCCATGCCCGAGCCGCACAGGCGGTTGATCGTGGTGCCCGGCACGTCGATCGGCAGCCCGGCCAGCAGCGTAGCCATGTGCGCGACGTTGCGGTTGTCTTCGCCGGCCTGGTTGGCGCAGCCGAGGATCACGTCGTCGATGGCCTGCCAGTCCAGTTCCGGGTGACGTGCGACCAGCGCCTTGATCGGCACCGCGGCCAGGTCGTCGGCGCGCACACTGCTCAGGGCGCCGCCGTAGCGGCCGATTGGCGTGCGCACGGCATCGATGATCAGCGCCTCGGAAAGGGTGTGTTCAGTCATCTTGCTTCTCCTGCGCGAGCACGGTGCCGCGCACTTTGTAGGATTTGCCATGGAACAGGGCGATCAGCTCGCCACGCTGGTTTTCGATGCGCACGTCGTACAGGCCGGTGCGGCCCTTGCGGCTCTGTTCGCTGGCGGTGGCCGTGAGCAGGTCGCCGCACAGCGCCGGGGCGACATAGTCGATGCTGCAGCCCAGGGCGACGGTGGCTTCGTCATAGCTGTTGCAGGCGAAGGCGAACGCCGAGTCGGCCAGGGCGAACAGGAAGCCGCCGTGGCAGGTGCCGTGGCCCTGGATCATGTCGGCACGTACCGGCATGCTCAGGCGCGCGCGGCCAGCGCCGGCGTCGAGCAAGTGGATGCCTAGCGCCTGAGTGGCCTGGTCGCGGGAAAACATGGCATCGGCGCAGGCCTGGGCCAGTTCGTCAGGGGTGCGTTGCAAGTCAGTCATGCAGGCGAGCTCCTTGGGCCTCTTTGCGGCGCAGCAACAGGGAAGGGCGGTAGCGGCTTTCGCCGTAGCTGCGCTGCAGGTTGTCGAGCACGCGCAGGGTGTAGCCGATGCCGATCTGCTCGGCCCAGGCCAGCGGGCCGCATGGGTAATTGACCCCGGCGCGCATGGCCAGGTCGATGTCGGACGCACTGCCGACGCCCTGCAACACGGCGTCAGCCGCTTCATTGGTGAGCATGGCCACGGTGCGCAGCACCACCAGGCCAGGCAGGTCGGCCACGGCCGCTACTTGCAGGCCGGCACGTTGCAGCAGCGCCACGGCCTGATCGCGGGCTTCGGTGGTGGTATCGGCCGACCAGCTGATGGCGATGCGCGAGGCGCTGCGGTAATCCAGCGCCAGGTCGACCAGCACCAGGTTGCGCAGGCCTTCTTCGCGGGCCCGCTGGCTGGCCAGGCGGCCATCGGACAACGCCAGGGTCGCATCGCCGACCTGGATCAGGCCGCGGCCCTCGCGCTGGGTGATGTCCAGCCCGTTGTCGCGCAAACGTTCGACCAGCGGTTGCAGCACGCCCAGGTCACCCTCGACCACGCAGTGCTCGACTGTCAGCGGGCTGTGCAGGGCAGCGGCGGGCGGGCGTTGCGCGCCTTCGGCGTAGCTGTAGAAACCTTGGCCGCTCTTGCGCCCCAGGCGGCCGGCATCGACCAGCTCCTTCTGCACCAGCGAGGGCTGGAAGCGGAAGTCGCCATAAAAGGCATCGAACACCGAGCAGGTGACGGCGTAGTTGACGTCGTGGCCGATCAGGTCGGTGAGCTCGAAGGCGCCCATGCGGAAACCGCCGGCGTCGCGCAGCAGGGCATCCAGGGTGGCGCAATCCGCCGCGCCTTCCTGTAGCAGGCGCAGGCTTTCGGCATAGAACGGCCGGGCCACGCGGTTGACGATGAAGCCCGGGGTGGAGCGGGCATGTACCGGCTGCTTGCCCCAGGCCTTGGCCGTTTCATAAAGGCAGGCCGCCAGGGTGGGCTCGGTAGCCAGGCCAGAGACGATTTCCACCAGGGCCATCAATGGCGCCGGGTTGAAGAAGTGCATGCCAATGACTTGCTGGGGTCGCTTGAGGCCTGCGGCCAAACTGGTAATGGACAGCGACGAGGTATTGCTGGCGAGGATGCAATCCTCCTCGCACAGCGCTTCGAGCTGACGCAGCAGGCCTTGCTTGACCTGCAGGTTCTCGACGATGGCCTCGATCACCAGCCGGGCATCGGCCAGGGTTTCGATGGCCTCCACCGGCTGCAGGCGGTCGATGATGGCTTGCCGGGCATCGGCCTGCAGCTTGCCTTTCTCCACCAGGCGCCCGAGCTGCTGGTCGATGCCAGCCACGGCCTGGGCCGCCGCACCGGGGCGGTTGTCGTAGAGTTTTACCGGGTGCCCGGCCTGGGCCGCGACCTGGGCGATGCCGGCACCCATGGCGCCGGCACCGATCACGGCCACCAGGGCGCTAGTGTCCAATGCGTTCATGTTCAGCGCCCCTTGAATGCAGGTGTGCGTTTGTTCATGAAGGCGCTGACGCCTTCACGGTAGTCCTCGCTGCGCCCGGCCAGGCGCTGCAGGTCGCGTTCCATCTCCAGCTGCTGGTCGAAGCTGTTGTCGAAGCTGGCATTGAGGCTGCGCTTGATCAACGCCAGGCCGTAGGTGGGCTGGCTGGCCAGGTGGCGCGCCAGGGCCAGGGCTTCGTCGCGCAGCTCGGCATCGTCGACCACGCGGTGAATCAATCCCCAGCGCTCGGCCTGTTCGGCGCTCAGGCGCTCACCCAGCATGGCCAGTGCTTTGGCCCGGGCCATGCCGACCAGCCGCGGCAGCAACCAGGTGCCGCCGGAATCCGGCACCAGGCCGATCTTGCAGAAGGCCTGGATGAAGCTGGCCGAACGTGCTGCCAGCACCAGGTCGCAGGCCAGCGGGATGTTCGCCCCGGCGCCTGCGGCCACGCCGTTGACGGCGCAGATCACCGGCAGCGGCAGGTCGCGCAGGGTGCGCACCATGGGGTTGTAGAAGCGCTCGATGGACTCGCCCAGGTCGGGCATCGCCGCGCCCGGCGCGACATTGCGGTCGGACAGGTCCTGTCCTGCACAGAAGCCGCGGCCTTCGCCGGTCAGCAGCAGCACTCGGGCCTGGTCGCTCTGGCGTACCTGCTTGAGGGCTTCGCGCACCTCCAGGTGCATTTGCGTATTGAAGCTGTTCAGCTGCTCGGGCCGGTTCAGCGAGAGGAGGGCGACGCCGTCCTCGATAGAAAACAGGATGTGCTCGAAAGTCATCTCAGACTCGCTCCGTCAGGCGGTGAAAAGGGCAGGTCATCGGCCTTTGAACTGGGCCGGGCGTTTTTCCTGGAAGGCGCGGATGCCCTCGTTGCGGTCGGCGGTGCCGGCCAGCAGGGTGAAGGCGTGGCGTTCGAAACGCAGGCCGCTGGCAAGGTCGGTGTCGCCCGCCTTGAGCAGCGTTTCCTTGGCCAGGCGTACCGCCAGCGGCGCCTTGGCGGCGATGCTGCGGGCCACCTGCAGGGCACGTTCGACGGCCAGTTCAGGCTGGGTGATCTCGCTGACCAGGCCGGCCTGCAGGGCGTGCCGGGCAGTAATGGCTTCGCCGGTCAGCACCATCTGCATCGCCAGGGGCTTGCCGACTGCGCGCAGCAGGCGCTGGGTGCCGCCTGCGCCGGGGATGATGCCAAGGTTGATTTCCGGTTGGCCGAAACGGGCGTCGTCACCGGCGATAACGATGTCGGCGCACATCACCAGCTCGCAGCCGCCGCCCAGGGCGTAGCCGTTGACGGCGGCGATCAGTGGCTTGGAAAACGCGGCGATGCGTTGCCAGTGGCTAACGCGCGGGTCATTGAGGATGCCGACCAGGTCGCGCTCGGCCATTTCGCCAATGTCGGCGCCGGCGGCAAAGGCCTTGCGGCTGCCGGTGATGACCACGGCGCGGGTCTGCTCGTCGCGTTCGGCGCTGTCCAGTTCGCTGGCGAGTTCGGCCAGCAGTTCGGTGCACAAGGCATTGAGTGCCTCTGGCCGTTGCAGGGTGACCAGGCGCACGCCGTGTTCAGGCGCTTGCACGTGGAGATAACGCGGCATGTGGGGTTCCTCAGGCTGCTCGCACGGCGCATCGAATGGCCGGCGTTTCTTGGAATTGTCTGCAGGGGCGACGGCTGACCGTGCCCAGGTGGAACCAGTATAAGCACTATGCGATACATTAACGCAATAGCATGCTGTCGTTTGTGTATCTTATAAGCGCTTGTCAGCCGTCAGTAAATTCCTTGAAGCCTGCTAATCAAGCCGGGTGAATAGGGTTTGACGAAAAACCAATTTACGATACAAGATCTGCATACGTTGCGAATCATTTCAGGATAAACGACATGCCTTGCTACCGCCTCGATGGCTTGACCCCAGTGATCGACCCGACTGCCTATGTCCACCCCAGTGCCGTGCTGATCGGTGACGTGATCGTGGGCCCGCGTTGCTACGTAGGGCCATTGGCTTCCCTGCGCGGTGATTTCGGCCGTATCGTCCTGGAGGAAGGTGCCAACCTGCAGGACACCTGCGTCATGCATGGTTTCCCGGGCGGCGACACGGTCATCGAGCGCAACGGCCACGTTGGTCATGGCGCGGTGTTGCACGGCTGCCGGGTGGGCGAGGACGCGTTGATCGGCATGAATGCCGTGGTCATGGATGGCGCCCATGTCGCGCCGCGCTGCATCGTCGCGGCCACGGCATTCGTCAAGGCCGGCTTCGCCTGCCCCGAACAGAGCCTGGTGATGGGCGCGCCGGCGCAGGTCAAGCGCCCGCTGACCGAGCAGGAACTGGCCTGGAAACAGCGCGGCACTGCCGAGTACCACCGGCTGAGCCAACGCTGCATGGCCAGCATGGTCGAATGCCCGCCGCTGACCGAGGTCGAGGCGCAGCGCCCACGCATGGGTGACGATGGCTTCCGGCCCAAAGGCGAGGCGGGTGCATGAACCTTCCTGCGCCGCGCCATGGCCAGGCAGCCCGCCGCACAGGTATAGTCGGTGCTTTCTCCGCGCACAGTTCCTCCATGAGCAACCTCGCCCCGCTGAACACCCTGATCACCCGCTTCCAGGAGCAGACGCCGATCCGCGCCAGTTCGCTGATCATCACCCTGTACGGCGATGCCATCGAACCCCATGGCGGCACGGTCTGGCTTGGCAGCCTGATCAACCTGCTGGAGCCGATCGGCATCAATGAACGGCTGATCCGCACCTCGATCTTCCGCCTGACCAAGGAAGGCTGGCTGACCGCCGAAAAAGTCGGCCGGCGCAGCTACTACAGCCTGACCGGCACCGGCCGGCGGCGTTTTGAAAAGGCCTTCAAGCGGGTCTACAGCCCCAGCCAGCCGGCCTGGGATGGCGCCTGGACCCTGGTGCTGCTGTCGCAGCTCGACGCAGGCAAGCGCAAGGCCGTGCGTGAAGAGCTGGAATGGCAGGGCTTTGGCGTGATGGCGCCGAACGTGCTGGGTTGCCCACGGGCCGATCGCGGCGACCTGGCGGCTACCCTGCGCGAGCTGGAGGCGAGCGACGACAGCATCGTCTTCGAAACCCACACCCAGGAGGTGCTGGCGTCCAAGGCCATGCGCGCGCAAGTACGGGAAAGCTGGCGTATCGACGAGCTGGGGCAGCAGTACAGCGAGTTCATCCAGCTGTTCCGCCCCCTGTGGCAGAGCCTGAAAGAGCAGGCCGAGCTCAATGCCCAGGATTGCTTCCTGGCGCGCACCTTGCTCATTCACGAATACCGCCGGTTGCTGCTGCGCGACCCTCAGTTGCCGGACGAACTACTGCCCGGTGACTGGGAGGGCAGGGCCGCGCGGCAGCTGTGCCGTAACCTGTATCGGCTGATCTTCGCCAAGAGCGAGGAGCTGCTCAATGCGGCGCTGGAAACGGCGGACGGCCCCTTGCCGGATGTCAACGAGAGCTTCTACAAGCGTTTCGGCGGCCTGGTCTGAGGCCGCTGTCAAGCAGCGCCCACTTGAGTGAAGGGCATCTGCAAGGGTTGCTGCTTGCCTAGCAACCAGTCGCAGTACCGCGCAACGCCTTGTTCGACGGTCGCTGTAGCGTCCTTGAAGCCCGCGTTGCGCAGATGTTGCAGGTCGGCGCAGGTGTAGCACTGGTACTTGCCACGCAGGTGCTCGGGAAACGCGCTGTATTCCAGCACACCTTCGCGCAAGGCCGCCTGCAGCGACAACGGCGAGCGACCTTGCTGGCCCCGCAAGCGATTGATCACGGCCAGGGCCACGTCGTTGAAAGGCTGGGCGCGCCCGCTGCCGACATTGAAGATGCCGCTCTGGTGCGGGTGATCGAGGAAGAACAGGTTGACCTTGACCACGTCGTCCACCGACACGAAGTCGCGCAGGTGGCCACCGCTTGGGTATTGGCCGTAACGGCCGAACAGGCTGACCTTGCCGTGTGCCTGGTACTGGTTGAAGCAGTGCAGGGCTACCGATGCCATCGCGCCTTTGTGCTGTTCGCGAGGGCCGTAGACGTTGAAGTAGCGCAGCCCGACGATCTGGCTGCGTGCACCCGGCAGTTGCCGCCGCACATATTGATCGAACAGGAACTTGGAATAGCCGTAGACGTTCAGCGGCTGCTCGTGTTCGCGTTGTTCACGAAAATCCTGCCCCGCGCCATAGACCGCAGCCGAAGAGGCGTACAGCAGCGGAATCTGCTGCGCTTGAGCAGCGCCAAGCAGATCGCAGCTGTAGCGGTAGTTGTTTTCCATCATGAAACGCCCGTCACCTTCGACGGTGCTGGAGCAGGCGCCCTGGTGCAATACCGCGCGAACCTTGAAGAACTGGCCCTGGCGCAAGCGGTCGAGGAAGTCGTCCTTGTCCAGGTAATCAGCGATGTCGCAGTCGGCCAGGTTGCGAAACTTGTCGCCATCGGTCAGGTCGTCGACGGCGATGATCTGGGTTTCGTTGCGGCGGTTGAGCGCCTTGACCAGATTGCTGCCAATGAAACCGGCGGCGCCGGTCACGATAATCGTCATGCCTAATCCCCCAGTGAGGGTGCGGAGCTCATAGTCTGGGGGAGGTGAGGGGCACAATCCTTAATCTGGATCAAACAATCTGCGCGATTTTCAACCAAACCGAATCCATTTGGCATGCTCGGATTGTCTGCTAGCCTCAGGCGTCAACGGAATGAAGGAATATACCCGTGAGCGTGGTCAGGGATGCAGTGAAACGCTTAGTTGTTCTTTCCCTTGTCTATCGAGCGCGTGGCTATTGGTCACTCAAGAAAGGGAAAGCAAATGGAAAACGCCAACGCGCGGTTGGGTGGGGCTAAAGCCTGGTGGGTGTGGGCAATTGCCGTCGCCTTCGTCATCTATCTGTTCAGCGTCCAGACGGGCTATTCGATCGTCAATCCGGACATCCAGAAAAGCGTTTCACTCTCCGTCACGCAGGTAGCGGCAATTGCAGCCACCTACACCTGGGTATTTGCTGTCTGCCAGTTCTTCGGCGGCGCCTTGCTGGACCGCCTGGGCGCACACAAGGTACTTCCGGCATCGGTTGCGCTGGTTACGCTGGGCGTCTTCATCTTTGCCAACGCCACGTCCTATTCCATGCTCCTGGCCTCACAGTTCGTCATGGCGCTCGGTGCCTGCACGGGGTTCGTCGGCGCGGGCTACATCGGTGGACAGTGGTTCGGCATGGCCAAGTTCAGCCTGATGTTCGGGCTGGTACAGTTCTGCGCATCCCTGTCTTCGGCATTTTCGGTCAATGCCCTGCAGTACGGCTTGACGGTCCTGGCGTGGCGGGAGCTGTTCAACTACGTGGGGGTGTTCGGCATCGGACTGACGGCCCTGGCCTTCGTCTACCTGCGCAACCCCACACCACTGGCCGCTAGCGATTCGGGCGGTGTCAAACGCTTCATAGGCTCTGTCGTCGGTGCACTGATCGAGGTGGCCAAGGTGCGTCATGTCTGGATCAGTGCGCTGATCTGTTCTGCGCTGTTCGGTAGCCTGCTGGCAGCGGGTGTGGTGTGGACGCCCAAGCTGATGCTGACCCTCGGTGCCAGTCCCGAAACAGCTGCGTTCAGCTCTTCGTTGCTGTGGCTGGGCCTTGCTGCAGGCTGCCTGGTGTTGCCGTCGCTTTCGGACCGGACGCAAAGGCGCAAGCCGCTGATCGTCGCCGGCTGCCTTGTCCAGCTGCTTTGCGCCCTGGCGCTGCTCTACATTCCAGGTATTCCAGTGCCGGTGGCGATGGCCATCAACTTCGTGTTCGGCTTTGCCAACTCAGCGCACATGCTGACGTTCAGTTCCGCAGCCGACGTAGTGCCACCCCAGTTGATCGGCACTTCGGCGGCCTTCGTCAATGGCTTGGCCTTCATTGCAGGCGGAATCATGATCGCGGCGCCCGGCGCCAGGGTGGTGTCCGGGCAGGCTGCCGGGCTGCCGGAGCACACGCTGGCGCTGGCCGAGTACGCGGCAGAGCCGCTGCTGATCGCGCTGGCCATCGCCCTGGCGCTGTCGTTGCTCCTGCGCGAAAGCTATCCCCGCACCAGCTTGCCAACCAAGGAGGGTAAACAGGATGAACATCAAAGCGCTGCGAGCTGATCTGGTCACATTTACCGGTGATCCGTTTCTCCAGGCCCCCGAGCGGTGCCTGCGTTACATCCCGGACGCCATTGTCGTCATCGAGGACGGGCGCATTGCCGATCTGGGCCCGGCAAGCGACCTGCTTGCACGGCTGCCCCAGGGGATCGTGCCTGAACATTATCCGGACGGGATCATCTCGGCGGGCTTCATCGATACCCACGTGCACTACCCGCAGACCGAAATGATCGGCGCGTATGGCGAGCAACTGCTCGAGTGGCTGAACACCTACACCTTTGTCGCCGAGCAGAATTTCGCCAGTGCCGAGCATGCCAGCCGTATTGCCGGTGTATTCCTGCGCGAGCTGCTGCGCGCAGGGACCACCACTGCGGTGGTCTATTGCACGGTGCACCCCCAATCGGTCGATGCGTTCTTCAACGAGTCGGCGCGGTTCAATACCCGAATGATCGCGGGCAAGGTGCTGATGGACCGCAACGCACCGCAAGCGTTGCTCGACTCTGCACAGCTTGGTTATGACCAGAGCAAGGCATTGATCGAGCGCTGGCATAACCATGGGCGACAGCACTATTGCATCACGCCACGCTTCGCGCCCACCAGCAGCGATGCGCAGCTGGAGGTCTGTGGTGTGCTGGCAAGGGAGCATCCGGACGCATTCATCCAGACCCACCTGTGCGAGAACCGGGATGAGATCAAATGGGTGCTGGAGCTGTTTCCGCAGCGCAAGAGCTATCTGGACGTCTACGCCAACGCCGGCATCGTCCGCGATCGGTCGGTGTTCGGGCATGGTATCCACCTCACCGAGGAGGATTTCTGTACCTGCCACCAAACGGGAGCTGCCCTGGCCCATTGCCCGACGTCCAACCTGTTCCTGGGCAGCGGTTTGTTCCGTCTTTTCGAGGCCAAGGATCCGAAGCGGCCGGTGCGCGTGGGGCTGGGTACCGACCTTGGGGCAGGCACCAGTTTCAGTCAGCTCCAGAGCCTGAATGAAGCGTACAAAGTGGCCCAGTTGAACCAGACCCGGCTCAATGCCATTCAGGCGTTCTACCTGGCGACCCGGGGCAGTGCCGAAGCGCTGTGTCTGGATGACCGGATCGGCACCATTGCCAAGGGCTTCGATGCGGACCTGGTGATTCTGGACAAGAAGGCGACACCGCTGATGGCCTTGCGCAGCGAGTTCTGCAAGGACATCGTCGAACAACTCTTCGTGTTGATGATCCTGGGGGATGACAGGGCGGTGCGCGCCACCTATGTAGCGGGGGAGCAGGTCTACGACCGCGAAGCCGAGGGTGAAAAATTCAGCTACCCGGGCTGAAGCGCAACATTGCCAGGGCGAATGCTCACAGCGAGCATTCGCCCTCGCGGCTTTAGAAGAGCTTGAGGAAGTTGATGTACAACCGCGGCGCCTTGCCGTTATCGCCATCGAGTTCTTCGGCTGAAACGGTGCGCGTCAGCGGGAAGGCGATTTCCGGCGATACGAAGGTGTCCTTGAAGACCTGCAGATGGGCGCCGATACCCGCCGAAGACAGACTTTGCGTCGATTCCCAACTGGGGTCTTCGCTCCAGACCTTGCCGAAGTCCCAGAAGGCGTAGTACTGGGTCGGTATGGCATAGCCCTTCATTGCATGGACGCGGTTGTACTGCAGTTCGGTCTTCGCCGCAAAGCCGCGGTCGCCGGTGATTTCCGAGGGGTCGTAGCCACGGCCGAACTCGCTGCCACCCACGCCGAACTGTTCCGGCGACAGCAATGCCTGGCCAAAGGACGTCTGCGCAGTGGCGGCCAGGTACAGGTTCAGGCCGTCCATCATGGCGCTCAGGTCCTGCAGGCGCTGGGCATCGACCTGCAACTTGGTGAAGTCCGTTTCACCGCCTTCGCGTGACGGGTTCTGCCGGCTTTCGTTGCTGGCGCCCATGATCGCAAGACCTTTGCTCAGCTCGGCCTTGAACAGGTTCTTGCCGCCATATCCGTCCGTGAAGTCATAGCTCGCGCCCAGGCGCACGGCCCGTATGCGGTCGTCGCTGGAGGGCGCGTGGTGCGGGTCGTCGAAGTATTCGGACTTGCCGTTGAAGTAGGTAAAGGCCGCCGAGGTCTTGAAGGTCTGGTCGCGCTGGCGTATCCACGGCCGGGTGATACGCACCGCCAGCGTGTCACCGGAGCTGTTGGCGTTGAGGAACGAGTAGGTATCGGCGTTACCGTCGTTGTGCTGGGCAAGCACGCTGAGCACGTCGCCCTGGCTGCCCACGGGCAAATCGTACTGGCCTTCGTAGAAGGTCATCTTGTTACCTTCGATGGACTTGCCGGCGCGGATGCCAAGGTGGTCGCCACGTCCGGTCAGGTCGTTGACACCGATGCCGCCATACACCTGCCAGGGCCCGAAGTAGCGGCTGTCGCGGTTGTCGAAGCCGATGAAGCCTTCGTATTTGCGCTGCTCGTTGGCCACCGCGAGGTCGGTACCGGTTTCCACGGGCGAGGCCTTGAGGGTAGCGCGGCTGTCATTGCCCGAGAGGTCATTCATCAGCAGCAGGTTGCGTTCGAGCGTGGCGCTGGTCGGCGGCACCTCCTCGCGGATATTGTCGGCGTAACGCTCCAGGGCCTGGTTGCTCGGGCCGTTGAATTCAACCTGGTTGATCTTGCCTTCGAACACCTGAATCGTCAGGTTGCCGCCTTCCAGACGCTGCTGCGGTACGAAGGCCTTGGCCAGGAGGAAGCCTGCCTTGCGGTAGCGTTGGGTGATGGTATCGACCACCGCGTTGATCTCGGCGAGGTTGACACGGTTGCCTTCAAGGCGCGCCAGTGCCGGCTCGAACGTCCCTGCAGGGTAGCTGGTGGCGCCTATCAGGGTGACCTTGTTGACCTTGAAGCGTGGCATGTCGGCGGGTAACGCCGTCATTTCCTTGGGCATGTCCTCGGGTTGTGGGGTAACCGAGGTTTCTGGCAACTGCAGCGTTTCTGGCATCTGCGTTGGGGAGGTGCGCGCGCCGCTGCGGTCAGGCACTTCGACCCGCCCCGGGTTTAGTTGCCCCAGCGGGGCGGCCTGTACCTGTGCCATGAGCAGCAAGCTGGACAGGACTGCCACCGCCAGGTGGGTCAGGCGTGAGGGTTGGGTGTTCATGACTATTTACCTCCCTGTTGTGGCACCTGCAGGTCATGCGGGATGACACTGCGATTCCAGTCCGGGACGATGAACTTGCCGTCTTTGAAGTGGCTGTTGGCGTATTCCAGTACGTCGCGGATGTCCGGGACGGTGCTGCTGTTGTCGCCATAGGCGCGGGGTTTGCAGATCAGTTGCACGGCATAGGTGCGGGCCACCGCCGGGGTTACCGAGTAGTTGGCCGATACGGCCGAGGGGGACTCCAGCGCCGTGCAGCGGGTATTGCCGGGTGATTGGGCGGTGACTGGAACGACATGGCGCACCGCGTTGGGCACCGGCTCGACGGGCACAGGATCGATAGGCGTAGGACCGATAGGTGCAGGCCCGATAGGCGTAGGCTCGATGGGTACAGGCTCGACTGGCGCGAGCGGGCCAGTGATGGTCAACGTGCCGTCATGGAAGGTCACCGTGTAGTTGGGGCCCGCCTGATAAGCCTGGTCCTGACCTATGCCATAGGCGCCAATGGATTCACCGGAGGCACGCACAAGCGAACCTTGGGCGAGATCGGCAGTGTCTCCGTTTTTCAGGCCGCTGACCTGGTAGGTCAGCTGCGGGTCGGCAGCGCCAAGGGCCTTGGATTTGTCGTCAGCCCGAACGTCAAGTGGCGCCGGGGTGACCTGCAAGTTGCCGTCCCTGAACACCATCGTGTAATTGCCACTGCTCAGCACGACATTGCCCTGGGTGATGGCATAGCCGCCATTCCTGACGTTCTCTCCCGCCTGACGATCCAGCGAGCCCGTCACGACGGCCGATGCGCTGTCACCGTGCTTGAGACCCTGCACCGAATAGGTCAGCGCGGGGTCCAGGTCGCCGTAGACCTTGCTCTTGTGATCCGCCGTCACGGTCAGCTCGGCAGGGGTAATGGTCAGCTGGCCATCGACATACTTCAGCGTGTAGTTGCCGCCCAGGCCGTTGTTCAACCCCAGGCCGCCCTGCTTGATGCCGTATTGGCCGACATTCTCGCCTGCTTGACGGGCGAGCGGCCCCTGCAGCAGGTCGACGCCGCTGTGACCGAGTTTTGCGCCGGACACGCTGTAGTCGAGCTGGGGATCGCGGTCGCCGTAGGCCTTGGTCTTGTCGTTGGCGGTCACGGTCAACTCTGCCGGCGTGACCGTCAGGGTGGCGGCGTTGTTCTGCAGGGTGTAACGCTGCTGGGCAAACGCGTCACCGCTCACACCGCCCTGGATCGCGTAGTCGCCGACATTCGATTGCGCGTTGGCCAGCGTCGAGGGCGATTGTTGAGTGACGCCCGCTCTGCCGAGCCTGGCGTCTACGTATTGGTCGATCCCACGCACTTGATCGGTGGTAGCACCACTGTGCTGGATTTTCTGGGAGAGGGCCGGGTTCTGCTCGCCATACTCACGACTGACGTTGTCTGGCGTGGCGATGATTCGCGCCTTGTTGCTGGCGATCGTGACGTTGCTGTCGGTCTTGTCCTGGGTGGACAAAAACTGTATCCGTGCCGTCTCGAACAGGTTTTTCTGACTGACCGGCTTGCCATCGGTGGTTTGCACCCAGGGCTTGTCGTCGGCAAGCCAACCCAGCCTGGCCAGCACCGCGTCGGTTTGGCTTTGCAGCTTGAAGATCAACTGCTCGGACGTGTCGGTGGTGGGTTTGTACTGAATCTCGTTCTGGTTGGAAGCGCCAGGGACGTACTCGCTGTCGACGCCCCAGTAGTTGTCGAAGTACTGGTTCTTGACGCCGACGGCGATCTTCCCGCCAACCGGGCTCAGGGAGAAGCCCACGGGAACATCGACTGCAACACCGTCCTTGCTGACAAGGGGCGCATTGATGTCGGCGGGGTTCGGTTTGAACTGCCAGAGGGCACCGTCGGTGTCGAGGAAGCTGATGCCGTAAATCAGATAGTCCGAGCTGTCCAGGTAGCGCAGAACATCTGCCTGGGGAATCTCGTTACCGTTCTCGTCGCGGAAATTCAGCGCTTCGAACACCACGTAATCGAAACTCTGGCCATTGCCAGGGCTCAGGCTCACGGTGCGGTCTGTTTCTTGGTTGCCAATGACCACCTGAGTACCGACATGGGTCAGGGCATAGGCTTTGACACCGCTGAGGGTTTCGCCGGTCAAGGGCGCGGTGATGGTCTTACCGGTATCGGGCCCGTAGCCACTGGCGTTGGTCTGACTGAACGTGAAGATGCCGTTGCTGGCCAGGCCCGCCAGCTCACCGGCGAAGTTGAGCCCACTGTCCATTCTTACGCTGGCGCCTTCCAGCGCCACCTTGCTACCGATCAAGGCGGTGTTGGCCTGCTGGAAGATCGATGCCGTATTGGTGGTCTTGAGCCACGCGATGCCTGACCCGACATCGATGATGGCGCGCTTGCCATAGGCCGCGTCGCCACTCGCGCCCGCCGGGGCATTGTCGATCAGGCGGATGTCACCGGTCGCACTGATATAGAGGTTGCCGTCCTTGAGCAGAATCGGTGCCTTGATATTGACCGCACCGTTGGCATGGCTCTTGTCGTTGCCATCAAAGGTGCTGATCAAGCCGGCATTGCCCGCGCTGATCAGGGCCAGCGTCGATGTGCTGACGCGACCGTCGTTGTTCACCGTTGCCAGGTTGGTGGCAACGATCGGCGCGTTCACGTTGAGGGTATCGGTGGCTTGAATCACCACATTGCCTTGCGCCAGGCCGTTGACCACGGCACTGGCCGCCACAGAACCGCTGCTCAGGTCATCGGCGCCGGTGGCGTCGATGTTCACGGTTTCCGGATCGAGCAACCAGGTGCCGTTGGCCTTTGCACCTCGGGTGTTCACATTGGCATCGGCGGTGACGGTCAGGTGCTTGCCCGAAGTCTCGACCACGCCGCCGTTGACGTTACCGGTCGCGGAGGCGGTACCCGCAAAGTGCGTCGCGCCGTCGCTCCAGGCAACGATCTGCCCGCCAGCGGTTTTGCCATCAGCGCGCAGTTCGGCACCCTTGGCAACATGGGTGGTCTTCGCGGCAGGCTCTGAACCCTTGCCTTGAAAACTGCCGCCCACCAGCACTTTACCGCCCGCACCCTGGGTACCCGAGGCATCGATCCTGGCGCTGCCGGCCACGTTCACGGCATCGCCCAGCACCTTGATCGAGCCGCCGTTGCGGCCTTTGGCGCTGAGGTTGCCGGTGACATTGGTCTGTGCCGAGCTGCCCAGGACAATGGTGCCGCCCTCCTGGCTGACCGAATCGGCGCTGACATTGCCGCCCAGGTTGATGACCGAGTCCAGGTGCTTGGCGGCGCGTTGCGCGCTCATGCTCACCACGCCGTCGGCCACCTCGATTTCACCACTGTTGTGCACGCCACCGGTGACGTCGGCATTGACGCTGCCGGGTTCTGCCGGGGTGCCACCGACGGCGATGTTGAGCAGCCCGTCGCCATGGAAATCTAGGGTTGCCTGTGGACCGGTGGCCAGTTGTACGGTGCCTTTCCTGGCCTGGATGAAACCGGCGTTGGCAACCTGTGCGCCCAGTAGCGCCACCATCCCGTTATCGTGGACGGTGATGCGACCCTGGTTGGTGACCGACCCTGTCAGTTGAATGTCCAGCTTGCCGGTGGCAGCGAACTGCCTGGCTTGCTCTTCGGTGAGAAAGCCGGCACTGGCGACCAGAGCGCTGGAGGAAATATGGGATTTGGGGCCGAGCCAGACGCCATTGGGGTTGACCAGGATCAGCAGGCCGTTGGAGGTCACCGTGCCATAGATCTTCGACGGGTCGCTGCCAATGACGCGGTTGAGGGTGACCGATTTACCGTCCGGCTGATTGAAGGTGATCTTGTGGTCGGGGCCTACGTTGAAGCTCTGCCAGTTGATTGCGGTACGTGCGCCGGAGGTGTTCACCTCCATCTGCTTGTCTTGCTGCCTGATCGTCGCCTGGCCGCCGATGACCTGTCCGGCCTGGGGCAAGTCCGCAGCGAAGGCAATGCTCAGTGGCGCGGTGATACCGGCTGTAGCGAGGGCAATTGAAACACAGAGCGCGGTGAGGGTACCGCAGGGGTGTCCTTGCCCCGGTCTCGCATACGTTTGCATGGTGTTTCTCCTAGAGATAGCAACTAGGAGAAATGATCGATTCGTCCAGCAAGCCGGGTAAGCGTGGGTTTACGCAACCCCTCGTAGTGCGTCCCTGATGCTAAAGGGGCGGATGGGAGGTGGAGACAGGCACTTTCAACGTGACCTGTGCCTTGAAGCGCTGATCGTTATCTTCTGAAATGAGCAGCTCGCCCTGCAGCAGGGCGCTGATCTTCGTGGCCATGGCCAGGTAGATCACCGGCGTAGTCCGGTCCACGTCCGGGGCAAACGTGCCGCTCAGTTGCAGTTTCCAGTCAAGGTGGCCGGCGTCACGTTCAATCGCGCTGGCAAGGATCGACACGTGATCGGCACCCTCATGCTTGAGGTGAAGCATCAAGGTCTTGAGCAGGTTGGCGTAAGGGGTGGCGTCTATCCAGCCCCACGGGTCCCGCGAGGCCTTGCGGAATGTGCTGGAGGGCAGGGCGCTGTCGGTCAGCGAGTGGAGGATGCTGTCGGTCAGGGCGTTCAGGCTTTGTGGGAACGGCGTATACCTGACGTTGCCTTGTTCCAGGTCGACCATCTCGCTGACCATCCGCACGCTTTCGCTAACGCGGTCAAGCAGGCCGAGGAGGGCGTGCCTGTCGTCATCCTCCTTGCCGCGGGCAACGATTTGCCTGGCAGTGTCGACGTAGGCCGTTACTTCCTGCCCTTGCTGTATGAGGTATGCGCCTCGACGTCTGTAGATGGACGACACATACGCTATCTGGTCGCGAAGGGCCTGGATCTGGTGCTCTTCTTCGCCAATGTCGATGAACGAACAGAGCATCCCGACCAGTTTGCCGTCTTCACCTAGCACAGGACAGCCGCTGTGCTTGAGGACCCGACGTTCGCCACGCAGGCTGACGACAACCACCATCATGTAGGGAATGCAGTTTTCTACCGCAGCGTTGTAGGTCTTGCGTGCGTAGTCCAGGTGTTCGGTATCGATCACGCCGATATCACATTGCCGAGCATTGATCACCGCTTCCAAGGTCAGCCCGAGGTAGTCGAGAAAAGCCTGATTGGCGGCCAGTATTCGCGCGTCCGGCGCTCTGAGGCATACCGGAAAGGGAATCTTGTCGAGCAGGGAATTGAAGTCCAGTTCTGCGCCTGACACTGGGGCTTCGGTGGCGCTCGGCGCGAATGCCTTTTTATCGAGCAGACCTCTTTTGGCAGCGACCTGAAGCAGGTCCACCAGGGAGTGGGTGCCGGTTTTCTCCAGCAGTCTCGACTTGTAGGTGCTGACAGTGCGATCGCTGATCGCCAGTTCACCGGCAATCTGTTTGACCCGGTAACCCTCCGCCAGGTAGTGCAATACCGTGATCTCTCTGGCCGTCAACGGCTGCGGCCTGTTGTCGGTCGAGGTGTTGGTGCGCAATGCCGATGCCTGAAAGTAACTCTTGCCACGCAGCACCTTGGCGACAGCATCGCTGAACGATGTCGACGAATCTGTTTTATCGACGAACCCCGCGGCGCCAGCGGCGATGCAAAGGGGCTCGTAGACTTCGGCGGGGAGGGCGGTGAACACCAGCAAACGGGTTGCGCCATTGCGCGCGAGGATTCGCTTGATCAGATCCAGCCCGCCAAGCCTCGGCACTTCCAGGTCGAGGACAATCAGGTCCGGCGACTCTTTGCGAGCCAGATCCAGCCCCTCGAGCCCATTGTGCGCCACGCCCACCACCTTGTGACCGGCTTGGGTCAAGGTAGACGCGATGCCTTGAGCGGTGAGCGGATGCGGATCGATGATGAGCACTGTTGCCATATCCCTGGCCACCTCGGTTGTAGGGCTACAGCGTAGATAATAGACGCTTGAGTAGCACTCACGGAGAAGCGGTACATGGCCTTGGCGCAGCGTTTAACTGTGTTTGTGCTGTTGAGTTGCCGAACGGTCATGAGCCTGCATGACCCAAGAGAGGTTCTCTGTTTCAAGCGCTTCCAGCGCCTGCGACAAACCGGCATCCGCCGCACGACCGCCATAGCGGGAGAGCCCGGTGCGAGGCATGGCCTTGCGGGCGAGAGTCCAGACATGGCGAGCCCTGCAACTGATCGTATAGAGATACTTGTTCATGGAGACGCTCCTGGGCGAAAAAGCCATTTCTATGGCCCATGATCCCGCCAGGCAGGCCGCAACATAATCGGAGGATCATGAAATTTCGGTAGTAGAAGCACTACAAACTGGGGAGCGCGTCCACCTTGGCCGAAATGCTGGGCGTGCATCCGCGCTGACGCGCCGGCAGCCATGATCACAGGCAATAGAATTCGCTGACCTCTGCCACCACCTCGCGCTTGGTATCGTACAAGCGTGCCTCCGGTGTCAGCGCCATCGAGCGAGCCTCCAGCAAGTAACGCTCGCCCGCTTTGAAATACGCGTATGGAATGGTCAGGTAGCACTCGCGAACAGTAGTGCCGCCCATCATAGTCATGCCACCGCCACCGCCCACTTCATAGTCGAAGCGGACGAGCAACACATGGCTACCTGGGCTGACCTGGAAAAAGCGCCCGTCGCGCAAACGCTCATTATCCAGGCGATCGGCCATCAATACCCTGTCATTGGGGAATGGCACCGAGAGATCGACCCAGGCCATTTGTGGGTTGGTGGTTGGCATGGGCGCCTGACAACCAGCAACTGCCGTAATTGCGAGCAACAGGATCGACCTGAGCATGATCTGTGTCCCGAGTGAGAGTGGCTTCAGGATACCGCCAACTCGCCCCGTTGGCGCCCGTCACAGAGGCCCGTTCTTCCATTTCACATGCAAAGCCTGTCAGGTTCTCGCGTTGAATCATCTGCGAAACAAGTGAAATATATGACTAATCAATTTCTCAAGGCATTTCAAAAACAGTATTCAAGGGCAGCAAGGAGATCAACAAGCGAACTCTCTACACGGCCAAGGGGTTAGCCGACTTGTGCCGCAACCAATAAGGGATGCGATTCATGGGGCAAGGGCAGGGGAGTCAAGCCGAGTCTGCACATAGTCGTTGCGGACACTGATCTTGGCGGACTTATTACCTTTTCCGGCGACATGGAACCACCCGTGGCCCAGGCTATCGCACCGAGAATCGCCCATGGTCAGTTCCCAGTTGTCCCGCTCCGTCAGATCGGACACTCCGAACAGGGTATGCCCTGGTAGGCCGCCGCTGTGCTCGGGAAAGCTCGAAAGGTAGTCACGCACGCTGGGCAGTTCCTCGATCACTTGCTGAAAGTTCAGTTCCAGGAAGCGTCGGTAACTTTCGAAGAGCGGCTGAGGAATCGACGGAATGGAGCTACCTACTATAATAGGAAAACTATCAGTGCTTACGGATATCCGGCAGCCGTTATCGGCTATTGAGGGGAGTGCTAAAGCAACTCTCCGGGCAAACCCTACCAATAACTCAACTAAATGAATATTTAGTGTAGTTATAATTTTAGTTTATATAAGACTCAGGGGAGGCGGCGCGACATCCATACCGTGAGGCCACCGCAATCCGGGTCTTCCACGATGTGGTCCAGCACTTCGAATCCATGATCATGCAATTGCGCCGTATATTCCTGCGTGTCCAGGCTGGCGTGATAAAGCGTTTCGCCCTGGAATTCACCGAGGGCCTCGCCAAGTGCCGTGCCACTGGTGAACATCAGTAATGCCCCAGGTGCCGCGTGCTGCTGGAAAATGGTGAACATGCGGCGTTGGTCATCAGGTTTGAGATGGAAAAAGCTGTTCCAGGCCAGGATCCCGGCGAACGTTCGATCCAGGCCCAGTGTGCGCATGTCGGCCTCAAGCCATTGCTGATTCGGGAAACGCCCGGTGCACAGCGCGATCATGTGCTCAGAAGAATCCACACCGACGATCGCCAGGCCGGATTCAATCAGATAGCGCGCAACGGGCTGGCCAGATCCGCAGCCCAAATCCAGAACGGTGGCCGACGGCTGCAGCAGCGAACGGAAGCGTTCGATCCATTTGCATTCAATGAGGCGATTGCCGCGCAGTCGATCCCAGGTCGAGGCGTTGCGGTCATAGAGATCGATGATCTGATCGGCAGATGGGTGGTCAGGCATCGGGGACGTCCTTGAATGGAAAATGGCCATGCTGGAGGGATCGCGTGTGGTGAAATGTACCCTGGGTGTGGCTCACGTGGAATATGTGAAGGTGCGCATAATGCATATTATGTTAAATCATGATTATGGCCTGCTGAAGGAGGCTGCCTGAACTGGTCAACTATTTTTGGACACCGGTTTAGGTTTCATGCTGCAGCTTTCAGCTTTTTCTCCATAGCTACAGGGGTTTCATAGCCGTTGTAGCTGTGGAGGCGCTTTAGGTTGTACCGC
>Ga0160431_100342_pt1 | contig 25071 bp, 10 predicted proteins | sample HID1971K_E0MG_FD_108212 | JGI IMG/M metagenome (GOLD analysis project Ga0160431, IMG submission 108212) | Enriched millipede-associated microbial communities from UW Madison campus, WI, USA - HID1971K_E0 MG | ecosystem: Host-associated > Arthropoda: Insects > Digestive system > Unclassified ...
AAGATCGCGTACACGTTTGCCAATGGCGTGGGCCACGGCGTTGCCGATGGCACCGACCACCGGGATCATCACCACCTCGGCGATGCCTTTGGACGGGTCGGTCGGCGACAGCGGCGGCAGGATTTCGGACGTCTGCTGCCAGACCGCCACATCCTTGGCGAACGGTAAGCGATACCGGTTGAAGTTCCAGTCGCCCTCCCCTGGGCCACCTTCATGCAGGGGCATCTCTTCGGTCAGCGCATGGCCGATACCCATGGCGATACCGCCTTCGAGCTGGCCCTTGACCAGTTCCGGCACCAGCACGCGGCCACACTCGACCCAGCTGTGGTGGTTGAGCACCTGCACTTCACGGGTGCCTTTGTTGACTTTCACTTCGACGATGGTCGCCACCGGGCTGTAGTAGGTGACCATGGCATTGTTCAGCTGGGTCGCCGGGTAGCCAGGATTCTGCCGATCGAGCAGGTGGTAGCCGTCGCTGTTCATCTGGGCTTTCTTGGCGTTCGGCGCGCCGTCGCCATACTTCACCGCCATGGCATCGAGCGGGAAGCGCTCGCGCACGCCGTCGATGACGAAGTCGGCCTCGGCCCAGCTCCAGCGGTTGAAACCGTGCACGCTGACGCCGGTCACCAGGCCCATTTCGTGGGCTTTCTTTGCCAATTCGGCGAACGGGATAGGCGACAGGCCGTTGCCGGTCAGCTCACCGTTGACCCACACCGCGTTCTCGCGGCGCACCACCAGCGGGTTGGCCTGACCACCGAACGGGCCTTTGCTCCACAGCGCCATGGCGGCAGGCCACAGGCCGTGGTTGAACAGCACGCGCGCCGCTTCCCGGGTGGCGTGGCTGAAGTAGAAGGCCGAGTTGGTCGCCGACGAAGGCGAAGCCAGCTTGGCGACCCAGCGCGGGTTGCGCAGCGCGGCGTCCTGTTCGGCCTGGCTGATCAGGTACGGGTTGCCGCTGGTGCTCAGCTGCAGTTCCGGCCATTCGGTGACGGCGGTTTTGACCTCATCGGCCGAGCGGCCAAGGAAGTCGCTGACCACCAGGGCCTGGGAAGTGGACATGCCGGTGCCCAGCTCGGTGCCGATATGGCGCAGGCTGATGCGGCCATCCTGGGTGAATTCGATGCTGGCCATCGGCGCTTCGGCGCCGGTGCCGAAGTCTTTCTGGGTGATGGCAAAACCTACGCCGTACCAGTGATCCGGGTCCTTGGCGTCCATCGCCTGCTTGCGCGCGGCGCGGTTGCGCCACCACTCGTGGGCGGCAGCCTTGTCGAGGATCTCGTACAGGCGCAAGGCGCCGGCCGGTACCGCGCCCTGGGTGTTCTTCATGCCCGACTTCAACGCGTTGGCACGTCGCAGTTCGATGGCATCGACGCCCAGGCGGTCGGCGATCTCGTCGACCATCATCTCGGTGGCAGCCATGCTCTGCAGGGTGCCGTAGCCGCGCATGGAGCCGGCCTCGACGCCACGCGAGTGGTAGGCGGTGACGGACAGGTCGTTCTGCGGCATGTAGTAGATCGACTGCGCAGCCGTTGCACCGACCGCAGCCACCGACGGGCTGTAGTTGATCCGGCCACCGCCGTCACAGCTCATGTCGGCGCGGAAGATCTTGAAGGTGTTGTCCTTCTTGTCCACGGCCAGTTGGTAGCGGATGTCGAAGGCGTGGCGCTTGATGCCGCTCTGGAACTGCTCGTAGCGGTCGTTGGCCAGGCGAATCGGCACACCGGCGCCATACAGCGCGGCAACCGCGGCGTAGAACACGAAGATGTTGTTGTCCTTGGAGCCGTAACCCACGGTGTAGCCAGGGTGCATGTTCAGGTGCTGCAGGCCGAAGCGCGACGGCTTGATCATGTGCACGCATTCCTGCGCCGCTTCGAACGGGCACTGGGTAGCGACCACGAAGTGCAGCGTACCGCTGGTCGGGTCGTACCAGCCGTTGCCGTTGTCCGGCTCCAGCGCCGCCGGCTCGATGGACGGGGTCTTGTAGCGCTCGTCGAACACCAGCCAGTCCTGCGGCGGGTTGTCGAGCTGCTCGCCCATGCGCTTGGCGTAGAACAGGCCCTGCTCGGTCAGGTCACCGTGCTGGTTGGGCTCCTTCGACCACACCGGTTTGCGGTTGAGGATGGTCGGGAACAGCATGGAGTTCTTCAGGCTGGAGAACTCGTCGTCATCGAACGGCGTGGCGCCGCCGACACGCACGAAGCGGAAGCTGCCATAGGGGTCGCGCTGGAACAGCGGTGCCTGGGCGCCGTAGCGGATCGCCTTGTCGTTGAACTGCAGCTGGCGCTTGGCCTGGCGGTAGCGCTCGAAGTCGTGCCAGATCAGGATCGCCACCGGGTGGCCGATGAACATCGGCACCTTGCCCGGGGGCAGCAGCGGGTCGGGCGAGTGGGCTTCAGGCCAGGCGATGCCATCCTTTTGCAGGTCGGCGGCCGTGACGATGCGGTCCGGCTGCAGGTCGGCGCCCAGCCAGTCGAGGTCGTAGCCGGCGTAGATGCGGTCGGCCTTGGTGATCTTGAGCAACATCGCGTGGCCTTGCTGGGCGGGCCAGCCGGGCATGTCCTTGGCGCGGATGTCGCGGGCGAAGACCTTGTTGCCACACACCTTGGACAAGGCGTCGTTACGGAAACGCGCCTTGCCGTCGTGGTTCATCCACTTCTGCGGCGAGGTGGTGACACGGTCTTCCATCAGGGCGGCAAATGCCTGGCTGCCAAGCGGCGCCATGGTCACGCCGACACCGGCGATCAACCCACCTTGCAGGAAGGAGCGCCGGGATATATCACGGTTGGACATGCTGGATCCTCTGGGCAGCAATAGAGGTCTGCCCATCTTTTGATTTCTTGATTCTAGATGCAGGGAAAATCGGGAGGGGGGAAAAGCCTGAAAGCTGACTATAAAGTCAGTTTTATATCAGGAAAAAGCCGCTTTGGCAAAGTCAAGCGGACAGTATGTCGCGGTATGTCTGAATCGGCCGCAGCCATTTGTAGGAAGCGGGTTAACCTTGGGTTAATCGACCCACGCCAGCATGGCCCCACTTCACGTACTGCCAAGGCGAAGACATGCGCGTCCTTCTACTCTTCCTGACATTGCTGCTGGCCGGCCCACTGCAAGCCAACCCCTTCGACGTCAAACCCGACTTCCTGCCGGTGGACCAGGCCTTCGTGCTGACCCACGACCGCCAGGCCGACGGCCAGATGCGCCTGTTCTTCCAGATCAAGCAGGGCTACTACCTGTACCAGAAGCGCCTGAAGTTCGACGGCCTGCCCGCCGACCAGCAGCCGCAACTGCCGCCTGCCCTGAACCACCACGACGAGTACTTCGGCGACAGCGCGGTGTACCGCGACCAGCTCGAACTGCTGCTGCCGGCCAACGCCCAGGGCCAATTGCGCCTGGGTTGGCAGGGCTGCGCCGACGCGGGCCTGTGCTACCCGCCGCAGACCACCGTGATCGAGCTGGGTGGCAAGGCCGTACCCGCCAGCGACCAGGCCAGCGATCAGGCCCTGGCCAGCGGCTTGCAGAGCGCGAGCCTGGCCTGGAGCCTGCTGGCGTTCTTCGGCCTTGGCCTGCTGCTGGCGTTCACCCCCTGCTCGCTGCCGATGCTGCCGATCCTCGCCGGCATCGTCCTGGGCAACGGCGCCAGCGCGCGGCGTGGCTGGGTGCTGGCGGGTGTCTACGTCCTGAGCATGGCACTGGTGTACGCGGCACTGGGCGTGGTCGCCGCCCTGCTGGGTGCGAGCCTTCAGGCCTGGCTGCAACAACCCTGGCTGCTGGGCAGCCTGGCGGCATTGTTCGTGCTGCTGGCCTTGCCGATGTTCGGCGCTTTCGAGCTGCAACTGCCTGCCGCCTTGCGCGACCGCCTGGACCGTGCCGGGCAAGGCACCCAGGGCGGCAACCTGTTTGGCGCCGCGTTGCTGGGCGCGTTGTCCGGGTTGCTGATGGGCCCGTGCATGACCGCGCCGCTGGCCGGTGCGCTGCTGTACATCGCCCAGAGCGGTGATGTGCTGCAGGGTGGGCTGGTGCTGTTCAGCCTGGGCCTGGGCATGGGCGTGCCGCTGCTGTTGCTGGTGACCCTGGGCAACCGTTACCTGCCGCGTCCTGGCGCCTGGATGAACCGTGTCAAAGGGGTGTTCGGCTTCGTGTTCCTGGCCATGGCCCTGTACACCGTGCGCGGCCTGCTGAGCGCGCCGCTGCTGCTGGCCTTGAGCGGCGCCTGGCTGATCGCCCTGGGCTGGGCCACCTGGCCTGCCCTGCAGCGTTTGCCTGCGCTGCGCGCGGTGCCGCTGCTGGGTGCACTGTGGGGTGGCTTGCTGCTGGTCGGCGCCGCAGCCGGGGGCGATGACCTGTGGCAGCCGTTGCGGCCATTCGCTGGCAGCGGCGCCGCGCCGGCTGCCGCGCAGCACGGCGAAGACGCATTCGTCACGGTCAGCAGCCCGCAAGACCTGCAACGCGAGCTGGACGCCGCCAAGGCCCGCGGCCAGTGGGTGATGCTGGACTACTATGCCGACTGGTGCGTGTCGTGCAAGGTCATGGAAAAGCAGGTGTTCGCCCGCAACGAGGTGCAGGCCAGCCTGGCCGACGTGCACCTGTTGCGCCTGGACGTGACCGCCGACGCGCCGGCCAGCCGCGAGCTGCTGCAACGCTACCAGGTACCCGGCCCGCCGAGCATCATCTGGCTCGGCCCGGAAGGCGAGGAACGCCGTGCGCGGCGCATCACCGGTGAAGTGGACGCCGCCGCGTTCCTGCAACACTGGACCCAGACCAGGAGCCAAGGCTGATGCTGACCGTCACGCTGGGGCCATTGACCATGGCCCTCAACCACCTGTTGATGCTCGCCGCCCTGGGCGTGGCCAGCCTGGTCGGATGGTGGGCCGCCCGGCGTGGCGGTGAAAGCCCGGAGTCGGCGCTGTTCAACCTGTTCCTGATCGGCCTGCTGTGCGCCCGCCTGGGCTTCGTCGTGGCCTACTGGCCGATGTACCGCGACGACCTGCTGCAGGTGATCGATATCCGCGATGGCGGTTTCCTGTTCTGGTCAGGGCTGGTCGGCATCGTCCTCGCCGCCCTCTGGCAAGGCTGGCGCCATCCCGGGCTGCGTCGACCATTGGGCTGGGCGTTGTTCAGTGGCGCGCTGTTCTGGGGCCTGGCCAGCCTGGGCGGCCACCTGTACAGCAAGGGCACCGAGCTGCCCGAGCTGAGCCTGCGCAATGCCGGTGGCCAGTCGGTGGCCCTGCACAGCTACCGCGGCAAGCCGCTGGTGATCAATATCTGGGCCACCTGGTGCCCGCCGTGCCGGCGCGAGATGCCGGTGTTGCAGCAGGCCCAGGGCGAATACCCCCACGTGACCTTCCTGTTCGTCAACCAGGGCGAAACGCCGGAGAACGTCAGCACCTTCCTCGCCACCACCGGCCTGAGCCTGACCCATGTGCTGTTCGATGGCACCGGCGTGCTGGCCCAGCGGGTCGGCTCGATGGCGTTGCCGACCACCTTGTTCTACGACGCCGACGGCCGCCTGATCGGCAGCCACCTCGGCGAGCTGTCCCGGGCCAGCCTGCGTCACGCCCTGGAACCCTTCCAACGGGCCGCCGCGCCCGCCCCTGCCGCACAAGGAAATTGACATGCGATTGACTGCACTGCTGCCCCTCTCCCTGGCCCTGCTGGCCGCCCCACTGGCGCAAGCCGAAGAACTGCCGAAGGCGATCCAGCAACTGCAAGCCAAAGGTGCCGTGATCAAGGGCAGCTTCGATGCGCCCGACGGCCTGCGCGGCTACGCCGCCGAGTACCAGAACAACGGCATCGCCTTCTACCTCACGCCGGATGGCAAGCATGTGCTGGTCGGTAGCCTGTTCGACGAGCAGGGCAACGACATGAGTGCCGAGCCGCTGGAAAAGCTGGTGTACGGGCCGATGTCCAAGGCCATCTGGGCGAAGCTTGAAAACACCAGCTGGATCGCCGATGGCAAGGCCGATGCACCGCGCAAGGTGTACCTGTTCAGCGACCCGAACTGCCAGTACTGCAACATGTTCTGGCAGCAGGCGCGGCCCTGGGTGGAGTCGGGCAAGGTGCAGCTGCGGCATATCATGGTTGGCATCATTCGCGAGGACAGCCCGGGCAAGTCGGCGGCGCTGCTGGCCGCAAAAGACCCGGCCAAGGCGCTGCAGCAGCATGAGAAGGCTGGCAGGGCGAGCACGCTGAAGGCGTTGGACAAGGTGCCAGAGGCGGTGCAGAAGAAGCTTGAGGCCAATCTGGCGTTGATGGATGAGATGGGGTTGCAGGCGACGCCGGCGATTTTCTATCAGGATGAGCAGGGGAACCTGCAGAGCCAGCAAGGGGCGCCGCGGCCGGAGCTGCTGGGGCAGATTCTCGGCAAGCGTTGAGGATTCGGTAGTCTGCACCGGCCCTATCGCCGGCAAGCCGGCTCCCACAGGTATGGCGCAAGGCTTGAACCCAGCGCTGTCCATGTGGGAGCCGGCTTGCCGGCGATTGCTTTTACATGTTTTGAAGCAGTTTTTATTGGATATAAGAATTTAGAAATTCGGACGCTTCCGACTCAATAAAGAGAAAATTCTTTCGCACAACCCAAAGTAGCGAAAAGAATCTATAACCCTACGAAAGCACTCCTACAGAACTTGCCTACACAACAACTTCTTATTTAAACACAACATAGTTGACACGCCTTCTAACCCGCATTAAACCTCCTACTGCATCCATCAGCGACGCAAAAAACAAAAACCAGGAGTCACCTATGAAAAATCAATTTCAAATCACACCAATGCAAACAATTGAAGAGCCGGCGCCCCGTAAGACTCTTGGGGCGCCCGCACCACTGCGAAGGTGTCGAGATGAAATGCTTAAGAACTTATAACTACGAAATACTCAACTTCCACATCGAACCAATGACCACCACAACGACTCGAGAACCCGTAGAGCCTGAGGGTGCAAGTCTTGAGTTTTGTAGTGCGGCGCAAATCGAGCGCCGCCCGCGCGGCGCATCGCGAGCAAGCTCGCTCCTACATTTGTTGCAACGTGCCTATGTCTGTCAGGCCATGGTTGTTCGCCTTTGGTGCATGGCGATAAATGAGGGTAGGCGCCAGCGCCAACCCTAAAATCGAGTTGTAGGAACGGATTTATTTGCGATGCTTCACCGGCCTCTTCGCGGGACAAGCCCGCTCCCACAGACACCCCCACTGTTCTTGCGGGCGGTGTTTACCTGTGGGAGCGGGCTTGTCCCGCGAATGGGGCGCAAAAGCGCCCCGCCAATCACAACCCCTCCAACTCCGCCATCAGGTCACTCAACCGATCCACCTTCTCCTCATCCAGCGCACTGTCCTGCAACCCGCGCACATACGCCGCCAACTCCTCCACCGTGCTGCACTCGAACATCGCCCGCAGCGGCACATTAAGCTGCAACTGCTTCTGCACCCGCGACGCAATCTGCGTTGCCAGCAACGAATGCCCGCCGAGTTCGAAGAAGTTGTCATGCACCCCTACCCGCTCGGCCTTGAGCACATCGGCCCAGATGCCGGCGAGCACCTCTTCCAGCTCATCACGCGGCGCCAGGTAGGCCTGGCTATGCTGCCCGCCGATATCGATGGCCGGCAGGGCCTTGCGGTCGAGCTTGCCGTTGGCGTTGTGCGGCAGGCTGTCGAACCAGCCCCAGTGCAGCGGCACCATGTATTCCGGCAGCTCGGCGCGCAGGCGTTGTTTGACCTGCTCCAGCAGCGCTGCATCGGCGCTGACACCTTGGTGAGCCACCAGGTAGCCAACCAGGTGCTTGCCATTGACGCCTTCCTGCACGCCCACGGCGGCATCACGCAGCTCGGGCTGCTCGTGCAGACGGGCCTCGATCTCGCCCAGCTCGATGCGGTAACCGCGGATCTTCACCTGGTGGTCGATACGCCCGACATACTCCAATACTCCGTCCGGCCGCTGCCGCGCCAGGTCACCGGTGCGGTACAGCCGCTCGCCCGGTGCACCGTGCGGATGCGGGATGAAGGCCAGCGCAGTCCGCACCGGATCACCGACATAGCCACGCCCGACGCCGGTACCGGCAACGCACAGCTCGCCAACAGCCCCCAGCGGCACCAGGGCCTGGTCCTCGCCGTACAGGTACAGGCGGTTGTTGTCGGTCGGTGTGCCGATCGGCAGGTAGCTGCCGCGGGTCGACGCGCGGTCGACACGGAAGAACGCCACATCGTCCGAGCACTCCGCCGGCCCGTAGGCGTTCACCAGGCCAATCCCCGGGTAACGCTGCAGCCATTGCGCCGCCAGCTCCGGTGGCATGGCTTCACCGGTCGGCAGCATCCAGCGCAGGCCGTCCAGGGCCTGGTGGTCGTTGGCCAGCATGCCCTGGATCAGCGACGGCACGCTTTCCAGCACGGTAATGCCGGTGGCCTGCACATGGGCCAGCAGGCCCTGCGGATCGTGGGCGATGGCGTTCGGCACGATCTCGACCTTGGCGCCGAACAGCGGTGCGGCAAGGAATTGCCACACCGAAATATCGAAGCTCTGCGAGGCGGTCTGGGCGATCACGTCGTGCTCGCTCAAGGCCAGGTACGGCACCTTGCTCAGCTGGTTGTTGAGCATGCCGCGCTGCTCGACCATCACGCCCTTGGGCAGGCCGGTGGAGCCGGAGGTATAGATCACATAGGCAAGGTTGTCCGGCCCACTGTGAATGCCGGGGTTGTGGCTGGCGATGTGGCTGCCCTGGACCTCTTCCCACACCAGCAGCTGCGGCCGGGCCACGCCCGCCAGTTCGTCCAGCAACTGCCGCGCCTGCTCGGCACAGGCCGCGCTGCACACCAGCACCGGGGTGCGGCTGAGCTCGACGATGCGCTGCAGGCGCGCCGAAGGCAGGCCCGGGTCCAGCGGCAGGTAGCCGGCCCCGGCCTTGAAGCTGCCGACGATCATGCCGAGCAGGGGCAACCCACGCTCGGCCAGCAACGCGACCGGCTGGTCGATGGCCACGCCGGCCGCGATCAGGGCATGGCCCAGACGGTTGGCCGCAAGGTTCAGCCCCGCATAGTCATAGGACGCCTCCAGGCAACGGGCGACCGTGCGCTCGGGGTGCGCGGCGACCTGCGCCTCGAACAGCGCGACATAACTCTGCTCCAGGGCATAGGCCTGCTCGGTGCGGTTGCAGTCGTCGAGCAGGAAGCGCTGTTCCTCCTCGCCAAGCAACGGCAGCTCGCTCACCTCGCCGTCGAAGCCTTGCACCAGCGCCAGCAGCAGGCGCTTGAACTCGGCCAGCAGGCGTTCGATGGTCGAGAAGTCGAAGTAGCGCTGGTCGAACGACAGGTGCAGGCCCAGGTCGTCGCCCGGGTAGCACACCGCCGTCAGCGGGAAGTTGGTGTGGGTACGGCCCGAGTCGGAGCTGGCGTTCAGGTGCTGGGCATGGTCGAGCACCGCGCTTTCCACGGGCGCGTTCTCGAACACGAACAGGCTGTTGAACAGCGGCTGGCCCTTGGGCAGTTCGCTGCACTCCTGGATCGCCACCAACGGCAGGTACTCGTACTCGCGCAGTTCCATGTTGCGCTCCAGCAGGCCTTGCAGCCACTGGCGCACACTGCGCCGCTGGCCCGGCTCGGGCAGCTGCACGCGCAGGGCGATGCTGTTGATGAACAGGCCGACCGTGCGCTGCATCTGCGGCAGGCTCACCGGGCGACCAGCCACGGTCACACCGAAGGCCACGTCGCGGTCGCCGCTGTAGCGTGCCAGCACCAGTGCCCAGGCCGCCTGGGCGAAGGTGTTGATGGTCAGCTGGTGGGCCTGGGCCAGTTCGCGCAGGCGCACGCCATCGCTGGCCTCCAGGCGGGTGTAGCAGTCGCCGACGACCATGCCTTCGCCGGCGTGGTCATTGCGCAGCGGGCGGTCGCTGGGGATGGCCGTGGCGCGTTCGAAGCCGGCCAGGTTGGCCTGCCACCAGCCACGTGCCTCGTCCAGGTCCTGGCGTTGCAGCCAGCCGATGTAGTCGCGGTAGCGCGGCGGCACCGGCAGCTGCGCCTGGCGGCCTTCGCCGAGGGCCTGGTAGAGCTCGAAGAAGTCGTTCATCAGCAACGAGCGGCACCAGGCATCGATGAGGATGTGGTGGTTGCTCATCATGAACCAGTAGCGCTCGTCGTCGACCCGCACCAGGCGCAGGTGGAACGGCGCCTCGCGCAGCAGCTCGAAACCGGCCTCGCGTTCTTCTTTGTGCAAGGCTTGCAGGCGCTGCTCCTGGGCCGCCTCGTCGAGGCCGCGCCAGTCCTGGTAATCGACCGGCGTGTTGCCCGGCTTGTGGATGATCTGCAGCATCGCTTCGCCGGCGTTCCAGCTGAACGACGCACGCAGGGCTTCGTGGCGCGCTACCACGGCCTGCCAGGCCTGGGCGAAACGCTGCGGGTCGAGCGCGCTGTTGATCCGGTAGCGGTCCTGCATGTAGTAGATGCCGGTGCCCGGCTCCAGCAGGGTGTGCAGCAGCAGACCTTCCTGCATCGGTGTCAGCGGGTAGACGTCCTCGATCTCGGCAGCCGGGATCGGCAGCGCGTCGATCTGCTCCTGGGTCAGGTGCGCCAGCGGGAAGTCCGACGGCGTGAAACTGCCATTGCCATCGACCAGGCAATGCTCGACCAGGGCCAGCAACTCCTGGCGATAGGCCTCGGCCAGTTGCGCGATGGTCTGCTCGTGGTACCGCTCTCGGCTGTAGGTCCAGCGCAGTTGCAAGGCACCGCCATAGACCTGGCCGTCGACGCTGAGCCAGTTCGGCAGTGGCGCATCGAGGTCGTGGGCCAGGCCCGCCGGGGCATCCAGCGGCTGGAACAGCGCGGCAGCATCGAACTGCTGGTCGAACTGGCCCAGGTAGTTGAAGGTGATCCGTGCCTGTGGCAGCGCCGCCATGCGTTCCCGCGCGGCGTCGTCGGCCAGGTAGCGCAGCACGCCATAACCCTGGCCTTTGTGCGGCACCTGGCGCAGTTGCTCCTTGATCCGTTTGATCGACGCGGCGCGCGCGGCATCGTCCTCGCCGGCCTCGGGGTCGAGGCGCAGTGGGTAGGCGTTGGTGAACCAGCCGACACTGCGGGTCAGGTCCATGTCCTCAAACAAGCCGTCACGGCCATGGCCTTCGAGCTGCACCAGCACTTCCTGGTCACCACTCCAGCGGCACAGGGTGCGGGCCAGGGCGGTCAGCAGCAGGTCGTTGACCTGGGTGTGATAGGCCGCCGGGGCCTGCTGCAGCAACTGCCGGGTCTGCTCGACATCCAGGCCGATGGCCACGGTGTCGGCGTGGCGATGCAGGTTGCCGCCCTGCGGGTGATCGCACGGCAGTTCATGGCGCACGCTGGACAGCTGACCTTGCCACCAGCCGAGTTCGTCACGCAGCGAGTCGCTGCCGGCGTAGCTGCCCAGGCGCGCGGCCCAGTCAGCCATGGCGTGGGTCTTGGCCGCCAGCGGCTGGCCACGGTACAGCGCCTGCAGGTCCTCGAGCAGTACGCGCCAGGACACACCGTCGACCACCAGGTGGTGGATCGCCAGCAGCAGACGCTGGGCACCCTGCCCGTCCGTTACCAGCAACGCGCGCAGCAAGGGGCCTTGCTCAAGATCGAGGCTGCGTTGCACGTCGCTGTACAGCGACTGGCAGTCGTCGAAGTCGGCCACCGTGGCGGTCCACAGCAGTTGCACATGGGCAGGCGCGGCGAACTCGCCCTGCCAGCGACCATTGGCCTGGGTGAAACGCAGGCGAAGGCTGTCGTGGTGCTCCAGCAGCGCCATCAGTGCCTGTTCGAGCTGAGCCTTGTCCAGCGACTGGCGCACTTGCAGCAACACCGCCTGGTTCCAGTGCTGGGGCTGGACCACCTCGCTGTCGAAGAACCAGTGCTGGATCGGCGTCAGTCCGGTCTTGCCCTGCCGCGCACCCTGCTCGATGCCGCTGGCCACTGCGCTGTGGGTGACCACGGCGGCAAGCGTCTGAATGGTCTGGTGCTGGAACAGGTCGCGCGGCGTGAATTGCAGCCCCAGCTGGCGGGCACGGCTGACCACCTGGATGGACAGGATCGAATCGCCGCCCAGTTCGAAGAAGTTGTCCTGCACACCCACGCGGGACACGTTGAGCACATCACGCCAGATCTGCGCCAGTTGCTCTTCCAGCACGTTGGCCGGTGCCTGGTACTGCTGGCGCGCCTGCTCCAGATCAGGCAAAGGCAAGGCCCGGCGGTCGAGCTTGCCGTTGCCCATCAGTGGCAGGCTGCCCAGCAGCACCAGGTGCGCCGGCACCATGTAGTCCGGCAGGTGCAGGCGGGCATCGGCCTTGACCGCTTCGCGCAGCAAGGCCTGGGCTTCGCTGTCCGCGCTGGCCTGCTTGCACACCAGGTAACCTACCAGCTGTTTGCCACCCGGCAGGTCGAGGGCCAGGACCACAGCCTCGTCGACATCGGCATGCTCCTGCAGACGGCTTTCGATTTCTCCCAGCTCAATGCGGAAGCCGCGGATCTTCACCTGCTGGTCGGCACGGCCGACATACTCCACCAGGCCATCGGCGCGCAGGCGCACCAGGTCGCCGGTGCGATACAGGCGCCCGCCGTCAGTGCTGAACGGGTCGGCGACGAAGCGCTCGGCGCTCAGGCCCGGGCGGTCGTGGTAGCCCTGGGCGAGGCCAGCGCCGCCGACGTACAGCTCGCCGATGCCCCCTTGGGGCAGCAACGCCAGGTCTTCGTCGAGGATGTAAGCACTGCGGGCACCGATTACCCGGCCGATCGGCACACTGCCGGCGTCGGCGGGCAGGGTGTCGGGCGCAAGGCACGCCAGCGGCATGACCACTGTCTCGGTCGGGCCGTAGGCGTTGAAGAACTGCTGCGGCGCGAAGGCCTGGCGGATGCGCTGTAAGTGCTCGCCGGTCAGCGCCTCGCCGCCGGTGATCACCAGGCGCACCGGCAGTTGCTCGCCCTGCCCGGCCAGGTACTGAGCCAGCTGGCTGCCGTAGCTCGGGGTGAAACCAAGAATGCTCACCTGCTGCTCGCGCACCAGTTGGCAGATGTCCTCGGCGCCCCATTGGCCCTGGGCCCGCAGCACCACGCGCGCACCACACAGCAGCGGCACCAGCAGGCGTTCGCTGGCGGCGTCGAAGTTGATCGAATAGAAGTGCAGCTCGCAGTCGTCGCTGCGCATGCCGAAGGCTTCGATCACCGCCTGGCAGTGCATGGCGATTTCACCGTGGCTGACCACCACGCCCTTGGGCTTGCCGGTGGAGCCGGAGGTGTAGATCAGGTAGGCCTGGTGCTGCGGCAGGTTGAGGTTGTCCAGCGCTGCATCGCTGTAGGCGGACAGGCTTGCGGCGTCGTCTTCCAGACTCCAGCGCTGCACGCCGGGCGGCAGCTCGCCGAGGGTTTCGAGCAGGCTGCGCTGGCTGAGCAGCAGGCCGATACGGCTGTCCTCGATCATGTAGCGCAGGCGGTCGAGCGGGTATTCCGGGTCCAGCGGCACATAGGCGCCACCGGCCTTGAGGATGGCCAGCAGGCCGACCACCATTTCCAGCGAGCGCTCCAGGGCCAGGCCGACACGTACCTGCGGGCCCACACCGCGTTCACGCAGCGCTCGGGCCAGGCGGTTGGCCTGCTGGTCCAGCTCGGCATAGCTCAGGTGTTCGCCTGCGAAAGTCAGCGCGCCGGCTTGCGGCGTGCGTGCAGCCTGGGCGGCGAACAGGCCATGGATCGTCTGGTCGAGGGCATGATGATGCTCGCCCTGCAACTGGCCGATCAATACCTGCTGCTCGGCGTCCGCCAGCATCGGCAGTTCGCACAGGCGCTGCTGCGGGTCGTCGAGCAGGCCGGCCAGCAACTGCTGCCAGTGTTCGGCCATGCGCGCGATGCGCGGCGCGTCGAACAGGTCGCGGCTGTAGGTCAGGCAGCAGCCCAGGCGGCCATCGAGGTCGGTGACTTCCAGGTACAGGTCGAACTTGGTGGCGCTGGCGTCGTTGACCAGGTAGTCCACCTGCATGCCGGCCAGCTCACGGCTTTGCTGGAAGGCCCAGCGCTGCACGTTGCACATCACCTGGAACAGCGGGTTGTAGGCGCTGCTGCGCGGCGGTTGCAGGGCTTCTACCAGTTGCTCGAACGGCAGGTCCTGGTGCGACTGGCCTTCGATGGCGGCCTGGCGCACCTGGTCGAGCAAAGCGGCGGCGGTCATCTGCCCGTCCAGCTCGCAGCGCAGCACCTGGGTGTTGAGGAAGGCGCCGATCAAGCCCTCGCTTTCCGGGCGGATGCGGTTGGCCACCGGCGCACCGATGCGCAGGTCGCGCTGGCCGCTGTAGCGGTGCAGCAAGGCGGCCAGGGTGGCAGTCATGGTCATGAACAGGGTCAAGCCGCGCTGGCTGTTGAAGGCGTGCACGCGGGCGACCAGCGCCGGGTCGAGGTCGAAGCGGTACAGCTCGCCACGGTGGCTCTGCACCGTCGGGCGTGGTCGGTCGGCGGGCAGCGCCAGCACCGGGTGTTCATCGCCCAGGCGGGCTTTCCAGTAAGCCAGCTGGCGGGCGCCCTCGCCGCTTTCCAGCCATTGTCGTTGCCACACGCTGTAGTCCAGGTACTGCACCGGCAGCGGCGCCAGGGGCGACTCGCGGTCGTCGACGAAAGCCTCGTAGAGCTCGCCCAGTTCGCGGGCGAAGATGTCCATGGCCCAGCCTTCGGTGACGATGTGGTGCAGGGTCAGCACGAAGTAGTGTTCGCGATCTTCGGCCTTCACCAGGCAAGCGCGCAGCAGCGGGCCACGCTCCAGGTCGAACGGCTGGTGCGCCTGCTCGTCGGCCAGTTGCTGCAGGCGCTGCTGGCGGGTGGCGTCGGGCAAGGCGCTGAAGTCCTGCCAGTCCAGTTGCAGCGAGCCGTCCTGGGCGACGCACTGGTAGGGCACGCCGTCGATGGCCGGGAAGGTGGTGCGCAGGGTTTCGTGGCGCACGATCAGCGCCTGCAGTGCACGCTCGAAGGCATCCACGTGCAACGTGCCGCGCAGGCGCGCCATGCCGCCAACGTTGTACGCCGGGCTGTGCGGCTCCATCTGCCAGAGGAACCACATGCGCTGCTGGGAGTACGACAGCGGCACGGCCTGGCGGCGGTCGACGCGGCCGATCGCGCCTTGCAGGTTGTGCTCGCCAGCCTCGCGGATACGCGCGATCTCGGCGCAGAAAGCAGCCAGTTCACTGGCCTCGAACAGCACCTTCAGCGGCAACTCCACATCGCAGGCCTGGCGGGTGCGCGAGACGATCTGGGTGGCTAGCAGCGAGTGCCCACCCAGGGCGAAGAAGTCGTCGTGCAGGCCGACGCGCGGCAGGTTGAGCACCTCGCGCCAGATCGCCGCGACCTGCTGCTGCAGCGCGGTCTGCGGTTCGACATGCTGATGTTCACGCTGCTGCCAGACCGGCGCAGGCAGGGCCTTGCGATCGACCTTGCCGCTGGGGCCCAGCGGCAGGTGTTCAAGAGCGATCAGTTGCGCCGGCACCATATAGGCAGGCAGGCGCTCGGCCAGATTGGCCAGCAGTGCATCCGCCGCTGCAGTGCCGCTGTAATAGCCGACCAACTGCGCGCCAACCGCGTCCTGGTGGATCAGCACCAGCGCCTGCTCGACACCCGGCTGGCTGAGCAGGCAGGCCTGCACTTCTTCAGGTTCGACGCGAAAACCTCGCACCTTCACCTGCTGGTCGAGGCGGCCAAGATATTCCAGTGCTTCGGCCTGTACCTGCCAGCGAGCGCGGTCGCCACTGCGGTACAAACGCGCGCCGTCGCCATCGACCTGGGGCACGAAGCGCTCGGCGGTCAGGCCTGGGCGACCAAGGTAGCCCCGGGCCAGGCCCGCGCCACCCAGGTACAGCTCGCCCGGTACGCCCGGGGCGGCCAGTTGCAGCTCATCATCCAGCACACGGCAGAGCACGTTGCCCAGCGGCCGGCCAATCGGCGAGCGGGCGCCGTCCTCGGCCCGGCAGTGCCAGTGGGTGACGTTGATGGCGGTTTCGGTCGGACCGTAGCGGTTGTGCAACTGCACCTGCGGCAGCAGTTGCAGCACGCGGTCGCGCAGGCTCGCCGACAGTGCCTCGCCACCGGAGAACAGCCGGCGCAGGCTGGTGCAGCCCGCCGCCAGGGGTTCCTGGACGAACACTTGCAACAGCGGCGGCACGAAGTGCAGCGTGGTGACGCCATGCTGCTGCACCAACGCGGCGATGCGCTGCGGGTCGCGGTGCTCACCGGGGCCGGCCAGCACCAGCTTGCAGCCGGTGATCAGCGGCCAGAAGCATTCCCACACCGACACGTCGAAGCTGATCGGCGCCTTTTGCATCAGCACGTCGCTGTCGTCCAGCGCGTAGGTGGCCTGCATCCACTGCAGGCGCTCGGCCAGCGCCGCATGGGTGTTGCCCACGCCCTTGGGCTGGCCGGTGGAGCCGGAGGTGTAGATCACGTAGGCGAGGTTGTCGCCGTGCAGGTGCAGGCCCGGCGCGTGGCTCGGCCAGCTGTCCAGGTGCAGCTGGTCGAGGGCGATGGCGCTGACGCCGTCGACCTGCGGCAAGGTGGCGAGCAGGCCGCTGTGGCTGAGCAGCAGGCTGGCCTTGCAGTCGCGCAGCATGTAGGCCAGGCGCTCGGCCGGGTAGTCGACGTCCAGCGGCACATAGGCACCGCCGGCCTTGAGGATGGCCAGCAAACCGACCAGCAGTTGCGGCGAACGCTCGACGGCGATGGCCACGCAGGTGTCGGGGCCGACGCCTTTGTCGCGCAGGTAATGGGCCAGGCGGTTGGCCTGCTGGTGCAGCTCGGCGTAGTCGAGGCTGCCACCTTCCCAGGCCAGCGCCGTGCGCTGCGGGGTCTGGCGCGCCTGTTCGTTGAGCTGCTCGACCACCAGGCACTGAGGCGTCGGTGCAGGCGCCTGGCCCCAGGCAAGCAGTTGCCGGCGGCCTGGCTCATCAAGGAGGTCGACATCACCCAGGGCCAGCTGCGGTTGCGCACACACTTGCGCCAGCAGTGCCAGCAGGTGCTGGGCCAGGCGCTCCACGGTGCCGCGCTCGAACAGCTCGGCCGCGTAGTCGAAGGCCAGGCTCAGGCGGCCCTGATGGTCTTCTTCGCTGTGCAGTTGCAGGTCGAACTTGGCTTCGCGGCTGTGCCACGGCAGCTCTTCGGCCAACAGGCCCGGCAGGCGGCGCAGGGCCGACAGGTCGCGCTGCTGATGGTTGAACATGACCTGGAACAGGCCTTGCTCACGGGCTTCGGGCAGGGCTTCGAGCAGTTGCTCGAACGGCAGGTCCTGATGGGCCTGGGCGTCGAGGGTGGTTTGGCGTACTTGCGCCAGCAGCTGGGCGAACGGCTGGCGGCTGTCCAGTTGCGCGCGCAGCACCTGGGTGTTGATGAAGAAGCCGACCATGCCCTGGGTTTCCTGGCGCGGGCGGTTGGCGTTGGGCACGCCGACGCGGATGTCGGCCTGGCCGGTGTAGCGGTGCAGCAGGCCTTGCCAGGCAGCCAGCAAGACCATGAACAGGCTGGCCTGTTGCTCGCGGGCCAGGCCTTTGAGGGCCTCGGTCAGCTTGGCCGGCACTTTCAGGTGCAGGCGTGCGGCGTGGTTGGCCTGCTGGCTGGAACGCGGCTGGTCAGGGTAAAGGTCGAGCACCGGCAATGCATCGCCCAGCCGGGCTTTCCAGTAATCCAGCTGGCGCGCGCTTTCGCCTTCGGCCAACCACTGGCGCTGCCAGTTGCCATAGTCGGCATACCCCAGCGACAACGGGGCCAACGAGGCTTCAAGGCCTTGGCAACGGGCGGCATAGAGTTTGGCGAACTCGTCGAGCAGGATGTTCAGCGACCAGCCATCGGCAACGATGTGGTGCAAGGTCACCCACAGTTGATGGTCTTCGTCGTCCAGTCGCGCCAGGGTCACGCGCAGCAGCGGGCCTTGGCCGAGGTCGAACGGTTGCTGTGCTTCCGCCTCGCGGCGCTCGGTTACGGCTGCGGCCTCCAGCCCTTGCAGGTCGAGGCGGCGAAGCTTGAACGGCTGCTCGGGCAGGATACGCTGCAGGGCCTGACCGTCTGCTTCGCAGAACACCGTGCGCAGCGCCTCGTGGCGCGCTACCAGCGCCTGGAACGCTGTCTCCAGGGCGGCCTCGTCCAGTTCGCCGCGCAGGTGCAGGCCGGCGGGGATGTTGTAGGCGGCGGATTGCGGTTCGAGCTGCCACAGCAACCACAGGCGGTTCTGCGCCAGCGACTGTGGCAGCGCCAGGCCACGGTTCAGGGAGGCAATGGCCGCGTTTACGCCACCGCCCTCATTGATGATTGCCGCCACCGCCGCGCTGTATTCGGCCAGGGTCGGCGCTTCGAACAAGGTGCGCAGGTTCAGTTGAATACCGAGCTCATCGGCCAGGCGCGCGGTGACCTGGGTGGCGGCAATGGAATTGCCGCCCAGTAGCAGGAAGTGATCGTCGGCGGCTACCGACTCGACCTTGAGGATCTCGCACCAGATACCGGCGATGCGTGCCTGCAGGCCATCGCCGGCTGCGGAGGCCTCGGTCGATTCGGTAGCGGCCGGGAAACGGGCATAGATATCGAGGCTACCGTCGTCCATGCGCAGGCGGCAGGCCGAACGCTGCAGCTTGCCGCTGGAGGTCTTGGGCAGTGCGCCCGGGTTGAGCAGCAGGACCACGGCCGGCGCCTGACGACAGGCATCGGCGATGACCTGGCGCAGGGTCTTGATCAGCGCCTCGGGCTGCAGGGCCTTCTGCACGTTGCGGCTGATTTCCACCGCCACGCCGATCCCCTCCTCGCCCTGGTCGTCCACGGCGAACACCGCCACACGGCCTTTGCGCAGCTGCTCGACCTCACGCTCCAGGGTCTTTTCCAGATCCTGCGGGTAGAGATTCTGCCCGCGCACGATCAGCATGTCCTTCAGGCGCCCAGTGACGAACACTTCGCCTTCGCGCATGAAGCCGAGGTCGCCGGTGCGCAGCCAGGTCTGTCCGTCCATTTCGACGAAGGTGCGGGCGCTGGCCTCGGGGTTGCGCCAGTAACCCAACGCGATACTCGGGCCCGCGGCCCAGACCTCGCCCACCTGGTCGTCGCCCAGCCATTGCTGCTGTTGAGGCTCGACGATGCGCACGGCGTGCCCTGGCTGCGGGTAACCACAGCTCATCAGCACGCTGCCCTGCCCGGCTTGGGCGTGGTTGGCGGCCAAGGCCTCGGCATCCAGCTCCAGTGCCGCAATGCCCTGCCCACGGCGGCTGCCGCTGACGAACAGGGTGGCCTCGGCCAGGCCATAGCTGGCGAAGAAGCTGCTCGGCTGGAAACCACAGGCGGCGAACTTCTCGGCGAAGGTGTCGAGGCTGTCCTGGCGGATCGGTTCGGAACCGGAATAGGCCACGCGCCAGCGGCTCAGATCGAGGCCGGCCAGGGCCGCGTCGCTTACCCGCTCGCTGCACAGGCGGTAGGCGAAGTCCGGCCCGCCGCTGATGGTGCCGCCGTATTCGCTGATCGCCTGCAGCCAGCGCAGCGGTCGGGCCAGGAAGTAGCCCGGCGACATCAGCACACAAGGCACGCCGCTGAAGATCGGCTGCAGCAGGCCGCCGATCAGGCCCATGTCGTGGTACAGCGGCAGCCAGCTGACGATCACGTCGTCGGGGTTCAGGTCGATGCCAAAGCCGTGGCGGATCAACTGCTCGTTGGCCACCAGGTTGCCGTGGCTGACCTGCACGCCCTTGGGCAGCGCCGTGGAGCCGGAGGTGTACTGGAGGAAGGCGATGTCGTCGCCGGCCAGCGTCGGCTCGCGCCAGGCCTCCGCCAAGGTCGGGTCCAGGGTGTCCACCGCCAGCAGTGCGGGGGCGTTGTCGCCAGCCAGGGCTTCGAGGCCCTGCAGGCTGTCGTGCAGCGCCGCCACGGTCAGCAGCAGACGCGGCTCGGCGTCGTCGATGATCGACAGCAGGCGCTCCTGATGGTGACGGCGCGACGACTCCGGCGGATAGGCCGGCACGGCGATGACGCCGGCATACAGGCAGCCGAAGAACGCCGCGACATAGTCCGGGCCGCTGGGGAACAACAGCACGGCGCGGTCGGCGAACCCCGCTTGGGCCTGCAAGGCGGCGGCAATGGTGCGCGCGCGACGGTCCAGCTCGCGGTAACTGAGCACGGCCTGCTCGCCGGGGGCGTCGGCCAGAAAGCGCAGGGCTATGCGGTCCGGGGTTTGCGCGGCACGTTGCGCCAGTGCCTGGACCAGCGAGAGCGGGAGTTCGAAGGCGTCCGTCATGGGGTGTTCCTGCCAGTGTCTGGGTAAGTCGGGCCGGCTGCCTCGCGCAAGGGCGGCGGGCAGCATGCGGCGGCCGGATGTACACAGGGGAACGGATGGGCAACGGAAGAAATTAACGGCAAAACCCGGCGCCGGAAGGGGCGGAAAGTGAACTGCATCACGGCTGTCGGCTTAGAACTGAAACTAACGGATACTGATTAACTTTCGTATTTGACAATCATTATCATTCTGAATAGTTTGTCGCACGTCGTAGGAAGCTTCCCCGCCAGGGGTGCTCCCTTTCCCTTCCGAGACAAGGTGATTTCCATGGCGGAACAGCTATCCACAAGTAAGTGCGATTCACCATTACTCCAGGCGTTCGTCGACAACCGCAGCATTCTGGTCAAGATCGCGGCACGCATCACCGGTTGCCGCTCGCGCGCCGAAGACGTGGTGCAGGACGCTTTCTTCCGGCTCGGTTCCGCCCCCCACATCACCTCGTCGTTCAAGGCCCAGCTCAGCTACCTGTTCCAGATCGTGCGCAACCTGGCCATCGATCACTACCGCAAGCAGGCGATGGAGCTGAAGTACTCCGGCAGTGAAGAGGAAGGCCTCAACGTCGTCGTGCTCAACGCCTCGCCGGAAGCCACCCATATCAATCTTGCCGCCCTGGAGCACATTGCCGAGGCGCTCAACGAACTGCCCCCGCGTACCCGCTATGCGTTCGAGATGTATCGCCTGCATGGCGTGCCGCAGAAGGACATCGCCAAGGAGCTGGGGGTGTCGCCGACCTTGGTCAACTTCATGATTCGCGATGCGCTGGTGCATTGCCGCAAGACGGCTAACCGGCAGGGTTGAGGTTCGGCGGCGCCTGCTTCGCGGGACAAGCCCGCTCCCACAGAGATCGCACCTTGCTTGAGGCCAGAGGCGGACCTGTGGGAGCGGGCTTGTCCCGCGAAGCAGGCGAACCCCGTACTAGGCCAGCTTGCAACGCTCGAAGAACCGCTCCCGCCCCAGAATCATCAGCGCTGCCCGCTTGTGCGGGAAATCGAACTCTTTCTCGCAGTGGAAGCACTGGTCGTGCATGTAGCCGATCATCTTGCCATTGTCGGCACGCGGCTCGGCCACCACCCGCTGGGTGCGCGGATCATCGAGGAACAGGTAGTGCACCAGCGCCGACAGCCAGCTGGCGACCTTGTGCGGCCCGCGGTGGCTCTCCTCGCCCACCAGCATGTGCACGCCACGGTCGTAGTCGTCGGCCGGGTAGAACGGTGCAATGCGGTCTTCCTTGGCCCAGTAGGCTTCGAAGTAGGCGAACGGCTGGTCGTCGAAGCTGCCGATCAGGGTCAGGGTGTGCGGGTCGGCTTCGAGCTTGGCCAGATACTCCCTGTGCTGCTCCAGCGAGCCGCCCTCCTGCCAGAACTTCTCCACCCGCGGGTTGTTCTGCCAGCGGTTGAATCGCGCCAGGTCCTGGTCGATTTCCAGGGTCCGCAACGACACCCAACTGCCCAGCCGGGCATCGAAACGGCGATAGACCTCGCCATGCGGCTTGGGCGCCCGGCGGGGGTGGCGCTTGCCATCGCTCAGCTGCATCTGCTGTGGGTAGGCGGCGGTCGACGCCTGACTCAGCCAGGGATGCGGCAACTGCCAGAACAGCGTGTGCTCGCACCGGTACACGCCTGGCCTCTCGCCCATCACCAGCAGCCCGCTGGCCAGCGCCTCGGGTTGCGGTTGCGGCAGGTGCCAGGTCAGGCGCTGGCAGGCGGGGTCGCGTGACAGCAGCCAGTAGCAGGCGGCCCACAACGCTTGCTGGGGGCGCTCGGGGCAAAGGCTTTCAATATGGACCTCAAGGGTTTCGCCCGGCACCAGGCGCACCTGGATCAGGGGACGGTCTTCCAGCGTCAGGCTCAGCCAGCGGTCGCCTTGGTCGGCGCTGAGGCTGTGCCAGCGAGGCAGTGACAACGGCTGCGAAGCGGCATCGAACGGCATGGTCTTGGCTCACGGTAAGTGAAAGAAAGGCTCACGGATGAAAACGTGGCCGCGACCTTGGAATTTACTCGGCGGGCGCCGCGACGGTGATCCGATAGGGTTGGAAGATCCGCGTCAGTTCGCCGGTCTCGCGCAGGTAGCGCAGCAGCGCGGAGAACTGCTCGGGGCTGATGGGAGCGCCTGGGCGCAGCAAGGCGTAGTGGTGATAGACCTGGTCGATACGCTCGGAAGCCATCAGCGTGTCCAGGCTGGTGGGGTTGCGCACCAGGAAATCGCTGAGGTAGGAGCGAGTGACCAAGGCGATGTCGGCGCGCCCGGCCTGGACCATCAGCAGGTTGCTGTCATGGGAATAGGTCAGGGTCGCGTTGTAGGTCGCGCGCAGGTGATCAGGGTCGGGGTTGAAACGGGCGAAGGCGTAGTGATAGCCATTGAACAGCGCCAGGCGCTTGCCATGCAGGTCATCGAAGTAGAGCTGGTCACGGCCGTCGGCCTTTTTCGCGACGAACACCTCGGCATCTTCCAGGCCCATGTCCACGGTCTGGTGCGGAATCTGCTGCCAACCCCAGGCGGGGTTCTCGAAGATCGCCATGTCGGTACGGCCTTGCTGCAGATCGCCGAAGCGCCGCTGAATGGACGTGGGCACCAGAACAAAGCGGTAATCCGCCTGCAATTGGTTCAAGGCCTGGACCAGTTGCGGCAGCAGCCCGGTGTCAGCACCCTGCTCCGGGCGCACGGTATAGGGCGGGAAATGTGCGGCACCGATCTTCACTTCGATGGCGTCGGCAGCCCATGTCGGTGCCGCCAGCCCGGCAACGGCCAACAGCAACAGGGTGGCAAAAACCTTCAGGCCGGGTGCAGGAGTCAAGACGGGCACTCATCACGGTTCATACCTGGTTGCGCTTAAGCTAGGCGTTTTCGAAAAACGGCACAACCGCTGGAAACGCCAAAATGAGGGCATTTTGCCAGAGGGTGCCATGAGCCCGGACATTGGCTACGCTGCTCTAGCATGTATGGCGAGGGAGCCTGGTATGGGCCACTGGTTGGTGATCGACCTGGAAGCCACCACCGATGACGGTGGCTGGCCGGTCACGGAGATGGAAGTCATTGAAATTGGCGCCAGCCTGGTGACCCGCGAGGGCCGCGAGGTGGACCATTTCCAGCGCTTCGTGCGGCCGCGCCGGCGGCCCCAGCTGACGCCGTTCTGCCGCCAGCTGACCAAGATCAGCCAGGCCAACGTCGACAGCGCTGCGGCGTTTCCGGAGGTGTGGGCGCGCTTCGAGCGCTGGCTGGGGCACCATCGCGGGCAGTTGCAGGCCTGGGTCAGCTGGGGTGACTACGACCGCCAGCAACTGTTGCAGGAATGGCAGCAGCATGAGCTCGACAGCCTGTTGCGCAACCTGCCGCACATCAACCTCAAGCAGCGCTTCGCCAAGGCCCGCCACCTGCAACGCCCGACCGGGCTCAACGGTGCCCTGCACCTGGCCGGCATGCACTTCAGCGGCCAGCAGCACCGGGCGCTGGAGGATGCGCGCAATACGGCTCGCCTGCTGCCCTTGAGCCTGCCGGGCCTTTGAGGGCGGGGCACCTGAAAGCAGATGACGGCGTGAATGGGCTTGGGCATACTGGCCAGCCCTTTTTCATCCCCCTCTCTTTTCAGGAGTCGCCCCATGTTCAAGGTCAACGAGTACTTCGATGGCACCGTCAAGTCGATCGCCTTCGAAGGTGCTGAAGGTCAGGCCACCGTCGGCGTGATGGCCCCGGGCGAATACGAGTTCGGCACCGCCAAGCGTGAAATCATGCACGTGGTTTCCGGTGCGCTGACCGTGAAGCTGCCGGGTAGCGACAACTGGGAAACCTTCAACGCTGGCGACAAGTTCAATGTGGCTGCCGACAGCAAGTTTCAGTTGAAGGTGGCGGTGGATACCGCTTACCTGTGCGAGTACCGCGACTGATCTGCAGCGCCCTCTTCGCGGGACAAGCCCGCTCCCACAGGATCGCCACTGGTTTCGACCTGTGTGCAATGTCTGTGGGAGCGGGCTTGTCCCGCGAAGAATCCAGCACTAGTTCAACAGAAACTCCGCCACCCTTTCGGCCGCCGCCTGTAAATGCTGCGCATGGCTGAACCCCGACGCCTTCAGCGGCTTCAGGTCATGATCCCCCGCCACCAGCCAGCTCACCTCGATCGACGGTGACAGCGCATACCCCTGCACCGCCTCCCGATTTCCCAAGGCATCCCGCTCGCCCTGCACGATCAACGTCGGCGTCTTCAATTGCGCCAGGTGCTCCACGCGCGGCTTCTCGGGCTTGCCCACCGCATAGAACGGATACCCCAGGCATACCAACACATCGGCACCCAACTCGTCAGCCAGCAGGCTGGCCATGCGCCCGCCCATGGACTTGCCGCCAATCGCCAGCTCTCCCGTGACCAAAGGTCGCACCTGCCGGTACACCTCGCGCCAGCATTCGAGCAGCACCTTCTGCGGATTGGGCGGCCGTTTGCCACCCCCGACCCTGCGCTCGGCCATGTAGGGGAACTCGAAGCGAACCACGCCAACCCCAAGCGCCGCCAGCCTTTGCGCGATTTCGTTCATGAATTCGCTGTCCATCGGCGCCCCTGCGCCATGGGCCAGGATCAGGCACCCCGCAGGTGCGCTATGTCCCTGATTCGATGGGGAATCGCAGCGCAAGCCTGGGACATTTCCGATCTTCGCCCATTGATCCCCGTCAATACAGGCACTTTGCCCATTAATCATGCTTGCCTCGCTATAAAGCCTGCCAAATAACCGTGGATGGGAACCCATACATGAACACAACCAGCAGTACCGCCTATAACTACAAGGTGGTCCGCCAATTCGCCATCATGACGGTGGTGTGGGGAATCGTCGGGATGGG
>Ga0160431_100344_pt1 | contig 24953 bp, 21 predicted proteins | sample HID1971K_E0MG_FD_108212 | JGI IMG/M metagenome (GOLD analysis project Ga0160431, IMG submission 108212) | Enriched millipede-associated microbial communities from UW Madison campus, WI, USA - HID1971K_E0 MG | ecosystem: Host-associated > Arthropoda: Insects > Digestive system > Unclassified ...
GAAGAAGCGCCACGACACCACACCGCTGGAATCGATGAAGTGCTCGACGAAGTTGTTCGGCTCGGTCAACGCATGGCTTTCGAAGGTCGGCTGCGGCAGGTCGTTCAGGCCCTCGAAGCTGCGCCCTTGCAGCAGCTCGGTGAGGCTGCGCTCCAGCGCCACCTCGAAGCTTGGGTGCGCGCCGAACGAGGCGAACACGCCACCGGTGCGCGGGTTCATCAAGGTCACGCACATGACCGGGAACTCGCCACCCAGCGAGGCATCCTTGACCAGCACCGGGAAGCCCTGCTCTTCCAGCCCCTGAATGCCAGCGAGGATGCTCGGGTACTTGGCCAGTACTTCTTGCGGCACGTCCGGCAAGGCCAGCTCGCCTTCGAGGATCTCACGCTTGACCGCCCGCTCGAAGATCTCCGACAGACACTGCACCTGCGCCTCGGCCAGGGTATTGCCGGCGCTCATGCCGTTGCTCAGGAACAGGTTTTCGATCAGGTTGGACGGGAAGTACACCACCTGCTCGTCCGACTGGCGCACGAACGGCAGCGAGCAGATGCCACGGGCGGTGTTGCCCGAGTTGGTGTCGTACAGGTGCGAACCGCGCAGCTCGTCGTCCGGGTTGTAGATCTCCAGGCAGTACGCATCGAGGATTTCGGCCGGCAGCGCATCCTTGGGGCCTGGCTTGAACCACTGCTCGTTGGGGTAATGCACGAACGGCGCGTTGGCGATGTCCTCGCCCCAGAACTGGTCGTTATAGAAGAAGTTGCAGTTCAAACGCTCGATGAACTCGCCCAGCGCCGAGGCCAGCGCGGCCTCCTTGGTCGAGCCCTTGCCGTTGGTGAAGCACATCGGCGATTGCGCATCGCGCACGTGCAGCGACCAGACGTTGGGCACGATGTTGCGCCACGAGGCGATCTCGATCTTCATGCCCAGCCCGGCGAGGATGCCGGACATGTTGGCGATGGTCTGCTCCAGGGGCAGGTCCTTGCCGGGGATGTAGGTGGTGGTGTCGGCCACCGGCATCAGCAGGCCCTGGGCATCGGCGTCGAGGTTGTCGACTTCTTCGATGATGAACTCGGGGCCGGTCTGCACCACTTTCTTGACCGTGCAGCGGTCGATGGAGCGCAGGATGCCCTGGCGGTCCTTTTCGGAAATGTCTTCGGGCAGCTCGACCTGGATCTTGAAGATCTGGTTGTAGCGGTTCTCGGGGTCGACGATGTTGTTCTGCGACAGGCGGATATTCTCGGTGGGGATATCGCGGGTCTGGCAGTACAGCTTGACGAAGTACGCGGCGCACAGGGCCGACGAGGCAAGGAAATAGTCGAACGGGCCTGGCGCCGAACCGTCGCCTTTGTAGCGAATCGGTTGGTCGGCGATCACCGTGAAGTCGTCGAACTTGGCTTCCAGACGAAGGTTGTCGAGAAAATTGACCTTGATTTCCATGCGGGATTACCGTGATTTAAGCGTGCAAAACGAAATTGGCCGGCATTATCCGGGTTTTTCGACTGGAAGTCCTGTTTGTCGGCACTGGCCACCCCCACAGATACCGAGCTCAGGTTGGGGGAGTCTGTGGGAGCGGGCTCGTCCCGCGAAGAGGCCGGTCTGAACACCAGAGTTGCATGGCACGGGCTTCGCCCGTGTTCGCGGGACAAGCCCGCTCCCACAAGGGGATCTCGCAAACTTTCAGATTCGGGTTTGCGCATTCCAACGGAATGCTTGCCTGATCCTCTGGACCTGCCGCCCAAGGCAGACGAACGGTTCCTGCCCTGTGCTAGCGTTTCTGGATTGGGGAACAACGTATTCCCCAGCAGCGCGCAATCGACCACAACCGATGATCAGCAGGTGAGCCATGGAACTTCGTATCAACCAGCAGACCTACCAGGTCGAGGCTGCCGCCGACACGCCCCTGCTGTGGGTGATCCGCGACGACCTGGGCCTGACCGGCACCAAGTATGGCTGTGGCCTGGCCCAGTGCGGCGCCTGCTCGGTCCTGGTGGACGGCAACGTGGTGCGCGCCTGCGTGACCCCGGTGGCCGGCGTGGTCGGGCGTGAGGTGACCACCATCGAAGCCATCGAGGCCGATGCCGTGGGCAAGCGCGTAGTGGCCGCCTGGGTCGAGCATCAGGTGGCCCAGTGCGGCTACTGCCAGTCCGGGCAGGTGATGGCAGCCACCGCGCTGCTCAAGCACACCGCCAAACCCAGCGATGAGCAGATCGCGGCAGCGATGGTCAACCTGTGCCGTTGCGGCACCTACAACGCCATCCATGCCGCCATGCATGCGCTCGCCCAAGGGGAGAAGGCCTGATGAACGTGCCAATCGATACCCCGGCAGCGCTGCTTGACCTGCCAGCTGGCGAAACCGTGAACCTGTCGCGCCGGCGCTTCCTCGCCGGCACCGCGGTGGGTGCCCTGGTCCTCGGCTTCGGGCTGCCCTTGGGCGGCGGTCGGGTCCAGGCGGCAACGGCCGTGGAGCGCGGCACCCAGGTGCCGGCATTCCTGGAGATCCGCCCGGACAGCAGCGTGCGCCTGCTCTGCCCGTTCATGGAGGGCGGACAAGGCACCTACACGGCCATGGCGCAGATCGTCGGCGAAGAGCTGGACGCCGACCCCGCCACCTTCCTGGTCGACAGCGCCCCGCCCGGCGAAACCTATGTGGTGATGGAGAACGGCATGCGCATCACCGGCGGCAGCATGTCGGTGCGCATGAGCTACCCGACCATGCGCCGCCTCGGTGCCCTGGCCCGGGCCATGCTGATGCAGGCTGCCGCCGAGCAATGGGGCGTGCCGCTCATCGAACTGTCGACCGAGCCCGGCAAGGTGCTGCACGCCGCCTCTGGGCGGGCGCTGGCTTACGGCGAGCTGGCCGGGCGCGCCATGGACCTGCCGGTGCCGGACCCCGCCAGCGTCAAGCTGCGCGACCCCAGCCAGTTTCGCTGGATCGGCAAGCCGGTTCGGCGTGTCGACGCCTACGACAAGTCCACCGGCAAGGCGCAGTACACCATCGACATCAAGGTCGACGGCATGCTCCACGCGGCCGTGCAACACGCACCGCGCCTGGGCATGACCGTGGGCAACCTGCGAAACGAAGAACAGGTCAAGGGCCTGCCTGGCGTGCACTCGGTGCACCGCTTGCCGGGCGCCGTGGCGGTGGTCGCCGAACGCTGGTGGCACGCCAAGCGCGCGGTCGAGGCGCTGCAGGTCGATTGGCGAGAGCCCACGGCGGACAGCAAGGTGCGAACCATGCCGGCGGACTTCTCCAGCGACGCCTGGCGCGAGCACCTGGCGGCCCAGCAGGGCCCGGCCCGCGACGATGAACGCGAAGGCGATATCGACGGCGCCTTGGCCAACGCCAAGACCCAGGTCGAGGCCACCTACCACAACCAGTACCTCAACCATGCCCAGCTGGAGCCGCCGAGCGCGCTGGCGCGTTTCAACCCGGACGGGTCGCTGGAGGTGTGGCTGCCGAACCAGGCACCGGACATGTTCCGCGACGACATCGCCAAGCGCACCGGCCTCTCCCCTGCGCAAATCACCCTGCACTCACCGCTGCTCGGTGGCTTCTTTGGCCGCCACTTTCTCTATGATTCGGCCAATCCCTACCCGCAGGCCATCGAACTGGCCAAGGCCGTTGGCCGGCCGGTGAAACTGATCTGGAGCCGCGAAGAGGAGTTTCTGCGCGATGTGCTGCGGCCCGTGGCCGTGGTCAAGTTCCGCGCCGGGCTCGATGCCGAGGGCCTGCCCATCGCCCTGGAAGCGGTGAGCGCCACCGAAGGCCCGACCGAAGCCCTGGCCGGCAAGCAAGGCGAGCAGATCGACCCGACCGCGCTCGAAGGCCTGTCGGGCAAGGCATATGCCATCGCCAACAAGCGCATCGCGCAGGTCTATGTCAAAGGCCCGGCCATGCTGGGTTACTGGCGCTCGGTAGGCAATTCGCTGAACGACTTCTTCTATGAGGCGTTTCTCGATGAACTGGCCGACAAGGGCGGCAAGGACCCCTTCGAGCTGCGCCTGCACCTGCTGCGCGACAACCCGCGGCTGACCACCTTGCTGCACGCGGTCGGCGAACTGTCGGGGGGCTGGAAGCGCGGCCCGTTCACCGCCGAAGACGGCAGCAAGCGCGCGCGCGGCGTGGCCATGGCGTCGCCGTTCGGCTCGCAAGCGGCAGTGATTGCCGAAGTGTCGATCGAACAGGGCCAGGTCAAGGTGCATGACATCTGGCAGGCCATCGACCCCGGCAGTATCGTCAACCCGGCGATCATCGAAGCCCAGGTCAATGGCGCCGTGGCCCTCGGCCTGTCGCAGACGCTGGTCGAGGAAGCGGTGTACGTCGATGGCCAGCCGCGGGCGCGCAATTACGACCTGTATCCGATCCTGCCGGCCTCGCGCATGGCCCGGGTGCATGTGCGCATTGTCGAAAGCGGCGAGAAGATGGGCGGTATCGGCGAACCGCCGCTGCCCGCGGTGGCGCCAGCAGTCGCCAATGCGGTGGCGCAGCTCACCGGCCAGCGCATCCGCAGCCTGCCCCTGAGCCGCTATACCTTCAGCTGACCGGACAAGGACCGCCCCATGACCCACCGCCGATTGGCAAGAGTTGCAGGCTGGCTGGTGTTGCCGTGCCTGCTCGGTGCAGGCCTGCTGGCCTGGTATGTGACCCGCGAGCCCGCCTCGCCCTTCGCCGCTGAACAGCCCCCCGGCAGCGACCCGGCGCTGGTCAGCCGCGGCGAGTACGTGGCCAGGCTCAGCGACTGCGTGGCCTGCCACAGCCTGCCAGATGGCAAACCCTTCGCCGGTGGGCTGGAAATGGCCACCCCGCTGGGTGCGATCCATGCCACCAATGTCACCCCCGACCGCGCCAGCGGAATCGGCAACTACAGCCTTGCCGACTTCGACCGCGCGGTGCGCCACGGCGTCGCGCCGGGCGGCCGCCGCCTGTACCCGGCCATGCCCTACCCTTCGTATGCCAAGCTCAGCGATGACGATGTGCGCGCCTTGTACGCCTTCTTCATGAACGGTGTGCAACCCGCGCAGCAGGCCAATATTCCCAGCGACATCCCCTGGCCGTTGAACCTGCGCTGGCCCATCGCCTTGTGGAACGGCCTGTTCGCGGCCACCACGCCTTATGCGGCCAAGCCGGGGCAGGACGCCTTGTGGAACCGCGGCGCCTACATCGTCCAGGGCCCCGGCCACTGCGGCAGTTGCCATACCCCGCGCGGCCTGGCATTCAACGAAAAAGCCCTGGATGAAGGCGCTGCGCCCTTCCTCGCCGGTGCCTTGCTCGATGGGTGGTACGCCCCCAGCCTGCGCAGCGACCCCAACACCGGCCTGGGCCGCTGGAGCGAGGCGCAGATCGTGCAGTTCCTCAAGACCGGGCGTAACCAGCACGCCGTGGTGTTTGGTTCGATGACCGAAGCGTTCAACAACTCCACGCAGTTCATGTCCGATGACGACCTGGCGGCGATTGCCCGCTACCTCAAGTCGCTGCCCGGTGACCCCAAGCGCGACGGTACGCCCTGGCAGTATCAGGCCAATGCGGCCGGCGAGCGCCTGGACAGTCCCGGCGCCCACACCTATGTGACCCGCTGCGCCACCTGCCATGGCCTGGACGGCAAGGGCCAGGCCGAATGGATGCCGCCGCTGGCCGGCGCGACCTCGGCGCTGGCGAAGGAAGATGCATCGGCGATCAACATCACCCTCAATGGCTCGCAGCGCATCGTCGCGGCGGGCTTGCCGGATGCCTACCGCATGCCGGCCTTCCGCGAACAGCTGTCGGACCAGGAAATTGCCGACGTCCTGAGCTTTGTGCGCAGCACCTGGGGTAACCACGGCGGTGCGGTGGCTGCACAGGCGGTTGGCAAGCTGCGCGACCACACCGGCCCCGCCAGCAGCAGGCCGATCATTCTGCACATGCGCTGAAGGGGATGCGTGAGAGGTTCACTGCGTGCTCGGGCAAGCGCTCCTGCCGGGCGCCGCGGCCGCCCTCACCGCTTCGGCCAGCTTGCGCAGGTTGGCCTGGTGGGCATTGACCAGGCTGGTGATGCTGTTGTCGGCTGCAGTCTGCACCGACGTGCGGCAGGTCAACTCAGCCTCGGCCGGTTTTTTCAGGCGCCACAGCGTGTCCAGTGACGCGTACTGGCCTGGCACGCTGTCGAAGCGCTGCACATCCACACGCAGCAGCGCGGTGGATCCCGCTACTGGTCCGCCCAGCATGTCCTGCAAGGCGCTGCGAAATTCATCCACCAGGTTGGCGCCCCACCACTCGGTTTCAAGGATCGCCAAGCCACTGGCGCCCTGACGCACCACCAGCTGCGAGCGATCCACCTGGGGCGGCAGGCTCACCCGGCCGACCATGATGTGCTGGCTGTTTCCCTGGGCCGGCTGCGCCGGCACCAGCGTGTGGTAGTTGTTCGGGGTGCTGCTGCACCCCGACAGCCAGATCAGCAAACCGGCTCCACACAGATTGCGCAATCGATGCATCGGCAGCACTCCTCTGGCCTGCGCCCTCAAGGTTTCAAGTTTTCTGCGCCGGCCGCTTTGGGGCGGCCACGGATCAACGATTCGGGGTGCCGGCCCAGGTAGTCGGACAGGTCACGCAACGAACGTGACATGCGCTCCAGCTCGTCCAGCGTCTCGCCCAGCCGTTCGCGTTGCGGCGAGTCCTCGGCAAGGGTCGAATTGGCGCTTTTCAAGGTCTTTTGCATCTCGTCGAGGGTGGTCTTCACACCCGGCAACGTCTGGCCATTGAACTGCTTGAGGTTGGCACGCAGCTCACGCAGGCTGCCGTCGAGGTTGTTGGCGATGCTCTCCAGCGGCAACTTGCTGACGCGCTCGATGAAGTGCTGCAGCTGCTCTTGCAGTTTTTCCAGGCTGCCCGGCAGCGTGGGGATGACGATGGGCTCGGCCGTCATGTCGAACGCGACTTTCGGCGCATCGGGGTAAAAGTCCAGGGAAATGAACATCTGCCCGGTGATCAGGTTGCCGCTGCGCGCCTGGGCGCGCAGGCCATGCTCGACGAAGGTGCCGATCAGCCGCCGTGCCCCGGCCAGGTCGCCGGGGGTCTGCTTGAACACGCCGAGCATCTTCTGGTGCACAGGGCCAAGGCGCTGCGGATAGATCACCGCATCGACCACCACGGGGAAACTTTGTTTGGCCTGATCGTAGTCGAGCTGGATCGAGGTGACCTTGCCGAATTCCACGCCCTTGAACTCCACCGGCGCCCCCACCGACAGGCCGCGCATGGCCTGGTCGAAGCGCAGTTGCAGGTACTGCGGCCGGCCATGGGGCGGCGACAGTGCCATCTCCCGGTCGGCAAACAGACGGAAACGCGCCTGGTCCTCGGCGGGCTCGGCGTCCGGCGCGAAATCGGGAGAGCCGAACGCCAGCCCACCCACCAGGATCGACGAAATCGACTCGGTGTCGACCTTCAGGCCATTGGCGCCAATCTGCATGTCGACACCGCTGGCATTCCAGAAGCGCGTGTCCTTGGTCACGAAGGCATCGTAGGGTGCTTGCACGAACACGCCGATTTCCACGCCCTTGCCATCTTCGCGCAAGTTGTAGGACACCACTTCACCGACCGGGATCTTGCGGTAGTAGATCGACGAGCCGATATCCAGGGAGCCCAGGTCGCGGGCTCTGAGGATGAAGCGTTTGCCAATTTCGCCATAGGTGATCGCTGGCGGCAGTTCCAGGCCGGTGAATTTTTTCGCCGGTGACTTCGACTCACCCGCATCGGCGCCGATGAAACTGCCTGACAGCAGGGTATCCACCCCGGAAATCCCTCCCGCGCCAATCCGTGGGCGGACCACCCAGAACCGCGCGCCCTTGGTCGCGAACGATTTGGCTTCGTTGGACAGCTGCACTTTGACCAGCACGCTCTTGTGGTCGTCGGCCAGGTCGACCGTGGTCACCTCGCCGATCACCACGCTGCGGTACTTGACCTGGGTCTTGTGCGCCACCAGACCTTCCCCGGAACGGAAGGAAATCGAGATCACCGGCCCCTGCTCCATCCAGTTGCGCACCACCAGGGAAGCCCCGACCAGGATCGCCAGGATCGGCACGATCCATACCAGTGACACATTCCAGCGTCGGGTACGGATCTGCGCTTGCCCTGCGCCTTCTTGCCTGTCACTCGCTTGCGCCATCGGTGCCGCCTCCGTCGTTGCCAGGGTCATCCCAGATCAAGCGTGGGTCGAAACTCATTGCCGCGAACATGGTCAGCACCACCACCATGCCGAAGAACAGGATGCCCGGCCGCGGTTCGATGGTGCCAAGCCCACGCAATTGCACCAGCGCCGCCACCAGCGCCACCACGATCACATCGAGCATGGACCAGTAGCCGATCAGCTCGACCCCGCGATACAACTGCGAACGCTGTCGGCGGGCCCAGCTGGAACCGCTTTGAGCGGTGAACAACAGCAGGCCGAGCGAGAAGAACTTGATTGCCGGCACGCCGATACTGGCGATGAAGATGATCAGGGCGATATCCCAGGCGCCCGCCTCCCAGAATTCGATCACGCCACCGACAATGGTGCTGTCACTGCCACTGCCGAGCATTTCGGTGTGCATGACCGGCAGCAGGTTCGCCGGGATATAGAACACCAGCGCAGCGAACAGGAAGGCCCAACCGCGAGTGATGGCATTGGTCTTGCGCGGGTGCAGCGCGGCACCGCAGCGCTTACAGGTGTGCGCGCCGTCGCTCAGGTCGCAGGCCTGGCCACAGCCGTGACACAGGCACAGGCCCAAGTCCTCGGCTTGCGCGGGCGTGTTCATACCTGCTCCCACAGGTCGCGTATGTCACGCCCGGCGATATAGATGATGAGCACGCTCAGCGCGGCCAACGCGATCAGGCCAATGCCCGGGATGACATCGAGCAGGCCCGCCAGCTTGATCACCGCCACCAGTGCCCCCAGCAGGCAGACTTCCAGCATGCTCCAGGGGCGCAGGCCTTCCAGGCAGCGCATGCACATGGCAAAGCCGGGCGCACGACGACCGGCCAGGGCAAAGCTCAGTACCCAGCACAGCAAGGCGATCTGCAGAACGGGGGCGAAGATGATGGCCAAGGCCATCACCAGGGCGATGAAGGTGATGCTGCCGCTGCTCAGGATCAACACCGAATCCCACAGGGTGGCCGAGTTGGACAGGCCCTGCATGCCGATAGTCATGACCGGGTACAGGTTGGCGAACACCAGCAACACAGCGCCGGTGACACTCAGGGCCAGACGCTGCTGAATGCCAAGGCTGGAATGCCGGTACAGGACGCCGCCACAACGGGTGCACAGCGCCCGCTGATGCCGTTGCACGGGCGCACGCTCATACACCGCATCGCAGTATTCGCAGATGATCAGGTTCCGGGGCCCACTCATGCTCATGCTCTTTCCCTAGGACGTCGTCTTACAGGCAGTCACTCCAGGCCTTCACGCACGCTGACACGTGCAAGCCTAGTAGGAAAATGTACTTGTGCAGGGGGAAGGAAAACGATTTGTGCCGAGAAGGGTGCAGCCAGCAGGCCGGTGCATCGAGCGACGTGTCGATGCCCTGCCGCCGCGTCAGGCCCTGATAGAACAAGGCCCGAGCGAAATTCGAATCAGCCGCGGATACGCGCCAGCGAGCGCTCCGCTGCCGCCTGGAACACACGCCGCAAGGCGTCGATCTGGCCTTGCGCAAGGCCCCTGGAGCAGATCAGCCCCTGCAGGAAGCCGATGCCCCAGTTGCGGGCTTCTTCCAGTTGCTGGTGGTCTTCAGCGTCAGCGATATCACCCAGGTGCAGGGCAGCATGGTGCTCGTAGCGGTCTTCCAGCGCCAGATTGCGCAATTCCTTCAGCGCAATCTTGAATTCTGCAGCGGCAACATCGTCCAGGCCCAGGTGCTCGAACTGCAGCAGGCTCAGACGGTCGGTGGCGGTCATCGGCGAATCTCCGTTTCTCAATCAGGGCAGCAGGGCAAAAGAAAATCACCAGCCAAGCGTCGACGCATCCAGGTGGCGGGCGATGGTGGTGTCGGTAACGGCTTGTATAACATAGGAACCGCCTCTCTCCCTAGCGGTGAGCGCCGTCCGGTCGGCTTTAAAGCGGGCTTTCGCCTTTTGTCGTCATCACTAAATTTAAATTGAATTTAACTTAAAACTAGCCCAGGCTTCTCCCATTGCTCAACGGAGAGAAAAGCCATGGCGACAACCGTTCGTGAACCCCGCAAGGACGGCGAAGCTACCCGCGCCCGCATCCTCCAGGCGGCCGGCGAACTGTTTGCGGCTGTCGGGTACGCCGAAGCCAGCAACAAGGCCGTGGCAGCCAAGGCCGAAGTCGACCTGGCGTCGATCAACTATCACTTCGGCAGCCGCAGCGGCCTGTACCTGGCCGTGCTCGATGAAGCCCGGCGGCGTTTTCTGGACATTTCCGACCTGCAGCGCATCACCCTCGCCCAGCAGCCAGCCACAGAGAAACTGCGCGCGCTGGTCGAGCTGGTGGTGAACAAGGCGCTGCAGGGGCACAACAACTGGCACCTGCGCGTGCTCGCCGCCGAAATCCTGGCGCCCAGCCCGCACGGCCAGGCGCACCTGCAGACCGGGGCGCCGATGAAACTGGCACTGCTCAAGGGCCTGTTCAGCGAAATCACCGCCATCCCGCCTGACGCACCGGCGCTGACCCGCTGCATTCTGTGTGTCACGGCGCCCTGGGCCATGCTGCTGATCGGCCCGCGCGCAACGTCCGGTGCGCTGCACGAGATCCTTGGCATGCCTGCCGATCAGGTGAGCACGCACTTGTACCAATTTGCGCTGGCGGGCCTTGAAGCAACCGGGCGCCAGTACGCCCAGGGCGAGGGCTGCTGATCATGCACCGACGAGCCGCCGAAACTGCCTTGCCAGATCAAGCCAGCCCCCCGCCATCGACCGCCACCGACGCCCCCTCTCCTGCACTCACCAACGTGGAAAGGCAGACGTCCATCCCGTGGTTGCTCGGTGCCTTGATGCTGGTGATGTTCCTCGCCGCCCTCGACCAGACCATCGTCTCCACCGCGCTGCCGACCATCGTCAGCGACCTCGGCGGCCTGCGCTGGCTGTCGTGGGTGGTCACCGCCTACCTGCTGGCCTCGACCGTGGTAGTGCCGCTGTACGGCAAGTTCGGCGACCTCTATGGGCGCAAGCGGGTGCTGCAGATCGCCATTGCCTTGTTCCTGCTGGGCTCGGCCTTGTGTGGCGTGGCCCAGGACATGACCCAGCTGGTGCTGTTCCGCACCTTGCAGGGCCTGGGCGGCGGCGGCCTGATGGTGGTGGCGATGGCCGCCATCGGCGATGTCATTCCACCTGCCGAACGCGGCCGCTATCAAGGCTTGTTCGGCGGTGTGTTCGGCCTGGCGACCGTGGTCGGGCCACTGATCGGCGGCTTTTTGGTCGAGCACCTGTCGTGGCACTGGATCTTTTTCATCAACCTGCCGCTGGGCCTGCTGGCGGTGCTGGTCATCGGTTACGTGTTCCGCCCGCATGTCGCCCCGGTCAAGCATGTGGTCGACTACATCGGCGCCTTCTTCCTCACCGTTACCCTGGGTTCGCTGGTACTGATCACCAGCCTTGGCGGCAGCCTGGTGCCGTGGGCATCGCTGGACATCCTGTGCCTGGGGCTGTTCGCCGTGGTCGGCCTGGCCGGCTTCATCCACGAGCAGCGCCGCGCGGTCGAGCCGATCATGCCGCTGCACCTGTTCCGCCACCGCACCTTCGTGCTCGCCGGGCTGATCGGCCTGGTCGTCGGCGTGTCGCTGTTCGGCTCGGTGACCTTCCTGCCGCTTTACATGCAGGTGGTCAAGGACGCCACCCCGACCAGTGCCGGCTTGCAGATGCTGCCGTTGATGGGTGGCTTGCTGGTGGTGTCGGCCATCACCGGGCGGCTGATCAGCCGCTGGGGACGCTACCGGATCTTCCCGATCCTGGGCACGCTGCTGCAGGTGATTGCCCTGGGCCTGTTGAGCCGCATCGACCTGGACACCCCGAAGATGTTGATGAACCTGTACATGGGCCTGCTGGGTGCAGGCCTGGGCATGGTCATGCAGGTGCTGATCCTGGCGGTGCAGAACAGTGTGGAGCGTCGCCACATGGGCGTGGCGACTTCGGGCGCCACCCTGTTCCGCTCGATAGGCGGGGCGGTCGGCGTGTCGGTGTTCGGGGCGTTGTTCGCCCATACCCTGCTCGACCGCCTGCCCAGTGATTTCGCTGCCACCAGCGGCGGCCCCGCGAGCCTTTCGCCAACAGCGGTACATGCGCTGTCGGCCCCTTTGCAGCAGGCCTACCTGCAGGCGTTCTCCGGAGCGATGCATGGCGTGTTCCTGCTGGCTGCAGTGATCACCTGCGTGGCATTCGCGTTGTCGTGGATGCTGCGCGAGGTGCCCCTGCGCTCGGCTGCAGCCCCATGAGGGCTGCGGCCTCCCGGCCCGGAGCAGTCCGGGCTATTCTCAATGATACGGTTCATATTTAGTGGAGGTGTGCCATGCGTGCGCTCACGTTGAGTTACATGCTGGTACTGCTGTGTGCAGCCCCGGTAGTCCAGGCCCAATCAGTAGTACCGCTCAAGGGTCAGAGCAGCCAGCAGACGCAGCTGGACATCAATGATTGCAATACCGTGGCGACCAATGCCGCGAACAGTGCCACCAGCAGCACCAGCCCGCATGTCGGTGGCCGGGTGAAAGGCGCGGCCGTAGGCGCCGCGGCGGGTGCGGTGGGGGCGCAGGTGCGCGGTAACCAGCACGATGAAATCTATGACCGGGTCGGCGACGACGCCAAGCAAGAGTATCGCCAGAACCGTGCTGGCGAAGTGGCGGCGGCCGGTGCCGTGGTCGGTGGCTCACGCCAGCGCCAGGAGCGTCGCCAGGACCGGCGTAACCAAGGTGAAGCGCAAAGCTCGGCGCATGCCAATGCCTTCAGCGGTTGCCTGCAAGGACGGGGGTACCAGGTCAATCCTTGACGCGGTGATCAAGCAAAGGGTTGTGGGAGCGGACCTGTGGGAGCGGGCTTGTCCCGCGAACCAGGGCGTAGCCCTGGCCATACACCTTACTTGTCAGGACCGGCCCTTCCGCGGGGCAAGCCCGCTCCCACAGACCTTCTGCACAGATCAAAATGGGCGGGAAGGCCCAGCCTTAGACACACGCTAACCAGGAGCAGGTAGCGTCATACGCCTGCCTTAGGCTCTGCTTGCCAGCGTGCTGCCGCGTTGGTGTTTCCACACTGATCTGCACGTCCACCGGCAACGCCCCGAGCAACGCCGCCAACGGCAGTTGCCCCTGCCCCGGCAACAGCCGCCCTTCTCGGGCCTCCTGAATGATCAGCGCTTCCACCGGCGCCAGCCGCGGCGCATCGCACAGTTGCACGGCCCGCAGGTAACCGGGGTCCACGCCGGCAAGGGCCGCGACATCGCCCCCCGAACGAAACAGATGCAAGGCATCCAGCAACACGCCACTGTTGCCCTGCCCGGCCGCCGTCACCACGGCAAGTGCGTGTTGCAGCGTGGCCACCGGCCGCCAGCGCATGAACTCGAGGTCCACACGCAGCCCGTAGCCACTGGCCAACTCGCACAATGCCGCGAAGCGCTGGGTCAGCCGCGCGTGATCCGGGTCGTCCCCGGAAACCGTAAGGCTCTGCGCACCCAGCTCGGCGCCTGCCGCCAGCAACGCTTCGCAGTCGGCAACCTGAACCTCGGGCGTCAGCGCGACGAACTCGATATCGGCAACCTGCACGCCCTCACCCGCCATCACCGCCTTCAGCTCGCCCATGGCCCGGCTGCCTTGCGCCACTGGGTAGGCCCGCGCACCCGGCTGCACCGGGTGCAGGCGCAGCCCCACGGCGGCGAAACCGGCCCGGCCGGCCTCGCGCACCAACACAGCCGGGGCCAGGTCCAATGCCGTCAGGTGGGCCACCCCCAGGGTTTTCAATAGGTCGCCCTGCCGCCGCTGAGGTCGAACACGAAGCCGGTGGTGAAACTGCATTCGGGCCCGGCGATCCAGGCCACCATGTTGGCGATCTCCTCGGCCTTGAGGAACCGCCCCATGGGGATCTTGGCCTTGCTCGCGGCAATGTGCTCCGCGGTCATCTCGGCCATCAGCGGCGTTTCGACCATGGCCGGCGCGATGCAGTTGAGCAGCACGCCGTCCTGCGCAAGCTCCTTGGCCGCGGCCTTGGTGAAGGCGATGACCCCGGCCTTGGCCGCGGAATACCCCGAGATGAACTGAACGCCGTCCTTGCCTGCCATCGAAGCGACGTTGACGATGCGCCCGTAGCCACGCTCGCGCATGTGCGGTATGGCCGTGCGGCAGCAGTAGAAGACGCTGTTCAGATCAACCGCGATGACCTTGTCCCAGGCCTCTGGGGAGTACTCCCAGCACGGCAGCACCGGGCCGTTGATGCCGGCATTGTTGACCAGGATCTCGACCTGCCCCAGGCGCTCCAGTACCTGCGCGAATGCCCCCTGCACGGATGCCAGCGAGGCCACATCCACGGCTTGGCGCAAGACCGGCTCGAACCCGTTGGCAGCACTGTCCCAGCCATCGACCGCCAGGTCCCAGATCACCACCTGGGCGCCAGCCGCGTTCAGCCGTTGCGCAATGGCCAGGCCGATGCCGCGCATGCCGCCGGTGACGATTGCCGTTTGCCCTTGCAAAGATTGACTCATTGTCTTGCTCCATTTTCGACAGAGGGAATATCCGGCAGGCGACGCAGGTCGCGCACCATGAACAGGTAGCACAGCGCACCCAGCGCGGTGATGGTGGACACGAAGGCCAAGGCCCAGACGAACGAGCCCGTGGCACTGACGATCAGGCCGATGGTCAGCGGGGTGACGATGCCGGCGGCGTTGGCGAACAGGTTGAACAGCCCGCCACTGAGCCCCAGCAGGCCTTTGGGGGCGATATCGGAAACGATCATCCAGGCCAGCGCCGACATGCCCTGGGCAAAGTAGGCAACGCAGAGGATGGTGATCACCAGCGCGTCGGACTCGACATAGTTGGCCAGCACGATCACCGAGGCGGTCAGCAGCCCGGCAATCACCGGCAGCTTGCGCGCCACGTTCAGCGAGTAGCCGCGGCGCAGCAAGGCATCCGACAGCCAGCCACCGGCCAGGGTACCCAGCGATGCGGCGATGAAGGGCAGCACCGCGACCCAGCCGACCTTGAGCCAGGGCATGTGCCGTTCGGTGACCAGGTAGGTGGGGAACCAGGTGAGGAAGAACACGTTGGTCGAATTGCAGGCGAACTGCCCCAGGCAGATGCCCAGCATGTTGCGGTGCTTGAGCAGTGCCGGGATCTGCGACCAGCGGAACACGGTGGCTTTCTGTCCGCCGTCGACCACGCCGCCGCCGGCGGCGATGTAGTCCAGCTCGGCCTGGTTGGCGGAGGTCGACTGATGCGGCTCATGGTACTTGCGCCACCACACCAGACCGTACAGCACCCCGAGCAGACCGACCGCCATCAACAGGAAGCGCCAGCCATAGGCGTGCAGCACCCAGAACAGCAGCGGCGTGAGGAACGCAAGCCCGGTGTACTCGGCAAAGGTGTAGATGCCGGTTGCCCTGGCCCGTTCGCTTTGCGGGAACCAGGTCGCCACCACGCGGCTGTTGGTGGGGAAGCACGGTGCCTCGGTCACGCCCACCAGAAAGCGCATGCCCAGCAACGACAGAAAACCCTGGGCCAGGCCCTGCAAGCCTGTGAACAGCGACCACAGGGTCAGCGCCAGCCAGTAGGTGAACTTGGTGCCGAGGCGGTCGATCAGGATGCCGCCGGGAATCTGCGCCGCGGCGTAGGTCCACGAGAACGCCGAGAAGATCACCCCCATCAGCGCGGCGTTGAGGCCCAGGTCGGCGCTGATACTGGGCGCGGCGATCCCCATGACACTGCGGTCGAGGTAATTGATCATGGTGCCGCCCGAGATCAACGCCAGGATCATGAAGCGGGTGCGGGTCCTTTGCTGCAGGCGCGCGGGCGTGTCTAGCACGCCTTGGCCGAGGTGCTGTTCAACGGTCATGACAATTGCTCTCTTGTTATTGGAATGGCAATGCGTGGGGGTCAGGCGAAGCCGAACAGGCGCCTGGGCGTGTCCCACATGATCGTTCGGCGCAGCCGAGGGTCTGGCATCAAGCGCTCGGCCAGTTTCAGCAGCGGGCCGTAATCGACCCGCGCAGGCTGGCGGATGAAGGGCCAGTCCGAGCCCCAGACACAGGCATCCGGGCCGAACGCCTCGATCAGCGCCTGGACATAGGCGGCGCTCTGCGCGTGCAGCGCATGGGCGGCCGCGAATTTCTGCATACCGGAGAGCTTCACGCTGACGCGGCCAAGCCGGGCCAGCCTCAGCAGCGCCTGGAAACCGGGCTGCTGCAACCCGGCAGCGGCCTGCGGGCGACCGCAGTGGTCGATCAGCACGCGCACCGGGCTGCGCTCGATCAGGCCCTGCAAGTCGACCAGTTGGTCTTCGCAGACCTGGATCTGGGCGAACAGGCCCAGTTCGGCCAGCTTGCCCAGCAGCGCCTCGGCCTCCTGCAGCCTGGTCAGGCCATGCATCGCGGGGTTGAACGCCACGCCCACCACCCCCTGCTCACGCAGGGCGGCCAGTTGCTCCAGGCCGATCTGGCGATCGACCACCGCCACCCCCTTGAAGCGCCCCTGGCCGCTGGCCAGGGCGTGCAACAGGCAGCGATTGTCGGTGTGATAGCCGCTGTTGGGCCCCACCAGCAAGGCATGACGCACACCGTAGGCATCCATCACCTGGTTGAACTGCTCCAGCGGGGCGACTTCCTGGCCGGACGGTGCATAAGGCGCATCCGGGTGATAGGCAAAGCGCGCAGGGTCAAACAAATGGTTATGGCAATCGATCTTCGGTTCATCAAAGATGTTCAAAAGGCGGCTCCTTCAAGCGCCACTGCGCTTGCCTGCAGATCTTGTTATCGTTCGCCGTCCAGGCGATTGGCCTGGGCTCAAGATACTGCGGGCGTGTGCGTTGCGCTCATACACAGATGGCGAAGACCATAACCAGAGGTAATACCCATGCAGGCCGGCAAAGAAGGCGCGGATGCCAGCACGATGCTGTTCAAACTGCGGCATATGGAAGTGTTTCGCGCGGTGATGCTGACCGGTTCGATCAGCGCCGCCGCCAAGCTGCTGTATGTTTCGCAACCGGCGGTGAGCAAGCTGATCGGCTACATCGAAGGGCGGCTGACCTATCGCCTGTTCGAGCGCATCAACAACCGTCTGGTGCCCACCGAGGAGGCGCAGGTGCTGTTCCGTGAGGTCGAACGGGTGTACCAGGCGGCTTTGCAGGTGAATGAGTGCGCGCTGTCACTGGCGGCGGGTACGCACCGTAGCCTGCGCCTGTGCTGCAGCGCTTCGTTGTCGACGGTGGTCATCCCGATGGCCCTGGCCCAGCTCAAGCGCGAGTCGCCCGCGCTGCAGATCGAGTGGCAGACCTCGCTGATGGGCGAGATGCCCAACCAGATCCTGGCGAAGAAGGTGGATCTGGCGATCGCCGCCCTGCCGGTGGTTCACGATCACTTGCATTCGCAGGCGTTCATGCGCGGGCGCATGGTGGCCGTGATGCCGGCCGATCACGTGCTGGCGCAGCAGCCTTCACTGACCCTGCAGCAGCTGGTGGGCCATGCGTTGTTGCTGTTCCGCCCGGACATGCCGTTCGGCCAGTTGCTGGCCGAAGCGATACGCCGGCAGGGTTTGCAGCTGGATTCGCTGCTGTCGTTCACCAATGCCAATGAAGCGGTGGCGCTGGTCAAGCAAGGCATGGGCATCACCCTGATCGACGAGTTCGTGGCGCAGGACAGCGGCCTGGCCGTGGTGCCGCTGGCGGAAGACATTCACTTCGACATCAGTTTCGTCTACTCGCGCTTCGAGCCCCCTTCGCAGGCGGCGTTGCAGCTGATGCGGGTATTGCAGGCCCAGGCGCACAAGCTGGGCCGCAGTATCGAAGGGGTCAGGCTGTGAGCTCGGCCAGTACCTCGGCCCGGGTGGTGACATTGCCGAAGTGATGCTTCCACAACTCGATGCCCATTTTCCCTGAGCGGTCGAGCGAGGAGCCGACCGTCAGGTCGGTGATCAAGGTCGGCACCAGCCCCGCATCGAACAAGGCGAAGCCGGCGGCAAGCACGCAGGTTTCGGTCTGCAGCCCGCACACCAGTACCCGCTCCGCCCGCAGTTGGCGCAGGTGCTCGATCGTCTCCGCGGTCTGCCCATAGCCGTGCTTGACGAACACCCGGTCGGCCTCGACCAGGCTCTCGTCCTGGGCTGCCGGGTGCCAGCCGAGCTGCTTGTCAAACGGGGTGATCTGCTCGTCGTGCAGCTCGATCGAGGCGATGGTAGGAATCGTCGCAGACAACGCCCGTATGCCATCGACCAGCCACTCGGGCGGGCTGAAGGTGGACTGGACATCGACGATGAGTAAAACCTGCCGCATGAGCGCTCCGAGGCCTGGGTAAAGGTGCGAAGTATAGCGTTCCTGGCAGCCGCTGAGTGCATTCGGCCAGCACCGAGGGGCGTCCTGCTGGTGATTTAAGTGACGGTTTTCCAGAACTTTTTCCGGATTGCTGGTCTATGTGAACAGGCCCTTGGCCTAACGCCCAATACTCAGCAGAGGTTGTCTTCGCTCATGAAAATCCATGTCCCACGGATAGTGCTTGTCAGCCTGTTCGCGTTCGCGGCAATGGGCTCGGCATCTGCAACACCGATGAAGATTTCAACCCCTGTGCGCGCCACCGAGGTGCCCGCCGAGAAGGCTGCCGAGAACCCGTGGCCAAGCCTGGCCAGCGTGGCAGCGCAGCAGCCGGCGACACTGCTGGCCCATGATGACCGCTACGAGCACGACCACTACCGGCATGACCGGCGCGACGACTGGCGCCGTGAAGAGTGGCGCCGCGAGCAATGGCGCCGGGAGCAGGCGCGCCGTGATTACGAACGCCGCCGCGACTGGGAACGCCGACATGAGCGGGCGATGCATCATCGTTATGATGGGGATCATCGTTACTACCGGCGCTGAGTCCAGTACCTGAAGGTTACGCGATCCCTGTGGAGCCGGCTTGCCGGCGATGAGGCCAGCACAGGCTCAATGCACAGCCTGTTCGGGCCCTATCGCCGGCAAGCCGGCTCCCACAGGTCTGTCACTGACTTCGATAGCAGTGCAGGTCCTGTGGGAGCGGGCTTGTCCCGCGAATGGGCCGGCACGGACACACTTTCGCTATATATTTTTGTATATTACGGCTTTGCGCGTTTCAGGGAAGCCTTGCCGTGTACATCATGCCGTTCGAGTTGCCGCGAGAAATGCCCAAGGCTTGCGAAGAGCCATCGGCCGAGCCCGTGCGCAGCACCATCCTCAATGCCGCCAGCGAAGCGTTCGCCCAACAGGGCTATGCCGCCACCAAGCTCTCGGCCATCGCCGCCCTGGCCTGCCTGCCGCGGTCCAACGTCCTCTACTACTTCAAGTCCAAGGCGAACATCTACAGCCACGTGCTGCAAGACATCGCCCCCCGCTACCTCGACGCCTGCGCACCTTTTCGCCACGACGACCCGCCGCTGGAAGCGCTGAGCCGCATGGTCAGCGTGATGATCCGCCTGTTCGAGGGGCGCCCGTTCGCCTCGAAAGTGCTGTTGCAGGAGCTCAAGGAAGGTGGCCGACGCATTCCGGGGGACTTTCTCGAACGCTGGGCCTGCCAGGCTCAGGAAAATACCGCCCACATTCGCCAATGGGTCGGCAGCGGGCAATTGGCAGCGGTCAACCCGGAGCACGTGCTGCCGTCGGTCTGGGCCATTGCCCAAGCGTGCATCGACCGATGCTGGCACGCGCCGAAAGATACGCAGCAACGTATCGACTACCAGGCCGCAACAGCCTCGTCAGTACGCTTGCTGCTCAATGGCCTGGCGCCAGGCAACCCCTGACGCCGCTCAAGCGACAGGTTCCAGGGTATCGGCCGCGCGCTTCTTGCGTGCCCGGCTCCAGCGTTTCAGGAGCAGGCCCAGCGAAGCGTTCCAACAGTAGGCCACCAGGATGCCGCCGACGATGGCCACGGCCACGGCGACCAGCGGCTGATCGCTGATACGCCGGGCCACGGACTGGAACTGGTAATGGGTCAGGTAGATGAACAGGGTCGACGAGGCAATCAGCGCACCGGCCCGTGCCACAGCAGCGGGTACCGGCACCGACCTGAACCAGATCAGCGCCAGCACCGCCGGCAAGGCGATGTCGATATGCACCCCGCTCAGCCACGCATCCCAGCCATAGCCTGCGATGGCGACGATCTCCAGTTCGCCGATCACCACCACGGCCACCGCACTGGCCAGCCATTTGCGCGACGTCGAATCGGCGTATTGCACGGCCATGCCCAGCACCATGGCCGCCAGGTAATGCTGGGGGACGCGGTTGTAAAGCGGCGTGGCGTCGAACACCCAGCGGCCGAGCACGAGGTCCGTCACCAGCAGGACGCACGCGGCCAGCAACAGATGGCGGAACGGGTCGGCCATGATCAGCAGGCGCACCGGCCTGATCGACAGGACCAGGCCGACGATCAGCAGCATCTGCACCAGCACTTCGATGTACCAGTAGCTGAAATGGCCGACCAGCTCGGCAGGGAACCAGTTGGAAATCAGCAGCAGCGATTGCCAGTGCACCTTGTCGAACAGGCACTGCACCAGCGCGGTATACAGCACGGTTGGCAACGCGATGGCGAGCATCGACTTGAGCAGCACACGGGCGTCGCCGCGCTCATTGATCGCGTTGACCTGGAACCTGGCAAGGCCGATGCCGGACACCAGGAACAGCGCGGTGGTTTCGCCTGTGATCACCCCCTTGCCGAGCACGCCCAGGTGCCCCATGACGATCAACAGGATCGACAACATGCGCATCAATACCGGCATCTCCATCGCCCGCAGCGCGTGCCTGGGCGCCTTGGCCTGACCGGCCAGTTCGGCCAGCCGTTTCACCGGGATCAGTTCCCAGCGCGCCGGCAATTGCCCGATGAGTTCTTCGAGCACCATCGAAGCCTGGACGAACGACAACGAATCGCCGCCCAGCTCTACGAAGCTCAAGTTGGCATCGATGCGCGGCACCTGGAGTATCTTGGCCCAGGCATCGGCCAATTTTTTCGTCAACGGCGTCAGCGCCTCGCTGGCACCCTCCGATGTCCCCAGGCCATCGGAGGGTGCCGGCAATGCCCGCCGATCGATCTTGCCATTGGGTGTCAGCGGTATCGCCTCGATGAACACGAACTGCGCGGGCACCATGTAGTCCGGCAACTGCGCTGCGAGGGCCTCGCGCAACTGCGCAGGCGCAACAGTGGATCGCGCGACGCAGTAGGCGATCAGCCTTGGTGCTGCACTGTCGGCGCTGGCCACGACCACGCACTGCTCGATCTGCGGCTGCCGGGCGAGCACGCTTTCGATTTCTGCCAGCTCGATGCGATGGCCGCGAATCTTCACCTGGCAGTCGGCGCGGCCGAGGAAGGCGACACTGCCGTCAGGCAGATAGGTGCCCAGGTCGCCCGTGCGGTAGCAGGTATCGCCCTGCGCGCCGGTAAACGGATTGACCACGAACTTTTCCGCAGTCAGCGCCGCGTCCCGCCAGTAACCCATCGACAGGTACGGGCTGCGGATAAGGATTTCGCCCACCTCGCCTTCGCCGACCAACTGTTGCTGTTCGCCCACCACCAGCACCTGGGCGTCGTCGATGCCTTTGCCCAGCGGTATCGCCGTCTGCCCAGGCTGCCCATCGAGTTGATGGAACACCATCGCCTGCGGCGTTTCCGTGGTGCCATAGAAATTCACGCTGGTGGCATTGGGTGCGATCGTTCGCATCGTCTGGTAGAGCGTGGGGCTCAGTGCATCGCCGCCCCAGAACAGCCAGCGCAGTTGACCGAACGGCTGCGGGTCGATGCTCGCGCCGGTCGCGATCAGCTTGCCCAGGGGCGGTGTCAGGTGGATGACCGAGATGCCATGGTGGCGTATCCAGGCTGCCAGCTGCGCCGGATGGATGAGTGTGCACTGAGCCGGACAGACCACCGCCGCGCCAATCGACAAGGGCGTGAAGATATCCCGGTAGACCGGGTCGTGCCCAAGCCCCGAGAGCAGCGAAAAGCGATCGCGCTCGGTGAAACCGTGGCGGCGCACATGCCAGTCGATGAAATGCACCAAGGGTGCGTGATGGGTCACGACCCCTTTGGGGGTGCCGGTGCTGCCGGAGGTGAACGTGATATAGGCGGGGCGGCTGGCATCGATTTCGGGCAGGGCCCTGGACTGCTCGGGGAACAGCTGCAAGGCCTGGGCGGGTGCTTCCGGTACCCGGACAAGCTGCGCCGGGCTACGGCCTGCCGGGAGGGCGACCTGTGCATCGCCACAGAGCAGGATGAAGGCCGGCTCCAGGCTATCGACCAGCTGCGCGATGCGGGCTGCCGGGTAGGCCACATCGACCACGCTGAAGGGCAAGCCGGCGCGTAGCGCGCCGAGCATGGCATAGACCAGGCCGGCGCCGCGGCTGCAGACGATCAGCACCCGGTCGGTGCCAGCGGTACCGTGTTCGAGCAAGAAGCTGGCGATGCCCTGGCTGATCCGCTGCAGCTGCTGATAGCTGCAGCTTGCGCGCTCGCCGATGATCGCCGGGGCATCGGGCGCACGCTTCGCCTGCTGCAGGAAGTCGCTGACGATCGGCCGTTCGGCACAGTATTCCAGGGGCAGCGTCGGGTTCGGGCGCGGGTCCTGCATAGGTGTCTGGTCTCACAGCGAGGGAGGACTGACGTCGATGTTCGCGGACCCAGCGCGATGAACGCTGCTGGCGAAGTTGAACAAAACGCTAGTGCACCCGGCGCCGGCGCGCCAATGCGGCTGGTCGGATGCTTCAACCCGAGCAGGCGCTGCGCCGTACCCTGCGCAACACTGCCAGCACCAAGCCCACGTTGACCAACGCCAGCAGGCACAGCGTTACCAGCACCCCCATCGCGCCAAAATGCTCGAACAGGTACCCCCCCACCAGCGGCGTCAACGCCTGCCCTATCAGCGATGGCCGCGACATGCGCCCCATCAGCAGCACGTATTGCGCAGGTGGCATCATCGCCAGCGGCAGCAACCCCCGCACGATCGCCCGCAGACCATTGCCGCAACCGAACACCAGCAGGCCCACGGCGGTGGCCGCCGGCACCAGCGTGACCAGCAGCAGGCCGACCAGTACCAGGCTCACCCAGGCCAGCGCCGTCCAGACCGGATGCCGCTTGCCTGCAAGAATCTGCAGCACCCGCGAGGCCACCTGGCTGGGGCCGAGCATCGCGGCCAGGCCGATGGCCGTCGGTAGCGAATGCCCGAGGCCCTGCAGCACGGCCACCAGTTGCACGGCAATGGCCGTCATGATGATCGCGCCGATGGCGAACAGGCTGGTCAGCAGCAGGTAGAGCTGGCGGTCCACCTCGCCCCCGTCAGCGCTCTGCTGTTGCTTGCGCGGCTCGACCCGTCCACCCGCGGGCAGGACCCGCCAGTACAGCGGCGCCACCACCACGATCAACACCAGCGCGTAGCCGACGCAGGTCACCCGCCAGCCCAGGTGCTCGATGGCCAGTGCCACGATGGGCCAGGACAGGGTCGAGGCGAAACCGGCGATCAGGGTGATGCCGGTGATGGCCTTGCCTGCACCCTCCCCATACAACCCGCCGAGGGTGGAAAACAGGGCTTCGTAGAGCCCCATGGCCATGCCCACGCCAATCACTGCCCAGGCCAGCAGGAACAACGCCAGGTTGTGGCTGGCGGCCATGATCAGCAGGCCCAGCGCGACCACAGCGCCGCTGGCGGCCATTTGCGGGCGGCCGCCGTAGCGGGCGACCAGACGGCTGCTCAGTGGGGCCAACAGGGCCGAAACCATCAGGCTCAGCGAAAGTGCGCCGTAGACCCATTGACTGGGCCAGCCGGTGTCGCGGCTGATCGGGTCGGCCATGACCGCCATGAGGAAGAAGGAACCGCCCCAGACCAGGATTTGCAGTACGCCCAGCCAGACGATGCCGAGGGGACTGGGGAATTTGGGGGTGGTGTTCACGATTGCGCCTTGGATCACATGCAGGATGTCTGTGCCGGCCCTTTCGCGGGACAAGCCCGCTCCCACAACAACTGCGCACTACCTGAGGTAGTGGAGAACTTGTGGGAGCGGGCTTGTCCCGCGAAAGGGCCGGCACGGGCACCCTACCATGCCGGCCATCGATGAAACATGCCGACATATCATTGCCCGTGATAATAACCTTCGCTGCGTTCGATTCGTGCGCCGCGCGCAAGGCACTCACACTCCGCCCACTACTAATATCTTGGCGGAGTTCTCCATGGACCACTCACTCAAACCCTTGCGCTTCCCCCTCGCTGCCCTCGCAGTGGTGGTGCTCAGCGCTTGTGGCCGAACCCCGGACGCTGTGCAGGCGCCCGCCGCGCCAAAGGTCAGCGTGGCCAAGGTGATCGAACAGCCGATCAACGAATGGGACGAATTCACCGGCCGCCTCGAAGCCCCGGAAACCGTCGAAGTACGCCCACGGGTCTCCGGCCAGATCGACCTGGTGGCCTTCACCGAGGGCGCCCAGGTCAAGAAAGGCGACCTGCTGTTCCAGATCGACCCACGCCCGTTCCAGGCTGAAGTCCGCCGCCTCGAAGCGCAGCTGCAGCAGGCCAAGGCCACTGCCATTCGCAGCGCCAACGAAGCTCGCCGTGGCGAGCGTCTGCGCGACAGCAACGCGATCTCCGCCGAGCTTGCCGAATCGCGCAGCAGCGCCGCCGCCGAAGCCCGCGCCGGGGTCGACGCGATCCAGGCCCAGCTCGACCTGGCGCGCCTGAACCTGAGCTTCACCCGCGTCACCGCGCCGATCAGCGGCCGCGTCAGCCGCGCCCAGTTCACCGCCGGCAACATCGTCAGCGCCGATGTCACGCCGCTGACCAGCGTGGTCTCCACCGACAAGGTGTACGCCTACTTCGACGCCGACGAGCGC
>Ga0160431_100349_pt1 | contig 24749 bp, 25 predicted proteins | sample HID1971K_E0MG_FD_108212 | JGI IMG/M metagenome (GOLD analysis project Ga0160431, IMG submission 108212) | Enriched millipede-associated microbial communities from UW Madison campus, WI, USA - HID1971K_E0 MG | ecosystem: Host-associated > Arthropoda: Insects > Digestive system > Unclassified ...
AGGCTGCTACAGCAGCATCGCAACAGGGGCTTTCTCACGCTGCCTTTTGGACAGTTCCCTCTCCACGGACGGCCTGCGTTACCGCGCAGGCCGTCTGGAACACCCTTGCCACCGCTCCCGATCGGGGAGACGGCTTCATCATGCACAAGGGCGATGAACGGCGTCAACCGTTTTGTAGTGAATATTTTTATGCACTACATCTTGTCCGACAATCCGCTCGCGGGGGTGCCTTTCACTGGCCAGGGCTGGACAGAATCCGGTAGGCGGCACGCACGCGCGCTTCATTGGGGTAGTTGCGGTTGGCGAGCAATATGATGGCCTTGCCTTCGGCTGGAATGAACGCGGCATAGGCGCCAAAACCACCGGTCGATCCGGTCTTGTTGTACCAGGCATCGGGTACGGCGGGCAGGGGTGGGTCGAGACGATGGGTAGCCTGGGGTTCTCGGATCAGCCTGGGGCCGTTGCCATCGACCAGGGTGTCGAGCGAAACCGGGAGGGGGTAGCGTTCCCAGCCGAGCCCTTGGGTCATTGCGCCTACCTGGAAGTAGCCGGCCTGGGTAATGGCGGCAGCTTTGCGCAGCGCCGGTGGAAGTTCGGCGGGCTGCATGTGCAGACGCACGTAGCGCAGCAGGTCGCGGGCGCTGGTCTTGATGCCATAGGCCTCATCGGCATAGGGGCCCGGGTTGACCCGCACGGGACGGTTTTGCGCATCGTAACCCTGCGCATACAGCCCTTGCGCGTTCGCCGGCACGTGCAGGTAGGTGTGTTGCAAGCCCATCTGCGGCAACAGGCCCTGGCTCATCAGTTCCGCGAACGGTTGCTGGCGTGCGCGTGCGGCGAGGTCGCCGAACAAACCCAGGCTTGGATTCGAATAGCAGCGCTGGGTGCCGTGGACGCTCCGTGGCTTCCAGTTGCGCAGGAAATCCAGCGCTTGGCTGTCGGTCTGTACGTCGTCGGGAAACTGCAATGGCAGGCAGTCGGCGCTGTAGGCCCCCAGTTCCAGTACGCTGGCGTCACCCAGTGGCGTGCCGGCCAGGGCTGGCTGGTAGCGCCGGGCCGGTGCTTGCAGATCGAGCTTGCCCTCAGCGCTGGCCAGGGCGGCGAGGGTGGCGGTGTAGGTCTTGCTCAGCGAGCCGATCTCGAACAGCGTATCGGCGTTAACCGGTTCGGCTGTGGCCTTGCTGGCCACGCCATAGCTGAAGTAATGCGCCTGGCCATTGGCGAAGACTGCCACAGCCATGCCGGCGATGCCGTGCTCCCGCATCATGGGCTCGATCACGTCGTCCACCTGAGCCTGTAGTGATGTGCCGGCATGTGCAGTGGCGCTGCCCAACGCAAAGGCAGTGGCAACAAGAAGCGGTGCGAGTCGAGCGAGTGGCATAAAGGTCCTTTTCGGATTTGTGTCCGTTGAGCGACACCAGTGGGGGTTCCGGCGTTAGCGGGAAAAAGCCCCAGACCTTATCGTCTGCCCTTGCACAACGACAAGACGGAAACTGTTATGAAGTATTTGCGCATGTTGTTCGACAACTTCACCCTGGCGTTGCTCGGTGTGGTGTTGATCGCCACCGTGCTGCCCTGCTCGGGCGACGGCGCGGTCTATTTTGGCTGGCTGACCAACCTGGCCATCGGCCTGCTGTTCTTCCTGCATGGCGCCAAGCTGTCGCGCGAGGCGATCATTGCCGGCGCGGGCCACTGGCGCCTGCACCTGCTGGTGTTCTCCTGCACCTTCGTGCTGTTCCCGTTGCTGGGCCTGGCGTTCAAGCCGGTGTTCGTGCCGTTGGTGGGCAACGAACTGTACCTGGGCGTGCTGTACCTGTGTGCCTTGCCAGCCACCGTGCAATCGGCCATTGCCTTCACCTCGCTGGCGCGCGGCAACGTGCCGGCAGCCATCTGCAGCGCTGCTGCCTCGAGCCTGTTGGGGATCTTCCTGACGCCGCTGCTGGTGATGATGTTGCTGGGCGCCAGCGGCGATACCGGTTCGGGCCTCGATGCGGTGCTGAAAATCACCCTGCAGTTGCTGGTGCCCTTCGTGGCCGGGCAGATCGCCCGGCGCTGGATCGGCGCCTGGGTCAAGCGAAATGCACGCTGGCTGAAGGTGGTGGACCAAGGCTCGATACTGCTGGTGGTCTACACCGCGTTCAGCGAGGCGGTGGTCACCGGGCTGTGGCACACGGTTTCGACGCAGCACCTGGCCGGACTGTTCGTTGTCTGCGGCATCCTGCTGGCAGTGGTGCTGTTCGGTACGCGCCTGCTCGGCAAGGTGCTGGGTTTCAACCTGGAAGACCGTATCACCATCCTCTTTGCCGGCTCCAAGAAGAGCCTGGCGACAGGGGTGCCCATGGCCCAGGTACTGTTCGTTGGCAGTGGCATCGGGGCGATGATCCTGCCGTTGATGCTGTTTCACCAGATCCAGCTGATGGTCTGTGCGGTATTGGCTCAGCGGTATGCCAGCCGGGAAGCCGCTGGCGAGGAGGCCGCGGCTTCTTCCTGACAGCGGCGTGTTTTCACCCGGCCTCCTCACCGAGGCCGGTGCTCGCTAACGGGCCTGTCCTGAGCCCCGCTCGCGCAATGCCTTGGCGACCTCGGCCTCGATCTTGTAGGCGGGCCCCTCCAGCGCCTGGTAGTCGCGCGTGTAGCGCCGGGCGAATTCCTCTACGCCCAGTTCCTGATACTGCTGCACATGCTTGAGCTCGTGCGCCCACAGCGCCACATTGTCCTCGGCATCGCTGGCATGGCGGAACATGATCGTGTCGATCAGCGTCACCGCGTTCACATCGGGGTTTTGCAGCAGCGCGTTGGCGGCGCTCAGTTGCTGCTCGTCGCCCACCCGGTAGCGTGCGGTGTCGAGCACGGCAAAGTCGTACCAGGGTTCGAGCTGAACGCGGATGTGCAGGGGAATAGCTTCGCTGCCGCTGGCGGTGGCCTCGTCGCGGGCCTGGCGCAAGGCATAGGCCAGGCTGCTGGAGGCCATGACCTCGACATCCTTGAGCACCTGGCCAGCCTGGCCGGGGTCGAATGGCGCGCAGAAACAGCCCATCAGGCATATCTGGTACTGGCCGGGTGGGCAGGCTTGCTCCGCTGACGCCGATATGCTCGCCAATAACAGCAACAGCAGGTTAGTGGCTTTCATTCAGCGCCCTGTCAACCAAGCCGCGGCTGGCTTCCAGCACCTGGGACTGCACCGATTCGCTGGCCAGCATGCGTCCGACCACCAGCGCGCCGACGCACTGGCTGATCAGGGCCCAGGCCAGGGCATCATCGGCCAGGGTTTCGCTCCAGGCGGCGTGCAAGCTTGTCAGCCAATGTTCGGCCTCTTCGCGTACCGGTCGTTCGGCCCGGGCGATTTCCACGCCCAAGGGCGGCAATGGGCAGCCGCCTTCGGCATCGTGCAGGTGCGCCAGGCTCAGGTACTGCTGCAGGCAGCGCGCCAGGCGCTCGCGGCTGGCGCCTTTCTGAGCCAGGCGGCCCAGCGGGCTGTTGCTCAGTTCCTGGCGGACCACTTCGGTGAACAGATCATCCTTGGACGGGAAGTGGTTGTAGAAGGCCCCGCCGGTGAGGCCTATGGCTTTCATCAGCCCGGCGACCCCCGTGCTGGCGAAACCGCCGCGTTTGGCCAATGCACCGCTGCTGGCCAGCAGCTTGTCGCGGGTCTGTTGCTTGTGTTCGCTGGAGTAGCGCATGAAAAACCTCTGAGCGCTGGCTTGACGTTGGGGGCGATCATAACATAGCGTTCGTTTACTAAATGATCGTTCATCAATGGAGGTGCACGTGGCAAAACAACAAAAAGTGGTGCTGGTGGTGGGCGCGGGAGACGCCACGGGCGGCGAAATTGCCAAGCGGTTCGCCCGCGAGGGTTACGTCGCCTGCGTAACCCGGCGCCAGGCGGAAAAACTGCAACCCTTGGTGGACGAAATTCGCGCCGCTGGCGGGCAGGCCCATGGCTTCGGCTCAGATGCGCGCAAGGAAGAGGAAGTCGCCGAGCTGGTCGAGACGATCGAGCGCGATATCGGGCCAATCGAAGCCTTTGTCTTCAATATCGGCGCCAATGTGCCTTGCAGTATCCTCGACGAAACCCCGCGCAAGTACTTCAAGATCTGGGAGATGGCGTGCTTTGCCGGCTTCTTGACCGCCCAGGCGGTCGCCCGGCGCATGGTCACCCGCGAGCGCGGCACGCTGCTGTTCACCGGTGCCACCGCCGGCACCCGCGGTGCGGCCGGCTTCGCGGCTTTCGCCGGGGCCAAGCATGGGTTGCGCGCCCTGGCCCAGAGCATGGCGCGGGAACTGGGGCCGCGTAACATCCATGTTGCCCATGTGGTGGTGGACGGTGCCATCGACACGGCCTTCATCCGCGACAGTTTCCCTGAGCGCTACGCCCTCAAGGAGCAGGATGGCATCCTCGACCCTGCGCACATCGCCGACAGCTACTGGTTCCTGCACGCACAGCCGCGCGATGCCTGGACGTTCGAACTGGACCTGCGCCCGTGGATGGAACGCTGGTAAGCCCTGACTCATCAAGGAGTGCATCACATGAGCAAGACCGTCGAGTTCTTCTTCGACCTGGGCAGCCCTGCCAGTTACCTGGCCTGGACCCAGCTACCCGACCTCTGCGCCCGGCAGGGCGCAACGCTGTGCTACCGGCCCATGTTGCTGGGCGGCGTATTCCAGGCCACCGGCAATGCTTCGCCGGTGATGATCCCGGCCAAGGGCCGCTACATGTTCACCGACCTGGCCCGATTTGCCGCGCGCTATGACGTGCCGTTCGGGCTGCCGCCGGGGTTTCCGCTCAATACCCTGGCCTTGATGCGCTGCGTGATCGGCACTCAGTTGCATGCGCCGGCACGCTTTGAGGCGCTGCTGGCAGCGCTGTTCAACGGGCTATGGGCGCAGCGGCGCAACCTGGGCGAGCCTGGCGTGCTGGACGAAACGCTCGGCGAGGCCGGTTTCGACCCGGCCCAGTTCCACGCCCTGGCGGCAGACGGTGAAGTGAAGGCGGCGCTCAAGCAGGCGACCGAAGAGGCGGTGGCGCGCGGGGTGTTTGGCGCGCCGACGTGTTTTGTCGAAGGGCAGATGTACTTCGGCCAGGATCGCCTGGATTTCGTCGAGCAGGCACTGGCTCGACCGGCTCACCTCTAACGGTACCGCCAGCCAGGTATCAGAAGTTGGCCGGGGTGTTGGCGCTGATGATCTCGGCCTCATCCTGGCCAATGTTCTTGAAGCTGTGCGGCAGGGTGGTGGGGATGTAATAGCCATCGCCAGAGCTGAGAATGCTCACCTGGCCATCGACCCACAGTTCAACGGTGCCGCGGGTGACCAGGCCACATTCCTCGCCTTCGGCATGCACGATGGGTTCGCCCGAGTCGGCGCCGGGTGCATACAGTTCACGCAGCATGCGCATCTGCCGTGCCTCGACGCTGGCACCGACCAGCAGCATGCGCAGGCCATTTCGGCCCAGGTCCGGCTGTTCGCTGGCGCGGAACACGAAGCGCTCTTCCCGGACCGGTTCGTCGAAGCTGAAGAACTCCGCCAGGGTCATGGGGATGCCTTCGAGCAGTTTTTTCAGGGAGCTGACCGAAGGGCTGACGCGGTTCTGCTCGATCTGCGAGATCGTCGAGTTGGTCAGTCCGCTGCGGCGGGCCAGCTCCCGCTGGGAGAGGTTGTTGCGTTCACGCACCAGTTTGAGTCGTGTCCCCGTGTCCATAGCCGCCTTAATCAGAGGTGTTAAAAATAATGGGCGACGCATTAAAACACACTCTGCTCACTTGCGCGCTGTGCTTGTCAGGCCCGGTGCTCGCGCGGCATCGGCCATAGCCCGACCAGCAGCAACAGCAGTGCCACGGCAAGGAACGGCAGGCGTGGGTCGAGGGCATAGACCAGTGTTCCGGCCAGCGGCCCGATCACCGCTCCCATACCTTGTGCGGCGCCGATGGAACCGGCGGTCGAGCCCTGTTCCGAGGCCTGCATGGCATTGGCCGCCAGTGCCGAGAAGGCCGGGAACACGAAGCCCATGCCCGCGGCTGCGATGAAGTAGCACCCCCACAGCCACGGCGCGGTGGTGGCCAACGCGCCCGCCGCGAAGCCCAGGGCCGAGACACTGGCGCCGACGCGGATCATTTTCAGCGGTGGCCACTGCAACTGGCGCAGGATGACCTGGGACAGGATCAGCGCCACGCCGACGGTGGTCAGTGCTATACCTGCGGTTTGCGCGGCCTCTGCCGGACCCTGGTGCAACCGGTCGAGGGCGAAGAAACCTACGATGATCTGCGAAACCGTGACGCTCAGCATCGCGCTGAAGGCCACCAGCAGCGGCCGGCGCAGGCGCGGGTCGGTCAACCGCACCGGGTTGGGTGCATGGCTGTGGGCCAAGGGTTGCGGCTTGAGCTTGAACAGCAGCACCAGGAACGCACCGGCCGGCAGCAATGACATCACATGGAACGGCAGGCTCAGGCTGTGCTCGGCCAGCAATGCCGCAAGTGCCGGCCCCAGTACCAGGCCGATGGCACTGGCCGCGCCCAGTGAGGCCATGGCTCGGGCGCGACGCTGCGGTTCGACATGGTCGGCGATCAGGGCGTTGCAGGCCACCGGGATGGCGGCGTAGAAAGCGCCGATGGCGCCCCGGGCGAGCATCAGGCCGACGAATGCCACGGCTGCTGACGGCAGCCAGCGCAAAGCACCTTCGATGAACAGGCACAGCAGCCAATAGGCGAGGGTGAAGCCGGCACTGCCCAGCAGCAGGATTCGCCGGCGGCCAAGGCGGTCGGCGGCGCGGCCCCAGCGGCGGGCCAGCAGTACCCAGACGACCCCGGCCACGGTGACTGCCGCGCCGGCTTGCCAGGTGGCCATGCCGAGCAGGCGGGCGATGGGGCCGATCAGGGCGACGAACGCCATCATCGACATGGTGCACGCCATGGTCACCAGCAACAGCGGTCGCAAGTCCAGGGTGGTGGCGGGAATGAGGGTGGCAGAGTCCTTTGCGGCATTCATGGGGCTGTCCAGGGCAGTTCGACAGGCAAGAGTAATGAGAATGCTTGCCGGGTGTCGAGCCTGCCTGGGCAGCCTGCCATCATTCGCTGCGGCGCAACGGGCCTGGCCACATGCTGCGCAGCACGCCGTCGCGGCGTACCAGGGCATGCATCAGTGCGGCCCCCAGGTGCACCACCACGGTGGCGAACAACAGGTAGCCGGCCCAGCCGTGGGCCTGGCGCAGCACCGCATACAGCTGCAGGTCGTGCGGGGCGATGGCCGGTAGCTGCAAGGGGCGCGGGTAGCCGCCTGCCGACAACATGGCCCAGCCCAGCAGTGGCATGGCCAGCATCAAACCGTACAGCAGCAGGTGCGAGGCGCCTGCGGCGAAGCGTTGCAGGGACGGCAAGTCCTGGGGCAGCGGAGGATGGGGCAGGGTCAGGCGCAGGCCGATGCGCACCACGACCAGCAGCAGAAGCGCCAGGCCCGTGGCCTTGTGCAGCTCGACCAGCAGGGGGTGGCGTGGCGACAGGTCGGCCACCATGCTCACGCCGATGAACAGCATGGCAATGATCAGGATCGCCATCAGCCAGTGCAGCAGACGGTGCAGCGGGTGGAAAGCGTGCGGATTCATGGCTTGGCTCCTGTGCCGAGCGATTCGCGGCTACGGCGGTTGAACGATTCCGAATAGGCCGCCGAGCGGGCGGCGAGGATCGGGTCGGCGGAAGGTTCGATGCCGGCGGGCAGGATCAATGGGTCGAAGTTCAGGTCACGGCAGGCGCCTTGTTCAGGGCCATCGACCCGTTCGACCACCAGGGTTCCGGCGTCGACGCTGCGCCGTTCGGCAGGCCATGGGCGTGCCGGGTCGTCCACTGCATCGCCGGGCTCGGCCAGGACCAGGCGCAGGGTCCAGCGCAGGGGGCCTTGGGCCAGGCGCTGCTGCAGGTCATGTTGCAAGAACTGCTTGTCGTCGACCTGTCCAGGCAAGGGCGAGAAGTGCGTCTGCGGCTCCAGCTGCCAGCGCACCGGGTGGGCGGCGCCGCCGGCATCGATCAGGCGGAAGGCATTGATGCTGTGGTACTGGGTGCTGGCAAAGCTGTCGCTGGGCTTGTAGCTTGCGGCCCACTGGCGGAACGCCGCGCTTTCAGGGTGGGCGGCAAAGAACGCCTGCATCTTCGCCGGGTCCGGTTTACCGGTGCCGGGGACCGGCGCACCGGCCAGCACCTGGTCATAGAAACCTTGTGGGTTGCTGACGGCCAGCACCGGCGGGTTGTTCATCCCGGTGCGCCAGACCTGGCCATCGTCGGTGCTCAGCTGGATCGCCAGGCTGCGCACCGGCACGCCGGTATCGGGCGCGAACGGGTTGGCGCCGCCAATGGCGAAGCGGCCGATCACCGGCACGCGGGCTTGGCTGAAGGCGCGGGCGGTCGACAATGTGGCGGCCTGCCCCGAGGGCTGGAAGTAGCCGCTGACGCACAGCCCCTTGGCGTGATTCTTGCGATAGCCGGCGTAGTGCCCGGCTTGGGCCTCGAAGGTGTCGATGATGCGTTGCGGAGTCAGTCGGGGTCCGCCGATCCAGCCGGCGGCATAGGCGAAGCCGGCGCCCAGGGCCAGCATCACGGCGCCGATGCCGGCCAGGCGCAGGGCCTTGGCGGGGCCGTGCAAAGGTGAGTTCATGATGAAATTCCGGTTCAGTGAAGGTGCCAGTACGACGGGGCAGGGGAATACTTATTCCCTCGCGGGGAATAAATTTTGTAGCCAGGCGTCTGCCCCATACACTGACAACCCCAAAGGCCGGTAACTTGCCATGCACGACCTTGACGAACAGCAGTGGCGCGAACTGCTGCAGCGCTTGCGCCGCTTTGCCTTGTGGCTGACCCGTGAGACCGGCAGCGCCGACGACCTGGTCCAGGCCACCGTCGAACGCGCTTTGAGCCGGCGTGACCAGCAACGTGACGAGGAGGCATTGCGGGCCTGGTTGTTCACCATCCTTTATCGCTTGTTTCTCGACGGCAAACGCCGCGAGCGCCTGCACGCCCGTTGGTTGTCCTGGTTCGGCCGTGCCGAGCAGGACTGCGAAGCGGTGGGGGGCAATATCGAAAACATCGTCCTGGCCCAGGCCGACCTGCAGGCGTTTGCCCACTTGTCGACTGAACAGCGTGCCCTGCTGCTGTTGGTCAGTATCGAGGGGCTGAGCTACAAAGAGGCTGCCGAGACCTTGAACATTCCCATCGGCACGGTGATGTCGCGCCTGTCCCGCGCCCGTGCCGCCTTGCGCGACCTGACCGAAGGCAACCCCAAGCCGCCGGCCTTGCGGAGACTGAAATGACACGCCTGATACCCAGCGAAGACGAACTGCACGCCTATGTCGACGACCGCCTTGCGCCGGCGCGCCGTGCCGAGGTGCAGGCCTGGCTGGCAGCCAATCCACACGAAGCGGCGAGGATCGAGGCCTGGCGCAGCGATGCCCGGCGTTTGCGCGCGGCGCTGGCGGGGTTCGGTGAGCAGCCGGGGGGCGCGCAGCTCGATCTGGCCCAGGTGCAGCGGCGCTTGCGCCAGCGCCGGCAGCGGCGTCTGGCGTCGGCAGCGGTTCTGCTGCTGGCCCTTGGGGTGGGAGGGTTGGGTGGCTGGCAGGCGCGGCAGGCGACCTGGGCGGGCAACGAGCTGCCCATGGCCGATGCAGTCCAGGCGCACCGATTGTTTGCCGGCAGTGAGGCGCTGGATATCCAGGCCAGTGATCCGACACGCTTGCGCGAATGGCTTGGCAGCCATTTCAATCGGGTGGGGCAGTTGCCCGACCTGAGCGGTTATGGTTTTCAGCCGGTGGGCGCGAGGTTGCTGAGCAACGAGCAGGGGCCGGCGGCGTTGCTGGTGTTTCAGGATCGCCATGGTCAGCGCATCAGCCTGTTCCTGCGGTCACCGGGCGACCGCTACCAGCGCATGCCGGATGGGCAACGGGTCGATGGGCAGCTGGAAGCGCGGTACTGGTCACATGGGGCGTATAACTTTGCCCTGGTCAGCGCGGCGGACGATGTGCGCGGGGCGGGAGTGGGGGAGGCGTTGCGGTTGGGGTTGTAGGGGGGGGGCGAGGAGGGCTGGCGGAAGATGGTCAGCGTTCATGAGACCGAGCGCCGCCCGCGCGGCGCATCGCGAGCAAGCTCGCTCCTACATTTGTTGCAACGTGCCACGGTCTGTCAGGCCATGGTTGCCCGCTTTTTAGCGCCCGCCGAAGAATCGCGTCGTACCAACCAGGCTGACAACCATGGCCTATCAGACATAGGTACGTTGCAACAAATGTAGGAGCGAGCTTGCTCGCGATGCGCCGCGCGGGCGGCGCTCGGTCTCAAGAGCACCCACTACATAAAGGCGTGCCCTTAACTCAATTCCAGCCAGATCGGCGCATGATCCGAAGGTTTCTCCATCGCGCGCAGCTCATAGTCAACGCCCGCAGCCTTGATCCGTGGCACCAGATGCTGCGAAGCCATGATCAGGTCGATACGAAGCCCACGCTTGGGCTGGTCCTCGAAACCACGGCTGCGATAGTCGAACCAGCTGAAACGGTCGGTCACTTCCGGGTACAAGTGGCGGAAGCTGTCCACCAGGCCCCAGCCCTTGAGACGCTCCATCCATTCGCGTTCCTCGGGCAGGAAGCTGCACTTGCCGGTCTTCAGCCAACGCTTGGCGTTGTCCGGGCCAATGCCAATGTCGCAGTCCTGGGGCGAGATGTTCATGTCCCCCATCACCAGCACTGGCTGGTCTTGTTTGAACTGCCCTTCCAGCAGCGCCTGCAGGTCGCTGTAGAAGCGCTGCTTGGCGGGAAACTTGGTGGGGTGGTCACGGCTTTCGCCTTGGGGGAAGTAGCCGTTCATGATGGTGATCGGGTTGCCGTCGGCATCGGCGAAAGTGCCCCAGATGAAGCGGCGCTGGGCGTCCTCCTCATCGCTGGCAAAGCCCTTGTACAGACTCAGCGGCGCCTGGCGCGAGAGTAGGGCGACGCCGTAGTGGCCCTTTTGACCGTGGTAGTGCACGTGGTAGCCCAGCGCCTGGACATCGGCCAGGGGGAACTGATCGTCGCTGACCTTGGTTTCCTGCAGGCCGATCACGTCCGGCTGGTGCTTGTCGATCAGCGCCGCCAGCTGGTGCGGGCGGGCCCGCAGGCCGTTGATGTTGAAACAGACGATCTTCATGGAAAGACGATCCTGGTAAAAGGCCGGATGCTAGCCGACATCGGCCTTGATCTCCAGCATGGCAGCAACGCCAAGGCGCTGCTAACGTGCAGTCAGGGGTGAACGATGCGCACTGCGGCACCTCCAAGGCACTGTATGCCCATTCCAGGAGGACTACTCGCAATGCCCGAAGCCACTGTCGCCCAGGCCCGTATCTGCTCGCTCGATGATGGCTACAGCCGCGAGGCGCGCTCGCTGCTGTACCACGCCTACCGCCACGAACCTACCTTTGCCTATATTTTCGAAGCCCAGCGCCCGGGCTATGAACGACGCTTGCGGGTGATGGTGCGCGAGTGGGTACGCCAGCACTTCTATCTGCAATTGCCTGCCATCGGCCTGCTGCTGGAAGACCGCTTGATCGCCCTGGCCCTGATCGTGCCGCCGCAACGCAGGTTGGGTGTGGCCGACAGCTGGGCCTGGCGCCTGCGCATGCTGCTGGGCACTGGCCAGCGCTGTACGCGACGCTACATGGACTACCAGGCAGCGCTCGCCAGCTGCCTGCCGACGGGCAAGGTGCATATGCTGCCGCTGCTGGGCGTGCACCCGCAGTTTCGCGGCGGCCACTACGGCGAACAATTGTTGCAGGCTGTGCACGACTGGTGCGCGGAAGACCCTAATACCCAAGGTGTGGTGCTGGACTCTGGCAATGAGCATTACCTGGCCTTCTATGAGCGCCAGGGCTACGAAGAGATAGGCGAGGTCGCCGTGGGGCCGATCCGCGAGCGGGTGTTCTTCCACCCCAATCCGCGATCCTCCATGCCAAGGACTGCATGAGGAGCGGCAGACGGCTCCCTTGAGCGGCTGGCTCTGGTAGCATGCGCGGCATGACGTATTCAGGAAGACTAACCTGGGGCCTGGTTATCTGGGCCGCCAGTTTTGCAGCATGGGGCCAGAGCGAGTTGCTGGTGCAGGTAAAGCCCGCCAACAAGGCGCTCAAGGCCAATGTCGAAGGCTATATCGGCAGCCTGGGAGACCGCGATGAGGAAGCGCTGTTGCGCTTCAGCCGCGGGGCACAGGAGCAGGCGCGCAAGGCCGCGCAGGCACTTGGCTACTATCAGGCGCAGATCGACACCGAGGTCAAACCGCCGACCAAAGCCGACCAACCGGCAAAACTCATCATCCACATCGAGCCAGGCGAGCCCGTGCGCTTGCGCAATGTGACCGTGCGTATCGAAGGGCCGGCCAGCGAGATGAAGGCTTTTCGCGTGCCCGACAGCAAAGCCCTGCGCGCGGGCGAACCACTCAACCATGGCCTGTATGAGGACGCCAAGCGGTTGATCCAGAACCAGGCGTCGCGCTATGGCTATTTCAGTGGACGCTTCAGCCGGCAGCGCTTGGCGGTCGACCCGCAGGCCGGGGTGGCCGACATCGAGCTGGTGTACCAGAGCGGCCCGCGGTATCGCCTGGGCGCGGTGGTGTTCAGTGGCGATTCGCCGCTGGATGAAGACCTGCTGCAACGCATGGTTTCATTCAAACCCGGCACGCCGTATGACTCGGAGCTGATCGCCGAACTCAACAACGACCTGCAATCGAGCGGCTATTTCGAAGGCGTGCGGGTCGACGCCGCACCCACCGCTGCAGTGGGTGAAGAAATCCCCGTGGATGTCCGCCTGGATATCCGCAAACCGAGGACCATGGGGCTGGGTCTGGGCTTCTCGACCGACGTCGGTCCGCGCGGCAAGGCCAACTGGACGCGTCACTGGGTCAACCCCCAAGGCCACAGCTACGGCTGGGAAACCGAACTGTCGGCGCCTCGGCAGAACGTCGGCCTGTGGTACGACGTGCCTTTGGACCCGCCACTGACCGACAAGCTGCGGTTCGCCGGTGGCTACCAGAACGAAGAGATCGCCGGCACCGATAGCCTCAGCCAGCTGCTGACCGTTGGCCCTGAATGGCACAGCAAGTTGCCTAGCGGCTGGCAGCGGGTCATTTCCCTGAAGTACCAGCACGAAGAATATCGCTTGGGCGATGACTCGGGGCTGAGCACGTTGCTGATGCCTGGCGTGAGCTTCTCGTACCTGCGCAGCGACAACCGCATCGATCCGCACAATGGCTATCGCCTGCAGTTCGACACGCAGGCGGCCAAGGAGGGGGTGGTGTCGGACACCAACCTGCTGCATGGCAATGTGCTGCTCAAAGGCCTGACCACCCTGGGCCATAACCATCGTTTCCTGGGGCGGGTGCAATTCGGTGGCAGCGCAACCAACGGCTACAAGAACAACATCCCGCCGTCACTGCGCTTCTTCGCCGGTGGCGATCAGAGCGTGCGTGGCTACGACTATCAGACGCTGTCGCCGAAAAACAGCGACGGCGACCGCATCGGTGGCCGCTACCTGGTGGCGGGAAGTGTCGAGTACCAGTATTCGCTGACCGAAAAATGGCGGGTGGCGACCTTCGTCGACCAGGGCAACTCGTTCAATACCCTGGAGCTTCCCAGCCTCAAGACCGGTGTCGGCTTCGGCGTGCGCTGGGTTTCGCCGGTTGGGCCGCTGCGACTGGACCTGGCCAAGGCACTCGATGACGACGGCGGTATTCGCCTGCACTTCTCCATGGGGCCTGAGCTGTGATGCGTGCTTTGAAAATCATTCTGCTGGGCGTGCTCGGCAGTGGACTGCTGGTGGCCCTGGCCCTGAGCGTACTGCTGGGCACCGAAGGTGGCGGCCGCTGGGCGCTTGGGCAGGTGCCGGGACTTTCGGTAAACGACTTCAAGGGGCGCCTGGCCGGCAGTTGGCAAGCCAGCCAGTTGAGCTGGAACGACGCCGGCAACCGTGTCGAGGTGCAAGCGCCGCAGTTGAAGTGGTCGCCCGGCTGCTTGCTGCGGGCCACGCTGTGCATCGAACAGCTGCAGGCCGAACGTATCGACATGGCCTTCGCGCCAAGCGATCAGCCTGCCGAAAGCGGCCCGGTACAGTTGCCGATGCTGCGCCTGCCGGTGGCTATCGAACTCGGTGAGGTCAAGGTAGGCCAGGTGCGCCTGGACGGCAGCGACCTGCTGGGTGACCTGCACCTGGCGGCGCACTGGACTGCCACCGGGTTGCGTATCGATAGCCTGAATCTGCAGCGCGATGACCTCCAGGTGAGCCTGCAGGGTGAACTGCAGCCTGAGGGCGACTGGCCCTTGCAACTGCAAGGGCAGGTGCAACTACCCAAGGTGGAGGGGCAGGCTTGGCAACTGGCACTGACCGCCAAGGGTGAGTTGCAGAAAACCCTGGAGCTCGACGCGAGCAGCAGCGGCTACCTCGATGCGCACCTTACCGGCAGCGTGCAGGCGCTGGCCGAACATCTGCCGGCCAAGGTGCAGATCCGCTCCGATGCCTTCAAGCCCACGGCGTCGCTGCCCGACACGCTGCAGTTGAATCAACTCAAGCTCGATGCCCAAGGTGACCTGCTCAAGGGCTATCAACTTGCCGGCAGCGCCAGCCTACCCGCCGAGCAGGCACCAATCGCTTTGGCCCTGACTGGCAAAGTCGATGCCAAGGGGGCGAAACTGGATGCCCTGGATCTGACGGCCAGCGACAGCCAGCGCGTCAAGCTGCAAGCCAGTGCCGACTGGCAAAAGGGCCTGGTGGCCGATGCCCAGCTCGACTGGCAGGACTTCCCCTGGCTGCGCCTGTATCCACTGGAAACACCGCCCCAGGTCACGCTCAAGCGCCTCAATGCCCAGGTGCAGTATCGCGATGGCAATTACCAGGGGGCGTTCAATGGCGACCTCGATGGCCCTGCGGGAGCCTTCAACGTGACCAGCCCTTTCGACGGTGACCTGGGGCAGGTGCGCTTGCCGCAGCTGGCCCTCACGGCGGGCCAGGGCAAGGCCGCCGGCAGTGTCGCAGTGCGCTTTGCCGACGCCCTGGCCTGGGACGTCGACCTGCAGTTGTCGGCGCTCGACCCGGCCTACTGGCTCGCCGAGTTGCCCGGTACCCTGGCTGGCCCGCTGCGCAGCAAAGGTGAGATGAAGGGCGAACAGCTCAGCCTCGATGCGCAGCTCGACCTCAAAGGCCGCCTGCGCGGCCAGCCGGCGTTGCTCAAGGTCGAGGCCCAGGGCGCCGGCAAGGCCTGGACCCTCGGTGCCCTCGCCGTGCAGCTGGGCGACAACCGCATCAACGGCAGCGGCAGCCTGCAGCAGCGGCTGGCCGGGCGTGTCGACCTCGATCTGCCGCGCCTGGGGCAGCTGTGGCCCCGGCTGCAAGGGCAGGTGAAAGGCCGGTTGGATGTGGGCGGTACGCTCGATGCCCCCCAGGGCAACTTGACCTTGCTGGGCCAGCAACTGGCACAGGCGGAAAACCGTATTCAACGTCTGGACCTTGATGCTCGCCTGGACAGCGCCCAGCGCGGCCGGATCGACCTCAAGGCCAACGGCATCCGCCTGGGTGATACCGTGCTGGGCACCCTGCACGCCAATGGCAAGGGCGACATCCGCCAGCAGGCCCTGACCCTGGCCCTCGATGGCCCGCAGCTGAAGCTCGACCTGGGCCTGGACGGCCAACTGAACAAGGGTGATTGGCGCGGGCGCCTGGCCAGTGGCAGGATCCAGGCCGGTGGCCAGGATTGGCAACTGCAAGCCCCGGCACGTCTGCAGCGGCTGGCCAGTGGCCAACTGGACTTCGGCGCGCACTGCTGGCGCTCCGGGCAGGCCAGCCTGTGTGGCGAGGATCAGCGCCTGGCGCCGGAACCGCGGCTGCGTTATCACCTCAAGCAATTCCCGTTGCAAAGCCTTGCACAGTGGTTGCCGAAGGACTTTGCCTGGCAGGGCCTGCTCAATGCCGACGTCAACCTGGACATTCCAGCCAGTGGCCCGAAAGGCATGGTGAGTATCGATGCCAGTGGCGGCACCCTGCGGGTGCGTGACAAAGGGCGCTGGATCGATTTCCCTTACCAGACGCTGCGCGTCGACAGTAGCCTGGCGCCGCGCCGTGTCGATACCCGCCTGGCGTTCCGTGGCGAGCGTCTGGGCGAGCTCAGCCTGAACACCCGACTCGACCCGCTGGGCAAGGACAAGCCGCTGTCGGGTGATTTCCGCCTGGCTGGTCTGGACCTGTCGATCGCCCGGCCATTCGTGCCGATGGTAGAGCGCCTGGCCGGGCAGTTGAACGGCAGTGGCAGCTTGTCCGGCACGCTGCTGGCGCCTCAGGTCAACGGCAGCCTGATGCTCAGCGGTGGCGAAGTCAGTGGTGCGGAACTGCCGGTCAGCCTGCAGGACCTGTCGCTGAAGGCCTTGATTGCAGGCGAGCAGGTGCATCTCAATGGCGGTTGGCGCAGCGGTGACGCAGGGCGCGGCCAGTTGAACGGCCAACTGACGTGGGGTCAGGCCCTGGGCATGGACCTGCGTCTGCAGGGCCAGCAGTTGCCGGTTACCGTAGAACCCTACGCAACGCTCGAAGTGGCCCCGGATCTCACCCTGCGGCTGATCGACGACAAAATGGCAGTGACGGGCAAGGTGCAGGTGCCCAAGGGCAAGATCACCGTGCGCGAGCTGCCGCCGTCCACCGTCAAGGTGTCGGACGACACGGTCATCGTCGGCCACCAGACCGAGGAGGGCAAGCCGCCGATGGCCATGGCCATGGACGTCGATGTCGAGGTGGGGCGAGACAAGCTGTCCTTCAAGGGCTTCGGCCTGACCGCCAACCTGCTTGGCCACGTGCACATCGGCGACAACATGGACACCCGTGGGGAGCTGAGCCTGGCCGATGGTCGCTACCGGGCTTACGGCCAACGCCTGACCATTCGCCGCGCCCGCTTGTTGTTCGCCGGTCCCATCGACCAGCCGTACCTGGATATCGAAGCCATTCGCCAAGTCGATGATGTGATCGCCGGCATTCGCCTCAGTGGCAGCGCCGAGCAACCCACCACCAAGGTGTTCTCGGAGCCCGCCATGAGCCAGGAGCAGGCCCTGTCCTATCTGGTACTGGGCCGCCCGCTGGGCACTTCGGGTGAGGATAACAACATGCTGGCCGAGGCGGCCCTTGGCCTGGGTCTGGCTGGCAGTGCCGGTATTACCGGCAGCCTGGCGTCGAGCCTGGGAATCGACGATTTCCAGCTGGACACCGAAGGCTCCGGAACCACCACCAGCGTGGTGGCCAGCGGCAACCTGACCGAGAAACTGAGCCTGCGTTATGGGGTAGGGGTGTTCGAGCCGGCCAATACCATCGCCCTGCGCTACAAATTGAGCAAGAAGGTCTACCTGGAAGCGGCCAGCGGCGTGGCAAGCTCGCTGGATATCTTCTACAAGCGGGACTTCTGATGGCCGCGGTCAGCGACGTGTGGCGGCCTCGATGAATTCGTTGGTATCGGCAGGGGGTGGAGAGGGGATGCGCGTGGGCGTGATCAACTTGGTGTACTCCTCGATGAGCCGGTTGAGCGCCTCGGGCGGCTCGGTGGCGTGGAACTGCATGCGGATCTGAACTTCGTCGGGATCGCGCCCCTCGCCCTGGCGGCCGTACGCGCCGATGGTGACTTTGAAGCTTGCAGCGCTGGCGCTTTCACTCTCGGCCTGCAGTTGCTGGAGCGCCTGCGTACCATTGACCCGCACCGAAAGGTCGACCTGCATGCGTTCCAGCGCAAGGCCCTTGGGCGATACCAGGGCGAACAAGGGCACGCGCATCATGTGCTGATCATCCATGGCCACTTCGACCATCCTGGCTTTCATGGGGGTACCGAGGGCTTGGCTGTCGCAATCGAAAAACTGGTCGAACAGGTTGATGTATTGCTGGGCGATCAGGCTGTTGGCGGCGGCGGCCGCTTCTTGCAGGCCGCGGGTGATATCGCGCAGGTCGATGGCGGTCATTGGCACGGCTGGCTTTTCCAATCAAATGGCTCCTCGCTCAGGCGGCACCCCGCTGTCACCAGCGGAGTGTAGAAGGGCAATTGAACGTATTTTTATGGCTGGTCAGGCGTAGCGTCTGGTTTGTCGCCACTTTCCGGAGCAATTTTCAGGGTGTCGTCCTTCGAGATGGCCTCCTGGTTGGCGAGGGTCGCGCCTTTCAATACGGTCGGTTTGACTGCGGCATCGGTGAGGAAGTCGATAACGCGCATCATCGCTTCGGGTGGGTTCTGCCGGCGCACGGTGGTGTTGAAGGCGTAGCGGGCACGCGTGTCGGTCTTGCGGGTTTGCGTGGCTTTATGGCTGATGCTGCCTTTGACATCCAGCTTGAATGGTCCCCAACCCAGCGAAGCAGCAAGATCGCCACTTTTGCTGGACTCGCTCAAATCCTCCGCCATCTGGCTGATGGTCAGTTCGAACTCGACATTGCCTTCTTCGATGGTGATGTTCGGGTGGGTGATGGCCGCTACCAGCGGCACCTTCATGCTTTTGCTGGCGATGCCCTGGTATACGCCCTGTTCGTCGACGATGGTTTCGTCGTAGTCGAACTGGAGAGCGACCGCTTTGCCGTCCTGTATGCAGACCTGCATGAGGAAGTCTGCATAAGACTTGCTGGCGGCCACCTGGGCCTGGACCATGGCTTGAAGTGGCCCGGCGATCATCCGATCCATGGGCAAGGCATTGATAACGGAGCCGATGAGACTGCTGTCTATGGGCATTTTTGGCTTTCTCTTTATAGGGGTTGTTTCAGATGTGACTGTCTACGGTCACGGACGGGCGCTCAGCGAGCGCAAGGCTCCTGGCGACGGATATTGCCGATTTGACGCAGGCTCAGGCCGTACTTGTCGGCCAGCAGGCTGCGTGACAAGCCATCGGCACTTTCTTTCTGGATTTGCAGGTTGCGTAGCTGGCGCAGGAAATGATCTGGCTTGGGGATTTCCAGGGCCACCCCGGCAAAACGTTTGATCAGCGCGTCCAGCGCATCGCCCGGCAACAGCTCGGCAAGCTTGCTGCGCTCTCGATGCTTGGGAATGTACTTGGGCCTGCCGCCGTAGGCGCAGGTCAGCTGATAGGCATTTTCGATACCAATGCATTCGATCAGTGCCTGCAGCGAATGCGGCAGTTGGCTGGTGTCGATGGCGGAGAGATCTGGAAATTCCATGTGAGGCTTCCTCGCGGTGGATGGGGCGCGATTGCTTCGAAGATCCGTAATGGCGGGTCGGTGGTCGCCAGCGGTGAAGTGTCGTTGGCGTGGATCGATTCTCAGTGACCGGTGAAGGCTGTCGCTAGGCGCCAAGTGGTCAGGCGGTTGTAGCCTTGGTGGGCGGGTGTTGAAGGCAGTAAGTTCTTCGTATGTAGGACATCTCTTCAACGATGCTCTGGAAGCCTTGAGCTCTCGTGAGGTGACCTTTCCTCCAGCCAGATGGGTGCCTGAACCTCTAGTTAGTCGCAGGGGTAACTGCTCAGCAGACGTGCGCTACCGAGGTAGGCCTGCGGATGGTCGACCATGCCTTGCGGCAGCGTGCGCCAGTCGATTTCCAGGCAAAGGGCATTGAACCTGTGTTGATCGAGCATGCCGATGACCTGGCCAGGAAATTGACGTCGATAGCGCGCAACGCTGTTGCCCAGGGCTTTGACCTGATCGGCCTGGGCCAAGGTCTGCTCGGCCAACGCCGGCAACTGAATATGCTCGAGGGTGAAGTGCGGCCGCTGCGCCTGCGCTTGCAGGTGGCCAGCGGTACGGGTTCGCTGCCACAGCTGCTGCCATTGGCTGGTGCCAGCGCTGGCCGCCAGTTGGTTACCCAGCTGGAGCAGTTGCTCGGGCGTAACCTGTTCGGTGTCCAGGGCGTGGGTGGGCAGGGCAGGGAGCAGCAGTAGAGTGAACAGGGCCTGTTTGAGCATGATGGCTCCAGCATGGGTTCGGGAAAACCAATGCTTTCAGCTCGGCTGTGCCACGCCAAGCAGGAAATGCAGCGCCGGTGGGCAAGGGCGTTGTATCATTGCGGCCGCTCGTTGCGAGCCATTTTGACTCTGATGTTGCAAGGACCTTTCAATGACACACGTGCAGCGCCTCAAATATTCACTCCTGATCATCCTGGTGGTGCTGGGCCTCATGCTGGGCCTATCCCATCTGCAGAAAGAGGGCACGATCAGCGAACAGACCTTCCAGATGCTGGCCATCGCCATTGCCGTGGTCGTGGTCGTGATCAACGGGATCATGCGGCGCAAGGTCAAGCCTTGACCTGTGCCGGCCGGCAAGCGCTGGCCGGCCGTGGCCTCAGCGCGTGCAGGGCTGCTCCAGCATGGCGCGCGCCTGAGGGTCCAGGCTGTAGCACTTGTCGCTGCCAAGGCTTATCACGCCTTCTGCGCAAAGGCGTTTGAGTACCTCGCGCACGCTCAGGAACGACAGCGGGATGTCCAAAAGCTCCAGCTGTGCGTGCACCCCACGCACGCCAATGCTGCGGCCCGAGCGGCCGGCATTGTGCAGGGCATCGATGACTTTCAGGCGGATCAGGCTGGTACGCAGGCCATAGGCACGCAGCAATTCGCGAATCTGCTCGTTGCCGACTCGCTCCTCCCCGCAGGCCTCCTTGCCTTGGGTCGCCTTGGCCGGTGCGCGCTCGGTGAGCATCGAGGGTTGCGGGTTGTACATGTGAATGCTCCTTTTCATGGACTGTCCCGAAATGTGGGTGCCTCACTTACTAGGACGAATGAGATCGGCAAATCTGCAGCCTTTGCGAAAAAAAAGATGCATGACCGATTTCCATAAAGACGATCGTCCTGCCCACTGCGCGTAAAATTTTCATCCAGCCATTCGTCTGATCGGAAATGACCCCCTGAATCCGAGGAATGCCCGTGTTGTCAATTTCGCGTCCCTTGACCTGTGCAGGCCTGGCGGCTGCCTTGGTCATCTCCAGTTTTGCCGCGCAGGCGCGGGAAACCAGCGCCGATGCCAGCGCACAGATCCGCCGCACCAGTTTCGGGGTGCCGCATATCCTGGCCAAGGATGAGCGCGGCCTGGGTTACGGCATCGGCTATGCCTATGCCCAGGACAACCTCTGCCTGTTGGCCAACGAAGTGTTGACGGTCAATGGTGAGCGTTCGCGCTATTTCGGTGCCCAGGGCAAAACCTTCGAGCAGCGTGACAACCTTGCCAGCGACCTGTTCTTCACCTGGCTCAATACACCCACTGCAGTGAACGCTTTCCTCCAGGCCCAGCCAGCGGCGGTGCGTGACCTGCTGGAAGGTTACGCCAGCGGCTTCAATCGGGCCCTGGGCGAGCGTCGCAGCCAGGGGTTACCTGCCGAATGCGGGACGGGCGAATGGCTGCGGCCGATCACCAGCCTGGACCTGGTGAAATTGACCCGTCGCTTACTGTCCGAGGGCGGTGTCGGCCAGTTCGCCGAGGCCTTGGCCGCCGCGCAGCCACCGCAGTTGGCCAGCCAGCAGGTAGCGCCTGGTTTCGGCGCAGCGCTGGCCCAACAGCAGCGCTTTGCTTCGGAGCGGGGCAGCAACGCCGTTGCAGTAGGCGCCCAACGTTCGGCCAATGGCCGGGGCCTGCTGCTGGCCAACCCGCACTTTCCGTGGATGGGCGGGATGCGCTTCTACCAGATGCAGCTGACCATCCCCGGCCAGCTGGATGTGATGGGTGCTGCATTGCCTGGCTTGCCGATGATCAACATCGGTTTCAACCGGCACCTGGCCTGGACCCACACCGTCGACACCTCCAAGCATTTCACCCTCTACCGTCTGCAACTGGACCCGAAGGATCCGACCCGTTACCTGCTCGATGGCCAGTCGTTGCCAATGACCCAGCAGGCGGTCAGTGTCACCGTAAAGGCCGCTGACGGTACCTTGAGCCAGGTGCAGCGCCAGGTCTACAGCTCGAAATTCGGGCCGGTGGTGCAGTGGCCCGGGCGCCTGGACTGGGATACCCAGGCCGCCTACAGCTTGCGCGACGCCAACCTGGACAACACCCGCGTGCTGCAGCAGTGGTACCGCATCAACCGGGCCGACGGCCTCGATGCCTTGAAGGGCTCGATCGAGCAGTTGCAAGGCATTCCGTGGGTCAACACGCTGGCCGTGGATGCGGGTGGCCGGGCGCTGTACCTCAACCAGTCGGTGGTGCCGTATGTCGATCAGCAACTGTTGAGCCAATGCAGCAACCCTGACGCGCAGGGGCCCTTGGTGGTGCTGGACGGGTCGCGCAGCGCTTGTCAGTGGAAGGTCGATGCGCAGGCCGCGCAGCCGGGCATCTTCCCTGCACACCTGCTGCCGCAGCTGGAGCGCAGTGACTTCGTGCAGAACTCCAACGACCCCGCCTGGATGGCCAACCCTGCCCAGCCGTTGACCGGTTACTCCCCATTGATCAGCCGCAACGACCAGCCCCTGGGCATGCGCGGGCGCTTTGCCCTGCAACGCCTGCAGGGCAACGCCAGGATTGGTGTCGATGACCTGCAGCGAATGGTGCTCGATGACGAAGTCTACCTGGCAAGCCTGGTGCTGCCGGACCTGCTGCAGTGGTGCAAAGGCGCCGAGGCGGATGTGCAAGCGGTGTGCGCAAGCCTTGCCGCCTGGAATGGCAAGGCTGACCTGAACAGCGGCATTGGCCTGGTGCATTTCGGCAATATCGTCGAGGCGCTGGCCAAGCAACCGCAAAGCTGGCGGGTCGGCTTCGACCCGGCAGACCCGCAGCACACACCACGCGGCCTGGCGGTGGAGCAGGCAGCCGTCGGCAGGCTGCTCCACGAAGCAGCACTGGCTTCGATGCAGCAGGTGGCGAAATCCGGTGTGGAGCAGGGCAGCCAGTGGGGGCAGATCCAGCAGGCGGCCGATGGCACGCCGGTGCCGGGCGGTCCGCAGGGGTTGGGGGTGTACAACGCGATCTTCAGCGTGCCGCATGGGCCGGGCAAGCGTCTGGTGGTGAGTGGCACCAGCTACCTGCAGCTGGTCAGCTTCACCGATGAAGGCCCACAGGCGCGTGGCTTGCTGGCGTTCTCGCAGTCCAGCGAGGCGGGGTCGGCACATGCAAGCGACCAGACCAAGGCGTTCTCCGCCAAGCAGCTGGCGCCGATGCCGTTCACTGAAGCGCAGATAAAAGCTGATCCTGAGTACCGGCAGTATGTGATCAGCGAGCGGGGCAAGGGGGCGGTGGCGAGCCAGCCTTAAGCGATATACCTGTACTGGCCTCATCGCCGGCTTGCCGGCGATGAGGCCGGTACGGCAAAACCATCACCTTCAGGAAAACTCGAACGGCTCCAGCTGAAAGCCCTGGGCATCCACCTGCAGGGTCCAGCCTCGGCGGTCCCAGTCCCCTAGCACGATGCGCCGTGCCGGCTCACCGTCGACCACCAGCTTGTGTATCGCCGGGCGGTGGGTATGGCCATGCACCAGTGTGCGTACACCGTGCGCCGCCATCACCTTGGGAACTTCCTCGGGTGTGACGTCGACGATTTCGTTGGCCTTCATCTGCACCTGCGCGCGGCTTTCGCTGCGCAGCTTGCGCGCCAGCTTGTGCCGCGTGGACAGTGGCAGATGGCGCAGGATCCACAGGGTCAGGGGGTTGCGCAAGTAGCGGCGCATCTTCATGTAGCCGACATCGCGGGTACACAGGGTATCGCCATGCATCAGCAGCACTTGCTCGCCGCCCAGCGCGATTACACTGGGGTCGGCAAGCAGGGTGCAGCCCGCCGCCGTGCAGAAATCCTGACCAATCAGGAAGTCACGGTTGCCGTGCATCAGGTAGATCGCCGTGCCGCTGTCGCTCAGCCGGCGCAGGGCCTGGCAGATCGACTGCTGAAAGGGCGTCATGGCGTCGTCGCCGATCCAGGCCTCAAAAAAGTCGCCAAGGATGTACAGCGCCTTGGCATGGCGTGCGCGGCCGTCGAGCAGATCAAGAAACGCCCGGGTGATGTCCGGGCGTTCTTCTTGCAGGTGCAGATCGGAGATCAGCAGTATCACTCAATGATCTCGGCTTTCTCGATGATCACGTCGTCTTTCGGTACGTCCTGGTGGCCAGCTTTGGAACCGGTGGCGACCTTCTCGATAGCGTCGACGATTTCACGGCCTTCGGTCACTTCGCCGAACACCGCATAGCCCCAGCCCTGCACGTTCTTGCCGCTGTGGTTGAGGAAGTCGTTGTCGGAGGCGTTGATGAAGAACTGGGCCGAGGCAGAGTGCGGCTCCATGGTACGGGCCATGGCGATGCTGTACTTGGTGTTCTTCAGGCCGTTGTCGGCTTCGTTCTGGATGCTGGCGCGGGTTTTCTTCTGGCTCATGCCTGGCTCGAAGCCGCCGCCCTGAATCATGAAGCCCTTGATCACACGGTGGAAGACGGTGTTGTCGAAGTGGCCTTCTTTAACGTATTGAACGAAGTTCGCAACAGTTAGCGGAGCTTTTTCGGCGTTCAGTTGCAGGACGATATCGCCGTGGTTGGTGCTCAGTTTGACTTTGGACATGCTGAAATTCGCTCTTTCAAGGCAATCGGAATTAGGGGGCGCAGTGCGCGGGTTTATCACCTGACGCAAGATCGGGCGAGCGCGACACATGGGGCGCGTAGGCCATTTTGCACGGGTTGCAATAAAACGCACCAGTTTGTCGGTGCTTGGCTGTCAGCAGCTTGGCTGCTTCGGCTATGATAGGCCCTTTGATTCAATCGGCCTACCCAGGCCGGACACGTGCATTCAAGGATCCTATGAGCAAGCCCACTGCCGACAACGCGCCCAACGCCGCTGCCAAAGGCGCCC
>Ga0160431_100350_pt1 | contig 24733 bp, 21 predicted proteins | sample HID1971K_E0MG_FD_108212 | JGI IMG/M metagenome (GOLD analysis project Ga0160431, IMG submission 108212) | Enriched millipede-associated microbial communities from UW Madison campus, WI, USA - HID1971K_E0 MG | ecosystem: Host-associated > Arthropoda: Insects > Digestive system > Unclassified ...
ATGAGCGCCGACGACTTGCCGCAGGTGCTGGCCCGCGCCTTTGCCGTGTTCGATGGCGCGCGGCCGCGCCCGGTGCATATCGAGATCCCGCTGGATGTGCTGGTCGAGCCGGCCGACCACCTGTTGCCGGGCCGTCCGGTGCGCAGCAGCCGCGCAGGCGCCGCACCGCAGGCCGTGGCGCGCATGGCAGAACGCCTGGCCAAGGCCCGCAAGCCGCTGATCCTGGCCGGTGGCGGCGCCTTGAACGCGGGTTCGCCGCTGGCGCGCCTGGCCGAGCACTTGCAGGCCCCGGTGGCATTGACGATCAATGCCAAAGGCTTGCTGCCGGCCGGTCACCCGCTGCAAATCGGCTCGACCCAATCGCTGGTCGCGACCCGGGCACTGGTGGCGGAAGCCGACGTGGTCCTGGCGATCGGCACCGAGCTTGCCGAAACCGACTATGACGTGACCTTCAAAGGTGGCTTCGAGATCCCTGGCAGCCTGCTGCGGGTGGATATCGACCCGGACCAGACCGTGCGCAACTACCTGCCGGAGCTGGCCCTGGTGGCCGATGCCGAACTGGCTGCGCAGGCCTTGCTCGACGCGTTGCAGGATCTGCCAGCGCCGGTGCGCGACGGCAATTGGGGCGCGGTGCGTGCGCAGCGTCTGCGTCAGTCGCTGGCGGCGAGCTGGGATCAGCCGACCCTGAGCCAGACCCGCCTGCTGACCAGCATCCTGGAGCGTTTGCCGAATGCCGTCCTGGTGGGGGATTCGACCCAGCCGGTCTACACCGGCAACCTGACCCTGGACATGGACCAGCCGCGTCGCTGGTTCAACGCCTCGACGGGCTACGGCACCTTGGGTTATGCGCTGCCTGCAGCGATGGGCGCCTGGCTGGGCAGCGCCGAGCGCATCGCCGAGCGTGCGCCAGCGGTGTGCCTGATCGGCGATGGCGGCTTGCAATTCACGCTGCCGGAGCTGGCCAGTGCGGTGGAGGCACAGGTGCCGCTGATCGTGCTGCTGTGGAATAACCAGGGGTATGAGGAGATCAAGAAGTACATGGTCAACCGGGCCATCGAGCCGGTTGGGGTGGATATCCATACGCCGGACTTCATTGGCGTGGCCAAGGCGCTGGGGGCCGAGGCCGAGCATGTGGGCGATGTGCAGCAATTGCAGGCTGCGCTGGGGCGGGCGGTGGAACGCAAGGGGCCGACCCTGATCGAGGTCGACCAGAACCAGTGGCAGGCGGCAGTGGCTGGCTGATGATCAGGCTGTAATCTGCGCCGGCCCTTTCGCGGGACAAGCCCGCTCCCACAGGCCCGACTCCCCATCCGAGGAAGCAGGGAGCCTGTGGGAGCGGGCTTGTCCCGCGAAAGGGCAGGTACAGCCCCAGTTGCTAATCACCCAGCACTGGCCCGCAACCGCGCCACATCGCGGATCGGCGGGGCGCCATACAGCCGGCTGTACTCGCGGCTGAACTGCGACGGGCTTTCATACCCCACCCGATAGCCCGCCACCGCCGCTTCCAGCCCGTCATTGAGCATCAGCCGCCGCGCTTCCTGCAGGCGCAGCTGCTTCTGGTACTGCAACGGGCTCATCGACGTCACCGCCTTGAACCGATGGTGCAAGGTCGAGGTGCTGAGGTTCACCTCCCGAGCCAGGTCCTCGATGCGCAGCGGTTGCTGGAAGTTCTGGTTGAGCCAGGTGATCGCCTGGCATACCCGATGAGTCTGGCTGTTGGCCAGGGCAATCTCATACAAGCGGTAACCTTGGGGCCCGCGCAGCAGGCGGTAGAGAATTTCCCGGCGAATCAGCGGCGCCAGCATGCCGATATCCCGCGGTGTGTCGAGCAGGCGAACCAGGCGCAACAGGGCGTCCAGCAGTTGTGGATCGGTCCGTTCCACATACAGGCCGCGGCCGGAGGGCAGGTTGGGCACCAGCATCGGCCCGCTTTCGGCAATCAACTGGCTGATCTCGGCCGGGTCAAGGTCCAGGCGCAGCCCCAGGCTGGGGTTCTGGGGGCTGGCATCGAGCTTCACGCCGCTCAACGGCAAGGTCACCGACACCACCATGTAATGCAACGGGTCGTAGGCGTATTGCTCATCGCCGAGAAAGAGGCTCTTGCTGCCCTGGGCCAGGATGCACAGGGCCGGTTGGGCCAAGGTCGGCACGGAGCGGACATTTTCCGTGTAGCGCACCAGGTACAGCGCGTCGATGGCCGAAGCCGGGCCGTGGGGCTCGCCAGCATGCCGGACGATCAGTTCGGCCAGTTCCTGGCGTTGCACTTCCAGGGTCGGATCGATGGACGGGGCTGTGGTCATGATGGCGCTCCTCTGCAGACCGTCGCAGCATAGGTTTGGGCAATGGCGGGCGCTAGTCGAATGCTGCACGTCGATTGCCTGATCCTGCCGCGCGGCAGAATCAGGCAATCGACGTGCAGTAATAGCCTAACGCGCCGCGCGGGCAAGCCCCTAACCTTGGCAGCCTGGTTATCCGCCCGCGTGCTTCAAGGAGATCGTGCAATGACCCTACGACAACCGGTCACCCATTTGGCTTTCATCCGCGCCGCCAGTGGCCGTTCGGCCGAGCTCGGTGCGCGCCTGCGCGACCTGCTGGAGCCCTCGTTGCGCACCCCTGGCTGCCTGAGTTTCAGCGTGCAGCGCTCGCAGGCCGATGCCGACCTGTGGCTGCTCAGTGGCAGCTGGTGCGATCAGCAGGCGATGAGCGGCTATTTCGCTTCGCCCACCTTGGACGTGTTCGGCGAATTGGTCCAGGCCCAGGTCGTCAGCAGCCTGGACCTGCACACCTTCGATTGAATGCCGAGCCGCACGGGGTAAAATGCCGCCCCTCGATCAACGACGCGGATAGCGACATGGCACGTAAAGAATTCCCGCACTTCGAAGCGGTTTCGGCGATAGTCCCGGTGGAAGGCGGTGGCTACAACGCCGCCATCGCGGTCAAGGCCCTGAGCATGGGCGGTGCACCGCGCTTTCACAAGGTGCTCGATGGCCAGGTGTTCAAGAGCGCCTTGGCGGCCGACGAGGCCGCCTGCGCTGAGCTCGAACGCCTCAACGGCGTTGGCGAGGAAGGCGAACTGGTCTGGTGATCAGACCTGGGGCCTTCTCATCTTGAACAGATTGCCCAGTTCGAAGTAGTCCGCCGGGCCGCCACCCCGCAGGATCGGCTCGGCGGCGGCGGTATCGTAGATGCCGTCCTTGAGCAGGTGTTCGGCGATGTGCACCGCTACCACCTCGCCGAGGATCAGCCAGCTCGGCACCGGCTCCTGGTCGGCCCGCTTGAGCTGGACGATCTGGCTCACCTTGCACTCGAACGCCACCGGCGTTTCGCCCACCCGTGGCACCTTCACCAGGCTCGATGGGGTGGCCGTCAAACCGCTCAGCTCGAACTCGTTCACTTGCGCCGGCACGGCAGCACAGCTCTGGTTCATGGCCTCGGCCAAGGGGCGGGTGGCCAGGTTCCAGACGAACTCGCCGGTCTGCTCGATATTGTTCAGGCTGTCTTTGCGCCCGACGCTGCAGAAACCGATGATCGGCGGGATGTAGTTGAAGGCGTTGAAGAAGCTGTAGGGCGCGAGGTTCAAGCGACCTTCGCAGTCCTGCGAGGAGATCCAGCCGATCGGGCGTGGGCCGACGATGGCATTGAACGGGTCGTGGGGCAGGCCGTGGCCTTTGGTGGGTTCGTAGTAATACATCTGTCGGGCTTGCTGGCCCTACCTCCTGGTGGACAAGGCGCCTAGTGTGCCAAGCCTGAGCCCGCCTGGAAATGAGCGAGCCCGGCCGAGGCCGGGCTGGTTGCACGCATCAGGGATCAGCTGATGCGGTGAGCGTTGGTGCGATCGAAACCATCTTCGGCGAAACGTTGGCCACCGGTGCGGTCGAAGCCGTCTTCTGCGAAGCGTTGGCCGCCGGTACGGTCGAAGCCGTCTTCTGCGAAGCGTTGGCCGCCGGTACGGTCGAAGCCGTCTTCTGCGAAGCGTTGGCCACCGGTACGGTCGAAACCATCTTCCGCGTAGGTGGCAGCTTGGCTCTGGGCGGCTGCGAAGGAGTGGGCATTGGTGCGGTCGAAGCCATCTTCGGCGAACGCGCCAGTGGCGAAAACCGAGAAGGCCAGGCTGAGGATCAGTTTGTTTTTCATGGTCGTTGCTCCGTTGGGTTCGAGTGGTTGCTTGCTTCTATGGGTTTGATGCTACGCCGATTAATTTGATTAAAAAGCGCAAAAAATGGCGTTAAATAATCGATTAAATAGATGTATATGGGTGCGCCGACTGCCATCCCGCACGCGGCGTGGCTTGCTACGCGTCACGTGCTGAAACCAGCGAGCGACAGGATTCGCCAGCCCTTGCAGCATGCAGGGTTGGAATTAATCAGGGGTTAAGAGGAAGGCGGCCGGGACGGGGGGGCGCTTTCAGGTGTGCCCAATGAAAAAGGGGCGCCCGGTTTTCCGGGCGCCCCTTTTTCAAGCCGCTGGATCAGTGTCAGTCAGTGGTAATCCGCGAATGCTGCTTGGTGTCTTTCATGGTCGCGTACACCAGCAGCGAGCAAGCGATGCACGCGGTGACGTACCAGTAGAAACCGCTCTCCATGCCCGCGCTCTTGAACCACAGGGCCACGTACTCGGCGGTGCCGCCGAAGATCGACACGGTCAGCGCATACGGCAGGCCGACGCCCAGGGCGCGGATCTCGGTGGGGAACAGCTCGGCCTTGACCACGGCGTTGATCGAGGTATAGCCGCTGACGATGATCAGCGCCGCCATGATCAGGAAGAACGCGCCCCACCAGGTCTGGATGGTGTGCAAGGTGCTGAGGATCGGCACGGTGAACAGGGTGCCGAGCACACCGAAGGCGATCAGGATCGGGCGACGGCCGATCTTGTCCGACAGGCTGCCGATGATCGGCTGCAGGCACATGAACAGGAACAACGTGGCCGCCGAAATGGTGGTCGAGTCGCTGATGCTCATGCCAACGGTGTTCACCAGGTACTTCTGCATGTAGGTGGTGTAGGTGTAGAAGGCCAGGGTGCCGCCCATGGTCAGGCCGACCACGGTCATCAGCTCCTTGGGGTGACGCATCAGGGTGCGCATCAGGCTTTCCTTGGCCTTCTCCTTCTTGGTGAAGGAAGCGGTTTCTTCCATGCCACGGCGCAGGTACAGGGCAACCACCGCGCACAGCGCGCCGATCACGAAGGGTACGCGCCAGCCCCAGGCATACAGCTGCTCGGTGGTCAGCGTCTGCTGCAGCACGATCAGCACCGCCAGGGCGATGAGCTGGCCAGAGATCAGGGTCACGTACTGGAAGCTGGAGAAGAAGCCACGGCGGTCCTTGCTGGCCATTTCGCTGAGGTAGGTGGCCGAGGTGCCGTATTCGCCACCCACCGACAGGCCTTGCATGAGGCGGGCGATGACCAGCAGCACCGGCGCGGCGACGCCGATGGTTTCATAGCCTGGGGTCAGGGCGATCACCAGCGAGCCTGCGCACATCAGCAGTACCGAGGCCATCAGCGCGGCCTTGCGGCCCTTGCGGTCGGCGTACAGGCCCATCAGCCAGCCACCGATCGGGCGCATGAGGAAGCCCACGGCGAAGATCGCGGCGGTGTTGAGCAGTTGTGCGGTGGAGTCGCCGGCCGGGAAGAAGGCCTTGGCGAAGTACAGCGAGAATGCGGCGTAGACGTACCAGTCGTACCATTCGACCATGTTGCCGATCGAGCCACTGAAGATCGATTTGAGACGGCTGGCGGTGGTTTTTTCGGCGGCGGGCGCGGTGGCCGCCCCGGCTGGCAGGGAGGTGGCGTTATCCATCAGGGATACCTTCTCGTTGTTTTTGTGGAGCGCGCCTGGGCGCAGCTTGAGAAGGGTTTTGCACGAGCTGTGCCAAATGAGTGCAGGCCGATCCATTTGAAGGCACGCCCACCCCCACAACCCCGCCACGACGCGGTCCCTGTAGGAGCGGGCTTGCCCGCGATGGGCTGCAAAGCAGCCCCTTACCACCACAAAAACTCCCTGAATAAGCGGTTTCCCGCTCATCCCATGCAACCAATAAGCGGATTTCCGCCTATTCGCGCGTAACGAAATCCTCCCGCACCAACCCATGCCGCTGCATTTTTTCGTTCAACGTCCGCCGCGGCAGTTGCAAGGCTTCCATCACACCTTTGATCTCACCCTTGTGCATACGCAACGCCGCCCGCAGGCATTGCGCCTCGAACGCTTCCATCTGCTCGGTCAACGATTGCCCGGCAGGCGCCCCTTCCAGGCTCGGCGACCCCAGCCCCAGCGCATGCCGCTCCGCCGCATTGGCCAGCTCGCGCACGTTGCCAGGCCAGTCGTGCGACAGCAGCTGGCTCAATTGCGCCCCTGCCAGCGGCGGCGCAGTGCGTCCGAGCTTTTGTGCCGCAGCCTGGGCGAAATGCTCGAACAGCAACGGGATGTCCTCGCGTCGTTCGCGCAAAGGCGCCAGGCGCAGTTCCGCCACGTTCAGCCGATACGCCAGGTCTTCGCGAAAACGCCCGGCACGCGCCTCGTCGAGCAGGTCGGGTTTGGTCGCGGCGATGATCCGCAGGTCGACGCTGATGCTCTGGTTGGCGCCCAGCCGCTCCAGCTTCTGTTCCTGGATCACGCGCAACAGCTTGGCCTGTTGGGCCAGCGGCATGCTTTCGATCTCGTCGAGAAACACCGTGCCGCCATTGGCATATTCCAGCTTGCCGATACGCTTGCCTTGCGCGCCGGTGAAGGCGCCGCTTTCATGGCCGAACAGTTCGGCCTCGAACAGCGCTTCGGGGATCGCGGCACAGTTGAGCGCGACGAAGGGTTTGTCGGCACGCGGGCCAAAATCGTGCAGGCAGCGCGCCACGCGCTCCTTGCCGCTGCCGGTTTCGCCACGAATCAGCACGTTGACCGGCAGGTTGGCCAGGTCCAGCACCTGGCGCCGTAACTGCTGCAGGCCCTGGGACATGCCCAGCAGGGTGGTTTCCAGGCGTGACTTGAGGTCGGCCTGCTCGTGCAGGCGGCGGTTCTCGAGCACCAGCTGGCGTTTCTCCAGTGCCCGGCGCAGGCTGCCCAGCAGATGCTGGGGGGTGAAGGGCTTTTCGAGGAAGTCGTAGGCACCGTTGCGCATGGCTTCCACCGCCATCGGCACATCGCCGTGGCCGGTCAGCAGGATCACCGGCAGGTCGGGGTCATCGGCCTGCAGGCGTTCGAGCAACTGCATGCCGCCCATGCCCGGCATGCGCACATCGCTGATGACCACCCCGGGAAAGTGCCGCGGCAGGTGCGCCAGGCAGTCCTCGGCGCGGGCGTACAACTGCACGCTGAAACCGGACAGGCTCAGCCACTGTTCGACGGCGCTGCGGATGCTCGCTTCATCATCGACGACGATCACTGAGTTCAACATACAGGCTCCAGGTCGCGGGGCAGGGTAAGGCTCAGGCGGGCGCCGCCCGGCACGTTCTCGGCCTGCAGCTGGCCGCCGGCCTCGACGATGATGCCATAGGAGATGGCCAGGCCCAGGCCGAGCCCTTCGCCCACCGGCTTGGTGGTGAAGAACGGGTCGAAGACCTTGGTCAGGTCGGCATCGGCAATGCCACCGCCGGAATCGAGCACGCTCAGGCGCCACTGCCCCTGCTCGGGTTCGATGCGGATCTCCAGGCGCTTGTAGCGTTTGTCGGCCATGGCGTCGAGGGCATTGCGCAGCAGGTTGATCAGCACCTGCTCCAGGCGGATCGCGTCGCCACGTACCCAGGCCGGGCGCGCCAGGTACAGGGCCACTTCGACCTCCTCGGCACGGATGCGCGTGTCGAGCAGTTGCAGGGCCTGGTCGACCACGTTCGCCAGGTCCAGGCGTTCGCGCAAACCGCCTGGGCTGTTGCGGGCGAAGGTCTTCAGGTGGCTGGTCAGTGCGGCCATGCGCGTGAGCATCTGCTCCAGCGGCTCCAGGGCCTTGCGCGCTTCCTCGTAGCGGCCGTGGTCGAGCAGCAGGCGCAGGGTCTCCAGTTGCATGCGCTGGGTGGTCAGCGGCTGGTTGATCTCGTGGGCCATGGCGGCCGACATCTGCCCGAGCGCGGCCAGCTTGGCCGACTGCACCAGGCCTTCCTGGGCGGTGCGCAGCTCGCGGGTGCGTTCCTCGACCTGGCGCTTGAGCTCGTCGCGACTGCGCTGGCGCAGCCGGGCCAGGCGCCAGCGCTGGCTGACGAACAGGGCGGCGAACACCAGGCTCAGCCAGACGGCGGCGGCCCCCAGCGCGGCGTTGCGACCGTCCGCAGCCACCTGCGGCTTGCGCAGCAGGTGCAGGGTCCAGTCTTCGCCTTCCAGCGGCAGGCTTTCCCACAGGTATTCGGCCGGCCCGTCGGGGCCTTGCACGCGGCTCAGCAGGCTGTTGCTGGCGAAGCGGGTCAGTACCTGATGTTGCAGCGGCACCAGCGGTTGCTTGTCGTACTGGCGGGTTTCGGCCAGTTCGGCACGGTCGGAGCCCGTCAGTGGTTGCAGCTCGCGGTAGCGCCAACCGTCCTGGTTGGCGATGAAGGTGATGCCGCGCGCGTCGCTGACCAGCAGGATATCGCTGCCCTGGCGCCATTCGCGTTCCAGCTCGGGGAACTCGAGCTTCACCACCATGGCGCCAAGGAAGCGCCCATGCTCGTCGGTGATCGCGCTGGCGAGAAAGTAGCCCGGTACGCCACTGGTCACGCCGACCGCGTAGAAACGGCCGCTGCCCTGGCTGCGGGTCTGTTTGAAATAGGGGCGAAAGGCGTAGTTCGAGCCCACGTAAGTGGTTGGCAGGCGCCAGTTGCTGGCTGCCACCGCAAGCCCGGTGCGGTCGAGCAGTTCGAGGGTGGAGGAATTGGCGGCGCCATTGATTCGTTCGAGCTTGCGGTTGAGCGCATCCTGCACCGTGTCGCTGACGGGGCCACGCAGGGCTTCGATCAATTCCGGGTCCAGCGCCATCACGGCGGGCAAGGCGCGGTAGCGTTCGATCAGCGTGTGCAAGGTATTGGCATACAACCCCAGCTGCTGGCTGGCACGGCGGGCGTCTTCTTCCATGGCCTGGCGCTTGGCCTGGTGCATGGCCCAGCCGGCGCTGAGCGCGGTGCCGGCCAGGATCAGCAGGGTGATCAGCCCCAGACGCAGGGCGCGAAAGGTTAAGGGCATGGGGCGGGTCCGCATGAAGGGGTGTCAGTCGCGGCCCTATCGCCGGCAAGCCGGCTCCCACAGGTACTGTACATGCCCATTGTGGGAGCCGGCTTGCCGGCGATAGGGCCGGCCCTGCTTACAGCAGTTCGAAGCTCTGTTGCTGCACGGCCTCGGAATCCAACCCGACCTGGACATTGAACTCGCCAGGCTCGGCCACGTGCTGCAGTTGGCCATTGTAGAACTTCAGGTCGTCTTCGCTGATGCGGAAGGTCAAGGTCCGCGACTCACCGGCCTTGAGCATCAGCTTCTGGAAGTTCTTGAGCTCCTTGACCGGGCGGCTCATGGACGCCGAAACATCCTGCAGGTACAGCTGCACCACGGTCTCGCCGTCAACCTTGCCGGTATTTTTCACCGTCACCTTGGCTTCGAGGCTTTCACCGCGCTTGAGCGCCTTGTTCGACAGGTTCAGCCCCGACAGCTCGAAGTTGCTGTAGCTCAGGCCGTAACCGAACGGATACAGCGGGCCGTTGGGTTCTTCGAAATACTGCGAGGTGTAGTTGCCCGGCTTGCCCGGCGTGAAGGGGCGGCCGATGCGCGTGTGGTTGTAGTGCATCGGGATCTGCCCGACCGAGCGCGGGAAGGTGATGGCCAGCTTGCCCGAAGGGTTGTAGTCGCCGAACAGCACGTCGGCAATGGCGTTGCCGCCTTCGGTACCGGCGAACCAGGTTTCGAGGATGGCGTCGGCCTGTTCACGTTCCCAGCCGATCGACAGCGGACGGCCGTTCATCAGCACCAGCACCAGCGGTTTGCCAGTGGCTTTCAGGGCCTTGATCAGTTCGCGCTGGCTGGCGGGAATCTCCAGCGTGGTGCGGCTCGACGATTCGTGGGACATGCCTCGGGACTCACCGACCACGGCCACCACCACATCGGATTGCTTGGCGGCCTTGACCGCCTCGTCGATCAGCACGGCGGCTGGGCGCAGGTCATCGACGATTTCCGGGGCGTCGAAGTTGAGGAAGTTCAGGTAGTCGAAGATCGCCTTGTCGCCGGTGACATTGGCGCCTTTGGCGTATACCAGCTTGGCCTTGCCCTCGACAGCGCGGCGCAGACCTTCGCGCACGGTCACCGAGTGCATCGGTTTGCCGTCGGCGGCCCAGCTGCCCATCATGTCGATCGGCGCATCGGCCAGCGGGCCGACCAGGGCGATGGTGCCGGTTTTTTTCAGCGGCAGGGTCTGCTGGCGGTTTTCCAGCAGCACCAGGCTGCGGCGTGCCACGTCGCGGGCGGCGTCGCGGTGCAGGCGGTCGTCGCTGTAATAGTCCTTGAGGTCGGTCTCGGCCTTGCCGATACGCACGTAGGGGTCCTTGAACAGGCCCATGTCGTACTTGGCGCCGAGTACCTCGCGCACGGCCTGGTCGAGCTCGCCCTGGGTCACTTCGCCGGACTTCAGCAGCCCTGGCAGCTCCTGGCCATACAGGCTGTCGTTCATGCTCATGTCGATGCCGGCCTTGATCGCCAGCTTGGCGGCTTCGCGGCCGTCGCGGGCGACGCCATGGCGGATCAGTTCCTGGATCGCGCCGTGGTCGCTGATGGTCACGCCCTTGAAACCCCACTCCTTGCGCAGCAGGTCGTTCATCAGCCAGGTGTTGGAGGTGGCCGGTACGCCGTTGATCGAGTTGAGCGCCACCATCACCCCGCCGGCACCGGCGTCGAGCGCGGCGCGGTAGGGCGGCAGGTAATCGTTGTACATCTTCGGCAGGCTCATATCGACCGTGTTGTAGTCGCGCCCGCCCTCGACTGCGCCATACAGGGCGAAGTGCTTGACGATGGCCATGATGCTGTCGGGGTTGGCCGGGCTGCTGCCCTGGAACGAGCGGACCATCACCTGGCCGATTTTCGAGGTCAGGTAGGTGTCTTCGCCGAAGCCCTCGCTGGTGCGGCCCCAGCGGGGGTCGCGGGCGATGTCGACCATCGGCGCGAAGGTCATGTCCAGGGCGTCGGCGGAGGCCTCGATGGCCGAGGTGCGGCCGACCTTGGCGATGGCGTCCATGTCCCAGCTGGAGGCCAGGCCCAGGCCGATCGGGAAGATGGTGCGTTCGCCGTGGATGGTGTCGTAGGCGAAGAACATCGGGATCTTCAGGCGGCTGCGCATGGCAGCGTCCTGCATCGGCCGGTTCTCGGGGGCGGTACGCGAGTTGAAGGTGCCGCCGATACGCCCGGCGGCGATTTCTTCGCGGATCTTGGCGTGCGGCATCTCCGGGCCGATGCTGATCAGGCGCAGCTGGCCGATTTTCTCGGCTTCGGTCATCTGGCTGATCAGGTGTTCGATGAACGCCTGCTTGTCCTGCAGGGGCGGGGCGGAGGGGGCGGCGAGGGCCGCCTGACTGGCAAGGCCCATGGCCAGGCCCAGCAAAGACAGTTTCATCATGAATTCCGTTGTCGAGGCCTATGCCGTATCCACGGAGATACGCGCGCGGCCGAAGTTTTCAGGCGGCTATTGTTGTACGATTCGCGGGTAATGCTTCTCAGCGGCGGATTATGCCTGAATATGCCGCTCGCGTAGGCACCCCCGAATGCCGGGACAACAACTATAAGAAAACGCTCAAGAGACCCAAGGCATGACCCCTCTCAACGAGTACGAGCAGCGCCAGGTCGCCGAGGCCATTGCCCGTGTGGAGCGGCGCACCGATGCCCAGCTGGTGACCGTGCTCGCGCGGCGAGCCGATGATTACGCTTACCTGCCATTGTTCTGGGCGGCCGTGCTGGCACTGGCCGTGCCGGGGCTGTTGCAGTGGTTGCTCGGTTGGCCCGGTGTGCGTGGGCTGCTGGTGGCCAACCTGGTGCTGTTCATCGGCTTGTGCCTGTTGCTGCGCAACCCGCGCCTGGCCGCCGTGCTGATCCCCGCCGCGTTGCGCCGCTGGCGCGCTTCGAGCCTGGCGCGGCAGCAGTTTCGCGAACAGAATCTGCGCAGTACGGCCGGCGGTACAGGGGTGTTGATCTTCGTCGCCGAGGCAGAGCGGCATGTGGAGATCCTTGTCGACCAGGGGATCGACCGCCACTTCGATGCCCAGGCCCGGGCCATGATCGTTGCGCGTCTTGCCGAGCAGGTGCGTCAAGGACGGACCTTGCAGGGCTTCGTCGAGTGCATCGAGGCGTGCGGCGAGCTGCTTTGCGAGCAGGTACCGCGCACCCATGGGCGTAATGAACTGCCCAACCGCCTGGTGATTCTCGACTGAACCTGCAGCTGGCAGGGGTGTAGAATGCGCGGCATTGCGCAACGCGCCCCTGCTATCCGAGGCACCTGTTTTCCATGTCCGCCAGTACTTCCGCTTCTTCTGCGCCGGATGCGCGCGCCCAGTTCCTTGACCTGCTCAGTGCCGCCCTGCACGGTAATACGCTGGTCAAGCTGGTGCTGGCACGCCATGTCGGCGCCGACCAGACCTTGCAGCGCATCATCGGCAAGCCCGTGCAGGTGAAAGGGCAGGCCAACCTGTCGCTGGTCTACCGCCACCAGACCCGCGACATCACCCGCAATCTGCCATTGGACCAGGCCCAGGCGCTGGTTGCCGAACTGCTGCCGGAGAGCTTTCGCAACGCTCACTTGTTCGACGCCGATGGCGAAGTGCAGCTGACCTTCAGCAAGAAGGGCAAGCCGATGCTTCAGCGCCATGGTGCGCAGCCGCCCCGTGAGGCTGCCGCCACTACCGGCCATGACCGTGAGAAGAAACGCTATCTGGAGTTGTCGCGCCCGTTCCTGCGCGACCTTGGCGTGACCGATGCGCAAGGCGCGCTGATTCCGTCGATGTCGCGCAAGTGGAAGCAGATCAACAAGTTCATCGAAGTCTTCGACCACGCACTGGCCAATGCCCCGGTGCCGGCGCAGCAGACGTTGCGGGTAGCCGACTTCGGCTCGGGCAAGGGCTACCTGACCTTCGCCATGCACGACTACCTGCGCAACACGCTGGGCCGTGAAGCTCAGGTGACCGGTGTAGAGCTGCGTCAGGACATGGTCGACCTGTGCAACGCTGCAGCCGCGCGCCTGGAGCATACGGGCCTGGAATTCCAGTGCGGTGACGTGCGCAGCGTGGTCCCCGAGGCCATCGAGGTGATGATCGCCCTGCACGCCTGCGACATCGCCACCGACTACGCCATCCACACCGGCATCCGTTGCAACGCCGCGATCATCATGTGCTCGCCGTGCTGCCACAAGCAGATCCGCCCGCAACTGCACAGCCCGGGGTTGCTGCAGCCGATGCTGCAATATGGCCTGCACCTGGGGCAGCAGGCGGAGATGCTGACGGACAGCTTGCGCGCCCTGTATCTGGAAGCCTGTGGCTACGAGACCAAGGTGTTCGAGTTCATCTCGCTGGAGCACACCAACAAGAACAAGATGATTCTTGCGGTGAAGCGCAAGCAGCCCGTGGCGGCGGGGGCGTTGCTGGAGAAGATTGCGCAGCTCAAGGCGTTTTATGGCGTGCAGGAGCATTGCCTGGAGACGTTGTTGCGGGGGGATGGGTTGATTTCCGCTTGAGTCCCGCGGTGGGGCGATAATCGAGCGCCGCCCGCGCGGCGCATCGCGAGCAAGCTCGCTCCTACATTTGTTGCAACGTGCCTATGTCTGATAGGCCATGGTTGATTGCCTTGTGAGTACGACGCGATTCTTCGGCGGGCGCCAAAAAGCGGACAACCATGGCCTGACAGACCATGGCACGTTGCAAAAAATGTAGGAGCGAGCTTGCTCGCGATGCGCCGCGCGGGCGGCGCTCGATCTCAAGAGCGCCAAAAGCCTCAAGGCGAGCCTTTCGCGGCGTTATTTCAACCGCGCCCGCGTGTCACATCAATGGCCATCGCCAGCATGCCCAGCGGATGGCTACTCGCATCGAAGAAATGCAGCTCGGTCGCCGGCAGACCCGCAAACCGCTCAACGAAATGCCGTTTCTGATTGATCACCGACGCCTCGCCCAGCGGCCGGATGGCAATCGTCAGATGCGCCGGCTGTGCCTGGCGAACGGCCTCAAACAAGTGCTGATCACTCGCATCCAGATGCTGCCCGAACAGGCATAACCCCTCGCGCTCCTGCGCCAACTGCCCCAGGCACCAACCCAGGTAATCCGAGTTGCGAATTGCCCGCAGTTTCTCTTCACTGCGGTCCTCGTTGACGAACAGCGGCACCTCCCCCGGAATGTTCACCGCAAAGCCGTCGAGCAGCTCGGCACTGTCGGCGCTGCGCAGGCGGGTGGTGCCGTCGGGCAGCTTGAGCAGGTGCAGGCCGCCATGCAGGTGCAGGACGCGGGTGCCTTCGCTGCGGGTGCGACGCACGTCGAAGAAGCCCTGTTCGTCGAACAGCTCGGCGAAGCCTTGCGGGTCATGCTGCACGGCCCACGGCAGGATCAGGTCGTAGTTGCTGGTGTAGACGCTGCGGTAGCCGCGCAGGGCCTGGTTGATCGACGCCAGGCTAGCCGCCGGCATCAGCGACCAGGGCAGGTGCACGGTGCGTATGGCGTGAATCAGGCCTTCCTTGATCGAGTAGTAGCGGTTCAGCGGCGCGGTGGAGTTGATCGCCAGGGCCGCGTTGGCGCGCACGGTATGGTTGAGGGTGCTCAGTACAGGCTCGAACAGCTCCGTGCCCAGGGACTTGAACAAGGCCTGGTCGCTGATCGCCAGGCCTTTCTTGCGACCGGCGCGCTGGGCTTCTTCGAACAGCGAGAAGTAGCCGAAAGGCTTCCACAGCGCTCGGCTGGCGCCGTTGCCCAGCAGCAGGGCGTCGCAGGGATGGCGCTGGGCGAGTGCCGGCCAGGTGGCGAGGTGGGCGTCGAGTGCAGGCATGCTGGGTCCATTCGGTGGGGCGGGAAACGGGGGCGACTTTAGCATGTCGTGCAAGATGCGCGGGCTGCTGTTCGGCCAACTGCCAACTTCGACGAGCCCGCGCACCGGTCCTCTTCTTTATTCCGCCACTGGCCCTTTGCGATTCCTGTTACGCCACACCCGATACGCCCGAATCCCCGCCCGTACCGAGCCGAACAGCAATTTCTCCTCCATTTCCCGCGCCATCCCGGAGCGCACCAGCATGCGCAGGAAGTTGCCCCGGGCACGGGCGATGGCGAAGTAGATCCCTTGCGCCGCCAGGGTGTCGCGTACCTCGCGCAAGGCCGCAATGCCGCTGACGTCGATGCTGCTCACCGCCTCGGCATCGAACAGCACGGCCTGGGGTTTTGCCTGGCTCTGCACGGCTTCGAGCAGGCGCATCTTGAAGTAGTCGGCGTTGAAGAACAGGATCGCGTCGTCGAAGCGGTACACCACCAGCCCTGGGACGGTACGGGCTTCCTTGTGCTTGCGGATGTCCACCTGGCCCTCGATGCCCGGCAGCCAGCCCAGCACCGCGTCGGTGGGCTGGTAGATGCTGTACAGCAAGCGCAGGATCGCCAGGGTCACGGCCACCATGATGCCCGGCAGCACGCCCAGCCCGAGCACGCCGACCGTGGTCAGCAGGCATAGCCAGAACTCGAAGCGGCTCAGGCGCCGGATGCGCCCCAGCGATCTGATATCGATCAGACCCCAGCCGGCCATCAGCAACACCGCGCCTAGCGCCGCCTGCGGGATCCACGCCATGGGCGCGGTGAAGAACAGCAGGATCATCGCGATCACCAGTGCGGCGATGATGCCCACCAGTTGGCTCTTGCCACCGACCATGTCATTGACCGCAGTACGCGAGTCGGCGCCACTGATGGCAAACCCCTGGGAAATGCCGGCGGCCAGGTTGCTCACGCCCAAGGCGACGAACTCATGGTTGGCATTGATCGCGTAACCGTGGCGCGCGGCGAAGCTGCGGGCCGTGAGCATGGCGCTGCAGAAGCTGACGGTAGCGATACCCAGGGCATCGCGCAGCAGGCTCTTGGTTTCCGCGAGGTTGCTCTGTGGCCAGGCCAGTTGCGGGATGCCAGCCGGTACGGGACCGAGGATGGCAACGCCAAGGCGGTCCAGGCCGAGCAGGCCCACTAATGCGGTGAACACGGCTACGGTGACCAATGCGGCGGGCAGGCGTGGGAAGCGCCGTGGTAGCCAGATCAGCAGGGCTAGCCCGGCTCCGCCGATGGCCAGGGTGAGCCAGTGGATTTCGCCCAGCCGCTGGACGAAGTTGAGCAGGCTGAGAATGAAGCCGTCACCTTCGATCCTGAACCCCACCACCTTGGACAACTGCCCGGCGATCAGGCTCAGGCCGATACCGTTGAGGTAGCCGATCAGGATCGGCCGCGAGAAGAAGCTGGCAATGAACCCGGCACGCGCCAGCCCGGCGCCAATCAGCATCACGCCCACCAGCACGGTGACGATCACTGCCAATTCGGCGGTCCGCTGCGGGTCGCCCATGGCCAGCGGTGCCACGGCACCGGCGATCATCGCGCAGGTGGCGGCGTCAGGGCCGACCATCAGTTGCCGCGAGCTACCGACCAGGGCATAGATGATCATGGGCAGCACACAGGCATACAGTCCGTACTGGGGTGGAAGGCCGACGATCTGTGCGTAGGCGATGGCGATGGGGATCTGGATGGCGGCTACCGACAAGCCGGCCTGCAGGTCGGCGTGGAACCACTCGCGGCGGTAATGAAGCAGGTTGGCAAGGCCAGGGAGCCAGCGTGACAGAAACATGCTCAGTCCTTTCGATATGTCTCGCGAAATGCATTGAGCATATGCGCTGCAAGTCGAGCTGCTGGCAAGTGAGCCAAGTCATGAAAACGAAAAAAGGAGCCAAGGCTCCTTTTGACAGCGATGACGTTGCTGGAACGCCATGCGGGGAATGCGGTGTGGAGCGGGTAGAGGGAATCGAACCCTCGTCGGAAGCTTGGGAAGCTACTGTTCTACCATTAAACTATACCCGCGTCTGCGCTCGACTTTTTACCAGAACCCTCATCGAATTAGAAGCCCCAGTTATAAAAAGGCTGTCGGCGCCCTTCGCCTGCGGGTGGTGGCTACAGGACGCCGATTCACTCAGATAGCCCATGCATGTTGCCCTTGGGCAGTGTACGGGTTGCGCGGCCGCGGCTCGCGCACGGTGGGTTTGAGGAAGTCGAGCAGTGCGCTGCGGGTGTCCTCGCAGGCCGTCTTGTTCTCCATGTCGAGGAAGTGGCCCGCATCACGGATCACCGTGAAGTGGCTCTTGTCGACATGCCGACCGAACTGCCGGGCGTCTTCAGCGGTGGTGTACTCGTCACGGTCGCCGTTGATGAACAGCACCGGGATGTCGATGTTGCGCGCGCCCTTGAGCGCCCGTTCCAGGTCATGTTGCAGCACTTCGTTGATGTGGAAGTGCATCTGCGCATACTCATGGCTGTCCAGGCCGCTCACGTGGCGGTAGTTGAAGCGTTTGAACAGCGATGGCAGGTGCTTGCCGATGGTGTCGTTGACCAGGTTGCCGACCTGGTAGCGATCGCAGGCCGCCAGGTACCGGCTGCCACGGTCGAGGTAGTCGCGCATCGGTTCGTTGATCACCGGCGAGAACGAACTGACCACCGCCTTCTTCACCCGACGCGGCTGGTGCGCCAGCGCCAGCAGCGTGCCCGCACCGCCCCAGGAGAACGACATCACGTGGTCGGCCTGGAAGTGCTCGATCAGCTCAAGGAGGATATGCGCCTCGGTCTCCTTGCTGATAAAGCGTTCCTGGCGGTTGTGCGGCTTGGACTTGCCAGCGTAGGGCTGGTCGTACAGCACGACGTTGAATTGCGGGTGCAGGTTACGCACCGTCTGGGCGAACGAGGCCGTGGTGGCCAGCGAACCATTGATCAGGATGATCGTTTTCTCGGCCGCATCCGCGCGATAGAACTCCGTGTAAACCCGATACTGACCTTGGATATCAAGTACAGCGATTTCTGGCCTCATGTCATCGACTCCTGGCGCAAAAAGGGTATTCGCGTCACCTAGGGTGCACGTTCAATATGACAGGTAGGCATTTGCCTGAAGAAAAACCGGGGGCCCTGTGTCGATCCTTCGTACACGTGTCGACGGTATTGTTTTAGGCGGGCAATTCACCGTGCCCCAAGGCATCTAGGCATTGGGTAGCCGGCGAAAAGGTGTCTTCGACTGCAAATGTGACTCATGAGTCACGTGCAGACTGACGAGTTAGGATTCAAGCAGTGGGTTGGGGTTCTCGCAAGTGCCGTTGGCGCAAATATGTGACTTTTGCCGCTGGGTGGTCGTATGACGACGCTGCGCTGTCTGTTCCGGCCCTTTCGCCGGCAAGCCGGCTCCCACAGATTCGCCACAGTACTCAGAACCGGTGAGGACCCTGTGGGAGCCGGCTTGCCGGCGATGAGGCCCGCCCCGACAACCTAGACCGTGGCGATCTCATCACCCGTCAATGCCCTGAACTCCCCCGGCGCCAACCGCGGATCCAGCTGAATCGCCCCCATGCTTTCCCGGTGCAACCCCACCACCTTGTTGTCGAAGTGCCCGAACATGCGCTTGACCTGGTGATAACGCCCCTCGACGATCGCCAACCGCGCCTGGCGCGGGCCCAGGATGTCGAGCTGGGCGGGCAGGGTGGTGAGGTCTTCGAAGGCGAAGTAGAAGCCTTCGCGAAATTTGGCGACGTAGTGATCGCCGATTTCGTCCTCGGTTTCCACCAGGTAATGCTTGGGCAGCTTGGTGGTCGGTTGGGTCAGGCGCCGTGACCACTGGCCATCATTGGTCAGGATCAGCAGGCCGGTGGTGTTGTAGTCCAGCCGCCCGGCGATATGCAGGTCGTCACGTAGCTCGGCGGGCAACAGGTCCAGCACCGTGCGGTGCTGCGGGTCCTGGGTGGCGCTCACGCAGCCGGCCGGTTTGTGCAGCATCAGATAGCGCGCTGGGCGGCCCGCCTGGAGCAGCTGATCGTCCACTTCGACAGAGCTGAATTCGCGCACCTCGGCCTGCGGGTCGGTGACCACCTTGGCGTCCACGCGCACGCGGCGCTGCACCAGCAGCAGGCGCACTTGCTGGCGGTTATAGCAGGGCAGGTTGGCGAGGAAGCGGTCGAGGCGCATGGTGGCAAGGCAGTTGGACGATGGGCGCGCAGTCTAGCGTTTTTTACCCTTGATCGCTGGATGTTTGCTGAAGTTGATCCAGCACCTGGGCACAGCGCGGGCACAGGCAGGCCTTGTCGCGCAGCTCGACAGGCAGGGCCTGCAGGACGGCAGGGGCGATGGTCACGGCATAGCACCAGCACGCTTGCGTGGCGCTGCGCGGGTCGGCCAGGGCGCACTGGTTGAGGGCGCCACAGGCGGGGCAGTGCTGTTGGTCAATCATGGTCGTTTCCGGGCTGCAGTAATAAAGTGAGGCGAGCTGTTTCTAATTGTTGCAGAAATGGCACTGCACCTTGGCGCAACGGTCTTATTCAGTGTCGATGAACGCTTTTCAATCGACGCTCGCCAGCGCCGCTGTTCGGGCACCCCAGCGGTCCAGGAGGCCGCCATGTCCTATCGAATGCTGTTGGTAGCCCTGTCGGGGCTGATGACTTGCGCGTGCGTACCCTACTACGAAGGCGGCAGCTATTATCGCTCGGACTACTACACCAGCGATCGCTACGTGTCGCCGGGCTACTACCGTTACGACCGGTACTATGTAACGCCACAACCGCGCTACTACTACCAGACGGCACCGCGTTACTACCAGCCTGCACCGCGTTACTACCGGCCGGCGCCCGTGCCGCATTACAAACCCTACCCGCAGCCGGGCATGAACCAGTGGCACGGCAATCCGCGTTACGACTATGGCAATCGCCAGCGTTATGACTATGGGCGCGATCGCGATCGTCACGACTATCGCAATGGCAGCCAGCGTTATCCGAATGACCGCTGGCATTCCAACGGGCGCGGAGGGGGGCGCAACTGGCAGCGGTGAGGGTTCTGGCCTCATCGCCGGCAAGCCGGCTCCCACAGGGACCGCACAGGTTTGAATGCGCTGATTTTCCTGTGGGAGCCGGCTTGCCGGCGATGGGGCAGTCCCGTCAGGCCAGGTCTGCCAACGGATGCCGCCCTTCCCACACTTTCACGAAATGCGCCTCGACCACCGCCGCCGGCACTTGCGCCACATCCGGCCAGTGCCAGTGTGGCTGGTTGTCCTTGTCGAGCAAGCGGGCGCGCACGCCTTCTCTGAACTCCGGATGACGGCAGCAATTGAGGCTCATGCTGTACTCCATCTGGAATACCTGCGCCAGTGACAGGTGACGGGCCCGGTGTATCTGCTCCCAGACCAGGTGCGCGGTCAGCGGGCAACCTTCGTGCAGGCGTTCGCCCGCGGCGGCAAGGAGTGGGTCACTGTGATGCTTCAAGCCTTCCAGTGCATGCCATGCAGCGGCTGGGTCGGCGACATCGAGCAGTTCGTCGATCACCCGACGCCGAGGTAGCCATTGCGCCTGCGGCAGCTCTTCACTGGCCCGATGCTGCTCGGCCTTGAGCAGGCTGTTTAGCTGCAAGTCGGTCTGCTCCTGCCAGTTCAGTTGCAGCAGGTCGTCGATCAGGTCTTCCTGCTGGTGCTCGCCAAAGAATCGATCAGCCAGGTCGAGATCAAGCGCATCGCGGGCATTGATCGGCGCACCGGTCAGCCCGAAAAACAGCCCCAGCTTGCCCGGCAGGCGAGCGAGGAACCAGCTGGCGCCGACGTCGGGGTAAAGGCCGATGCTGATTTCAGGCATCGCCAGCCGGCTGCTGGGCGTGACGATGCGTACGCTGGCCCCTTGCAACAGCCCCATGCCGCCTCCCAGCACATGTCCGTGCCCCCAGCACAGCAGCGGCTTGGGGTAGGTATGCAGCAGATAGTCGAGGCGATACTCGGCGGCGAAAAAGGTGGCCGCCAGCGGCGGTACGCTGCCTGGGTGGTTACGGCAGGCCTGGGCCAGGGCCCGGACGTCGCCCCCGGCACAGAACGCTTTCGCGCCGTTGCCACGCAGCAGCACGCAGACCACGCCGGGGTCGCGGGCCCATTCGTGCAGCTGTTCGCCGAGCACTTCGATCATCGGCAGGTTGAGGGCATTGAGGGCCTTGGGAGCATCCAGGGTGGCAACGCCGATGCGGGCGCCATCGACGCCGGTGAGTACCTCGCAATGAATGGACATGGACTACCTCGCGCAAGTCATCACCCTAGTATGGCCTGCGTGGCCAATCATGCCGGTCGTCGGTCGGATCGATTGACAAGGGTGGATGGCTTACCTAGTGTCGCGCCATTGTTTACGGATGGCCCCATGACTGACGACGATCGCATCAAACTCGAACCCGGCTGGAAGGCTGCACTGCGCGCCGAGTTCGACCAGCCCTACATGCACCAGCTGCGCGAATTCCTGCGCGAGGAATACGCAGCCGGCAAAGAGATCTACCCGCCGGGGCCGATGATTTTCAACGCGCTCAACTCCACGCCGCTGCAGCAGGTGAAGGTGGTGATCCTCGGCCAGGACCCGTATCACGGCCCCGGCCAGGCCCATGGCCTGTGCTTCTCGGTGCAGCCGGGCGTGGCGACGCCGCCTTCGCTGGTGAACATCTACAAGGAGCTGCAGCGCGACCTGAACATTCCCATCGCCAGCCATGGCTACCTGCAGAGCTGGGCCGAGCAGGGCGTGTTGTTGCTCAACACGACCATGACCGTCGAGCGCGCCAATGCCGCTTCGCATGCCAAGAAGGGATGGGAGTTCTTTACCGACCGGGTTATCCAGGTGGTCAGCGAGCAGTGCCCGAACGTGGTGTTCCTGCTGTGGGGCGCGCATGCCCAGAGCAAGCAGAAGCTGATCGATGGCACCAAGCACCTGGTGCTGAAGTCGGTGCATCCTTCGCCGTTGTCGGCTTACCGCGGGTTCCTTGGCTGTGGGCACTTCAGCCGGGCCAATGGTTTCCTGGAGCAGCGTGGGCTGGCGCCGATCAATTGGGCGTTGCCGCCGCTTTAGGGGTGGCCCTGTCGCCGGCAAGCCGGCTCCCACATGAACCCCACCGCTCTCACGGGCAGTGCGGTCCCTGTGGGAGCCGGCTTGCCGGCGATGAAGACACCACGATTACTGCTGATCAGCGTTCCACAGCCTGAACAGCGGCTCCGCCAGAAACAGCACGAACAACAGCCGCATCACCTGCAACGCCGTCACCAGCGGCACCGACAATTGCAAGGTCTCCGCCGTCAGGCTCATCTCGGCGATGCCGCCTGGCATCATGCCCAAGGTCAGCGAACGCAGGTCCAGCCCCGTCATCACGCTCAACCCCCAAGCCGCAGCGCCGGCAATCAGCATGCATAACCCAGTGGCCACCAACGTGCGCCCGAGGAACGACGGTGCCCGTCGAAAGAACGCGCGGTTGAAGTGGCAGGCCAGCCCGCTGCCGATCAACCATTGGCCGATCTGGCTGGCACCATTGGGCAGGGCGATCTGCAGGTTGGCCGTCAGGCTCACCGCAGCCGCCACCAGCAAGGGCCCGAACAGCCAGGGGTTGGGTTGACGCAAGCGTTGCCAGATAAAGCCGACCGCCACACCCACGGGCACGATCAACGCCAGCCAACCCCAGCTGACACTGCCGGCGTGATTCAGGGCGACACCGTCACCGATCAGAAACTTGAACAGCGCCGGCACACACAGCACCACTGCCAGCACGCGCAAGCTCTGCGCCGCCGCCACCTGGCTGAGCACCGCGCCATTGCGCGCACCGAGGTTGACCATCTCCCCCGAACCGCCAGGCATGCTGGCGAAAAACGCCGTGGCTCGGTCTTCACCCGTGCGCCGCAGCAGCCACACGCCGATCACGCTGGAAAGGGTGGTGAACAGGGCTGCGCAGATGATCAGCACGAGGTGGCTGGCCACCTGTTCGATCACTGCCGGGGTGAAGTGCAGGCCGATACCCAGGCCGATGATGCATTGCCCGCATTTGCGGCCATGGGGGATTTCCGTCAGCTGCCAGGGCGTCAGGCAACGCACCAGGATGATCGCCAGCAGCGAGCCGACCATCCACGGCAAAGGCCAGCCGACCTTGCTGGCGAGAAACCCGCCCGCAAGGCCGACCAGCCCGGTTGCCCAGAACAGCTGCAACGACCGATCAGGCATCGGCCAGCGCCCGGCGTTGCAGGCTGCGTTTACGCCAGATGCGCAGCAGTGGCAGGGTGAGCATGCACACCACCAGTGCCCATACGCCCATGCTGATCGGGCTCGACCAGAGAATGCCCAGCTCGCCGTTGGAGATCGACAGCGCGCGGCGCAGGTTCTGCTCCATCAGCCCGCCAAGAATGAAGCCCAGCAGGATCGGCGACAGCGGGAAGTCCAGCTTGCGCAGGATGTAGCCCATGATGCCGATGCCGACCATCAGGAACAGGTCGAAGGTGGTGGCATGCACGGCGTACACGCCGATTCCGGTGATGATCGCGATCACCGGCACCAGCGCCCAGTTCGGCACGGCAAGGATGCGGGTGAAGATGCGGATCATCGGGATGTTCAGGATCACCAGCATGATGTTGGCGATGAACAGCGAGGCGATCAGGCCCCAGACGATGTCCGGTTGCTGTTCGAACAACATCGGCCCCGGGGTGATGTTGTACAGGGTCAGCGCGCCGATCATCACCGCGGTGGTGCCCGAGCCCGGTACACCCAGGGTCAGCATCGGTACCAGGGCGCCGCAGCAGGAGGCGCCGATGGCGGTTTCCGGGGCAGCCAGGCCACGGGCATCGCCCTTGCCGAACTTGCCGCTCTCACCCGCGATGCGTTTCTCGGTCATGTAGGCCACGGCACTGGCCAAGGTAGCGCCGGCACCCGGCAGCACGCCCATGATGAAACCGAGCAGGCCGCAGCGCAGGTTGACCACGAACACCGAGGCCGCTTCCTTGAAGTTGAACAGCATGCGCCCGGTGGCCTTGACCGCCTGGTGGCCATGGTGGGTCTTTTCCAGCAGCAGGAGGATTTCACTGATGGAGAACAGGCCCAGCACCAGCACCACGAACTGGATGCCGTCGGCCAGGTGCACGCTGTCACCGGTGAAGCGGTACACGCCGCTGTTGGCATCGATGCCGACCGCCGACAGGAACAGGCCGATCAGCGCCGCGATGAAGGTCTTCAGCGGTTTGTCGCCGGCCATGCCGCCCAGCGCGACGATGGCGAACACCATCAGCACGAAATACTCCGCCGGGCCAAAGGCGATCGCCCATTTCGCCAGCAGCGGGGCGAACAGCACCATGCCGCAGGTGGCGATGAAGGCGCCGATGAACGAACTCCAGGCCGACAGCGACAGGGCCACACCGGCCAGGCCATTGCGCGCCATCGGGTAGCCGTCGAGGGTGGTCATCACCGTCGAGGCCTCGCCCGGGATGTTCAGCAGGATCGAACTGATCCGCCCACCGTATTCACAGCCCAGGTACACCGCGGCCAGCAGGATCAGTGCCGACTCCGGCGGCAGGCCGAGGGCGAAGGCGATCGGGATCAGCAAGGCCACGCCGTTGATCGGGCCCAGGCCCGGCAACAGGCCGACCACGGTGCCGATCAGGGTGCCCGAGAGGGCGGTAACCAGGTTGTACGGGCTCAGGGCGACGCCGAAGCCCTGGCCCAGGTAGCTCAAGGTATCCATGTGTCAGTTCTCCAGTACGCTCAGCAGGCCAAGGGGCAGGGGCACATCCATCACGCGGTCGAACAGCCAGTAG
>Ga0160431_100351_pt1 | contig 24573 bp, 19 predicted proteins | sample HID1971K_E0MG_FD_108212 | JGI IMG/M metagenome (GOLD analysis project Ga0160431, IMG submission 108212) | Enriched millipede-associated microbial communities from UW Madison campus, WI, USA - HID1971K_E0 MG | ecosystem: Host-associated > Arthropoda: Insects > Digestive system > Unclassified ...
AGCCACGTGAATATGCTCTTTCCAACGGATCACGCTTAAGTCTTCTCATAGGGTGTTGCCCTCACTTGTTGACTGTAATGTCCCGTCGGCCTCTCCGAGGCCGGGCAGAGTCTTTCTGCCGGTGTGCGCCCGCTGCCGGCGTGGCGGGCTGAAGGTGCCGCCTCATTGCGAAGCGGCCTGAGACCAGTTCTAACGAATGCGGGTCACGGTGTGAATGATCGATTTGTCATAAGCACGTAACGTTTCCTAGGGTGAAGGGATAAGTAAATAAATGCGACTCAACCTTGTTTGGCGTTGAGCCCGCTGTGATCGGCGTTTGCTGATCCTTGACGTCATTTCGCCAGCGTGGCGCAGTGATGAAAGAAATATTTAGTAATGCGACGAAGGGTCACATCGGCCCCCACATCGATAGAAATTATTCGTACTGCCTGATGATCTAAGCTGTTTTTGCCAGCCGGCGAGCAGCAGATCGATCAGGCGGCCTGGCCAGCCGACTGCGTTGATGCAGTCGGCGAAGGCCACTCGAACGCTTGCTGGAAGGGCGTTCGGGCAAACATCGGCGAAGCGATGCGTCGCCTCGTCAGTCAAATAGCCCAAGGCGCTGGAATCCTCATGTCGGACCGTTTCGAACTCTATCTCACCTGCCCCAAAGGCCTGGAAGGCCTGCTTGCCGAAGAGGCCAAGGGCCTCGGCCTGGACGAAGTGCGTGAGCACACCTCGGCCATTCGCGGCACCGCCGACATGGAAACCGCCTACCGCCTGTGCCTCTGGTCGCGTTTGGCCAACCGCGTGTTGCTGGTGCTCAAGCGCTTCTCCATGAAAAACGCCGACGACCTGTACGACGGCGTGAACGCGGTCGACTGGGCCGATCACCTGGCTGCCGACGGCACCTTGGCGGTGGAGTTCAGCGGCCATGGTTCGGGTATCGACAACACCCACTTCGGCGCACTCAAGGTCAAGGATGCGATCGTCGACAAACTGCGCAACCGTGAGGGCCTGCGCCCGTCGGTGGAGAAGGTCGATCCGGACGTGCGGGTACACCTGCGCCTGGAGCGGGGCGAGGCGATTCTGTCCCTTGACCTCTCCGGCCACAGCTTGCACCAGCGTGGTTACCGCCTGCAGCAAGGCGCCGCGCCGCTGAAGGAAAACCTGGCGGCGGCGGTGCTGATCCGCGCCGGCTGGCCCCGCATCGCCGCCGAGGGCGGCGCGTTGGCCGACCCGATGTGCGGTGTGGGTACCTTCCTGGTCGAAGCGGCGATGATCGCCGCCGACATCGCCCCCAACCTCAAGCGCGAGCGCTGGGGCTTCAGCGCCTGGCTGGGCCATGTCCCGGCCACCTGGCGCAAGGTCCATGAGGAGGGGCAGGCCCGTGCCCAGGCGGGGCTGGCCAAGCCGCCGCTGTGGATTCGCGGCTACGAAGCCGACCCACGGCTGATCCAGCCGGGGCGCAACAACGTCGAGCGCGCAGGCCTCGGTGACTGGATCAAGATCTACCAGGGCGAGGTCGCCAGCTTCGAGCCGCGTCCAGACCAGAACCAGAAAGGCCTGGTCATCAGCAACCCGCCGTATGGCGAGCGCCTGGGCGACGAAGCCAGCTTGCTGTACCTCTACCAGAACCTCGGCGAGCGCCTGCGTCAGGCGTGCATGGGCTGGGAAGCGGCGGTATTCACCGGCGCCCCGGAACTGGGCAAGCGCATGGGCCTGCGCAGCCACAAGCAATACGCATTCTGGAACGGCGCGCTGCCCTGCAAGCTGCTGCTGTTCAAGGTGCAACCCGACCAGTTCGTCACCGGCGAGCGCCGCGAGGCCCAGGGCGACAACGGCGAATCCGGCCGTCCGGTGGCGGTGGCCAGCGAGCCGGCACGCTTGTCGGAAGGGGCGCAGATGTTCGCCAACCGTCTGCAGAAGAACCTCAAGCAGCTGGGCAAGTGGGCTCGCCGTGAACAGGTCGACTGCTACCGCCTGTACGATGCCGACATGCCCGAGTACGCCCTGGCGGTCGATCTCTATCAGGAATGGGTGCACGTGCAGGAATACGCCGCGCCACGTTCGGTCGACCCGGAAAAGGCCCAGGCGCGCCTGCTCGACGCCCTGGCGGCGATTCCCCAGGCACTGGGCATCGATCCGCAGCGCGTGGTGCTCAAGCGCCGCGAGCGGCAGAGCGGCACCCGTCAATACGAGCGCCAGGCCACCGAGGGGCGTTTCCTGGAGGTCAAGGAAGGCGGCGTGAAGTTGCTGGTGAACCTCACCGACTACCTCGACACCGGGCTGTTCCTTGATCACCGCCCAATGCGCATGCGCATCCAGCGCGAGGCCGAGGGCAAGCGCTTCCTCAACCTGTTCTGCTACACCGCCACGGCCACCGTGCATGCCGCCAAGGGTGGCGCGCGCAGCACCACCAGCGTCGACTTGTCGAAGACCTACCTGGACTGGGCACGTCGCAACCTGGCGCTGAACGGCTTCTCCGAGCGCAACCGCCTGGAGCAGAGCGATGTCATGGCCTGGCTGGAAGGCAACCGCGACAGCTATGACCTGATCTTCATCGACCCGCCGACCTTCTCCAACTCCAAGCGCATGGAAGGCGTGTTCGACGTACAGCGCGACCACGTGCAGCTGCTCGACCTGGCCATGGCGCGCCTGGCGCCGGGTGGCGCGCTGTATTTCTCCAACAACTTCCGCAAGTTCCAGCTCGACGAGCACCTGGCTGCGCGGTATGTGGTGGAAGAAATCAGCGCACAGACCCTGGACCCGGACTTCGCCCGCAACAGCCGCATTCACCGGGCCTGGCGCCTGCAACTGCGCTGAAACGACAGGCGATATTGCATAGCTAATGGCCAATAGCTATAACTCAGCACAGGGCCAGACAATCGCAGGACGCTGACGTGACGAGATCGATCTATGTCGAAGTATGGCGTGCGTGCGAAGGTGCTGGGCCTGTGCCGAGAGGCGATGGCCGCCTGGGCGGTGGCGCTGGTGGCGCTGGTGGCCGGCGGCTTGCTGTCGGCCGGCCTGGCACTGGCCACGCAGGCCTTCTACAAGCAGCAACTGCGCCAGCGCTTCGAGCTGCTGGCCAGCGAGCGCTATAGCCGTATCGCCGAACGCTTCGACGACCAGGAACAGCGCCTCGATGGTCTGCGGCGCTTCTTCAGCTTCTCCAACGAGATTACCCCCCGCGAATTCGACGGTTACGCCCAACCCTTGTTGCGGCGCACCCAGGCCTACTCCTGGGCGCCGCGGGTCGAGCATGCCCAGCGTCGCGAGTTCGAACGCCAGGCCAGCGCCAGGCTGGGGCAGGCATACGAGATCCGCGAGCAGGATGGCCAGGGTAACTGGCAGGCGGCGCCGCCTCGCGACCATTACTTTCCGGTGCTCTACACCCAGGCCATCCAGCAGCAGGGCCAACCCTACGGGCTGGATCTGCGCAGCCAGCCTGCACGCGAGCAGGCCCTGAAGCGTGCCGTGCTGCCTGGCAGCATGGCGGTGTCCGAGCCGTTGGACATGATCAATGTCGCAGCGGGCTACAGTCGCGGGCTGTTGATGGTCGCGCCCGTGTTCTCTGATAAAGAGCCCGATAGCGAGGCCCCAGGCGCCCCCGTCGGCTACGTCATGGCGTTGCTGAACCTGAGTCAACTGATCAGCGATGGATTGCCGACGACCGGCGAGGACAACCTGGTGGTGCGCATCGTCGACTCCAGCGGGCGCGATGGCCGTGAAGTGTTGTTCGACTCGCAGAACCCGCCGGCATCCTTGGCGCTGGTGAGCAGCCAGTTGCTGCACCTGGCCGACCACCACTATCAGATCGATATCCGCCCGAGCCAGGTGTTCATGCAGGGCAATCGCTCCTCGGCAGCATTGGCGGTGGGGTTTCTGGGTGGCTTGCTGAGCCTGTTGCTCAGTGCCTTGCTCTACAACCTGTTCAGTCAACGGCAGCGGGCCTTGAGGCTGGTCGAGCAGCGCACCTTGGAGCTGCGCGTCAGCGAGCAGTCGTTGCGCGAAACCCACAACCAGCTGCGCAGCGTGCTCGACGCCGCTACCCAGGTGGCCATCATCGCCACCAGCCTCAAGGGCGTGGTCAGCACTTTCAATGCCGGTGCCGAACGCATGCTGGGCTATTTGGCCGCCGAGGTGGTTGGGCAGCTTCGGCTGGAGAATCTGGTACTGCCTGAAGAACTCAACCAGCGCGCCCATGCACTGAGCCTGCGCTACGGTCGTCCTATTGCCGGTGGCCAGGCCATGTTCGCCGATACCCTGCAGGAGGGTGGCGCCGAGCCCAGCGAGTGGACCCTGGTGCGCAAGGACGGTAGCCAACTGCTGGCCAACATGCTGGTCACCGCTGTGCTGGACGAGCAGGGGCTGTGGGTCGGATATCTCGCGATCTGCATCGATGTCACCGAGCGGCGCCGGGTGCATGAAGCGCTGGCACTGCGTGATCGGCTATTGGAAAAGCTCAGTGCGGAAGTGCCAGGGGGCATCTATCAATATCGGTTGGATGCCGATGGCCACTCCTGTTTCCCCTATGCCAGTGAAGGGCTCTTCGATATCTACGAAGTCGACCTGCAACTGCTGCGAGAAGACGCCACGGCGGTATTCGAGCGTATTCATCCCGAAGACCTGGAGCGTGTGCGCCGCTCGGTCCGCTATTCGGCCGAGCACCTGACGCCGTGGCGCGAGGAGTACCGCGTCTGCTTGCCGCGTGCCGGGTTGCGCTGGATACGCGGTGAGGCGACTCCGGAGGTGGGTGAGGAGGGCTGCACGCTATGGCATGGCTACCTGACCGACATCTCCGACCTCAAGGGCGTGGAAGAAGATCTGCGCACCCTGTCGGTCACCGATGCGCTCACCGGCATCCACAATCGCCGTTACTTCCAGGAGCGGATCAAGGTCGAACTGGACCGTGCCCAGCGCGAAGATCAGGACCTGGCGGTGATCATGCTCGACATCGATCACTTCAAGCGCATCAACGACCAGTTTGGCCATGCAGTGGGTGATCATGTGCTGCGCAGCTTGTGCCAGCGCATTGGTCAGCGCTTGCGGCGTACCGATGTGTTCTGTCGGTTGGGGGGGGAAGAGTTCATGGTGCTGTGCCCGGGCAGCAGTGCCGAGCAGGCGCAGGTGCTGGCCACGGAGCTGTGGCAGGGGGTGCGCAGTGTGCCGGTCGAGGGGGTGGGCAAGGTGACTGCCAGTTTTGGCGTGGCAGGGTGGCGGCCGGGGGAGGGCGCCGATGCCTTGTTGTTGCGGGCGGATGCAGGGGTGTATGCCGCCAAGCAGGCCGGGCGGGATCGGGTTGAAGGGGAGCTGAGCTGAGTTGAGCGCCTTGGTGCCAGTGGCGGCCTCATCGCCGGCAAGCCGGCTCCCACAGGTACTGCGCTGAACTCAGCAGCGGGACTTCGGTGGGAGCCGGCTTGCCGGCGATGAGGGCGCCAGAAAGATCAGGGCGCGGTAGCTGCCGTGCTAGCCCCCATGGTCGGCTGGCGATAAAGGTCCAGCAACACCTGATCCAGCACCTGCGAAGCCCCCCACGGCTTCGGATCATTGAGGATCGCCGCCACCGCCCAGGTATTGCCATTGCTGTCACGGCTGAAGCCGGCAATGGCGCGCACGGTGTTCAAGGTACCGGTCTTGATATGGCCCTCACCGGTCATGGCGGTGCGCTTGAGGCGCTTGCGCATGGTGCCGTCCATGCCCACCAGCGGCATCGAGCTGATGAACTCGGCCGAGTACGGGCTGTTCCACGCCGCCTGCAGCAGCGCTGCCATCTCACGGGTACTGACCCGTTCGGCGCGCGACAGGCCCGAACCGTTCTCCATCACCAGGTGCGGGGCAGTGATGCCTTTCTTCGCCAGCCACTGGCGCACCACGCGCTGGGCAGCGCGGGCGTCGTCGCCATCGGCGTCCGTGCGGAACTGTGCGCCAAGGCTCAGGAACAACTGCTGGGCCATGGTGTTGTTGCTGTACTTGTTGATGTCGCGGATCACTTCCACCAGGTCCGGCGAGAAGGCCCGGGCCAGCAGGCGGGCGCTCTTGGGCACGTTCTCGACCCGGTCACGGCCCTGGATGCTGCCACCCAGTTCGTTCCAGATTGCCCGCACGGCGCCGGCGGCGTAGGTCGGGTGATCGAGCAGCGAAAGGTAGGTCTGCGAATTGCAGCCGTCGCCCAGTTGACCGCTGACCACCACACTGATGCCGTCGGGTTGGGCGACCGGGTTGTAGCGCACGTCGCCCTTGCATTGCTTGGAGGCAACCGCCTTGACCTGGTTGTCGATGCGAACGCTGGCGATCGGTGGCTCGACGGCGACGGTTACCTTGCCGCCGTCGTTGCGGGCGACGAAGCGCAGGGCCTTGAGATTGACCAGCAAGGAGTCGGGCTTGACCAGGAACGGCTTGTTGACGTCACCGCCATCGTCGTTGAACTGCGGAAGGTTAGGTTGCACGAAATGGCTGCGATCCAGCACCAGGTCGCCGGTAACGGTGCGCACGCCATTGGCGCGCAGGTCGCGCATCAGCAGCCAGAGTTTCTCCATGTTCAGCTTTGGGTCGCCACCACCTTTGAGGTAAAGGTTGCCGTTGAGTACGCCGTTGCTCAGGGTACCGTCGGTGTAGAACTCGGTCTTCCACTGGAAGGTCGGGCCGAGCAGTTCGAGAGCGGCGTAGGTCGTGACCAGTTTCATGGTCGAAGCGGGGTTGACCGACACATCGGCGTTGAACACGGTGGCCGTGCCGGGGCCGTTCAGTGGCAGCATGACCAGGGACAGTGCGCTGTCCTGCAGCTTGTTGGCCTTGAGCGCCTGCTGCACCTTGGGTGGCAGGGTGGTATTGACGGTCGCGGCCTGGCTGGGCAATGCGAACGGCAGCAGCAGGCCGGCGAGAACGAGGGGACGAAGCGTTTTGATCATATGAGATTAATACCCTGCGGACGAGGGAAAATGACAATGGGGGCTGTAAGAGGTGATGGCCCCCAAGACGAAATATAGTGCGCATTATGCCCCAACCGCAGCGCTCATTGCGCCACGTTCGACGGAAAAGCGCCGTTGCACCACGGAAACTGTTAAAGTGCCGCGCGTAATTACTCAAGAGGATTGTTTCATGGCTACCAACCGTTCCCGTCGTCTGCGCAAGAAGCTGTGCGTGGATGAATTCCAGGAGCTGGGTTTCGAACTGAACCTGGGTTTCAAGGAAGATCTGTCTGACGAAGCCATCGATGCCTTCCTCGACGCCTTCCTGGCAGAAGCCATGGATGCCAACGGCCTGGATTATGTCGGCGGCGATGACTTCGGCCTGGTCTGCTCGGCCAAGCGTGGTTCGGTCAGCGAAGAGCAGCGCGCCAGCGTCGAAGCCTGGCTCAAGGGCCGCAGCGAACTGACCTCGATCGAAGTCAGCCCGCTGCTGGACGCCTGGTATCCAGAGAAGCCGATCAACTCGGCTTCCTGATGCACGCTTGAGCGGCCGTCCGCACGGACGGCGCTCGATCAAGCCCTGGCCAGTTCCCTGGCCAGGGCTTTCTCCATGCGGCGCATATGCCGTGCCAATGCCTGCCGACGCAGCTTCAGCTGTGGCAGCGACAGATTCTCCTCGTCAAGGGCCTCGCAGGCCGACATCATGCCCCGTGCTTCCAGCATTCGAGCCGCGCTGAGGATTTTGTGCGCCTGCTCGCGAAGGGCAATGGCCTCTTTATCGGGGTTCAGGGCCATCAGTTCGGCCAAATCCTCTTGCAGGCTCTGGTGCAAGGCTGTGAGCAACCGATCACGCTCGTCCAGGTTGTCTCCTACGATGCTGCGCAGGCCCTGCAGGTCGAACGGCAGTGGTATGACTGCCCGCTGTTCGCGTCGGACAATGGTGGCCAGGCGCTGGCTGAGTGTGCGCAGGCTGATGGGTTTGAGCAGGCAGTCGTCCATGCCGACGCTCAAGCATTTCTGCCTGACTTCTGGCTGAGCATTGGCGGTGTAGCCGAGAATCACACAGCGTGGGCGCTTGCTGCGGCGCTCTTCGGCGCGAACGGCGGCGGCGAGCTGATAGCCGTTCATGTGCGGCATGTTGCAATCGAGGACCAGTACATCGAACAGCCCTTCACGCCATTTGTCGAGGCCTTCGCGGCCGTCACTGGCAGTGGTCTGGCTGAGGCCCAGGTAGGCTAGCTGCTGTGCCATCAACAGCAGGTTGGCTGGATGGTCATCGATCACCAGCACATTCAGTTGCGGGTCCGGGACCTCGACGTCGTCCTCCATTGGTGAAGGCTGTGGCGGCGCACCGACGCACTGCACTGGCAGGATCAGACGAACCTGGGTACCGAAATCCGGCAGGCTCTTGATGCTCAGCCTGCCACCCATCATTTCGCACAGGCTGCGGCAGATGGCCAAGCCCAGCCCTGTGCCTGCGCGGGCACCCTGGCTGTGCGGGTTGGCCTGGACGAAGGGGTTGAACAGGCGCTGCAGGTCATCGTCATGAATGCCGATGCCGCTGTCGCGCACTTCAAGCGCCAGGCTTGCGGTGCCCGTTGGCTTGGCGTCGCGCAGGCTCAGGCAGATGCGCACATGGCCATGCTCGGTGAACTTGATGGCATTGCTGACCAGATTGGACAGGATCTGCTTGAAGCGCAGGGGGTCGAGCAGGGCATGGCAGCGGGCACCAGAGCCGATGATGACCTCAAGCGCCAGGCCTTTCTGCCGCGCCTGGCCTTCGAATATGCGGCCCACCGACTCGACCAGCGCCGCCACTTCGACCGGTTCCGGTGAAAGGCTCAGATGGCCGGACTCAATGCGCACGATATCCAGGATATCGCCTATCAGCCCCAGCAGGTCTTTCGCCGAATGGTGGGCGACCTCCAGCGAAGCAAGGTCAAGCTGGCCCTGATTGGCACGTTTCACTGCCAGTTCGAGCATGCCGATCACCGCATTCATCGGGGTACGGATCTCGTGGCTGATGGTGGCCAGGAAGGTGCTCTTGGCCCGGTTGGCGTCATCGGCTTGCTGCTTGGCCTCGCGAAGGTCCTGGACCAGCTTGCGACGTTCGCTGATGTCGATCCAGCCGCCGATGATGCCCTGCACTTCACCCAGCGAGTCGCGGTAAGGCAGGATCCAGTGGTAGATGGTGATCTCCTGCTCCTTGAGTCGCAACGGTCGGTCCACCACCAACGGCACACCTGCGGCCATGACTTGCAGGTAGTCGGCCTGGATCTGCCGAGTATGCTCCGCCGGGGCGAACAGGCTGTCTTCCACACTTTTGCCCAGCACCTCGTCAAGGCTTGCCTGAACCGCCTCCAGGTAGCTGGCGTTGCAGCTCTGCAGGCAACCGTCACGATCTCGCACATACATGGGATGGGGCGTGCCGTTGAGCAGCGCACCCATGAACTCCAACTGATCGCCGAGGGCACGTTCGGCACGTTGGCGCTGCTTGATCTGGCGCCGCAAGCGGGCGTTCCAGATCAGCGCCACCAGCAGAAGCAGACTGGTGCCCAGCAACACTTGCAAGGCCAGGCGGCGAAACTCGTCCCAATTGTTGTCGTCATGCAGGCTGTAGTCTCGCCAACGGTTATTGATGCCCCCCATCTCTTCCGGCGAGATGCTCAGCAAGGCCTTTTCCAGGATCGAGGCGAGTGCGGTGGCCTGGGCGGTGGTGGCCATGGCGAAATTCGCCGGTTCACTACCCACCGTACGGCGAATGACCAGGTCGTCGTTGCCTGCCAGGGCGTGGTTGGCATCGATCAGCGTGGTGATTACGGCATCGACGGCGCCACTGCTCAACAAGGCCATGGAGTAAAAGGGGCTTTCGGTCTCGATCCAGCCGGTTTGCGGATAGTGGCTTGCCAGCAGTTCGGCCATGGCGCTGTAGCGGGTAATTGCGATGCGGCGCCCGCGCAGTTGCTCAAGCGACGCGTACTGGGTGTCTTGCTCACGGGTCACCAGTACGTGAGGGCTCTCGAGGTAGGGCCGGCTGAGGTGCAGGTGCTCTTCGCGCATGCCATCGACAGCCAGGGCGGCAATCATGTTCACGCGCCCGTCTTCCAGGCGGGCAACCATGTCGGCGATACCGTTGGCGCGCTGCACTTCGAAACGCAGCCCGGTGCGCAGGCGAATCAGCTCCAGCAGGTCGGCGGTTATGCCACGGAAATGGCCCGTGGCGTCGAAATAGGAGAGCGGGGCGGCTGTCTCGTCGATGGCCACCTGCATGATCGGGTGCTCCTGCAACCATCGGGCTTCTACCGCCGTCAGGTGTAGTTTGCGACTGCTCAACAGCTGCTCGCCGCCGGCACTCCAGCGCTTGAACAGGCTGGTGCGCACGGCGCTAGGCTGGTGGTCGATAGCGGCGTTCACCAACTCGATGAGCAACGTATCCCGGGCCCGGATGGCGAAGCCGAAACCAACGCTTTCGTGCTCGCCAAAACTGGCCATGCGCAAGCGTGGCAGGTGGCCGCGGTTGAGCTGGAAGTGGGTTGACAGGGTATCGCCAAGGAACACGTCGGCTTGCCCGAAAGCGACGGCATTCAGGGCCTGGGAGGAGGAGCCGAAGGCCATCAGTTCGGCCTTTGGATAAGCCGCAAGAACGTCCTGGATGGGCAGGTAATGGTAGAGCATGCCCAGGCGCATGCCGTTCATGTCGGGACCGAGCGCTCGGTGCTCATCCTCGCGGGTGACCAATACCGGCTGGTCGATGGCATAAGGGTGCGAAAGCGCGAGGCCATCAGTCGCGGCTTCATAACCGTTGGAACTGCCGAGCAGGTCGATATCGCCCCGTTTGAGCGCAGCCACTGCCTCTTGCCGGCTGGAGTAGCGCAGCACGTTGATCGGCAGCTGCAAGGCTTTGCCGATCAGGTTGGCATACTCGGCGGTCAGGCCTTGGTAGTCGCGCCCTCCACTGGTGATATCGAAGGGGGGTAATCAGGCGCTGATGTACCCAGCGTAAGCTGTTGTCTTCCCTTCAGCCATTGTTGTTGCGGCGGTGTCAGTTGCAGCCTTACCGCTGCAGCCGGAGAGCGGGCCAGCAGGGAGTAAGGCGTGGCCTCTTGTTCCAAGGCTTGGGTTCGGCCAGCAGCCAATGCCAGGCAGGCGAACAGCACGCCAATGAATCGTGCCATCGGCGACCTCAGACGAGTGCGTTGCGTTTGGCCATTTCTATGAGATCGACCAAGGTGTCGACCTGCAGTTTCTGCATCAGGCGTTTCTTGTAGGTGCTGACAGTCTTGTTGCTCAAGAACATACCTGAAGCAATTTCCTTGTTGCTTCTTCCTTGGGCAAAAAGTTGCAGAACCATGAGTTCGCGATCATTGACCTGGCGGAATAGCCTGAGGTCGGCTTCCGCTGTTTCGTGGTCGTGGTGAACGGCCTGACTTGGGAAATAGTTGTATCCGGCAAGTACGGCTTTTATCGCACTGAGCAGTTCACTCAGATCTTCTTGCTTGCACACATACCCGGCGGCTCCCGAGTGCATGCAGCGTAAGGCGAACAGTGCCGGTGATTGCGCAGTGAGAACAAGCACCTTGGAGGGTAGGGCCATGGCCTGAAAGCGCGAAAGCACCTCCAGGCCGTCCAGCCTGGGAATACTGATGTCGAGAATCACCAGGTCTGGGAGGGTTTCGCGAATCATCTGCATGGCATCGACGCCATTGTCTGATTCGCCAACGATCTTGTAGTTCTGGTTCTCGAGCAACATACGGACAGCCAGGCGAATGACGGGATGGTCATCGACTATGAATACGGTGTACATGTTCAAGTTCCCTGCGGCAGATGACGAAGGCAGGGCGCACCTTAACCTAGTTGCAAGTCGCCGGGGGTGCGAGGAGTGGCGAATAGGTTCTTATGGGAAATTGCCTACAAGAGAAATCAACTAACGCTACGAAGTGTAATAAATTGATTCTCTGCCACTGCAGTTTTAGCAGCTGGTGGGTTGTTCTCGCCATGCGTGTTTATTGATTAAACGTCAATTGTAGGAAGCGTCCTACAAAGATGCCGCTGGCTGGTTTAGCCAGGCGGCATCGCCCAGGTTCAGGTCGGGCTGGACCGGCCGGTCATTTCCCGGGCCATTTCGCTGGCATAGCTGTCGGTCATCCCGGCGATGAAGTCGATCATGCGCAGAAAGGACCTGTACAGCGAGTCGTGCGGACTGGGAGCATTACTGCCGATCAGGTCCAGGACACGCTGGCTCTTGAACGAAGGCGTGCGCCCACCGTGCTGTTCGAGGGCGGCAGCGCAGAACGTGTTGAGGAGGATTTCCAGGGTGGTGTAGGCACCAATCTCGTGCAACGTCTTGCGTTTATCCTGGAAGATCTTGTTGCGCGCCATGTCCTTGGCCTGCAGCACGCATCGCTTCGCCGGACCGTGCATGTGCTCGACCAGATCGCCGCTCAACTGCCCGGCAAGCAGCGCTTGCTGTTGCTCGACGAAAGCGTGCGCGGCGGCGTTGGTCAGGTGCTCGATGGCCTTGCCGCGCAGAATCGCCAGTTTGCGTCGCCGGGACTCCGAAGGGCCGAGCTGGCGATAGGTTTCGGGCAGGTCATCGCCGACCAGGTCAAGCAGCAGTGCTTCGACTTCGGCGTAGTCCAGCAGCCCCATCTCCAAGCCGTCTTCCAGGTCGATCAACCCATAGCAGATGTCGTCCGCGGCCTCCATCAGGTATACCAGCGGGTGGCGAGCCCAACGCTGCGGTTCCAGCAGTGGCAGGCCCAGCTTGCGGGTGATCTGTTCCAGCAGCGGCAGCTCGCTCTGGTAGCAGCCGAACTTGTGCTTCTTGTAGCCCAGGGCATCGGCGTGCCGTGCTGTCCACGGGTATTTCAGGTAGGTGCCAAGGGTGGCGTAGGTCAGCCGGGTGCCACCCTCGAACTGATGATATTCAAGCTGGGTCAGTACGCGAAAACCCTGGGCATTGCCTTCGAAATTGAGAAAGTCGCCGCGCTCGTCGTCGCTCATGTCATCCAGCCAACCCCGTCCAGCGGCCTGCTGGAACCAGTGGCGGATGGCGTCTTCACCGGAGTGGCCGAACGGCGGGTTGCCGATGTCGTGGGCCAGGCAGGCGGACTGCACGATCATGCCCAGATCGCTGGGAGCGCACCAATCAGGCAGGCTGTCACGCAGCGTTTCGCCCACGCGCATCCCCAGAGAACGGCCTACGCAACTGACCTCAAGGGAGTGTGTCAGGCGTGTGTGGATATGGTCGTTGCTGGAAACGGGATGGACCTGGGTCTTGCGCCCCAGGCGACGAAATGCGCCTGAGAAGATGATCCGGTCGTGGTCCTTGTGGAAGGGGCTGCGCCCCAGTTCCTCGGGGCTGTACAGGGCTTTGCCCAGACGTTCGCGGGTAAGCAGGGTATGCCAGTCCAAGGCTCGGTCTCCTGTCGATCGAAGGGCATAGCATCCTGCGTCAGGCAGGGCGGCGCAAGGGGGGCAGGGGGCACCGTTACCGAGGCAGCGGTGCCCACGATCAGGGGCGTCGCCCTGCTTGCAGGTAGAGGCGTATCAGCGGCAGCAGGCTGCTGCCCAAACGCACCAGGCGGCTCAGGTTCCCGCTGCGTACGCCCTTGCCGGTCAGGAAACCCAGCGCCACGACTGCGCCAATGCCCCACAGGGGCGCGTGCTTGATGCCCAGCCCTTCGTGCAGCGACCCGCCCATGCCGCGAAGCCGCTGCAGCGGTTGCAGCAACTGTCCCGATTCGTGGCGGATTTCCTGGCGATGCATCTCCATGCGCAAGCGCAGCAGCGCCTTGCGCAGCTCCCGAGGGTTTCGGGTGTTCGGCAGCTCAGGCAGGCTCATGGCAACAGGCGCTCCCGGTCCTTGGCAAGTTCCTCGAGGGTGGCGCCGAAGGGCGACGACTCGTCGAACACCGCAGCCTTCAGTCGTACCGCGCAATACAGTGCGGCGATGCCATAGAACACGCACAGGCCGATGATGCCGGCCAGGCGGTAACTGTCCCACAGCAGCACCAGCAGCAGGCCCGACAAGGCCGTCAGCAAGAGCAGCGCGAACACCAGCGCCAGCCCTGCGAACAGCAGCAAGCTCAGGGTGCGTGCCTTCTGCTCCTGCAACTCGATGCCGAACAGCTCGATGTGGCTGTGCAGCAGCCCCAGCAGTGCTGCGCCCAGGCGCTTGCCCGAAGCGCCGCTGGCAATGGCGTCATTCTCCATGGGGGCTCCTCAGCGTCGATTGGCCAGCAGGCCGATCAACAAGCCGACACCGGCGGCGATGCCAATGGCCTGCCAAGGGTTTTCCTGAACGTATTGCTCGGCGCTGCCCAGCGCCGCCTGGCCGCGTTCTCTCACCGAATCCTGGGTCAGTTGCAGTGTTTCGCGGGCTTGGGTCAGGCGCTCGTGAATCTGCTCGCGCAATTCGTCGGCCTGATCGCCTGCCAGGTTGGCGGTGTCGGCCAGCAGTTTCTCGGTATCACGGACCAAGGCCTGGAAGTCAGCCATCAGTATGTCTTGTGCAGTCTTTGCCGATTTGCTGGCCATGGGGCTCTCCCTGTGTGGTGTGTAGATCATTCGAGTTTGCCGGTGCGCGGAAGGTTCACTGTAGCGCTGGTATGGGCCTTGCTAAGCCTTGCTCAAAGGAACTTGCCACAACCTGGGGCTTTGCCCCGGGCCGTGCGCCGATCCAGGGCAAGCACGTCCGGCGGATACCGATAAACCTTAACCCAATCCTCGACAAACCCAAGAAAAAACCACGCAGGCTTCGCCCGGTTCGACAAAACAGGGCAGGGAGCTGGCACCGATTCGGTGCAGGGATGCAGGTTCTTGAACTGTCCTGGTGCCTTTTTCAGCAGGTCTGCCTCTTTCATGGAAAACATGCACAGCGCAATGGACTCACTGGTCCACGGTTCCAACACCCTGTTCATCCTCATGGGCGCCATTTTGGTGCTGGCCATGCATGCCGGTTTCGCGTTTCTCGAAGTGGGCACGGTACGCCACAAGAACCAGGTCAATGCCTTGTCGAAGATCCTCAGCGATTTCGCCATCTCGGCATTGGTGTATTTCTTCATCGGCTACTGGATCGCCTACGGCGTGAGCTTTCTGCACCCGGCGGCGCAACTGGCGGCGGACCATGGCTATGCCCTGGTCAAGTGCTTCTTCCTCCTGACCTTCGCTGCCGCGATCCCGGCGATCATTTCCGGTGGCATCGCCGAGCGGGCCCGCTTCCTCCCGCAGCTGTGCGCCACGGCGTTGATCGTGGCTTTCATCTACCCGTTCTTCGAAGGCGTGGTGTGGAATGGCAACCTGGGTATCCAGGGTTGGCTGCAGGCACGCTTCGGTGCGCCGTTCCATGACTTTGCCGGTTCGGTGGTGGTGCATGCCATGGGCGGCTGGCTGGCGCTGGCGGCGGTGTCGCTGCTGGGTGCGCGGCGCGGACGCTATCGTGAGGGGCGCCTGGTGGCATTTGCGCCGTCGAGCATCCCGTTCCTGGCGCTGGGTTCGTGGATCCTGATCATCGGCTGGTTCGGCTTCAACGTGATGAGTGCCCAGACGCTGCAGGGTGTCAGTGGCCTGGTGGCGATCAACTCGCTGATGGCCATGGTCGGCGGCACCTTGGCGGCCTTGCTGGCCGGCCGTAACGATCCAGGCTTCTTGCACAATGGGCCGCTGGCCGGGTTGGTGGCGATCTGCGCTGGCTCCGACCTGATGCACCCGATCGGCGCGCTGGCTACCGGGCTGGTGGCGGGTGTGCTCTTCGTATGGAGCTTCACCGCTGCGCAGAACCGCTGGAAGATCGACGATGTGCTGGGTGTCTGGCCGCTGCATGGGCTGTGCGGGCTGTGGGGCGGCATTGCCTGCGGCATCTTTGGGCAGTCTGTCCTGGGCGGCATGGGAGGGGTCAGCCTGATCAGTCAGCTGATCGGCAGCCTGGCTGGGGTGCTGGTCGCACTGGCCGGCGGCTTTGGCGTGTATGGCCTGATCCGTAGCATGCTGGGCCTGCGCTTGAGCCATGAGCAGGAATTCCAGGGTGCTGACCTGTCGCTGCACCGTATCGGGGCCACCAGCCAGGATTGAGCGAGGCAAGGTGCGCAGGGGGCGGGACGGACCTAGAATAGGTATCTCTCCAATCCCAACCGAGCCTTACTCCATGCTGCCTGAATGCCAACTCTTCGGCACCGTCGGCTGCCACTTGTGCGAAGTGGCCGAAGCCGTGTTGATGCCATTTGTCGAACATGGCTTGTTGGTCGAGCTGGTCGACATCGCCGATAACGAGGCGCTTTTCGAGCGCTATGGCTTGATCATCCCGGTGCTGCGTCGTAGCGATACGAGTGCCGAGCTGCACTGGCCGTTCGATGCCGAACAGGTGGTGGCGTTTCTCGCGCAGTGATGACGTTTGTGGAGCTTCATCCCTGCGCCATGATGAATGCTGCGTCGCGATGATCGAGTGCCGGCGCGCTGACGCCGGCATCTCTCATGGGTCATCAGGAACTCAACCATGCTCATCACTCCCCATTTCACGCTCAATGAAATGATCGCTTCGCAGCTCGCCGCCAGGGAAGGGCTCGACAACACCCCGCCACCTGAGGCGCGCGCCAATTTGCAGTTGCTGTGCAGTGCGCTGGAACAGGTGCGCGAGCTGTTCGACGCGCCGATCATCATCTCCAGCGGCTACCGCAGTGCCGCAGTCAACGCGCGTATAGGCGGCTCGCCGACAAGCCAGCATTTGCAGGGCTTGGCGGCTGATTTCACGGTAGTCAAGCTGACCCCTCGCGACGTCGCGCGCCGCGTCAGCGAAAGCGCCGTTTCCTTCGACCAACTGATCCTCGAGTTCGACCAGTGGGTGCACTTGTCGGTGGCGCATGCCGCGCCCCGGCGACAGGTGCTGACCATTCGCAAAGGCACCGGCTATCTGCCGGGGCTGCAATGAACCGCATTGACGGCGGCAGCGGGATGTTCGTATGCTGTATATAAATACAGTATCGAGGTGAATCCATGCTCAACGTCGAGCAACTCAAGTACAGCGTCAACCGCATGCCGGTAGAGCGGGTGTGTGACGCTGTGCTGGAATTGCGCCTTGAAGGCCTGGTTACCGATGACCGAACGCCGTTCGGCAAGGTCCACTTCAATACCTGCTTCGCCGAGATCGAAGCCCTGTTCCAACGCGCCGGCTATCACCGTGGGCTGGACGTGGTGGGTTATCAGGGCTTGCTGTATGCGCTTTATGACCCTGGCCGCTGGGAGCCCGTGCAGGTGTTGCGCTGGCTGAAGGAGCGCAGCGAGCAAGGGGGCGAGGCTGGTTGCGCTGCCGGGCTTGAGGGATAATGCCCGGCTTTGATCGACTCGAGTCCCGCCATGTCCAGTCCTTTCGACCCCGCCCGTCAGCAAGCCAGCACGGTGTGCCTGCCACCTGGCAACTGGGCCACGGTGCTCGATTGCCTGTGCGACCACTTCAAGGCCATTGGCCGCGATCAATGGCTCGACCGATTTGCCCGTGGCCGTGTGCTCGACGCCGAAGGGCAGGCGGTCGCCGCCGATCTGCCTTACCGCCGCGGCATGCGGTTGCATTATTTTCGTGAGGTGGTCAACGAGCGGCCGATCCCGGTGGAGGAAACCATCCTGCACGTGGACGAGCATCTGGTGGTGGCCGACAAACCGCATTTCCTGCCGGTCACACCAACCGGCGAGTATGTCGAGCAGACTTTGCTGCGGCGCTTGATCCGCCGCCTTGATAACCCGCACCTGGTGCCGCTGCACCGGATCGACCGGCATACGGCAGGCCTGGTGCTGTTTTCCGCCAACCCGCAAACCCGCAGCGCCTATCAGCGGATGTTCCCGGAGCGGCGTATCGACAAACGCTACCAGGCCATCGCCGCAGCCATGCCCCAACGGGATTTCCCCTTGGTTCACAAAAGTCGGCTGGTGCATGGCGAGCCGTTTTTCCGCATGCATGAGGTGGAAGGGGCGGACAACAGCGAAACCTACGCCGAAGTGCTGGAGAAGCAGGGTGAGCTGTGGCGCTACGGCCTGTCGCCGGTGACCGGCAAGACCCACCAGTTGCGGGTGCACATGGCGGCCTTGGGGGCGGGCATCTGCAATGATCCGTTCTATCCCGAGCTGCTCAAGGAAGACGACGATTATCAGCGGCCATTGAAGCTGTTGGCGCACAGCTTGCGCTTCAGCGACCCGTTGACGGGCGAAGAGCGTTACTTTGAAAGCCGCCTGACGCTGGATTGGTAGGCGGTTGCAGTCTGTGATGGCCCTATCGCCGGCAAGCCGGCTCCCACAGAGATAGCAGTGCCCTTGAGATCAGCGCTGTATCTCCCACAGGGATACCAGTGCCTTTGAGATCAGCGCTGTATCTCCCACAGGGATACCAGTGCCCTTGAAATCAGCGCTGTACCTGTGGGAGCCGGCTTGCCGGCGATGGGGCCACGCGAGCTTAGCGGTTGAAGCGCTCCACCAGCGAGTACTGCCCACCTGCCGTGGTGCTCAGCGCTTCACTGAGCAACGCCGAATGCTGCGCCTGTTCGGCTGTCTGGTCGGCCAGTTGGGCGATGGTGCTGATGTTGCGGCTGATCTCGTCCGCCACGGCGGTCTGTTCTTCGGTAGCCGCAGCAATCTGGGTGGCCATGTCGGTGATGTTGGCCACTGCCTCACTGATGCCGACCAGCGCCTGGTCGGCCTGCATCACCCGTTCGACACCTTCCTGGGCCTGGCGGTGGCCGCTTTCCATGGTCTGCACGGCGTTGTTGGCGGTTTGCTGCAGCTTGGCAATCAGGCCGTGGATCTGCCCGGTGGACTCGGCGGTACGCTGGGCCAGTTGACGCACTTCATCGGCGACTACTGCAAACCCACGGCCCATTTCGCCGGCACGGGCGGCCTCGATGGCGGCGTTCAATGCCAGCAGGTTGGTCTGGTCGGCAATGCCCTTGATCACATCCACCACACCGCCGATCTCGTCGCTGTCCTTGGCCAGCTGAGTCACGGTCGCGCCGGTTTCGCCCACCGCGCTCGAAAGGCGCTCGATGGCGTCGCGGGTTTCCCCGGCGATCTGCCGGCCCTGGGCAGTCAAACGGTTGGCTTCCTGGGTGGCGTCAGCGGTGCGCTGCACATGGTTGGCCACTTCCTGGGTGGTGGCGGCCATCTGATTGACGGCGGTGGCGACCTGTTCGGTCTCCACCCGCTGGCGCTCCAGCCCCGAAGAACTCTTGTGGGCCAGGTCATCGGACTGGCGCGCTTGGTCGCTCAGGTGTTCGGCGCTGTCCTGCAGGCGGGTCAGGCAGGTTTTCAGGCGCGCATCCTGGCTGAGCATGGCCATTTCCAGGCGTGCCTGGACGCCACGGCTGTCGGTGAACATCTGCGCGATCAGCGGGTCGGAGGTGGTTTGTTCGGCCAGACGCAGCAAGCGCTTGAGGCCCCGTTGCTGCCAGCCCAGGCCCAGCAGGCCGAGTGGCACGGACAGGGCAGCGGCCAGCGCGAAGCCCCAGGAGTGACCCAGCCAGTTGCCAATCAGGAAACCGACCTGGCTGACCAGGATGAACGGCAACCAGTCCTGCAGCACCGGTAGCCATGTGTCACGGCGCGGGATCGCGGTCTTGCCCTGGTTGATGCGTTGGTACAGCGCTTCGGCGCGGCGGATCTGCTCGGCGCTGGGCTTGACCCGCACCGACTCGAAACCGACCACCTGGTTGTTGTCGAAAATCGGCGTGACGTAAGCGTTGACCCAGTAATGATCGCCGGATTTGCAGCGGTTCTTGACGATGCCCATCCACGGCAAGCCTTGCTTGAGGGTTTGCCACATATGGGCAAAAACCGCCGACGGTACATCGGGGTGGCGCACCAGGTTGTGCGGCGCACCGGTCAACTCCTCGCGCGAGAAACCGCTGATGTCGATGAAGGCATCGTTGCAGTAGGTGATCACACCCTTGGCGTTGGTGGTGGAGATCAACCGCTGTTGTGCAGGGAAGGTCCGTTCCCGTTGGGTAATCGGCTGGTTGTTACGCATGGGTCGAGTAATCCGCAAGGCTTTCGATGGGTATCGGCAGGCCGGCGGTTTTATTGAATGAATATTTGCAGGGCGCAGGGTGGAAGGGGCCGCAGTGCGGCCCCAGCCGGCTCTAGCTCGCGATCAGTTGGCGCAGCACGTAGTGCAGAATGCCGCCCGCCTTGAAGTACTCCACTTCATTGAGCGTATCGATCCGGCACAGCACCTCGATCTGCTGCTGTTGTCCATCCTCTCGGGTGATGCGCAGGGGCAGGGTCATGCCAGGTTTGATCGGCGCGCCAGCGAGTCCCACTACGTCGATCTGCTCCTTGCCGGTCAGCCCCAACTGCTTGCGGTCGTGCCCAGCCTTGAACTGCAGGGGCAGCACGCCCATGCCCACCAGGTTGGAGCGGTGGATGCGCTCGAAACTCTCCGCCAGCACCGCCTTGACCCCCAGCAGGTTGGTGCCCTTGGCCGCCCAGTCGCGACTGGAGCCGGTGCCATACTCCTGGCCGGCGATCACCACCAGTGGAGTGCCCTCGGCCTGGTAACGCATGGCGGCGTCATAGATCGACAACTTCTCGCCCGTGGGCACGTGCAGGGTATTGCCGCCTTCTTCACCCGCAAGCATCTCGTTGCGGATGCGGATGTTGGCGAAGGTGCCGCGCATCATCACCTCATGGTTGCCGCGCCGCGAACCGTAGGAGTTGAAGTCGCGCGGCTCCACGCCCTTGCCGCGCAGGTAGCGACCGGCCGGGCTGTCGGCCTTGATGTTGCCGGCCGGGGAGATGTGGTCGGTGGTCACCGAGTCGCCGAGCAGGGCAAGGATGCGCGCGCCCTGGATGTCCTTGATCTCAGGCAGCGGGCCGCTGATTTCGTCGAAGAACGGTGGATGCTGGATGTAGGTGGAATCGTCCTGCCATACATAGGTGGCCGCTTGTGGCACTTCGATGGCCTGCCATTGGGCGTCGCCGGCGAACACCTCGGCGTACTCCTTGTGGAACATCGCGGTGTCGACCTGGGCCACGGCAGCGGCGATTTCCTGCTGGCTGGGCCAGATGTCGCGCAGGTAGACCGGTTGGCCATCCTTGCCGGTGCCCAGCGGGTCGCAGGTCAGATCGATGCGTACGCTGCCAGCCAGGGCATAGGCCACCACCAGCGGTGGCGAGGCCAGCCAGTTGGTCTTGACCAGCGGATGCACGCGGCCTTCGAAGTTGCGGTTACCCGATAGCACCGAGGCGACCGTGAGGTCGGCGCTGGCGATGGCCTTCTCGATGGCCTCGTCCAGTGGGCCCGAGTTGCCGATGCAGGTGGTGCAGCCGTAACCGACCAGGTCGAAGCCGAGTTCGTCGAGGTAGGGGGTGAGCCCTGCGGCGTTGTAGTAGTCGGTTACGACCTTGGAGCCGGGTGCCAGAGAGCTCTTCACCCAGGGTTTGCGTTGCAGGCCTTTTTCCAAGGCTTTTTTCGCCACCAGACCGGCCGCCATCATCACGCTGGGGTTGGAGGTATTGGTGCAGGAAGTGATCGCCGCGATCACCACGGCGCCATCGCGCAGGGTGTAGGTCTGGCCCTGGTGGCTGTAGTCGACCTCGCCGGCCTGGTCGGCATTGCCCACCGCCACGCCGCCACCGCCCTCGCTTTCCAGGCGGCCGACCTCCTTGGCCAGTGGCTTGGGCTGCAGTTCGATGAAGTGGTCGAAGGCCTGCCGGACCTGACCCAGGGCGACCCGGTCCTGTGGCCGTTTCGGCCCGGCCAGGCTGGCTTCGACTTCGTTCATGTCCAGCGCCAGGGTGTCGCTGAACAGCGGCTCCTGCCCCGGCAGGCGCCACAGGCCCTGGGCCTTGCAGTACTGCTCGACCAGTTGTACCGCCTCGCTCGGCCGGCCCGACAGGCGCAGGTAATCGAGGGTGACCTCATCGACCGGGAAGAAGCCACAGGTGGCGCCATACTCGGGCGCCATGTTGGCGAGGGTGGCACGGTCGGCCAGGGGCAGGTCGGCCAGGCCGTCACCGTAGAATTCGACGAACTTGCCGACCACGCCTTTCTTGCGCAGCATCTGCGTCACGGTCAGCACCAGGTCGGTGGCGGTGATGCCTTCGCGCAGCTTGCCGGTGAGCTTGAAACCGATCACCTCCGGGATCAGCATCGACACCGGCTGGCCGAGCATCGCGGCTTCCGCCTCAATGCCGCCTACACCCCAGCCGAGCACGCCCAGGCCGTTGATCATGGTGGTGTGCGAGTCGGTGCCGACCAGGGTGTCGGGGAAGGCGTAGGTGCGGCCATCCGCTTCACGGGTCCAGACCGTGCGCCCGAGGTATTCCAGGTTGACCTGGTGGCAGATGCCGGTACCAGGCGGTACCACGCGGAAGTTGTCGAACGCGTCCTGGCCCCAGCGCAGGAAGGCGTAGCGTTCGCCATTGCGTTGCATCTCGATGTCGACGTTCTCGCTGAACGCCTGGGGCGTGGCATAACGGTCGACCATCACCGAGTGGTCGATCACCAGGTCCACCGGCGACAGTGGATTGATCCGCTGTGGGTCGCCACCGGCCTTGGCCATGGCGGCGCGCATGGCGGCCAGGTCGACCACCGCCGGCACGCCGGTGAAGTCCTGCATCAGTACCCGCGCCGGGCGGTACTGGATCTCGCGATCGGAACGGCGTTCCTGCAGCCAGTCGGCGAGGGCACGCAGGTCGTCGCCGGCGACGGTTTCACCGTCTTCCCAGCGCAGCAGGTTTTCCAGCAGTACCTTGAGCGACATGGGCAGGCGCTGCAGGTCGCCAAGCTGTCGTGCGGCCTCGGCGAGGCTGTAGTAATGGTAGGTGTGGCCAGCTACCTTCAAGGTCTTGAGGGTGTTCAGGCTATCGAGCGAGGGCATTGCCAACTCCTTCTGCACCGGTGCCCGGCTTGTGCTGTTGGCCGGTGTCACCGCTCTGTTTCGGCCCGCACGGCACGGACCTGGCTGAAAGGTCAGGTTAGACCGCTTTGGTACCCCTGACCCTTTTCTGGACCGGCGGGGCGTGTCGCAGGTTCCGAACTTCCTTTATCATCGCCGCCCTGCCGGCGCCCGTGGTGCGCCAGCCGTAGTGGAGTGAGAAATGAATACCCTGTTCATGCATTGCCGGCCCGGTTTCGAGGGTGAGGTCTGCGCCGAGATCAGCGAGCAGGCCGCCCGCCTGGGGGTTGCTGGCTATGCCAAAGGCAAGGCGCACAGCGCTTGCGCCGAGTTCGTCTGTGCCGAAGCCGAAGGTGCCGAACGGTTGATGGCGCAGCTGCGCTTCGCCCAACTGATCTTCCCGCGGCAGTGGGCGCGTGGCTGCTACATCGAACTGCCGGAGAGCGATCGCATCAGCGTGCTGCTCGAGCACCTGGCCGGGCTGCCGGTATTTGGCAGCCTGTGGCTGGAAGTGCTGGACAGCAACGATGGCAAGGAGCTGTCGACCTTCTGCCGCAAGTTCGAGGTGCCGCTGCGCAAGGCGTTGGAAAAGGCTGGGCGTCTGGTCGATGACGCCAGCCGGCCGCGCCTGTTGCTGACTTTCATCAGTGGGCGGCGGGTGTTCGTGGGCGTGGCCGAGGCGAACAACAGCGCGCTGTGGCCGATGGGTATTCCGCGCCTGAAGTTCCCGCGCGAGGCCCCCAGCCGCTCGACGCTCAAGCTGGAAGAGGCCTGGCACCAGTTCATCCCGCGGGAACACTGGGAGCAGCGCCTGGGCGATGACATGACTGGCGTCGACCTTGGTGCCTCGCCAGGTGGCTGGACTTATCAGCTGGTGCGTCGCGGGATGCTGGTCACCGCCATCGACAACGGGCCAATGGCGGAAAGCTTGATGGACACTGGCCTGGTCCAGCATCTGATGGCCGACGGGTTCACCTGGCAGCCGAAGCAGCCGGTGGACTGGATGGTGTGCGACATCGTCGAGAAGCCGGCGCGCACCACCGCGTTGATCGAGACTTGGCTGGGCGAGGGGCTGTGTCGTGAGGCGGTGGTCAACCTCAAGTTGCCGATGAAGCAGCGCTATGCCGAAGTGCGGCGTTTGCTGGATCGGATGGAAGCGACGTTCAAGGCGCGCAAGGTCAAGGTGTCGATCGCCTGCAAGCAGCTGTATCACGACCGTGAGGAAGTGACTTGCCATCTGCGCAGGCTGGACTTGAAGCCTCGATAGCACGCGGTCGCCTCTTTTTGCCTTTGCCTTTGCCTTTGCCTTTGCTTTCGCTTCTAAGCGCGCGGTAGTTCAGTCACCGCCAATTGCGACTTCAGGAGGCCGAGTGGAGGTCTTGCGGAGGGAGGTGACGGGCATGGATGCCCGTCAAGCGCTGGGCCCCAGGATGGGGCCTGCAGCGCGATCCTCCCGGGAGCAAGACCGGAGCGAGGGGACCCCGGAGCGAAGCGCAGGGGCCGGATGTAGGAGCAGGCGGTTTTTGGTTACTTTTTTCCAAGAAAAAAAGTAACCCGCCGTAAGGGCGGAAAGGTGAATAAGCGCCACCTTGGCAAATGGATATTCACCTGATTTGAAAGCCAAAAGCCAAAAGCCAAAAGCCAAATGCCAAAAGCTCAGCAGGGGTTTTGATGGGCTTGGCCATATCCATTTGCCAAGGCGACGCTGATTCACCTTTCCGCCCTTACGGCGGGTCACTTTTTGGCAAACGCCCCAAAAAGTAACCAAAAAAGGCTGGCTCCTACATCCGGCCCCTACGCTTCGC
>Ga0160431_100353_pt1 | contig 24115 bp, 23 predicted proteins | sample HID1971K_E0MG_FD_108212 | JGI IMG/M metagenome (GOLD analysis project Ga0160431, IMG submission 108212) | Enriched millipede-associated microbial communities from UW Madison campus, WI, USA - HID1971K_E0 MG | ecosystem: Host-associated > Arthropoda: Insects > Digestive system > Unclassified ...
AACCAATTTTGGCCGGCAGGCGTACGCGCCCGCCCACGAAGGCCTGATACATAGATGCAGCCGGTTCCCGGGCCTAAAAGCAGCTTGACGGTGGGGGCGAGTCCATACATAGGGTCGGTTCCCAAACGACTGCACGTAACGATGATCGGCGCTGGGACGCATGACCTCAAACGGAGAGACGTTTTCGCCGGAGGTCATGCGTTAAAGAAGTCACGACCGCTATCGGCAGTCGTTTGGGAACCGACCCTACCGAAATCGTTCTTGCGATATTCCGATACTGATCGCGTGGCCTGGATTACAGCGTGATCTGCTGGAAATTTTCCACGCGGTCGTGGCCGTGCGTGGCTTCGCCGGTGCGCGGCAGCGGGTAATCGTCCAGGCGGTCCAGCAGGCGGGTCTGCAGGCCGGCTTCACGGGCTGCATCCAGCTCTTCGACCACGTCCGACAGGAACACGATCTGCCCGGCCGGCACGCCGATGGCCTTTACGATGTTGCGGTAACTTTCCGCCTCGCGCTTGCCGCCGATCTCAGTATCGAACCAGCCCGACACCAGCCCGGTCAGGTCGCCGGCCTCGCTGAAGCCGAAGAACTGCTTCTGCGCCGGCACCGAGCCGGACGAGTACACATACAGCGGCTTGCCCTCGGCATGCCAGCCGCCAAGCACCGCCGCCACTTCCGGATAGAAGTGCGCCTTGTACTCACCGTTACGGTAGCCGTCTTCCCAGATCATGCCCTGCAGCGCCTTCAGCGCCGTGTGCTTGCGATCCTGGTCGATCCAGCCCTGCAGCGTTTCCACGATGAGGCTGTCCTGGCAGGCTCCGCCGATCTCCACCGCCACCGCATCCAGCCAGCGACGCACCTCCGGCTGCTGGCCATGCGCGGCGACAAACGCCGGCAACGCCTTGCGCGCATACGGAAACAGCACGTTCTTCACGAACGAAATGCTGCTGGTGGTGCCTTCGATGTCGGTGAGGATGACAGTGGGGTGGGGCATGGATCAGGACGCCTTGGTCGGAACGTAACGGGGGAATTTCTGGGCGATGTCGGTGCCGGTGAAGTGCCCGACCCAGCCATCCGGCTCGGTGAAGAAGCGGATCGCCACGAAGCTGGGCTCATCGCCCATGTCGAACCAGTGCGTGGTGCCATCCGGCACCGCGATCAGGTCGTTCTTCACGCACTCGATCTCATAGACCTTGTCGTCCACGTGCAGCGTGAACAGCCCCGAGCCGGCCACGAAGAAACGGACCTCATCTTCCTTGTGGAAGTGCTCGTCCAGGAACTTCTTCCGCAGCTCGGTGCGGTTGGGGTTGTCCGGCGCGATCGAGGCCACGTCAACGCTCTTGAAGCCGTGCTGGGCCACCAGCCGGTCGATGTCGCTGCGGTAGGCAGCGAACACCTCGTCCTGGCTCGCGCCCGGCGAAACCTCATGGGCCGCCTGCCAGCGTTCGAAGGTCACCCCGATCTTCTCCAGCTCGGCGGCAATCAGCGCGCCGTCCTGGGTATCCAGCAGCGGGGATTGGGGTTCATCGTGATCGTAAATGCGCAGTCGGCTCATGGCGGCAGCTTGAACGGCGAGGGGGACCTCAAAGAGTATCAGCGGCCGGCCCTGAATGGGGGCGCGACCTGATGACGCTGGAGCATGTAGCTCAGGGTCCGCGCAGCTTGCGCAGCTCCAGCTCGCAATGCAGCAGGAACTCGAACGCCTCCATGTGCCGACGCGCCTCGGCCATGTCCCGGCCCCACGCGTACAGGCCATGCCCGTCGATCAGGTAGCCCCACATGCAGCCTTCGTCCAGCTTCTGCTCGACCTTGGCGGCCAGCTCGTCCATGTCCTGGGTGTTGGCGAACACCGGCACGTCCACAGCGGTTTCATGGGTGCTGTTGCCGTGGAAGGCCTTCAGCAGCTCATACCCCTCCAACCGGATATGCCCATTGGCCGCATACAGCCGCGAGGCAATGGTCTGCACCGGCGAATGGGTATGCAGCACGCAGCCAATCTCCGGGAACCGGCGATACAGCTGCGTATGCAGCAGCGTCTCGGCAGACGGACGCAGCGGCCGGCCCACGGCCTTGCCGTCGAAGTCCACCACCATGATGTCGTCCTCGATCAGCCGGCCCTTGTCCTTGCCGGACACCGTGATCGCCGCATGCTGGTCATCCAGCCGGTGCGAGAAATTGCTGCTGGTCGCCGGCGTCCACCCGGCCTGGGCCAGTTCGCGGATGTTGTCGATCAGCACCTGGGCCAGTTCGCTCAGACGAGCCGTGTCGTAAGGGGTGTCGTTCATGGCGGGCATTTTAACGGCGTCTGGCGTTAAAAGCAGGTTCCCGGGCCGGTCAGGGCGTCACGACCAACGGTCGTGACCTACCGCTTTGGCCCTTGGCGCCGTCACCCGTAGCGTGTCGAAGGGTGGGGCGGGTTGGGTTTGCGGGGGTGTGAGCCGCATGGATGCGGCGACCAAGCCCCCATGGATGGGTTTACGGCGTCCCCCGCAAACCCAACCCGACCCGCCCAGAACGACGGAAACGGCAGAGCCGACGCTCTGGCTCTGGCCGTTGCATTGGACGTTCAGCCGCGCAGGCGGCTGTGCTTATAGCTGTAACCGAAGTAGATGGCGAACCCGATGACCGTCCAGATCCCCATCAGCATCCAGTTGTGCATCGTCATCGCCGACAGCAGGGCCAGGCAGCTCAGCACGCCCAGGCTGCAGATCAGCCAGGCCGCCGGAATGCGGAACGGGCGCGGCAGGTCCGGCTGCGTGCGGCGCAGGATCAGCACGCCCGCGCAGACCGCCGCGAACGCGATCAGCGTCCCCATCGAGGTCAGCTCGCCCAGCACGTCCAACGGGAACAGCGCCGCCAGCAGCGCAATGCCGATGCCCGTGATCACCGTGTTGATGTGCGGCGTGCGGTACTTCGGGTGGATCGTCGTGAACACCTTCGGCAACAGACCGTCGTTGGCCATGATCATGAAGATGCGCGGCTGCGCGATCACCATCACCAGCACCACCGACGACAGCCCGATCAACGCACCGATTTCCACTACCACCCGCAACCAGCCCAGCGTCGGGTGCGCCGCCACCGCCGTCACCACCGGCTCGTCCGTGCCCAGCAGCGTGTACGGCACCAGCCCGGTCATCACGGCCGCCATCGCGATGTACAGGATCGTGCAGATCACCAGCGACAGCAGCATGCCGATCGGCATGTCGCGCTGCGGCCGGTGCGATTCCTGCGCCGCCACCGACACCGCCTCGAAGCCGATATAGGCGAAGAACACCATCGCCGCGCCGCGCAGCACGCCTTCGAAGCCGAACTTTCCGGGACCTTCGTTGGCCGGAATGAACGGCGTCCAGTTGGCCGGGTCCACGTACTTCCAGCCGACCACGATCACCAGAATGATCAGGCCCGTCTTCAGCACCACCATCGCCATGTTCATCGCCGACGACTTGCTGATGCCCACATAGCACAGCCACGTCAGCAGCAGCACCAGAATCGCCGCCGGCAGGTTCGCGATCGCCCCCGTGGGGCGCAACTGCCCATCCAGCGGCGCACTGACCAGCGCCGATGGCAGGTAGATGTCGAAATGACTCAGCAGGCTCAGGAAATAACCGGTCCAGCTGACCGCCACCGCCGACGCCGACACCCCGTATTCCAGCACCAGCATCCAGCCGATGAACCACGCCGCCAGCTCGCCGAAGGTTGCATAGGTGTAGGTATAGGCGCTGCCGGAGACCGGCACCATCGACGCGAACTCCGCATACGCCATCGCGCAGAACGCGCAGCAGATCGCCGCCAGCACGAAGCTCAGCATGATCGCCGGGCCCGCATGGTTGGCCGCCGCCTGCCCGGTGATGACGAAAATGCCGCCGCCGATCACCGCGCCAATGCCCAGCGCGGTCAGGCCCCAGGGCCCCAGCGTGCGCTTCAGGCTCAGCCCGTTCGCATCTTCATGGGCGGCGTGCGGGTGCTTGGTGGCCCACAGTTGCTTCAGCATGGGATCACGACACCTTGTTGAGCTTGCTGTGGCGGATGCCGTAGCCGAAATAGATCAGCAGGCCCAGCACCGTCCAGCCCACGAACAGGTGCCAATGCACCACGAACGCCTGCCAGAACAGGAACAGGCACGACAGCGCGCCCACCGGGCAGATCACCCACACCAGCGGCACCCGGAACGGCCGGGTCAGTTCCGGGCGCGTGTAGCGCAGCACCAGCACGCCGATGCAGACCGTGGCGAAGGCCAGCAGGGTGCCCATCGAGACCAGCTCGCCCAGCACGTTCAGCGGCATCAGGCCCGCCAGCCCAGCAGCCAGCACGCCCACCACGATCGTGGCCCAGTACGGGGTACGGAAGCGCGGGTGGACCTTGCCGAACAGCTTCGGAATCAGGCCATCACGCGAGATCGTGTAGGCGATGCGGGTCTGGCCCATCATCATCACCAGCACCACCGAGGACAGGCCGGCGATGGCGCCGATCTCCACGGCGGTCTTCAGCCAGGACAGGCTGGCATACGGCTCCAGCGCGGTCGCCACCGGCTTGTCGGTGCCCAGCAGGTGGTACGGCATCATGCCGGTCAGCACCGCGCACACAATGATGTAGACGATGGTGCAGACCGCCAGCGAGCCGAGCAGGCCGATCGGCATGTTGCGCTGTGGGTCCTTGGTTTCACCGGCCGCGGTGGAAACCGCATCGAAGCCGATGTAGGCGAAGAACACGATGGTGGCCGCACGGAACACGCCGCTCCAGCCGAACTCGCCCGGCACGCCGGTGTTTTCCGGAATGAACGGGGTCCAGTTGGCCATGTCGATGTGCTGCGCGCCAAAGCCGATGAACAGGCAGATCACCGTGACCTTGATCGCCACGATGATCGCGTTGACGAACGCCGACTGGGTCACGCCCACGTACAGCAGGCCCGACACCGCCGCCACGATCAGCACCGCCGGCAGGTTGAACAGCTTGCCGGAGGAGATGAACTCCTGCCCGGTCCAACTGATCGGCGCCGCGCTGAGCGCGTCCGGGAATGGCATGTGCAGCGTGGTGGTGATGAAGCTGATGAGATACGCCGACCAGCCCACCGCCACCGAGGCCGAAGCGAACAGGTATTCCAGCACCAGGCACCAGCCGATGAACCAGGCCATGCCTTCGCCCAGGGTGGCGTAGGAGTAGGAGTAAGCGCTGCCCGAGACCGGCATCATCGCTGCGAACTCGGCGTAGCACAGGCCCGCCAGGGCGCAGGCGAAGCCGGCGATCACGAACGACAGCATCACCGCCGGGCCGGCGTGATTGGCGGCCGCCTGGCCGGTCAGCACGAAGATACCCGCACCGATCACGGCGCCAATACCCAGCATGATGAGATGTTTCGCCGTGAGGGTCCTTTTCAGCGAGGCTTCGCCGTCCAGGCTGCCTTCAATCGGTTCGCCGGCATCGACGTGCCCGGCCGGCTCGACCGGTTTGACCCTCAACAGAGACTTCAGCATGCAGTGCTTCCCAGGTGGACGTTGGTGCGGGGCAGGCCCCGCGAAATCGAAAGGCAAGTGCGCGATACGTTGCCGCGCCCTTGAGTGGTGACCGGCCGCCCCAAAGGAACGGCCCGCTGTACCTTAGCCAAAGCTGAAGCCTGCGCACAAGCGCAAATGCAGCATGCCGGGCGATAATCTGCCAAATCCGTCCGATTGCCCGGTTGCCATGTCGTCAAACCCTGAATCCGTTGTAGCACTTGACGCCGCCCTGCGCGGCCAACTGGCCGATTACGCCCGCCGGCACCCCGAACACGCCGCCTTGGCTGACGAATTCAGCACATTGCTGGACGACCCGGAAAACCCCTTCCTGCGTGAGCGCCTAGCCGGCCATTTCACCGGTAGTGCGTGGCTGGTCAGCGCCGATGGGGCTCGGGTGTTGCTGACCCACCACCGGAAGTTGAACCGCTGGCTGCAGCTGGGCGGGCACGCCGATGGTGTCCGCGACCTGGCCAAGGTGGCGCTGACCGAGGCCGAGGAGGAATCCGGGCTGACCGGGTTGGTGCTGGAGGACGGCGAGCTGTTCGATATCGACAAGCACTGGATCCCCGAGCGCCCAGACGTTCCTGGCCATTGGCACTATGACGCCCGGTACGTGGTGCGGTCGATCGGAAGCGAGGTCTTCGCGATCAGCGAGGAATCGCTGGCGCTGGCGTGGCGTGAGGTCACCGATGTGGCCAATGCCGCGATCGAGACGCCGGACGGGGACGATTCGTTGCCGCGAATGGCCAAGCGCTGGCTCGCTCGGTGACCCGGTAGGGTCGCATCCCGATCGACCGCCGACCGTGTTCGAACGTCCGGTTGTGGCATGACCGTTGGCGGAAAAAACGCGTTTCGTTCGGAGGTGATGCCTTCGTCGCGCCGATCACCGTTATCGGCGGTCGATAGGGATGCGACCCTACCAATGAGTCGCCGAACGTGATCGACCAGCACGCAATGCACCGGTAGAGTCGCATCCCAATCGACTGCCGACGGTGTTTCAGCGTTCGGTTGCGGCATGACCGTTGGCGAAGAAATGCGCGTGCAACCGCACCGATTGCGTCATGCAGTAGACACAGCCTACTGAAACTCCAATATCCTTCGGAACAAGCAATTTCCCATCGCGTTCCATATCGCGCATGGTTTGCTCAGGAGCCTGAAATCTCCGTGAAACAGACGCAACGTGGAAGTTCTTCGTCGGGAGGGTGGTGAAATACAACACCCTCGCGGAAATACACCATGCCGACGTTTTGCACGGTTTCAGCCTCCCGACTCCCTCGCCATTCCGGCGAGGGAGACTTCCTCGGAGGTGGCAAATGCGTCGTACGAATTCTGCTTTACCCTCAAACGAACAACCCAAAACCGGCATCGGCCTGCACGCGCCGGAACATCTGCGGATCGGCTCGTTCAAGCATCCCGGTGGTCATCGGCTGCCCGACGGCGGGCGCATTCCGTGCGTGGTGCTGCGCGGCATGTGGCTGGACCGCTTTGAACTGCCCGTAGGCGGGCGCGTGATGGTGCAGGTGGAACCGAAGCGGATCACGCTGACGCTGGATGAAACGCCCATCCCGGTGCCGTACCGCTACCAGGACCACGTGCCCAAGCGCGCGCGATAAGTCCCCGCCCTGGTAGGGTCGCATCCCGATCGACCACCGGCCGTGTTTCCACGTTCGGTAGGGCATGACCATTTGGCGAAGAAGCGCGTTTCGTTCAGAGGTCGTGCCGCCATCGCGCCGATCACCGTTATCGGCAGTCGATTGGGATGCGACCCTACCGCGGAGCGAAACGTGCGCGTTGATGCGCACGTCCGCGGCCGGCAGTGCGATCAATACAGAACGCGCGTACGCAGCGTGCCCGGAATCGCCGCCAGCTCTTCGCGCACGGCCGCGGCCTGTGCTTCGCTGGCGGTGATGTCGATCACCACGTAGCCCACCTTCGGGTCGGTACGCAGGAACTGGCCATCGATGTTGACGTTGAGGAGCGAGAAGATCTCGTTGACCTTCGACAGCACGCCCGGCACGTTCTGGTGGATGTGTAGCAGGCGCAGGCTGTCTTCGTGCTCGGGCAGGGTCACTTCGGGGAAGTTGACCGCCGACAGGGTGCTGCCGTTGTCGCTGTAACGCACCAGCTTGGCCGCCACTTCCACGCCGATGTTGTCCTGCGCTTCCAGGGTGCTGCCGCCCACGTGCGGGGTGAGGATGACGTTGTCGTGCGCGGTCAGCGGCGACACGAAGGCATCGCCGTTGCCCTTGGGCTCCACCGGGAACACGTCCAGCGCCGCGCCACCGATGTGGCCCGAGCGCAGCGCCGCATCCAGCGCATCGATGTCGACCACGGTGCCGCGTGCGGCATTGATCAGGTGCGCGCCCGGGCGCATGCGCGCCAGCTGCGGCGCGCCGATCAGCCACTGGGTGGCCGGCGTTTCGGGCACGTGCACGGTGACGATATCGGCGCGGGCGAGCAGGTCGTCCAGGTCGATGGCAGCGCGGGCGTTGCCCAGCGACAGCTTGGTTTCGATGTCGTGGAAGATCACCTGCATGCCCATGGCTTCGGCCATGACGCCGACCTGGGTGCCGATATGGCCATAGCCGATGATGCCCAGGGTCTTGCCTCGCACTTCATGGCTGCCGGCGGCCGATTTGGACCAGCCGCCACGATGGCATTCGGCGTTCTTCTGCGGAATGCCACGGGTCAGCATGATCGCTTCGGCGATCACCAGCTCGGCCACGCTGCGGGTGTTGGAATAGGGCGCATTGAACACCGGTATGCCGGCCAGCTCGGCTGCCTCCAGGTCCACCTGGTTGGTGCCGATGCAGAAGCAGCCCACCGCCATCAGGCGCTTGGCATGGGCCAGCACGTCGGCGCTGAGCTGGGTGCGCGAGCGGATGCCGACGATGTGCGCTTCGGCGATGCGCGCCTTCAGTTCGTCTTCGGGCAGGGCCTTGCTGTGCAGTTCGATCTGCGAATAGCCGGCCGCACTGAACACGTCGATGGCCGTCTGGCTCACCCCCTCCAGCAACAGCACGCGGATATCCTGCTTCGGGAATGAGGTCTTCTTCGGCGACATGGGCAAGCGGCAGCATGTTGGGCGGGAGCTGCCCACTATGCCAGATCGGGGCGGGGATGGTGCGGTGCGCCATGGGGCGGTTTGACGGTTTCAGATGCGACCAATTGTTGGCGAGGTCGCACGACTAACAGTCGTGCGCTACCCTTTGGGATTGCCTTGGCCCCTCTGTTCATATGACTGATCCGCGCCTTGATTTGCTGTTGCAGGACTGCCCCGGGCTGCGGCTCACCACCGAGCCGGCCGAGCTGGAGCATTACGGGCGCGATTGGACCCGGCGCTGGACGCCGGCACCGCTGGCTATCGCGCTGCCGGGCAACGTGGACGAGGTGCAGGCCATCCTGCGCTGGGCCAGTGCCCAGGGCGTGGCGGTGGTGCCCTCCGGGGGCCGCACCGGCCTGAGCGGCGGCGCGGTCGCGGCCAACGGCGAGCTGGTGCTCAGCCTGGAGCGGATGAACAAGGCGCTGGCCTTCGATGCGGTGGACCGTACGCTCACCGTGCAGGCCGGCATGGCGCTGGAAGCCGTCCACAACGCAGCGCTCGAACACGGCCTGATCTATCCGGTCGACTTCGCCGCACGCGGCTCCTGCTCGATCGGCGGCAATATCGCCACCAATGCCGGTGGCATCCGGGTGATCCGCTACGGCAACACCCGCGAGTGGATTGCCGGCCTGAAGGTGGTCACCGCCAACGGGGAGCTGCTCGAACTGAACAAGGGGCTGATCAAGAATTCCAGCGGCTACGATTTCCGCCAGCTGTTGATCGCCTCCGAGGGCACGCTGGGCGTGATCGTGGAAGCTACGCTGAAGCTGACCGATCCGCCGCCGGCCAGCAATGTGATGCTGCTGGCGCTGCCGTCGTTCGAGGTGCTGATGCAGGTGTTTGCCGCGTTCCGCGAACGCATGCAGCTGCAGGCCTTCGAATTCTTCACCGACCGGGCGCTGGAGCACGTGCTGGCGCATGGCGCGCAGGCGCCGTTCGCCGAGGTGCATCCGTTCTACGTGGTGACCGAGTTCGCCGCCGGCGATGAGGTGCAGGAGGCTGCGGCGATGGCCGCGTTCGAGGCCTGCATGGAGCAGGGTTGGGTCAGCGACGGCGTGGTCAGCCAGAGCGACGCGCAGGCCGCCCAGCTGTGGCGCCTGCGCGAAGGGATCACCGAGGCGGTGGCGCGCTACAAGCCGTACAAGAACGATGTGTCGGTGCGGATTTCGGCGATGCCGGCGTTCATGGCGCGCACCCAGGCGCTGATCGGGCAGGCCTACCCGCACTTCGACGTGGTCTGGTTCGGCCATATCGGCGACGGCAACCTGCACATCAACGTGCTCAAGCCCGATGCCACCGACGATGCGCAGTTCCTGCAGCAGTGCGAGCACGTGACCAAGCTGCTGGCGCAGGTGCTGAAAGACTTCGATGGCAGCATTTCGGCCGAACATGGCATCGGCCTGGTCAAGAAGGGCTACCTGGACAGCACCCGCGGCGAGGCGGAAATCGCGCTGATGAAGGCGGTCAAACGAGCGTTTGATCCCCAAGGGTTGCTGAATCCGGGCAAGGTATTCGACCTGTAGCAGGCGACAGAATTTCACGCAGCCGATACGCTTTGCCTCTTCCTGTCCTCAACGAACCCAAGATGAAGCGATCGATCCTGCTGTTTGCCGTGCTCGCCCTGCCGCTTTCGGCATTCGCCTCCAGCTTCGCCGGCTCCTCGGCGGGTTCGGCGTCCGGTGCCTCCTCGGCCGGTTCGTCCAGCTCGGACGATGACAAGGTAGTGGTGGACGCCCGCGAAGACGCAGCTGCGTTCGTGGCCACCGACGGCGCCATCCGTGGCGCCCGCCTGGAAGCGGCGCTCCTGCACCTGCGCGAAACCGGTGCCGCCCAGCGCGACGCCAGCGACATGCAGCTGGCCCAGGCCCTGCTGGCCCGCTGATGCAACTGCGCCGCAGGGCCCTGCGCCGATGCGCGGCGGCCCTGGCGGCGTTGCTGGCCGCCCCGGCCGCCCATGCCGCCCTGCAGCTTCAGCTGCAGGCGGACGGACTCGATCCTGGTCAGCGGGCGAACGCCGAGCAGGTGCTGCAGCAGGCGCCTGCGTTGCTGCCTGCGTCATGGCAGGCGCGCTTCGTCGCCCCGGTGACCCTGTCCTGGTCGGACCAGCTTCCCGAGACGGTGCATGGCCGCACTCGCAGGAATGCGATCACCCTGCGGCGCAGCCTGCTGGACGAGGTAGAGCCCGGCCAACCACTGCCACGCGAGGTGCAGGCGGCGCTGATCCATGAATTGACCCACGTGCTGGACCGCGCCGCTGGGGGCGGCTGGTCGTACAGCGGCCGCTGGCGTGACCTGGCCGGCTGGCAGCAGCACCCGTGGCGATGGGGACGTGGTGACAACGCGTTCACCGAACGCAGTCCCGACCCGTACGAGCGCCACAGCCCGGCCGAATACCTGGCGGTGAATTCCGAGCATTACCTGCTCGATGCCGATTTCGCGTGTCGCCGCCCGGCGCTGGCGGCGTGGTTTGCAGATCACATTGGCTCAGGGCCGCAGGCCGCGTGCGACCCGCGCGTGGCGCTGGTGCAGGCCGGCGATGTCACCGGCGAAGCCTCGTTGCTGGAGCTGGATCCGCAGCGGGTATATGCGGTGGACTACCTGCTGGCCGAGGGCAACGACCAGCTGATGAGCCGCTGGGGTCACAGCATGCTGCGCCTGGTGATCTGCGCGCCGGGGCGCCCGCGTGGCCCGGCGTGCCGGCTGGATCTGGCCCATCACCGGGTGCTGTCGTTCCGCGCGTTCGTCGGTGATGTGCAGATCTCCAGCTGGCGCGGGCTGACCGGCGCGTATCCGTCGCGGCTGTTCGTGCTGCCGCTCAACCAGGTAATCAACGAGTACACCCAGCTGGAGCTGCGCGGGCTGAAGTCGGTGCCGCTGGCGCTTGATGAAAGCGACATCGCGGGTCTGCTGGAACGCGTAGGCCAGGTGCACTGGAGCTATGACGGGCGGTATCGCTTTGTCAGCAACAACTGCGCGGTGGAAACCGGCAAGCTGCTGCAGGAAGGCGTGCCGCGCTGGGCCGATCCCGGCCTGAACCGGCTCAGCCCGGGTGGCCTGCTGCGTCGACTCGAGCGCCAAGGTCGTGCCGATGGCGCGGTGCTGGACGACCGCCGCGAGGCGATGCGGTTGGGTTACTACTTCCCCTCGGCGCAGGCGCATTACCAGCAGTTGTTCGATGTCGCGCGGGTGGAACTGGCATTGCCGACCACAAAAGTGACCGCGTGGTTGGAACTGCCGGCGGCGCAGCGTGCGCAATGGGCGGACCGTGGCGGATTGCGGGCCACATCGGCGTTGTTGTTGCTGGAGCAGGCGGCGCGGTACCGCGAAGAACTGCGCGCGCGCGATGGATTGAAGCGGGCGCTGGGCGGTTCGGATGCGGGCGATGATGCAGCGCATGCGGCGTTGCTCGCGTTGCTGGACGATGCCGGGCAGCTGGTGAATCCAGCCGGATTGGTGGGCGGTGACGGCTATGGCCTGCCGACGGCAGGGGAGCGTGTCATCGCGGCCGAGGCTGCAAAACAGATCAGTGCACGCGGGGTGCCGGCATGGACGGCGTTGCAGGCGCAGATGCGTGCACGGTTGCCGGCGGCGCAGCAGCAGGAGCTGGCCACGATCGACGACACGCTGGCCCGGCTGGGAAGCCGTATGCGCCAGCTGGCACGCGAAGGGGTGTAGGGACACGCCGCGCGTGTCTGCGCGGTGCCCGGCGAAGAGCAGACACGCATGGCGTGTCCCTACGCGGCGTTTCACCTTCGCTCACACGTGCAGGGCTACGATCCCCGGTTGAACCAGAACATCGGCAAGGAGTCGAACATGCGCGCATCTCCCCTTATTCTCAGCCTGGCCATCGCCACCGGCCTGGCCGCGTGCCAGCCCGCGCAGCAGGCCGACAGTGCGACCTCCGGCCCCGTCGCGGCCGGCAACGAAACCCCGCCGCCGGCGGCCGCACCGACTTCCGATGAACGCGTGTACGCCTTCCAGTGTGGCGATCTGCCGGTGCAGGCGACCTATCGCGGCCAGGATTCGGCCACGGTGGTCGTCGGCGGGCGTACTTTCGTGATGGCCTCGGACACTGCCGCCTCCGGCGCCAAGTTCAGCGACGGGCAGGGCAACGCGTTCTGGACCAAGGGCACCACCGAAGGCACGCTGACCCTCAAGGGCGAGCCGGACCGCAGCTGCACCGGATCGGGCAAGGAAGGCGAGATTGCTGCCGCCGCGGCGAGCGCAGCCGCGCCGCCCGGGTTCCGTGCCACCGGCAACGAGCCGGGCTGGCTGGCCCAGGTGAGCGCAGGTGAAAAACCGGTGCTGCGCGTGGAGACCGGTTACGGCGAGCAGAAATTCGAAGTGGTCGCGCCGACCCAGGGCAAGGATGGCTGGTCGGGCAAGGCCGCCGATGGCACCGACATCAAGGTCAGCTTCCAACGCACGGTGTGCCATGACGACATGAGCGGGCAGGCCTTCGGTGCCACCGTGATGCTCACGGTGGGCGCCCGCCAGTACCACGGCTGTGGTGATTTCGCCGGGGCGCCGGCCCTCGCCGAGCGCCCCTGATTCAGCGCGCTACCTCAGTCCGCACGGCCGGCGAATTCACCGGTCGCGGTATTGACCAGCACGCGCTCGCCGTTGGAGATGTACTCCGGCACCATGATTTCAATGCCGGTGTTGAGCTTGGCCGGCTTCGGGCGCTTGGTCGCGGTGCCGCCCTTAAGTTCCGGCGGGGTCTCGACCACTTCCAGTACCACGCTGCTCGGCAGCTGCACGGCCACCGGCTGGTCATCGATGACCTGCACGTAGATGCCGGTCAGGCCATCGGTGATGTACCCGGCGTCATCGCCGATGACATCGGCATCGAGGGTGTACGGGGTGTAATCCTCATCGTCCATGAACACGAACGCATCGCCGTCCTTGTACGAATAGGTGGACTGGCGGCGCAGCAGTTCGACTTCCGGCAGGTTGTCGTCGGCGTCGAAGCTGGCGTCCAGCTTGTTGCCACCCGGCACGCTGTACATGATGAAACGGAAGCGGACGTTGCCGCCGCGACCCTGCGGGGAGCTGCGCTCGATGTCGCGGATCTGGTACACGCCGTTGTTGTATTCGACGACGTTGCCTTTCTTGATGTCGTTGGCTTTCATGTAATGAAGGTCGGTTCGTGGGAGGTAGTGGTGCTTGCTTACTTGGGTGCCAGGCGCACCGCACCGTCGAGGCGGATGGTCTCGCCGTTGAGGTAGGTGTTGGTCAGGATGTGGCCGACCAGGCCGGCGAAATCTTCCGGCTTGCCCAGGCGCGGCGGGAAGGGGATGGAGGCGGCCAGCGATTCCTGCACGGCCGGCGGCATGCCATCGACCATCGGGGTCCAGAAAATGCCCGGGGCGATGGTCATTACGCGGATGCCGAAGCGCGACAGCTCGCGCGCCATCGGCAGGGTCATGCCGACCACGCCACCCTTTGAGGCGGCATAGGCGGCCTGGCCGATCTGGCCTTCGTAGGCGGCCACGCTGGCGGTGTTGATGATCACGCCGCGCTCGCCATCGTCGCCGGCGGCGTTGTGCTGCATGCGGTTGGCCGCGGCCTTGGCCACGTTGAAGCTGCCCACCAGGTTGACCATGACGGTGTTCTGGAAGGTCGCCAGCGGCATCGGCGCCTCCTTGCCGAGCACGCGGCCAGCGCCGAGGATGCCGGCGCAGCTGACCACGGCGTTCAGGCCGCCCAGGAAGTCGTGCGCGGCGTCGATCTGCGCGGCCACGGCGGTTTCGTCGCTGACATTGGTGCTGAAGTAGCGGGCGTTGGCAGCGCCCAGCTCGGCAACGGCGGCGGCGCCCTTGTCGTCATTGAGGTCGAACAGGGCCACCTTGGCGCCTTGGGCGACGAGGTGCTGGGCCACCGAAAGGCCGAGGCCGGAAACACCGCCGGTGACGACGGCGCGGACGGAAGACAGCTGCATTGCACGATCCCGCAGGTTCAAGAGCCGCCGATTCTAGCGGATGCCGGCCCGTTCGCCGTTGTGCAGCGCAGACGGGCGCTCAGCGGCGCGGCGGCAGGCGGCGGGCGAATTCGTCCGGGGACAGGCCGGGCGCGAACAGGAAGCCCTGGCCGACGGTGACCCCCATGCCGTGCAGGAAGCGGCGCTGCTCCTCCGATTCGATGCCTTCGGCGACCAACCCCAGTCCCAGGCTGCGGGCGATGCCGCAAACGGCCTCGCACACCGCCACGTCCGAGCGGTTGCCGGGCACGCCCTCGACGAACATCTGGCTGAGCTTGAGCCCGTGGATGGGCAGCCGGCGCAGGTAGTTGAGCGCGCTGTAGCCTTCGCCGAAATCGTCGATGGTCAGCAGAACCCCCATCTCGCGCAGCCGCGCGAAGGTCTGCAGGGTGTCGGGCGCGTCCTCGATCAATACCCGCTCGGTGAATTCCAGCTCCAGCGCGCTGCCGGGCAGGCCGTACTGGTCCAACGCCTGGCGCACGTTGCGGGCCAGGTCCTCGCCGACGAACTGGCGGTAGGACACGTTCACCGCCACCCGCACGATGCCCAGGCCATCGTCCTGCCACTGGCGTACCTGGCGGCAGGCCTCGTTGAGCACCCACAGCCCGATCCGCACGATGTCGCCGGTGCTTTCGGCGTGGCCGATGAAGATGTCCGGGCGCAGCTCGCCCAACTGCGAGTTGCGCCAGCGGATCAGCGCTTCGGCGGCTACCAGCTGGCCGGTATGCAGGTTCACCTGCGGCTGGTAGACCAGGTGGAACTCGTCGTCGTCCAGCGCGCGGTGCAGGCGGCTTTCGATCTGCAGGCGGTCGTGCTGGCGCTGCGCCAGCTCCGGGGAAAACACCTGCCAGCCGTTGCGGGTGCGCCGCTTGCAGTCATACATGGCGATGTCCGCGTTCTGGATCAGCTGCTGCGGGCGCAGCCCGTCCTGTGGCGCGCGGGCGATGCCGATGCTGGTGGTGACCGAGAACTCGTCGCTGCCGAACCGGAACGGGGTGGAGAAGGCGCGGGTGATCGCCTCGGCCAGGCGCTCGGGCTGGTCGGGCTGGTCGCGGGTATCGCACACCACCAGGAATTCGTCGCCACCAAACCGCGCCACCAGCCCCTCGGTGCCGATCGCTGTGGAAATGCGCCGGGTGGCATCGATCAGCAGTTCATCACCGGCGTTGTGGCCGAGCAGGTCGTTGACGGTCTTGAAGCGGTCCAGGTCGATGTACAGCACGCCCACCTTGCAGTGGGTGGGGCTGCCCATGCGGGTGGCCAGGTCGGTGAGCACCGCATCGCGGTTCATGATGCCGGTGAGCGGGTCGGTCCGGGCCTGGATGCGCAGGGTTTCCTCGGCATGCTTGCGCGAGGTGATGTCCTGCACCGTGCCGGCGATGCGCGCGGCGTTGACGTCGCCGGCCTCGGCCTCGCCGATCATGCGCACCCAGAACGAATGCCCGTCGCTGCGCTGGCCCTGCAGCTCCAGCTCGAACGGCACCTGGCGGTCGATCACGTCCAGCAGCGCCTGCTGCAGCTGCGCGCGGTCGTCCAGGCGCAGGCAGTCCATCAGGTGCGCCATGTCCTGCAGCGGCAGCTCCTGGCCGAGAATGCGCGCTGCTTCATCGGTGAGGTACAGGCGCTGCAGGCCACGGTCCCATTCCCAGCCGCCGATGTGCGCCAGTGACTGGGCGCGGTCGAACAGGGTGTTGTTGCGCTTGAGCTCGGTGATGTCGCTGAACAGCGCGAACACATGGTCGGGAATGTCGCGGCCGTTGCCGTACACCGGCACATTGGTGGTGGAAATCCAGATCATGCGGCCGCGCGGCCGGTGGTAGAGGCCCACGATGGTGCTGCGGATGATGCGCCCGCGATTCAGGGATTCGCTGGCCGGCCACTGCTCGCGGGTGAGCGGGTGGCCGTGTTCGTCCACGCTGATCCAGTCGTCCGGGGCCAGCATCGCCTGCAGGCTGCCGCCGTTGCCCTGCGTGCCGAGGATGCGGTGCGCGGCCGGGTTGGCTGAAACCACGTGCAGGTTACGGTCGAACAGGATCACCCCCTTGTCGATGGATTCCATCAGCAGCCGGTAGCGCGATTCGGCCTGCCAGCGGCTGCTCAGGTCGCGCGCCACCGCCACGATGCAGTGCTCGCCCTGGTGCTCGAAGCCGGCAGAGTGCACTTCGACCGGGAAGCGGCTGCCGTCGCCGCGCATGTTGGTGACTTCGATGACGTAGGTTTCGCCCCGGCGCAACGCTTCCCAGACCGGATCAAGGTGATCGCTGGGCAGGTCCGGATTCAGCAGTTCGATCGGCTGGCCGATGATGTCTTCGCGGGTCCGGCCATAGGCGCGGATGCCGGCCTTGTTGAGATCCAGCACCACGCCGGATTCGCTGAGGATGCTGACCGGATCAGGTACCGCATCAAACAGTGCCGCGTAGCGGCGCAGCGCCAGCTGGCGTTCGTCCATCGCTTCCTGCAGCGCCTGCTGCACATCGCGCAGCAGGGCATGCAGATCGTCGCCGGGCGGCTGCGCCAGCGCCTCTTCCAGGGCCGCCAGCGCGTCGACGTGCCCGGTGAGGTGGTCACCGACCGCTGCATCCGTGCGCGGGCGGCGTCGGCTCATGTCGCGGCCAGGGCCCTGCCGGCCTTGCTGCCGGTTTCGCGGCCGAGCCGTGCGGCCAGCCAGCGGCCGGTGGCGGCCAGCGCCGGCAGGTCGATGCCGGTGCGCATGCCGATGCCATGCAGCAGGTACACCACGTCTTCGCTGGCCACGTTGCCGCTGGCACCCTTGGCATAAGGGCAGCCGCCGGCACCGGATACGGCCGAATCGACCACGCGCACGCCTTCCTCCAGGCATGCATCGATGTTGGCCAGCGCCTGGCCATAGGTATCGTGGAAATGCACGGCCAGGGCCGGCATCGGCACTTCGCTGGCCACCGCGCGCAGCATGGCGCGGGCCTTGCGCGGCGTGCCCACGCCGATGGTGTCGCCCAGCGAAATTTCGTAACAGCCCATCTCGTGCAGCGCGCGTGCGACGCGCACCACTTCGCTGACGGCGACCTCGCCCTGGTAAGGGCAGCCGAGCACGGTGGACACGTAGCCGCGCACTTTCACCCCGTCGACGCGGGCGCGCTCGAGGATCGGTGCGAAGCGCGCCAGCGACTCGTCGATGCCGGCATTGGTGTTGGTACGGTTGAACGTTTCCGAGGCGGCGGTGAACACCGCCACTTCCTCCACGCCCACCGCGCGGGCCCGGTCGTAGCCCTGCTCGTTGGGCACCAGCACCGGGTACGCAATACCCGGGCGGCGTTCGATGCCGGCATAGACCTCGGCGGCGTCGGCCAGCTGCGGTACCCAGCGCGGGCTGACGAAACTGGTGGCTTCGATGGTGCGCAGGCCGGTCAGCGAGAGCTGGCGGATCAGCTCGATCTTGTCGGCGGTGGCCACCGGCTGGGCTTCGTTCTGCAGTCCGTCGCGCGGACCGACTTCGACGATGCGTACGAAATCATCCATGCCGATGCTCCCCATGGGAGGGAAGACGCACAGCCTGCAGTGGACGGGTGGGGGATGGAGTCACGAACGTTCCTGGCGAAGTGGAGCGACCCAGGTTTCCCTGTGGGCCATGAAAGGGGGATACGCGGGATGGGCGGCAAAGCGGCCAGCCCGCGGGTGGGGCCGGGGCCCTTCAGTCCTGGGTAACCCAATGGGGCGCGCGCTTGTCCAGGAAAGCGCCGAGGCCCTCCTGGCCTTCCTCGGACACCCGCAGGCGGGCGATCAGGGCGGCATTGTCGCGGTCGGTTGCGTCGCGGTCGCGACCCAGGGTGACCCGGCGCACCAGTTCCTTGGCCGACGACGAGGCGATCGGGCCGGCCTTGTCGAGCAGGCCCAGCTGGCGCTGGACCGCTTCGTCGATCCGTTCAGGTTCGATCAGCTGGTGGACCAGGCCGATGCGCAGGGCGGTGTCGGCGTCGAAATGCTCGCCGGTGGCGAACCAGCGCCGCGCCTGGCGCGGGCCGATCGCATCGATCACATAAGGGGAGATCACCGCCGGCAGCAGGCCCAGCCGGCTTTCGGTCAGGCCGAAGCGGGCGGTGGTGCTGGCAATGGCGATATCGCAGCAGGCCACCAGGCCGACCCCGCCGCCGAACGCCGCCCCGTGCACGCGGGCGATGGTCGGCTTGGGCAGCTCATCCAGGGTGCGCATCAGCCGGGCCAGCGCCAGCGAATCCTGGCGGTTGTCCTCCTCGCTGGCCGCAGCCATGCCGCGCATCCACTGCATGTCCGCGCCGGCCGAGAATGAAGCTCCGGTGGCGGCCAGTACGACCGCGCGGACCTGCGCGTCGCGGCCGGCCGCTTCCAGCGCGGCGGTGAGCTGCGCGATCAGCCCGGCGTCGAAGGCGTTGTGCAGGGTAGGGCGGTTCAGCCACAGGGTCAGCACGGCCGCGCTGCGTTCAATTCGTAAAGCGTCACTCATCGGGGGCCTGCGCCTGCTCCATACATGTATGGATCATAGCGGCCCATGCGGCCCGGGCCATGACGCGGCGCGGCGATGCTAGAATTGATAACCATTCTTATCGACCGAAGGCGACCTGTGACGTTGTCCGATCTGCCGCTGCACGGCTCCGCTCTGGTGGAATCGGTGCGCGACCTCCATGCAAACGACGCCATCGCCCGTCGGCTCAGGGAACTGGGCTTCGTCAAGGGTGAAGATGTGCGTCTGGTAGCCCGTGGTCCCATCGGCGGCGAACCGCTGCTGGTGCAGGTCGGGTTCACCCGTTTCGCCCTGCGGATTTCCGAAGCCAGGCGCATCGACATCACCGCCGTTGCAGATGGAGCGGCCGCATGAGCGCCGCCACCCTGCGCATTGCCCTGGTCGGCAACCCCAACAGCGGCAAGACCGCGCTGTTCAACCAGCTCACCGGCAGCCGCCAGAAGGTCGCCAACTACACCGGCGTGACCGTGGAGCGCAAGGAGGGCCGCCTGCGCGCGCCATCTGGCCGTGAATTCGCCGTGCTCGACCTGCCAGGCGCCTACAGCCTGCAGCCGGCCAGCCTGGACGAAGCAATCACCCGCGACCTCTGCCGGGGTTTCTACCCGGGCGAGGCCGCACCCGACGTGCTGCTGTGCGTGATCGACGCCACCAACCTGCGCCTGCACCTGCGCTTCGCGCTGGAACTGCGCGAGCTGGGCAAGCCGATGATCGTGGCGCTGAACATGGTGGATGCGGCCGAGCGCCGTGGCATCAAGATCGACGTGCCGGCGCTGGAGCAGGCCCTGGGCGTGCCCGTGGTCGAAACCGTGGCCGTGCGCCGCAACGGCGCCCAGGCGCTGGTCGAACGCCTGGATGCGATGGTGCCGCACCTGGATGCCCCGCTGGTGGCGGCAGTCGCCGGCGAAGCGGACTACCACGCCCAGGTGCGCGGCATCCTCGCCGCCGCGGTCAGCATGCCCACCCGCACTGCGAAGATCGACGACGCACTGGACCGCTGGCTGCTGCACCCGGTGTTCGGGTTGATGACCCTGATCGTGGTGATGTTCCTGATCTTCCAGGCGGTATTCGCCTGGGCCACGCCGATGATGGACGGCATCGAAGCCGGCTTCGGCTGGCTGGGCGAGGTGGTGGGCGCCAACCTTCCGCCCGGCCCGCTGACCAGCCTGCTCACCGACGGCATCATCGCCGGCGTGGGCGGGGTGGTGGTGTTCCTGCCGCAGATCCTGATCCTGTTCGCCTTCATTCTGGCCCTGGAAGAGTCGGGTTACCTCCCGCGTGCCGCGTTCCTGCTCGACCGCATGATGGCCTCGGCCGGCCTGTCGGGCCGTTCGTTCATCCCGCTGCTGTCCAGCTTCGCCTGCGCGGTGCCCGGCATCATGGCCACCCGCAGCATTCAGGACCCGCGCGACCGCCTCGCCACCATCCTGGTCGCCCCGCTGATGACCTGCTCGGCACGCCTGCCGGTGTACGCCCTCCTGATCGGCGCGTTCATCCCGCAGAAGACCCTGTGGGGCTTCGTCAGCCAGCAGGGCCTGATCCTGTTTGCCCTGTATGCGGCCGGCATCTTCAGCGCACTGGCGATGTCGTGGGTGATGAAGAAGTGGCGCCGCGACAAGAGCGAACACCCGCTGATGCTCGAACTGCCGTCCTACCGCATTCCGCACCCGCGCGACCTGGCCGTGGGCCTGTACGAACGCGGCATGATCTTCCTCAAGCGCGTGGGCGGCATCATCCTCTCGCTGACCATCTTGCTGTGGGTGCTGCTGTCGTTCCCGGGTGCCCCCGAAAACGCCACCATGCCGGCCATCGATTACAGCTTCGCCGGCCAGATCGGCCATGCCATGGCCGTGTTCTTCGCCCCGCTGGGCTTCAACTGGCAGATCTGCATCGCACTGATCCCCGGCATGGGCGCCCGCGAAGTGGCTGTGTCCTCGCTCGCCACCATCTACGCCCTGTCCGCCGCCGACGATGACGCCGCCATCCAGGCCCTGACCCCGGTGGTCGCCAACGGCTGGTCGCTGGCTACCGGCCTGTCCCTGCTGGTGTGGTTCATCTACGCCCCGATGTGCATTTCCACCCTGGCCACCATCAAGCGCGAAACCAACTCCTGGAAGCAGGTCGGCTTTGCCACCTTCTACCTGTTCGCGGCCGCCTACGTCGCCGCGCTGGTCACCTACCAGGTGACCGTGGCCCTGGGCGGCGGCTGATGAGCACCGGCCTGCTCCTGCAGTACATCGTGGTCGCGCTGATCGTCCTGATCAGCGCCTGGGTAGTGCTGAAAAAGCAATTCCCCGGCACCGTGCGCAAAGCGCGTGGCGCAATAGCATTGGGGCTGATCAAGCCCCAGCGCGCCACCTGGCTGCAGGCGCTAGGCCGAAGGATCGCACCACCGGCCACCGGCGGTGGCGGTGCATGCGGGGGTTGCGACAGCTGTGGCCCAACTCCGCCCAAGCAACATTGATCGAGTAAAGCTCCAAGCTCTTGTTCTCCGTCACCGACAGCCTGTCGAGGGCGGGGCCGGGGTAGGTTTGCGGGGGTGTGAGCCGCATGGATGCGGCGACCAAGCCCCCATGGACGGGTTCACGGCGTCCCCCGCGGGCCTGCCCCGGACCCGCCCAGCCAGACGGCAACGCAGAGCCGACGCACTTGACCTTGATGTTGACGTTGACGTTGACGTTGACGTTGACGTTGATGTTGGCGATTGCCCAATCCAAGCCCATTCGCTAGCCTGCGGGCATGACTACTCCCCCGATCCGTTTGCTCATCCACGGTGCGTCCGGCCGCATGGGCCAGGCCCTGCTGCGCCTGGCTGCCGAACGCGACGACCTGCAGGTCGTGGCCGCCGTCACCCGCCGCTCGCCCGCCCAGCGCGTGGTCGACGGCGTCCCGCATTTCGCCGCCAGTGAACTCCACGGCGCGCCCCAGTTCGACGTCGCCATCGACTTCAGCCTGCCCGAAGGCTTCGACCCCGTGCTGGCCCTGTGTGTCGAGCGCGGCGCAGGCCTCGTCTCCGGCACCACCGGCATCAGCGAAACCCAGCGCCAGGCCCTGATCCAGGCCGCCACCCGGATCCCGCTCGTGTGGGCCTCCAACTTCAGCCTCGGCGTGGCCGTGCTCGATGAACTGGTTGAACGTGCCGCCGCCGCCCTGGCCGGCTGGGACTGCGACATCGTCGAATCCCACCACGTCCACAAACAGGACGCCCCCTCCGGCACCGCACTCACCCTCGGCGCCGCCGCCCAGAAGAGCGGCGCCCAGCCGCACTACGCCAGCCTGCGCGCCGGCGACATCGTCGGCGAACACCTCGTCCAGTTCACCGGCCTCGGCGAGCGCATCGAACTGACCCACCGCGCCACCAATCGCGACATCTTCGCCCGTGGCGCCCTGTTCGCCGCCGTGCAGCTGAACGGGCGCGCCCCCGCCAGCTACCGCGTGCGCGACCTGCTCGCCGCCAGCGCAACCTGAACGCGCGCACCGGCCACGCCTGAACCCCAGGGTGGCCGGACGCTCCCGTACGCTGCCCATTGCAAGCAAACGCTGGCGTTGGAGGGGGGTTGCCTTTACAATTCCCGCTCGCCGAATCACGACAGCCGGACCGGTCCCGCACCGCAGTCCGCGCTTTTTTGCAACCGCTTTTCCGTGAAGCGTGGCGTGACTTCGGTGACCCCTCGGTAGCCAAAGTGAGATTCCCGTGACCCAAGCCGCAATCCTCGTCCTCGAAGACGGCACCGTATTCGAGGGCGAATCCGTAGGCGCGCCCGGCCTGTCCGTCGGTGAGGTGGTGTTCAACACCGCCATGACCGGTTACCAGGAAGTGCTGACTGATCCCTCCTACGCCCGGCAGATGGTCACGCTGACCTACCCGCATATCGGCAATACCGGCCTTACCGACCAGGACGACGAAGCCCGCAAAGTGTGGTCGGCGGGCCTGATCGTGCGCGACGTGCCGCGCCGTCCCAGCAACTGGCGCAGCCAGGTCTCGCTGCAGGACTGGCTGCTGCAGCGTGGCGTGGTCGCCATTTCCGGCATCGACACCCGCAAGCTCACCCGCATCCTGCGCGAGCGCGGCGCGCAGAACGGCGCGCTGATGGCCGGTGACGACATCAACGTCGACATCGCCCTGGAAGCCGCACGCAAGTTCCCCGGCCTGAAGGGCATGGACCTGGCCAAGGTGACCAGCACCGACAAGGCCTACAGCTGGAACGAGGGCCAGCTCGACCTGGATTCCAACACGTTCGTCAGCGCCGCCCCGCAGTACAAGGTGGTGGCCTATGACTTCGGCGCCAAGCTCAACATCCTGCGCATGCTCGCCGAGCGCGGCTGCGACATCACCGTGGTGCCGGCCCAGACCCCGGCTGCCGAAGTGCTGGCGATGAACCCCGATGGCGTGTTCCTGTCCAACGGCCCGGGCGACCCGGAACCGTGCGACTACGCCATCGAAGCGATCAAGGTGTTCCTGGACAGGAAGGTGCCGGTGTTCGGCATCTGCCTGGGCCACCAGCTGCTGGCGCTGGCCTCCGGCGCCAAGACGGTCAAGATGGGCCACGGCCACCACGGTGCCAACCACCCGGTGCAGGACCTGGACGACGGCCGCGTGATGATCACCTCGCAGAACCACGGCTTCGCGGTGGATGAAGCCACGCTGCCGGCCACCCTGCGCGTGACCCACCGCTCGCTGTTCGACGGCACCAACCAGGGCATTGCCCGCACCGACGTGCCGGCGTTCTCCTTCCAGGGCCACCCCGAAGCCTCGCCGGGCCCACACGACGTCAGCCCGCTGTTCGACCGCTTCATCACCCTGATGGCGCAGGCCAAGGCCTGATTCGAGACGCCGCTGCCTTCGGCGCGGCGCTGCGACCCCTGACACGCTGTACTGACTTAGAGAAGACAATGCCCAAGCGCACTGACCTAAAGACCATCCTCATCATCGGTGCCGGCCCGATCGTCATCGGCCAGGCCTGCGAGTTCGACTATTCCGGCGCCCAGGCCTGCAAGGCGCTGAAGCAGGAGGTCTATCGCGTCATCCTAGTCAACTCCAACCCGGCGACGATCATGACCGATCCGGA
>Ga0160431_100354_pt1 | contig 24074 bp, 19 predicted proteins | sample HID1971K_E0MG_FD_108212 | JGI IMG/M metagenome (GOLD analysis project Ga0160431, IMG submission 108212) | Enriched millipede-associated microbial communities from UW Madison campus, WI, USA - HID1971K_E0 MG | ecosystem: Host-associated > Arthropoda: Insects > Digestive system > Unclassified ...
AAGCGATGCGCCAGCTGATGGCGCGCTGGAAGAGCGTTGAATGAGTGAATCGATCAGTTTCCGCCCGATGACCGAGGCGGATCTGGATGCCGTGCTTAAGATCGAATATGCCGCGTTCAGCCATCCCTGGACCCGCGGCATCTTCCAGGATGCGCTCAAGTCCTACGAAGTGTGGCTGATGTTCGATGGCCAGCAGCAGGTTGGGCATGGCGTGATCAATGTGATCATCGACGAGGCGCACTTGCTCAATATCACCGTCAAGCCTGAGAACCAGGGGTGTGGCCTGGGGCTGCGCTTGCTCGAACACCTGATGGCGCGTGCTTATCAGCTCAATGGGCGGGAATGCTTCCTGGAAGTGCGGGCCAGTAACCAGTCGGCGTATCGGTTGTATGAGCGCTATGGTTTCAATGAGATCGGACGGCGGCGTGACTACTATCCTGTTGCGGGCGGGCGCGAGGATGCGCTGGTGATGGCGTGTACGTTGCTCGAAGACTGACCTTGGGTTGACTGTGCTGGCCCTTTCGCGGGGCAAGCCCGCTCCCACCAGATAGAGCGCTAATTTCCTGTGGGAGCGGGCTTGCCCCGCGAAAGGGCCCGCACAGGCAGTCTTCTTGTTCATGCTTAACTTCTTGTCAGCAGGCGCCAGGGTTGGCGGCCGCGCTCATGCTGGAGCAGGGGGAGCAGGAATGAGAAGTGCAAGAGGATGGCTGATAGCAGTGGCGTTGCTCACGGGGGCGGCACAGGCCGATGAGCGGGACCTGTGGATGTTCGCCCAATGGGCCGGGGACCATCAGACTCGGCCTTTTCGCGAGATGCTGGTAGATGCTCGGCTGTATGGCGTGGTGCCCATTCACCAGTTGCTGCGCTCGGCGTCCGACTGGAAGCTGTGTCGGGCCTCGCCGTTCGCCGTGCCGCCTTCCGCCAACTGGCCTGCGGTACGGTCCACGCTGGCGCTGATCAAGACCCTCGACACGCAAGGCATCCTGCGCCAGTTCGAAGTGGTGTCGGCCTACCGCGACCCAAGCCTCAACCGCTGCGCCGGTGGTGCCGTGGCCAGCGCCCACACCCGCGCCTTTGCAGTCGATATCCTGCTGCCGGGCTGGGCCGACCCCAATCCGTTGTGCCGCTTCTGGCAGCAATACGGGCAGGCCTGGAACATGGGCCTGGGCCGCTACCCGAGCGGGCGCATCCATATCGATACAGCGGGCTATCGGACCTGGGGGGGTGATGGCAGTGCCGTGTCGTCGTTCTGCAGCAAGCCCAGGTGAGCGAGGCAGGCCTGGCTTTCGCTTATCACCCACTCGGCGAAGCGTTGGCGCTTGCCGCCGTCGCTGAGGGGCTGCGGACTGAGTAGGTGGTACGCAGAACCGTCACGCAGGAAGTCGAACGGTGCCTGCAACTGCCCGCTGTCGAGTTCGTCGCACACCATCAGTGCCGAGGCGATGGCCAGGCCCAGCCCAGCGCTGGCGGCCTGGAGCGACAGGTAGAAATGCTCATAGTCGCTGCGCTCGCTGTGCCGCGCGGGCTGGCCGCTCAGGCGCAGCCACGTGGGCCATGCGCTTGATCGTGTATTGCTGTGCAGCAGGCGCTGGCCATCGAGCGATGTACGGGCATCGCGGCCCACCGGGCCGATCCATTCATCACAGATCTTCAGGCTGTGCAGCGCCGCTGGCCAGTGGAAGTCATCGCGTCTTAGCGCCAGGTCGACGCCACTGCGCGCGAAATCCACGGGCCCGCCAGCGGCCACCAGGTGCAGCTGCAGGTCCGGGTGGGCGGCATGGAAGCGCGGCAGGCGCGGGATCAGCCAGCGCATGGCGATGGTCGGCTCGCAGGACAGTACCAGTACGTTGTCGCGCTCCTGCTGTTGCAGGCGCTGCACGGCGCCTTCGAGCTGTTCGAAGATCGCCTGAGTGGTGCCGTGCAAGGCGCGGCCGGCGGCGGTGAGGTAGATGGCGCGGTTGCGCCTTTCGAACAGTTCGATGCCCAGGCTTTCCTCCAGCTGGCGCACCTGGCGGCTGACGGCGCCGTGGGTGACATGCAGACGCTCGGCGGCGCGCACGAAGCTTTCGGTTTCGGCGGCGATGTCGAAGTAGCGGAAGGCGGTGAGTGGGGGCAGTTTCATGGGGTCCTGTTTTGTCAGTGCTGGCCTCATCGCCGGCACCAACAACGCATTTCTGTGAGTAAACCTAGCGCATCCGCCTCACTATAAATCGATTTTCCCGCGAATGTGCCCCCTCGATAATGAACACCTCTGTGCATTTTCATCGCCTATCGAGGATCCCCCGTGACCGAACTGCTGGCCGTTGCCCTGTTCACCATCCTGGCCGTCATCAGCCCCGGCGCCGATTTCGCCATGGTCACCCGCAGCAGTTATGCACAGGGCCGCAGGGCCGGCCTGGCGGCTGCGGTGGGGATTGCCCTGGGCGTACAGGTGCATGTGCTGTACACGGTGCTGGGCATTGCAGTGATCATCAGCCAGAGCCCAGCGCTGTTCCTGGGCATGAAGGTGCTCGGGGCCGGCTACCTGATCTACCTGGGTTACCAGTCGCTGACCAACACGGCTCGCATCAACCTGGAGGGCAAGCCGTCAGGTTCGAGCCTGCTGGCCGTGCTGCGCACGGGCTTCCTGACCAACGCCCTCAACCCCAAGACCATGCTCTTCGTGATCAGCGCCTATACCCAGGTGGTACAGCCGGGCAGTCCGCTGGCGCTGGATTTTGCCTACGGTGCATTCATGTCGTTCGCCCACTGGGCCTGGTTCAGTCTGGTAGCGGTGTTCTTTTCGAGTGCGGGGCTGCGCAAGGCGATGATCGAGCGACAGCAGGTAGTCGACCGCGTGATCGGTGTGGCGCTGATCGGGCTGGGTCTGGCTGTGGTGGTGGCGGGCGTGCGCTGAGGGGAGGGCGCTAAACTTTTCTGCAGGCAAAAGAAAAGGGCTTACCTTGCGGTAAGCCCTTTTCAAGTTTGGTGGCTACACAGGGACTTGAACCCCGGACCCCAGCATTATGAATGCTATGCTCTAACCAACTGAGCTATGTAGCCAATGGCGCGCATTATTCCCTTGTGATGCCCCTGTGTCAACACTCATTTCAAAAAAAATTTGCACGCTTTCAAAAACTTAGCCGCCAAGCGCGGTTTAGCGCACGATCAGCCACTGGCCGAGCACGTCGTATAGCTGCAGTTGCTGCCCGGCAGCCAGCGCCTGGAGGGTTTCGCCGGGGCGGTCGAGGTTGAAATCGCCGCTCACGCGCCGATAAGCGGTTTGTTCGTCCATCATCCACACACGCCGCCCCTGGTAACTGGCCAAGCGCTCGATGACCTCGCCCAAGGGCATGTCCCTGGCGCGCAGCTGGCCCATGCGCCAGGCGTCCGCTGCTTTTACATCGGCCTTGTGCACCGGTTCGATCCGCGCCTCATTGAACGTCACGCGTTCACCGGCCGCCACCAGGCGCTGGTCAGCGCCCTGAACGATCATCGCTTTACCGTTGAACACCACCAGTTCGTCATGCCCGGCATGGCGTGCCACCATCAGCCGTGTGCCGAACACCTGGATGCGCGCATCGTCTACCTGCACCTCCAGGGCGCGGCCATCGAGCTTCACCTCCAGGTACACCTGGCCCTGCACCAGCTGCAGCACCCTGGTACGCGCGCGCAGGTCGACATTCATCGCGCTGGCGCTGTCCAGGTGCAAGGTCGAGCCGTCGGCCAGGCGCACGCTGCGACGTTCGCCGGCGTCGGTATACAGTTCGCTGCCCAGGCGCTGCATGAGCGGCCAGTAAAGATAGGCCAGGGCACCCAACAGCAGCAGGAACAGCAAGGCCAGACCCAGGCCTCGGCGGCTGCGTTTTGTATTGGGCTGCTGCGGTCGTGGTCGCGCGGGGGAAGGCTGCAGTTGCTGCCAACAGGCCTCGAGCTCGGCATAGGCGTGGGCATTGCGCGGGTCCTGGCACCAGCGACCGAACGCCTGACGTTCGCGCTCATCGCAGCCAGGTTGGCGCAAGCGTGAGAACCATTCCAGAGCTTCCTGCTGGGGATCGGCCTGAATCTGCGTGACGGGCATCGGGCTCATCGGTCGGTGTGCTCGCGTGAGGGCGGTTTCGCCCAACGATTACGGGGGAAAGTGCTGCAAAGATGCTAATTGTATTGAGAACCATTTACAAGTACGTGACGACCGAGAGACAAAAAAGGTAGCTATGTATCTATTTGTTTCCTGATAATCGGATCCCAAACCTGCGGACGGAACTCAAGCTCATGGCCATCAGCAGCACCTCCACCGCCAGCACCGGTTCGGCGAGCCAAGCCAACCCGCTGGTGATGCGCATCATCACCTTCTGCGCCCTGGCGCACCTGATCAACGACCTTATCCAGTCGGTGCTGCCGGCGATCTACCCGATGCTCAAGGCCAACTACAACCTGAGCTTTGCCCAGATCGGCCTGATCACCCTGACCTTCCAGATCACCGCTTCGCTGCTGCAGCCCTGGGTCGGCTTTTTCACCGACCGCCGGCCGGCACCGAATCTGCTGCCGCTCGGCACCCTGTGTACCCTGGTGGGCATCGTCATGCTGGCCTTCGTCGGCAGCTTCCCGATGATCCTGCTGGCTTCGGCACTGGTGGGCATTGGTTCGTCGACCTTCCACCCGGAGACTTCGCGCATTGCACGCCTGGCCTCGGGCGGGCGCTTTGGTCTGGCGCAGTCGACCTTCCAGGTGGGTGGCAACGCCGGTTCCGCGTTCGGCCCCTTGCTGGCGGCCGCCATCGTCATCCCGTTCGGCCAGACCCACGTGGCCTGGTTCGGGGTTGCCGGGCTGCTGTTCTTCGCCGTCACCCTGATGCTGCGCCGCTGGTACAAGGAGCACCTCAACCAGGCCAAGGCACGCAAGGCCGTGCAGGCCACCCATGGCATTTCGCGCCAGCGGGTGATCGCGGCGTTGATCGTGCTGGGCCTGCTGGTGTTCTCCAAGTACTTCTATATGGCCAGCTTCACCAGCTACTTCACCTTCTACCTGATCGAAAAGTTCGACCTGTCGGTGGCCAGCTCGCAGTTGCACCTGTTCCTGTTCCTTGGCGCGGTGGCCGCAGGCACGTTCTTCGGTGGGCCCATCGGTGACCGCATCGGGCGCAAGGCGGTGATCTGGTTCTCGATCCTTGGCGTGGCGCCGTTCACCCTGGTATTGCCCTATGCCGACCTGTTCTGGACCACCGTGCTCAGCGTGGTGATCGGCTTCATTCTGGCGTCGGCGTTCTCGGCGATCGTGGTGTATGCGCAGGAGCTGGTGCCGGGTAGCGTGGGGATGATTGCCGGGATCTTCTTCGGGCTGATGTTCGGCTTTGGCGGGATTGGTGCGGCGTTGCTGGGTTACCTGGCGGACTTGCGGGGGATCGAGTACGTGTATGGGCTGTGCTCGTTCCTGCCGTTGTTCGGGTTGTTGGCGGTGTTTCTGCCCAATACCAGCAAGCGTTGAGATTGTCGGGTCCGCTGCGCGGCCCCCAGCAATTGACGACTCAACCCGGCTGGCCTAGAGTGCCGCCTCTTTTTCCACACCTGCGTAGTCTCAAAGCAATGCGCCGTACCCAGAGCCTCCCCCACGCCCGCCAGCCTGCCCTCCAGGCGATGCGTCGCGCGTGGCCGAGCGACACGGTGCTCAAGCGTCGACGCAGCGTGCTGTTCGCCTTCACCTTCTCGCCACACCTTGCCCTGAACTGACCCCGCGCCTCTGCGTCGTCCGCCCTTGCGGCGTGCGCGTGGGCGCCTGTATCTGCGCGTCTTTTCAGTTTTGCTTGGAGTGGTACATGAACATGCGTTTGCTGGTGGGCCTTCTGTTCGCCGTTTCGGTCGTCGGCTTCAGTTTGGGAGCCAGCCTGCCACTGGTGTCGTTGCGCTTGCATGAAGCCGGCGCCGGGACCCTGGAAATCGGCATCATCTCGGCCATTCCCGCCGCAGGCATGATGCTTTCGGCCTTCATGGTCGACGCCTGCTGCCGCCTGCTGACCCGGCGCACCATCTACCTGCTGTGCTTCAGCCTGTGCACCGTCAGCATCGCCTTGCTCGAATCGGCGTTCGACTCCCTCTGGCTGTTGGCCGTGCTGCGCCTGGGCCTGGGCATCGGCATGGGTATCGCCATCATTCTCGGCGAGTCCTGGGTCAACGAACTGTGCCCGGACCATAACCGCGGCAAGATCATGGCGCTGTATGCGACCAGCTTCACCGGCTTCCAGGTGCTCGGCCCGGCGCTGTTGGCGCTGCTCGGTGCCAACAGCCCGTGGATCACCGGTGTGGTGACGGTCTGCTATGGCCTGGCCTTGCTGTGCATCCTGCTGACCGTGCCCAACGACCATGTCGAACATGGCGAGGAAGGCGAGAAGAGCTTTGGCCTGGCCGGTTTCTTCCGGGTCGCGCCGGCGCTGTGCGTGGCGGTGCTGTTCTTCTCGTTCTTCGATGCGGTGGTGCTGTCGCTGCTGCCGGTGTATGCCACCAGCCATGGGATTGCCGTTGGCGTGGCGGCGTTGATGGTGACGGTGGTGTTCGCCGGTGACATGGTCTTCCAGATGCCGCTGGGCTGGCTGGCCGACCGCGTCGAACGGACGGGGCTGCACCTGGTGTGCGGGCTGGTGGCGATGGCGATCGGGATCGCCTTGCCATGGCTGCTGCACATGAACTGGCTGCTGTGGCCTCTGTTGGTCGTGCTTGGCGCGGTGGCGGGGGGGATCTACACCCTGGCGCTGGTGTTGATCGGGCAACGTTTCAAGGGCCAGGACCTGGTGACGGCCAATGCCAGCGTCGGCTTGCTGTGGGGCGTCGGCAGCCTGGTCGGGCCGTTGGTCAGTGGGGCGGCGATGGATGTGGCGCCGCACGGGTTGCCGATGGCGCTGGCGATCATGGCCGGGCTGTTCGTGTGTTTTGCCCGGCAGTCGTATCGGCGGGTGGGCAAGTTGCGGGCGGTGGCGGACCTGGGGGAGTGATGTGGGCAGTGCGGGCCCTATCGCCGGCAAGCCGGCTCCCACAGGTACCCCACCGTTCTTGAATCTGTGGTGATCCTGTGGGAGCCGGCTTGCCGGCGATAGGGCCGATATTGCGGGCTGCAGAGCAATTCTATTCTAGGCTTCATCCGGTCACTTTCTTCTGCCTCGGGGTAATGGCCTTAGATTGTTGCGAGAAACGGCACTCTTCTGATTGCCACAAGCCGCGTAGAATCCACGGCCAGATTTAAGTGTAAAGAGGAATATCCGATGAGGCGTTGCAGCCTTTCCCGTTTTTACCTTGGGATGTTGGCCCTGATGCTGGCATTGGCCACCCCGGCCTGGTCGGCACCCGCCACGCCGGTGTCCAGCCTGGCCACCGCCGAACTGCCCGCGCTGGATGAGGACGCCAGCCTCGCGCAGTTGAGCGATCGGCTGGACCAGATTCGTCAAGGCGTGACCAGCAGTGCCAACGACGACGTGCTGTCGCAGTTGCGCCTGGCTGCCATGCAGGTCCAGCGTCAGGCCGAGGCCCTGAGCGTCTTGCGCGCGGCCGATGCGCAGAAACTGGACGACAAGCTCAAGGTCATCGGCCCGCTACAACCTGACGAAGCCCAGAGCCTGACCTTGCAGCGCAAAGAGCTCGAAGCCGCGAAGAAGTCGGTGCTCGGTGAACAGGAACAGGCCACCAAGCTGACTCAGTCGGCCCGCGACCTGTCCACGCAGATCGTCAACCTGCGCCGCAGCCAATTCAACTCGCAGGTCACCAGCCGCGCGGCTAGCCCACTGACGCCGGCCTTCTGGAAGTCGCTGATCCGTCCCACCGACGAAGACGTGGTGCGCCTGCGCGACCTGCGTGGCGAGGCCGCCGATGCCGTGGCCAGTGCCTTCAGTCCCGGGCAACGCTGGTTCTTCCTTACCAGCCTGGTGGCGGCGATCCTGGTCTGGACGCTGGTACGCCGGGTGCTCGAACGTCTGCTCGCCGACGCCATGGTCCGCTGGCTGCCGGAAGGCCGCCTGCGCCGAAGCGCACTGGCCTTGAGCGTGAGCCTGGCCACCCTGGGGACCATCGCCGGCTCGGTTTCGTTGCTGCGTTGGGGACTGGAAAGCAGCTCGGAACTGGGCTCCGATATCGCCAGCCTGACCAACCACTTCCTCGCCCTGGTGGTGTTCAGCGCGTTCATTTCCGGGCTAGGTCGCGCCATGTTGATGCTGCAGCGCCCATCCTGGCGTCTGCCACCGATCGATGACGAAGTGGCCAACGCCCTGGGTTGGTTCCCCAAGCTGCTAGCCCTGTCGCTGATGGTGATGTTGACCATGGAGCGCATCAACAGCACGATCGGCACCAGCCTGGCGCTGACCGTGGCGACCAACGGCCTGACTGCGCTGGTGGTGGTGGTGATCTTCTCGGCGGCGCTGGTGCGCTACCGTCGCACCCGGCGCAAGCATGGGCTGGAGCGCCCAAGCGGCTTGGCCGGGTTGATTCCGTTCGTGGTCGTGGTGTGGGTCGCGCTGATCACGCTGGCGCTGCTGGCCGGCTACCTGACCCTGGCCTATTTCCTTGCGGCCAAGCTGCTGTGGATCAGCGTGGTGGCCACCTGCGCCTACCTGCTGACCACCTTCCTCAGCGACCTTTGCGAGACCATGCTGTCGCCCCGTCAGCCCGGTGGCCTGGCGCTCGCCTCGACGCTGGGATTGGCGCCACGCCACCAGGCGCAGGCCAGCACCATACTGAGCGGTATCACCCGCACCACGCTGCTGCTGCTCGCCGTGTTGCTGGCGCTGATGCCGTCGGGCACCAGCCCGAGCGAGCTGTTGCTGAGCCTGGGTGACTGGGACGGCACGGGTGGCAAGCTGCTGGGCAACTTGAACATCGTCCCCCGGGATATCCTGCTCGCCGTGGTGATCTTCTTCGGTGGCCTGTTCGCCATTCGCGTACTCAAGCGCTGGTTGAGCGAACGCCTGCTGCCGGAAACCGACATGGACGCCGGCATGCGTGCCTCGCTGGTGACCCTGGTGGGCTACCTGGGCTTCCTGTTCCTGGCCACGCTGGTGATGTCGACCTTGCACATCAACCTCACCAGCCTGACCTGGGTGGTCAGTGCGCTGTCGGTCGGTATCGGTTTCGGCTTGCAGCAGATCGTGCAGAACTTCATTTCCGGCCTGATCCTGCTCACCGAGCGCCCGGTCAAGGTGGGTGACTGGGTGAGCCTGGCCGGGGTCGAGGGTGACATTCGCCGCATCAACGTGCGCGCCACCGAGATCCAGATGTCCGACCGCTCCACGGTGATCGTGCCCAACTCGCAGTTCATCTCGCAGAACGTGCGCAACGTGACCATGGGCAATGCCCTGGGCGTGGTGGGCATTACCCTGACCTTGCCACTGGAGACCGATGCCAACCGGGTGCGCGAGGTATTGCTCAAGGCCTTCAAGGAACACGAGGCGGTGCTCGATGCGCCGGCGACGTCGGTGACCTTCAAGGACCTGACCAGCGCCGGCATGGTGATCGGGGTCAGTGGTTATGTGGCGGGGCCGCGGCAGGTGTCGGGGGCGCGCAGCGACTTGCTGTTCACCATCCTCGGCCAGTTGCGCGACGAGGGCATTTCCCTGTCTTCGCCGCAGAGCATGGTGCTGGTGCAGGAAGGGTCGCGCCCGGCTGACGAGCCGGCGTGAAACTGGGGCCGCTTGGCGGCCCATTCGCGGGACAAGCCCGCTCCCACAGGGTTTTCACCGCTTGGCGGACAGTGGAGCGCCTGTGGGAGCGGGCTTGTCCCGAGAATGGGCTGCAAAGCAGCCCCAGACCTCAATGCTGTTTCGCCTGCCTGATCCGCAACAGAATCACCAGCAGCACCAGCAACACTGGCGGTGCCATGCCCAACAGGGCATCGCGCGCCGTCAGCCCAACCCCCAGCAGATTCAACCCGCCATACAGCAGCTTGAACAGGTTCAGCAGGTAATAGGTGATGGCAATGATCGACAGCCCCTCCACCGCGCGCTGAATCTTCACCTGGGCATCGGCCCGGGCATTGAGGCTGCGCAGGATCTCGGCATTCTGCTCCTCCATCTCTACCTGCACGCGCGCTTGCAGCAGGTCGCCCAGGTTGGCGACGTTCTTGGCCAACTGTTCCAGGCGTTGCTCGGTGGCGGCGCAGTAGCGCACGGTCGGTTTGAATCGGCGCTCGATGAACACGCCGAGACGCTGGCAATCGCCGACATGGCTCTCGCGCAATTCGCCAAGACGCTCGAACACCAGCTGTGCATAGGCCTGCGTGGCGCCGAAACGATGGCGGGTCTTGACCGTACGGCTGACCACCTGCCGCGACAGCTGGGCGATGGCTTCGAGCAGGCCCTTGGAATCGTGGCCATCGCCCCCGGCACTGCGTTCGGAGAGGCTGACCAGTGTCTTGTCGAAGGCGTCCAGTTCCTGGCTCAGCGCCTTGGCCGTGGTCAGGGCCAGCGAGGCCATCATGCGATACGTCTCGATCTCCAGCAGGCGGCGGATCATCCGGCCCTGGCGGTAGGCATTGAGACGGCGGTTGATGAACAGGAAGCGGTTGGTGCCATCGGCGGTCAGGCGGAAGTCGCTCCACACTACCGCATCACCACCGCCGACGCAGGAGCCGCTCGGGTCCTTGAAACCATAGCGGGGCAAGTCCAGGCCTTGCTCGTCGCGCACCAGCACTTGTACCGCGTTGATCACCTGGGCGGCCTGCGGGGCGATGGCATCGGCCAGCACGGGCGGTAGCGCTTGCCATTCGGTTTCGGCGCTGGAGCAGGGCACCACCAGGGTCAGGGTGAAGAATTCCGTGTGCCGTTCCCACTTGAAGGGATGCCCGTTCAGCGCGCTGATGCCTTGTACGGCCTGGGCATCCACGGCATCGGGGCAGCAGCGTTGCAACAGCGCGGCGCAGGCTGCATCGCCGCCGAGCAGGGCCAGGTGGAAGACATGCGCCGGGCCGTCGAAATACAGCGACGGGCGGGCGTGCAATTCGTTGTGCAAGGCGGTGCGTTGAGGGTGCATGGTGGTCCGGCCTGGTCTTTTGATTGTGGGGTACCAGGGAGTGGGACTTGGCGGGGAGGTGGGAAAGTCACTTGATCAGGTGGGGATTTCTGCAGCCTGGCGAGGGCTTTGCCCTCGATCGCCGGCAAGCCGGCTCCCACAGGTACAGCGTTGTGGGAGCCGGCTTGCCGGCGAAAGGGCCGCAAAGCGGCCCCCTGCGGTGTCAGCCCATGCACCGCGTCACATGTTTGACCGACAGATACCCCGACAACCCCCAAGGCCCGAGCTCTCGCCCGATCCCACTGCCCTTGGTGCCGCCCCACGACGTTTCGACGAACACCGCCTGCACCGAGTTGATCCACACATGCCCGACCTCCAGCGCATCGGCCACGCGCTCGGCGCGTTCCAGGTCGGCGGAGCAGACGGTGGCGACCAGGCCGAAGCGGCTGTCGTTGGCTTCGGCAATCGCTTGCGCTTCGGTCGAGAAGCGACGGGCGCACAGCACCGGGCCGAAGATCTCTTCGGTCCACAGGCGGCTGTCCACAGGCACGTCGGCATACAGCGTCGGGCTGACGAACCAGCCCTCGCGGTCCAGCGCCTTGCCACCGGCCAGGCACTGCAAACCCTCTTCGCGGGCCGTCGCGAAGTAGCTGGCAACCTTCAGCCATTGCGCCTGGCTGGTGAGCGGCCCCATGTCCACTTCTTCGCTCGATGGATTACCGACGCGCAGCTTTTCCAGTGCCTGCTGCAGACGGGGCAGCAGTGCATCGGCAATGCCGTCCTGCACCAGCAGGCGCGAGGTCGCCGAGCACATCTGTCCGGCATTCCAGGTGATGCCAGCGACGATCCACTCCACCGCCTGGTCCACGTCGCAGTCATCGAACACCACGATCGCCGACTTGCCACCCAGTTCCAGGGTCACCGGCCGGCACTGCGCCGAAGCACTGCGCATCACCTGGCTGCCAACGCTGTTGCTGCCGGTGAACGACAACTTGTCCAGGCCGTTGTGGCTGCTCAGGGCCGCGCCGGTCTCGGCCTTGCCGTTGACGATGTTCAGCACGCCGGCAGGCAGGCCCAGGGCGTCGGCGATCTGGCCGTAGGCCTGCTCGATCAGCGGGGTGACTTCCGAGGGCTTGAGCACCACGGTGCAGCCCGCGGCCAGGGCCGGGGCGAGTTTCCAGGCGCTGGTCACCAGCGGGAAGTTCCACGGCACGATCAGGCCGACCACGCCCACCGGTTCCAGGCGCGTGCGGGCAGTGAAGCCGGGAGCAGCCAGTGGCACTTCACGGTTCTTTTCCGGCAGTTGCTCGGCCAGCTCGGCGTAATAGGCGAAGGTGGCGATGGCGTCGTCCAGGTCGATTTCGGCCTCGTGGCGCGGCTTGCCGTTGTTGCGCATCTGCAGGGCGATCAGCGCTTCGCGGCGCTGGCCGAGTTGCTCGGCAAAGCCACGCAGAAAGGCCGCGCGGGTGGCTGCGCCGAGGTTTTTCCAGGACGGCAAGGCCTCGCGTGCAGCCGCCACGGCCTGGTCGACCTGGGCGACGCTGGCGGCCATCATCTCGGCGAAGGGCAGGCCCAGGGCCGGGTCGTTGACGCTGATGCAGTCGCTGCCTTGGCCTTCGACCCAGCGGCCAGCGATGTAGTGGGAAGTGGTCATGGTGGTATTCCAGTCAGGCCATTTCGGCGGTGGTCACCGGCATGTGCCGGGTGCTCTTGCAGCGCACCCAGCGCGGGCCATTGGGGCCATACACGCCAGCAGGTTCAGGGAACAGGTTGAGCAGCAGCAGGTACAGCACGCAGGCGATACCCAGGGTGACCGGCAGGCTCAGGTCGATGCCGCCGGCCAGGTCGCCCAGCGGGCCGACGAACTGCCCCGGCAGGTTGACGAAGCACAGGCCGACTGCCGCGCTGGGAATCCACGCGCCCATCCCGCGCCAGTTCCAGCCATGCAGGAACCAGTAGTGGCCACCGCGCTGGCCGCGGGTGAAGACCTGCAGGTCGTCGGCGTGGTAGAAGCCGCGGCGGGTGATGAGGCCGAGGATCATGATCACCATCCAGGGGCTTGTGCAGGTGATGATCAGCACCGCGAAGGTGGACACGCTCTGTACCAGGTTGAAGGTGAAGCGGCCGATGAAGATGAAACCGATGGCCAGCACGCCGATCAGCAGGGTGGCGCCGGCGCGGCTGAGCAGGCGCGGGAACACGCTGGACATGTCCAGCCCGGTGCCGTAGAGCGCAGTGGTCCCGGTAGACATGCCGCCGATCACTGCAATCAGGCACACCGGCAGGAAGAACCAGCTCGGCGCCACGGCCAGCAGGCCGCCGACGTAGTTGTTGGCGGCGATGTAGTCCGGTGCCTGGGTGGCCACCAGGGTGGCGGTGCACAGGCCGAACAGGAACGGAATCAGCGTGGCGGCCTGGGCGGCGATGACCGCCAGCATGATGCGTGCCTTGGGGGTCTGGCGCGGGATGTAGCGCGACCAGTCGCCGAGGAAGGCACCGAACGACACCGGGTTGCTCATGGCCAGGATCGCCGCACCGACGAACGCTGCCCAGAAGCCGGCCTGGCCGAGGTTGACGCTGCCGGCGAAGCCCGCGTCGAACGGCCCGGCGAAGGCGAAGATGCCCAGCAGGAACAGCAGGCTCGACGCCCAGACGGCGATCTTGTTGACCCACAGCATGAAGCGGAAGCCGAAGATGCACACCACCAGCACCAGCACGGCGAACAGGCCATAGGCCAGGCCCAGGGTCAGGTCGGTTTCCGGCAGCCCGGCCAGGCGCTTGGCGCCGCCAACCAGGGCATCGCCGGAACTCCACACCGACAGCGAAAAGAACGCCACGGCGGTCAGCAGCGACAGGAACGAGCCGACGATGCGCCCGTGTACGCCGAAGTGGGCACCGGACGACACGGCGTTGTTGGTGCCGTTGAGCGCACCGAACAGGCCCATGGGGGCGAGGATCAGCGCGCCCACGGCGACGCCGAGCAGAATCGCCCAGACCCCAGCCTGGAACGACAGCCCGAACAAGACCGGGAAGCTTCCCAATACGGCGGTGGCGAAGGTGTTGGCACCGCCGAAGATCAGGCGGAACAGGTCCATCGGGGAGGCGTCGCGTTGATCGTCGGGGATCTGTTCGACGCCATTGGTCTCGATACCGGTCGAGTGGCTCATGGTGATGCTCCAGCGCGTAGTTGTAGGCCGGTGCAGTGCACGGGCCCTATTGTGGGTGCGATGGCAGGGCGGCAGGGCCGCGTAAAAGGGTGGTCAGGCTGCGCTGACGACCGACAGGTGCTCGTGGCAGGCCAGCCAGCGTTCGCCCTGGCGGCGGAAGACGATGGTCTCGCGTTCGCTCAGCTGGTGTCCCTCACCGGCGATGCGGATGTGCGTGGCGACATCGTGCATGAAGATCGCCACGTCACCTTGCAGGCTCACCTGGGTATTGCTCGACGCGCAGTCGAGCACGGCGAAGCCTTCGGCCTGCCATTGGGCCCAGAGGTCTTCGTAGGCGCGGCGCGACAGCAAGGGGTGCGGCAAGGTGTGGAAGAGGAAGGTGGCGTCTTCGCTGAAACAGGCGAAGTAGCGGGCGGTGTCGTTGCTGGCGAAGGCGGCTACGAGGTCGGCGGCGGCCTGCCGTACCTGGAGTGTCTGGTCCACGGGAGTGGCCTCACGGTTATTGTGATTGTGGTGAGCGATTCTGGTGGGGAGTGCGGAGGGGAAAAATCGCTGGGGGGAAATAATTAGTTCAGGAATTTGTGAAGTGAGCCGGAGGCTCGTCACAAGGGGGACTGGAGACGGCGACTTGTCGTTGGCAATTGGCCGGACCCTGCTGGCCCCTTCGCGGGACAAGCCCGCTCCCACAGGTGCCGCGCTGAATCCGAAAACCCTGGGATACCTGTGGGAGCGGGCTTGCCCCGCGAAGGGGCCGCCACCGTCATGTGACGTTGGCGCACTTATCAAAAATAATTTTTGATTTGGATTTTCAGACTTTCCGTACTTATATCGCGCGCTTATCTGGTTGACGCACGTCACGCAGCGCCTACAAGCGAAACGGCTACTCTTCGTGGATCGACCATAATGACTCTTCATTCGCTGTAAGGAGTACGTGATGTCCAAGACGCCCAGGAAGAAAGACCTCGATGCCGCTACGGAAAAGCTCGGTCGCAAGGCCTACGAGAATGAACTGAAAGACCTGCATGTCGAGCTCGTGAAGCTGCAGGAGTGGGTCGTGGCCAAGGGCCTCAAGGTGTGCATCGTGTTCGAAGGCCGTGACGGCGCCGGCAAGGGTGGCACCATCAAGGCCATCACCGAGCGCGTCAGCCCACGGGTGTTTCGTACGGTGGCGCTGCCCGCGCCGACCGAGCGTGAAAAGAGCCAGATGTACGCCCAGCGTTACCTCAACCACCTGCCGGCCGCAGGCGAGGTGGTGATCTTCGACCGCAGCTGGTACAACCGCGCCGGCGTCGAGCGGGTAATGGGCTTTTGCACGGAAGACCAGGCCGACAAGTTCCTGGCGGTGACGCCGTTGCTTGAGAAGCTGATGGTCGAGTCGGGGATCATCCTCCTCAAGTACTGGCTCGAAGTCAGCCCCGATGAACAGACCCGCCGCCTGCAGGACCGTATCAACGACGGCCGCAAGCTGTGGAAACTGTCGCCCATGGACCTCAAGTCGTACACCCGCTGGGACGATTACACCCGCGCCCGCGATGCAATGTTCGCCGCCTCGGATACCTCATGGGCACCCTGGTTCATGGCGCCCTCCGACGACAAGCGTCGTGCCCGACTCAACATCATCAGTCACCTTCTGACGCAAGTTCCGTACAAGGACATTACCCGCGAGGAGGTGGTGAAGCTGCCTAAACGCGGCAAGATCGGCAAATACAAGGCCGTGGACTACCCCTTCAAAGTTATCCCTGAACGCGTATGATGCGCCCCCTTCGAAAAACCTAGGGAGTCGCTTCCATGCCACATGATGGCAGCCTGTTACAGGCGACAGTCGTTTTTCTGTTGGCCGTGGTGCTTCTGGTACCACTGGCGCAACGGTTGAAAATGGGCGCGGTGCCAGGCTACCTGCTGGCCGGCATCCTCATTGGCCCATCGGTATTGGGTCTGCTGGGCAACCCGGACAACGTCGCACGCCTTTCGGAAATGGGCGTGGTGATGTTGTTGTTCGTGATTGGATTGGAGCTTTCGCCACGACGGCTGTGGACCATGCGCCGGGCGCTGTTCGGCATCGGTTCGCTGCAGGTGGGGCTTACCGCCGTGATGCTGGGTCTGCTGGCGTACTTTCTGTTCGATCAGTCCAAGGCGGCGGCGATTGTCCTGGGCGTGGGCCTGGCACTGTCGTCCACCGCCTTTGGCCTGCAGGTCCTGGCCGAGCGCAAGGACCTGAACAAGCCACACGGGCGCCTTGCGGTCGCCATCCTGCTGTTCCAGGACATCGCCGCTATCCCGCTGATTGCCGTGGTGCCGATGCTTGGCGGTGGTGCCAGTGTCGTCGATGAACGTAACTGGCCGATGCTGGCAGTGGCCGCGGGCATCGGTGTGGTGATCGTCTGTGGTCGTTATCTGTTGACCCCGGTGTTCAAGTGGACCGTCGGTTCCGGTCTGCCCGAGCTGTCCACGGCCATGGCATTGCTGGTGGTACTGGGCACCGCCTGGATCATGGAGCATGTGGGTGTGTCCATGGCGCTGGGCGCCTTCCTGGCGGGCGTATTGATGGCCGATTCGCCCTTCCGTCACGAACTGGAGACCCAGATCGAACCGATCAAGGGCCTGCTGCTCGGGCTCTTTTTCGTCGGCGTAGGGATGAGCGCTGACCTTAACCTGTTGTTTTCCATGCCCTGGGTTGTCCTGGGGCTGACCCTGCTGCTGGTCAGCATAAAGATGCCGGTGTTGTTTGCTCTGGGGCGCTTCGCTGGGGGGCTTAACCACCCCGAGGCGCTGTGCCTGGGCATCGTTCTGGCGTCTGGCGGCGAATTTGCCTTTGTAGTGTTCAAGCTGGCGCTCGATCACCAGGTGCTGACGCAGCAGGTGCACGATTTGCTGGTGCTCGCCATCACCCTGTCTATGGCAGTGGTGCCTCTGGTGATGTTGGGCCTGGCGCGTCAGTTACGGGACGGCACCAACGCTCAGCGTGCACCCGAAACCGGCGAGTGAACGACGCCCTATGGCGTCCTGAATGTTCGGAGATTGAACAATGCAACAAGGTTTGAAGTTGGACAGCGCCCTGTCACGGGGTTTGCTAGATGTGCTGATCAAGGCCGGGTTGATTGCCGCGCTGGTGATCTTCTCCTTCCAGGTGTTCCAGCCCTTTCTGGAACTGATGCTGTGGGCGGTGATCCTTGCGGTCACGCTGTACCCGCTGCAGCAGCGAATCAGACGCGGCACGGGCCTCAAGGACGGTTTTTCCGCGACCCTGGTGGTGCTGTTGATGCTGGTCGTGCTGCTGGTACCGATCTACCTGGTGGTGGTGTCCATCAGCGAGTCGGTGGAAAGCATGGTGACCCTGCTCAAGAGCGGCGCCTGGAGCGTGCCGACACCGCCTGACTCGGTCGCCAGCTGGCCGCTGATCGGGCCTAAGGTGCATGCCTTGTGGTTGTCAGCCTCCGAAAGCCTGGCGCCGGTGCTGAACAACATGATGCCTTACCTCAAGGGAGCCGGCCTGGGCATGCTGGGCGCGGCAGCCAGTGCGGGCGGTGCCTTCCTGCTGTTCATCGCGGCGGTCATCATCTCCGGGGTCATCATGGCCTTTGGCGTGCGCGGCGAGATCGCGGCGCAACGTATTGCCATGCGCGTTTCCGGTGAGGAGCGTGGCAAGCCGATCGCCAGATTGTGCACCGCGACCATTCGCGCAGTGGCCCAAGGGGTGATCGGCATCGCCTTCATCCAGATGCTGCTGATTGGCGTCGGTTTTGTGGTCAAGGGCGTGCCAGGGGCAGGGATGCTGGCCATCGCCGTGCTCATGCTGGGGATTGCCCAGGCCCCGGCGACCTTGATCACGCTGCCGGTGATCCTGTATGTCTTCCATGCCGACGGCTTCACCGCCGCGACCATCATCTTCGCCGTCTACACCTTCGTTGCCGGTCTCGCCGACAACGTGCTCAAGCCGCTGCTGCTGGGGCGCGGGGTGGATGTGCCGATGCCGGTGGTGCTGATCGGTGCCTTGGGCGGCATGGTGGTCAAGGGCATCATCGGCCTGTTCATCGGCCCGGTGATTCTCGGCGTGACCTACGTGCTGTTCTGGCAATGGGTCGCCCTGCAAGTGCCGGAAACCCCTGTTGAGCCGGACGCGTGAGACACTGCATCAAATGGCCTTTTGCCTGTAACGCCGTTAGCCTGCTCGCCCTGCTGGCAGGCTGCACCCAGGTCGGCCCGGACTTCAAGGCGCCGCAAGACCCTTGGTTGGCCGACTGGAACACACCGGTGCTGGAACAGGCCGGGCAGCGGGCGGCGACGCCCGACCTGCAACAGTGGTGGACGGTGTTCGCCGACCCGACGCTGGATGCACTGATTGCCGAAGCCGACGCGCACAACACCAACCTGCGGGTCGCCGGCCTGCGAATCGCCGAGGCGCGCGCGCAGTTGTCCATCGTCCAGACCGGACGTTATCCACAGCTGCAACAGATGCGTGCGCAAAGCCTGTACCTCAAGCAGGACCAGTCGGGCGCGCCCAGCGCCCGCGATTCGGTGTTCTGGCAGTCCAGCGTAGGCTTCGACATTGGTTGGGAAATCGACTTCTGGGGCCGCTTCAGCCGCGCCATCGAAAGCGCCGACGCTGCCTACTTCGCCTCCCAGGCCAACTACGCCGACGTCATGGTGCTGCTGCGCGCCCAGGTGGCCGATACCTACTTCGCCGTGCGCACCACCGAAGCACGGCTGGCCATTGCCGAAGAGAACGCCAAGCGCCAGGCCCGTAGCCTGGAAATCACCGAGCGGCTGTTCCGCCACGGCGAGAACGATGAGCTCGACTGGCAACAGGCGCGCACTCAGTACCTTGCGACCCAGGCCACCATCCCCGAGTTCGAGAATCAGCTCAATGCCTTGCGCAATGTGCTCAGCTCGCTGCTTGGCCGCCCGCCTGGGCCGTTCCCGGAGTTGCAGGCGCGCCACGGCCAGTTGCCGATGCCTGACCGGGCATTGCTCCAGGACGTGCCTGCCAACCTGTTGCTGCGCCGCCCGGATGTGCGCGCGGCCGAGCAGGCAGTGGCGGCGCAATCGGCTTTGGTCGGGGTCGCCGAAGCGGACCTTTATCCACAGCTGAGCCTGCTCGGCAGCATTGGCTGGAGTTTCCTTTCGGCCAATAACCTGCCCGACAGTTTCGACATCGCCGCCGGGCCCAGCATGATCTGGAACCCGTTCGACTACGGCCGGCGCAAGAACGCCGTGCGCGTGGAAGATGCGCGCCTGCAGCAACTGATCGAGCTGTACCACCAGGGCGTGCGCGAAGCGGCGCGCGAGGCCGACGATGCCGCCAGTGGCCTGGTGCGCTCGCTGCAAAGTGCCACCATCCGGCAGGACGCCTCCGAGGCTGCCCAGCGCTCACTTAACCTGGCCAGCTCGCAATACCGCGAAGGCTTCGCCGACTTCCAGCGTGTACTCGATGCCCAGCAATTGTTGCTGCAGCAGCAGGATGGCTACCTGGTCAGTCGGGGCAATGCGGTAAGCGGCCTGGTGAATTTGTACAAGGCGTTGGGTGGGGGCTGGGATACCAAGCGCGCGCCCATCGACCGCGAAACGCGTCAGCAGATGCAGCAACGTACCGACTGGGGCGATCTGCTCGACGAACCTGAACAGGGTGAAACGCAATGAGCGAAGTAAAGAATGTGCCCGCTGCAGAGGCACAGGCACCCGATCGCGGCATTCACTGGGTGCTGTTGTTGATTGTCGTGAGCCTGGTCTGGTACCTGCTCGCCGACCGTTTCACGCCCTATACCCAGCAGGCTCGCCTGCAGGCCTACGTGGTCCCGGTGGCGCCCGAAGTGGCGGGGCAGGTCAAGCGTGTAGCCGTGGGCAACAACCAGGAAGTGCGTCGGGGCGATGTGCTGTTCGAGCTGGATCAGGATCAGTACCGCATCGCCCTGGCCCGTGCCGAGGCCGACCTCGATACCGTAAGGCGGCAGGTGGGTGCCAGTACGGCAGGCATCGATTCGGCCAAGGCCTCGCTGGTGGCGGCGCAGGCCAACGAGCGCAAGGCGCGCCAGGATGCCGAGCGGCTCAAGCGGCTGATCGAAGAAGACCCGGGCACGGTGTCGGTACGCCGTCTGGAAGGGGCGCAGGCCACCCGTGACCAGGCCATCAGCAAGGTGGCGGCGGCTCGCGCCGAAGTGGCACGGGCACGTGAACAGCAAGGGGGCGACGACGCCGACAACGCGCAGTTGCGCAGTGCGGCAGCGAACGTGGAAAAAGCCCGCCTGGACCTCGCCCGCACGGTCGTGCGCGCCGACGCCAACGGGCTGATCACCGACCTGCGTACCGACGTTGGCCATTATGTCGGCGCCGGTACGCCGATGATGACCCTGATCGCCATCCATGATGTGTGGATCAGTGCCGACATGACCGAGAACAACCTGGGCCGACTGCGCCCTGGCGTGCCGGTGCTGGTGATCCTCGATGCCATGCCCGGTGAGGTGCTGAAGGGGCGGATCCGCAGCATCGGCTATGGCGTGAGCGTCGGCCAGGCTGCGCCCCCCGGCAGCCTGCCAACGGTGCAGAACAGCCGAGAGTGGCTGCGCTCGGCGCAACGCTTCCCGGTGATCGTCGAACTCGACGCCGACCAGTTGCAGGACAGGTCCGGGTTGCGTGTGGGCGGCCAGGCCGAAGTCATGGCCTTGCCCGGCGAGGGCAACCCGTTGAACCTGTTGGGCCGGATGTTCATGTGGCTGATGAGCTGGTTGGCCTATGCCTATTGAGTTGCGCCGCCTGCGGGCCTTGCGCCTGGCCTGGGGTGTAGCGCTGTGCCTGGCGGCGAGCTTTGGCCTGGGGCTGCCGGTGCCGATCCTGGCGCCGGTGTTCGCGGTATTGCTGCTGGCCATGCGCAGCACGCCGCTGCCGGTGCGCGCCGCACCGGCGCTGGCGGTGCTGGTGTTGCTCAGTTGCGGCAGTGGTCTGCTGTTGATTCCGCTGTTGCGTCATGCCCCGCTGAGCGGGGTGTTGCTGGTCGGCGTCGGGGTGTTTCTGGTGCTGCGTTACGCGCTCAAGGGCGGTAATGGCTTGCTGGCCAACCTGCTGGTGATCGGCTTGACCATGATCGCCGCGGCCGGCACCAGCGATTTCACCCTGGCGCTGTCGGTGGTCGAGGCTTTGGCCAAGGGCATGATGCTGGCGACGCTGGCGACTGCCGTGGCCCATGTGCTGTTCCCCGAGCCTGCCGATGCGCCTGCGCAACCCTCGCCACCACTGCTTCCCCCCGAGGCGGTCAGCTGGGTCGCCTTGCGCGCCACGTTGATCGTCATGCCGGCGTTCCTGCTGGCAATGATTGCCCCGGATCAGTTCATGCCGCTGATCATGAAGTCGGTGAGCCTGGGCCAGCAGGCCGAGGAAACCCGCGCCCGGCACGCCAGCCGCGAGCTGATCGGCTCGACCTTGCTGGCCGGGGTGCTGGCCATTCTGATGTGGGGGGCGTTGAGCCTGTTCGCGCACCTGTGGATGTTTTTCCTGTGGGTGCTGCTGTTCACCCTTTGGCAGGCGCGCCGGCTCTACCGCGTGGTGTTGACCCGGCACAGCCCGGGCTACTGGGTCAGTTGCCTGACCACCATGCTGATCCTGCTTGGCCAGTCGGTGCAGGACAGCGCCAACGGCCAGGACGTGTATGGCGCCTTTGCCGTGCGCATGGCGCTGTTCCTTGCGGTGTCGCTGTATGCCAGTGCCATGTTGACCTGGATTGATCGGCGCCGGGTTCGGGCTGCTTAGTTGTCTGTACCGGCCCTATCGCCGGCAAGCCGGCTCCCACAGGTCGAGCGTCGAACTCAGGATCACACTTTCCCTGTGGGAGCCGGCTTGCCGGCGATAGGGCCGGTACAGGCTACCTAGGGCTGCCAGTCGACGCCGCTGTCTGCAAGGTAGGCATCCACTGCAGCCCCGACCGTTGGGTGAAAGGCGTTCTCGCCCATGTGCTGGAACAAGCCAAAGCGCTTCATCTTGTCCTTCACCGGGTCCTTCATTTCGGCAAACTGCAGCTCCACCCCGCGCGCTTCCAGCGCCCGGTCCAGCTCGGCGAGCATGTCGGCGGAAGTGACGTCGATGCTGGTCACCGGCTCCGCCGCGATCACCAGCCGCTGCACGGGGGTCGGTGATTCATCGACGGCAGCGAGCACCGTGTGCTGGAACTGCTCGGCGTTGGCGAAGAACAGCGGCGCGTCCCAACGCAGCAGCACAAAGCCTGGGATTCGCCTGGCCTGTGGATAACGTTGCACATCATGGTAGCCACGGGTGCCGTCGACCCGGCCGAGCACCGCGTAATGCGGGCGCCAACCGTCCCAGAGGAACTCGATCACCGAGATCGCCACGGCAATGCAGATGCCGGGGATGGCGCCGAACACCGCGACACCGACGAAGCAGGTGAACGACAGCCAGAACTCCCATTGCTGCATGCGGAAGATGCGCTTGAGGTCGGCGAACTCGAACAGCCCCATGGCCGCGGCAATTACCACGGCGGCCAAGGCACTGTTGGGCAGGTGCTGCATCAGGTTGGGCGCCACCACCAGCAGCAGGGTGACCGCCAGTGCACCGATGATGCCGGTGAGCTGGGTTTTCGAGCCTGCCGCTTCAGCCACCGGCGTACGCGACGAGCTGCTGCTGATGGGGATGCCCTGGAACAGGCCGGCGGCCAGGTTCGCCACGCCCAGGCCGAACATCTCCTGATTCGGGTCGACCGGGGTTTTCAGGCGTGCGGCGTAGGTGCGTGACAGCACGCTGGTGTCGGCGAACGACACCAGCGCCACGGCGATCCCGCCCAGCAGTACTTCGACCAGGTCGATGTCGGTCACCCAGGGGAACACGAAGCTCGGCAGGCCCTGGGGCAGCTCGCCAAGCACCTTGACGCCCAGCTGGTCGAGCTTGAACAGGCTGACCGCCAGCGTTGCCAGCACCACGGCGATGAGAATGCCCGGCAGGCGCTTGAAGGGCTTTAGCAGCAGGATCAGCGCGAGGCTGCCGGCACCGATGGCAAAACTGGGCCAGTGGCCCTGGCCAGCCAGCAACGCCTGGGCCAGTGTCCACAGGTCGCGCACTGGCCCCTGGCTGTCGAACGAAAGGCCGAACAGCTTCGGCAACTGGCTGATCAGCACCGTCAGGGCGATGCCGTTCATGTAGCCATAGCGGATCGGTTTGGACAGCAGTTCGGTGATGAAACCCAGGCGCAGCAACCCGGCGATCACACAGAAAGCACCGGCCACCAGGGCCATCATGCCGGCGATGGCGATTGCCCGTTGTGGGTCGCTTGCCGCGTATTGCACCACCACCGCGAGGATGGGTGCAGCCAGTGCCGAGTCAGGGCCGAGCACGAGGATTCGACTGGGGCCGAACAGGGCGTAGGCGAGCAGGGGGATGATGGTGGCGTACAGGCCATAGATGCCCGGTACCCCGGACGCTTCGGCGTAGGCGATGCCGACAGGCACCAGCATGGTGGTCAGCACCAGGCCGGCAGCGATGTCCTTGGGCAGCCAGGCAGCTTGATAGTGCAGCAGCGTGGCCAGGCCGGGGAGCCAGCGCTTCCAGTCGAAGCGCGGGCGGGGAGGCGTTCCATGCATGGTCGAGGCTCCGGAAAGAGGACGCATGAACCGCGTCGAACCATTCTGGGCCTTGGCTCAGGAAAGCATCAAGTTGTTTTCCAGGCCTGAAACGGCGGCGCCCCCTTCGCGGGACAAGCCCGCTCCCACAAACACAGCGCCGCTCTCAAGCCTTGCGCTGTTACCTGTGGGAGCGGGCTTGCCCCGCGAAGGGGGCGCCGCTGATGTCGCGTTAAACGTTGAAGCGGAAGTGCATCACATCGCCGTCTTTGACGATGTAGTCCTTGCCTTCCAGGCGCCACTTGCCGGCTTCCTTGGCACCGCCTTCACCCTTGAACTGGATGAAGTCGTCATAGGCCACCACTTCGGCGCGGATGAAGCCTTTTTCGAAGTCG
>Ga0160431_100355_pt1 | contig 24046 bp, 23 predicted proteins | sample HID1971K_E0MG_FD_108212 | JGI IMG/M metagenome (GOLD analysis project Ga0160431, IMG submission 108212) | Enriched millipede-associated microbial communities from UW Madison campus, WI, USA - HID1971K_E0 MG | ecosystem: Host-associated > Arthropoda: Insects > Digestive system > Unclassified ...
CGTTCTCGGCCATCAGGGTCAGTTCGGTCAGGTCTTCGAACAGCTGGCGGTGGCTGACCTGTTCATCCCAACGTTCCATGTGCACGAACAACGAAAATTTCATGGGGCTTTCCTCGGAGCTTGTTGTTGTCGCCTGCCGGGGCAGGTCTCAATGTGGGAGCAACTGTCTTGCTGAAAATCTGAAAGTTGGCGAAACCCTTGTGGGAGCGGGCTTGTCCCGCGAAGCAGGCGACTCGGTGGATGGCACCGGCTGCGCCGGTGTTCGCGGGGCAAGCCCGCTCCCACAGCTGCTGAATCAACCATTCATGACTTCAGGCGAAGGCGGGCAGACTGGCCATCTTGCCGCGGCAGTACACCATCGGCCGTGGCGCTTGCTCGGGGACGATCAGGTTGTGCACCTTGCCGACCATGATGGCGTGGTCGCCACCTTCATACTCGCGCCACAGTTCGCATTCGATCACGGCAGTGGCACCGGCCAGGATAGGATTGCCCAGTTCGCTCAGCGTCCACTCGATGCCGGCGGCCTTGTCCTTGCCTTTTTTCGCGAAGGCATAGGCTTCGGCCTGTTGCTCGCCAGACAGCAGGTGGATGGCGAAGCGCTTGTTCCTGATCAGCACCGGGTAGGAGTCGGAGCTGTAGTTGGGGCAGAACAGCACCAGCGGCGGGTCCATCGACAGGGAGGAAAAGGCGCTGGCGGTGAGGCCGACGATCGAGCCGTCGTCGTCCAGGGTAGTGATGACGGTGACGCCCGACGGGAAGGAACCCAGGACGTTCTTGTAGACGGTTGCGTCGATCATGGCGAGTACCTCGAAAGGGCTGCGGTGGTCCGCGGTTTTTATCGTTGATGTGTCTGATGGTATACCGTAATACTCGATTTGCAAGCGGAATTTCGCAACGCCGCACATTCACGATGAATGGCGCAAAGCCGCATGAACAGGGGCTTTGACCAACGCGCGAGGCTTTGGCGCCGGCTGCTGAACCGGATCAGTTACAGATTTTTAGACCGCAGCAGTGTTGTCAAAAGTTTGGAATACCATAATATGGTCCGCAGCTGAGAGGCCGCCTTGATGCGGTTTCCTTACAAAGATAAAAACGACCTTTCGAGCTGAATCCTATGTCCCAACCGTCATCGCAACACCAGTTTGTCGAGAATCACACGGTCGATTACGTTCCACCTGCCGAGCGCCACGGGAAGGCGCGCGACCTGTTCACCCTCTGGTTCAGTACCAACATCGCGCCACTGCCTATCGTCACCGGCGCCATGGTGGTACAGGTGTTCCACCTGAACCTGTTGTGGGGCCTGATCGCCATCGTGCTGGGTCATCTTCTGGGGGGCGTGGTCATCGCCCTGGCCTCTGCGCAGGGACCGCAGCTGGGCATTCCGCAGATGGTCCAGAGCCGTGGCCAGTTCGGCCGCTATGGCGCGCTGCTGATCGTGTTCTTCACGGCGCTGATCTACGTCGGCTTCTTCATTTCCAATATCGTGCTGGCGGGCAAGACCATCCATGGCATCGCGCCAAGCGTGCCGATGCCGGGCGCTATCGTCATCGGTGCCCTGAGCGCCACGGCCATTGGTGTGATCGGTTACCGCTTCATCCATATCCTCAACCGCATCGGGACCTGGGTGATGGGCTCGGCGTTGTTGGCCGGCTTCATCATGATGTTCGTTCAGGACCTGCCCGCCGACTTCTTCAGCCGTGGCGCGTTCAACCTGTCGGGCTTCATCGCCACCGTGTCGCTGGGCACCATCTGGCAGATCAGCTTCTCGCCGTACACCTCCGACTACTCGCGCTACCTGCCCAAGGAAGTGGGGATCGCCAAGCCGTTCTGGGCCACCTACTTCGGCGCGACCCTGGGCACCATCCTGTGCTTCAGCTTCGGTGCGGTAGCGGTGCTGTGCGTACCGGAAGGCACCGACGCGATGGACGCGGTCAAGCAGGCCACTGGCTGGCTGGGGCCGATCCTGATGGTGCTGTTCCTGCTCAACATCATCAGCCACAACGCCCTCAACCTGTACGGTGCAGTGCTGTCGATCGTCACTGCGATCCAGACCTTCGTCGCCCAGTGGACGCCCAGCATCAAGGTGCGGGTGATCCTGGCTTCGGTGATCCTGGTGGCTTGCGGGATGGTAGCGTTGAATGCCTCGGCGGACTTCATCGGCCAGTTCATCGGCCTGATCCTGGCGCTGCTGCTGGTGCTGGTGCCGTGGGCTTCGATCAACCTGATCGACTTCTACCTGATCAAGAAGGGGCAGTACGACATTGCCTCGATCTTCCAGGCGGATGGCGGCATCTATGGGCGCTTCAACCACCACGCGATCATTGCCTATGCGTGCGGGATCCTGGTGCAGCTGCCGTTTGCCAATACGGCGCTGTATGTGGGGCCGTATTCGAACATTGTCGAAGGGGCGGACTTGTCGTGGCTGTTCGGCTTGATCGTGACGGTGCCGCTGTACTACTGCCTGGCGACGCGGGGCAAGGGTGCCGAGAAGGTTGTGCGGGCTGTTAGCGTCAACGACTGATCCTGCTTGATGGGGCTGCCTTGCAGCCCATTCGCGGGACAAGCCCGCTCCCACAGGTACTCCATAGCACTTAAGGGCAGTGGTGTTCCTGTGGGAGCGGGCTTGTCCCGCGAATGGGCCGCACAGCGGCCCCGGCTGTTTCAGATCAAACCTTGAACTGCGCCACCATGCCATTCAAATCCACCGCCAAACGCGACAGATCCTGCGCCGCCGCACTGGTCTGATTGGCCCCCGCCGAAGTCTGCATTGCCAGGTCGCGAATATTCACCAGGTTGCGATCCACCTCTCGCGCCACCTGCGCCTGCTCCTCCGAAGCACTGGCAATCACCAGGTTGCGCTGGTTGATCGAAGCAATCGCCTCGGCAATCACCTCCAACGCCTGCCCCGCACCCTCAGCCACTGCCAGCGTCCCCGTGGCACGCCCCTGGCTGCCTTGCATGGCTGTCACTGCACGCCCGGTGCCGTTCTGGATCCCGGCGATCATCTGCTCGATCTCCGCCGTGGACTGCTGGGTACGGTGGGCGAGGGCTCGCACCTCGTCGGCGACCACGGCAAAGCCACGGCCTGCCTCGCCAGCACGTGCGGCCTCGATGGCGGCATTGAGTGCCAGCAGGTTGGTCTGCCCGGCAATTGCGCCGATCACGTCGAGCACGCGGCTGATCTCGTTGGCGTTGGTGGCCAGCTGTTCGATCTCGGCAGAGGTGCCGGTCACGTCTGCCACCAGGTGCTGCAGCGAGGCCAGCGCCTGGTTGACCTGGTCGCGCCCGTCACGGGTGGTGCGGTCGGCGCCCTGGGAGGCGTCGGCGGTGCTCACCGCGTTGCTCGCCACTTCTTCCACGGCAACGGTCATCTGGTTGACAGCGGTGGCCGCCTGGTCGATTTCCGCGCTCTGCTGGTGCAGGCCGCGGCTGGTGTCCTCGGTGACGGTGTGCAGCTCTTCCGAGGCCGAGGCCAGCTGGTCGGAGGAGGCAGCGATCTTGCGGATGGTGTCACGCAGGCTGGCCTGCATGCGGCTCAGTGCCCGCAGCAGCAAGGCGGGTTCGTCGCGGCCAGTGACCTGGATGTCCTGGGTCAGATCGCCGGTGGCCACACGTTCGGCCACGGCCACCGCATCGGCCAGCGGTACGACGATGCTGCGGGTGAGCAGGGTAGCAATGGTGGCCAGGGCGAGAATGATCACCAGCAGCGAGCCGATGATGGCGTTGGAGGCCTGGTCGGCCACGTCGCTGCTGCGTTGCGAGGCTTGTTCGGCGCCGCTGCCGTTATAGACGATCAGCGCGGCCATGGCCTTCATCATGGCGTCCGCATGCTGGCTTAGCGCGCTGTTGATCTGCTGCTTGGCTTCGGCCATGCGCCCGGCGAGGATGTCCTGCAGTACCCGCGCCTGAAGGTCGCGGTACTGATGGTGAGCGGCATAGAAGGCGTTGTACAGGGCGCGGTCGTCGGCGGCGATGATGGTGCCCTCATAGTGCTTGAGGTCACCGTCGAGCTGGGCGTTGATGCTCTTGAGCAGGTCGACGTTGCGTGCCTGTTCGGTGGGGCTATCAGACAGTGCGGCGCGCAGGGTGACCGCGCGGGCGCGGCCGAGGTTGCTGCTGATGTCACTGAGGGCGACCACGGCAGGCATCCAGGTGACGCGGATCTCGTCCGTGGCCTTGTCCATCTGCCGGGTTTCATAGAGTGCGAGCAGGCCCATGAACAGGACCAGGGTGCCCAACAGGGCGAATACGCTGGCAGCGCGAATACCGATCTTCATGTTCCGTAACTGCATGGAAATGCTCCTTGACGGTGGCGTGCAGAGCGTCAAGAGCGGGGGATGCCAGGCATCTTGATGCGCTGCGGATTTAAGTGTGTGCCTCACCCTCTCGAATACTTTTTTGATTTCGATGATGCCATATGGCCACCACCCTTGGCCAGACATCCACCCTTGTGCCCTGCATAGGCAGATCCGTCATTTATTGGACGGATCTGCCGGGATCATGCGGTCAAACGATTGCGATCTGCGGGTCTGCCGCTGCCAGTGCCACGGCGCGGTCGGCGGCAGGTGGGTAGATCCACACCGAGTTGATCTGGCGCTTGAGGTCCTTGCCTTCCTGGCCGTGCAGTTTCAGTTCGCGCTCCCAGCCTTCACTGTACGCCGCGCCCCATTCACCGAGGTCGAGGCAGGTGACGTACTTGGGCTGGCGGTAGACCACCGGCTGCACGCCGAGCAGGTCGGCCATGGCGTTGTTGCCACTGTGGCGGCCCATGGGGATGGCGTGCTGGCAGGTCATCAGGGCGTGATTGCCGATTTCGTCGACGGCCGCCCAGGCGGTATCGCCCGTGGCATAGATATGCGGCTGGCCAATCACCTTGAGGTGGTCGTCGACCTTGAGCCGGCCGAAGTTGTCTCGCTCGCCGGCCACCTGGGCGGTCAGCGGGCTGGCCTTGACGCCGACGGTCCAGATCACGGTCTTGCTGGCGATGTATTCGCCATTGTCGAGGGTGACGCCGCCGGCATCGACGGCTACCACCGTGGTACCGGTCAGCCATTCGACGCCCGCCTGCTCGGAGGCGGCGACGATCGACGGTTTGATACCCGCGCCCAGGGCCGCGCCAATGCTGGCGCCACGGTCGACCAGCACGACACGCACATCGCTGTCACCGAGCAAGGCACGCAGGCGTGCGGGCATTTCGGTGGCGGTTTCGATGCCGGTGAAGCCCCCGCCGCAGACCACCACGGTGTTGCGTGCCGGCGAAGGGGGCAGGGCGGCGAGGCTCTGCAGGTGCTGCTCCAGGTGCATGGCCGATTCGATCTGGTCGACATCGAAGGTGTGTTCGGCCAGACCTGGGACAGCCGGGCGTGCCACCTGGCTGCCGGCGGCGAGGATCAGGCGGTCGTAGCCGATCTGCTGGCGCTGGCCGTGGCTGTCGGTGTAGCTGACGCTGCGGGCGTCGGCGTCGATGGCCTCGGCGTTACCCGTGATGAAGCGCACGCCCACGGCCTCGAACAGTTCGCCCACGGGGGCTTTCAAGGTATGTGCGTTGGCTTCGTAGAAGCGCGGGCGGATGCGCAGCTCCGGCTGGGGTGCGAGCACGCTGATGCTGAGGTCGTCGCGTTTGGCCTGGTCGAGCAGGCGGGCGGCGCTCAGGGCGCTCCATACGCCGGCGAAACCGGCACCGATGATCAGGATGTTGGATTTCATGCAGGTGCTCCGCAAAGGTCATACAGGGAAGAAGAGGGCTTCGATCCACACGGCAGGTGTCTCTCGAATAACTACGACTGTATTGGTCGGAGTTTGCGTTTGCAAGTTTTTTCTTCGCAACGAGGGGGCAGCTCATCGGTCAGCGCGTAGAAAGGCCTGTACTCAGGCGGCTGGCGGGCGGTTGGGCACAAACCTTGATATCCCCACCCCCATCCGTTATAGATAAAAAGGAAACCACAAAGAAAAGAGGCCATTTCAGCCCCCATGTACGGGATCACACGTATCTTGCGCCCCTCAGGCCCCCATTCCGCGCCCTGCGCTGATGGATACGGGCCCACTCCAATGACCCTCTCCCCGCTTTCCAGCCTGTATCACGTGTTGTCGATTCCGCCCGTCAACATCCTGCTCAGCCAGATGCGCAAACGCCCCGTCCCTCCACCTGCACCGTAACGCCTGAATCGCTCCACCCCCGGCCTTTTGCCGTTCGGGGTTGGGGAGCCTTTGCATTTTTTTCAGCGTTCAACTGTTCAGGAATCACTATGACTCTTCGTGTAGCTATCATCGGTGCCGGCCCGTCCGGCCTTGCGCAACTGCGTGCGTTCCAGTCCGCCCATGCCCAGGGCGCCCCCATGCCGGAAATCGTCTGCTTCGAAAAACAGGCCGACTGGGGCGGTATGTGGAACTACACCTGGCGCACCGGCCTCGACCAGCATGGCGAACCGGTGCACGGCAGCATGTACCGCTACCTGTGGTCCAACGGCCCCAAGGAGTGCCTGGAATTCGCCGACTACAGCTTCGATGAACACTTCGGGCGGCCGATCTCCTCGTACCCGCCGCGCGAGGTGCTGTGGGACTACATTCAAGGCCGCGTGAAAAAGGCCGGGGTGCGCGACTACATCCGCTTCAATACCGTGGTCAAGAACGTCAGCTTCGATGAACACACGCGCGAGTTCACCGTAAGCGCCCATGACTACGGTGCAGGGGTTGGTATCGAGCAGGTGTTCGATTATGTGGTGGTGGCCAGCGGGCACTTCTCCACCCCGCACGTGCCGGCGTTCGAAGGCTTCGAGCGTTTTACCGGGCGTATCCTGCACGCCCACGATTTTCGCGAAGCCATGGAATTCCACGGCCAGGACCTGCTCATTGTCGGCAGCAGCTACTCCGCCGAAGACATCGGCTCGCAATGCTTCAAGTACGGCGCGCGCTCGATCACCACGGCCTACCGTACGCAACCGATGGGCTATAAGTGGCCCAAGGGCTGGGAAGAGCGCCCGCAACTGGTGCGGGTCGAAAACGACCTGGCGTTCTTCGCCGATGGGTCGAACAAGCGCGTGGATGCAATCATCCTGTGCACGGGCTACCAGCATCACTTCCCGTTCCTGCCCGATGAACTGACCCTCAAGACCAACAACCGCCTGTGGCCTGCGGGGCTCTACCAGGGTGTGGTCTGGGAGCAGAATCCGCAATTGCTCTACCTGGGCATGCAGGACCTCTGGTACAGCTTCAACCTCTTCGACGCACAGGCGTGGTTTGCCCGCGACTACATGATGGGCCGCATCAAGCTGCCGTCCAGGGCCGACATGCAAGCGGACAGCAAGCGTTGGCGCGCGGAGGAAGAGGGCCTGGAAACCACGGCCTCGATGTATGAGTTCCAGGGTCGATACATCAAGCACCTGATCGGGCAGACCGATTACCCGAGCTTCGATATCGATGCAGTCAACCGCATCTTCCTGCAATGGAAGCAGGACAAGAAGCACGACATCATGGGCTACCGCGACAAGTCGTACCGCTCGGTGATCACCGGCACCAAGGCGGTGCCCCACCATACCCGCTGGATGCAGGCGATGGACGACTCGCTGCAGGAGTACTTGCGCGAGACGGACGGCAAGAAAGGCGAGGTGAAGGCGCTGCGCGGGTAGGCATTGGAGGGGCGCCAGCACCTGAAGTGGCAAGCCGCTTTGCGGTGCTGGCGCTACCCGCGTATGATTTGCGACAAAGTTGGTCGGAGATTGAAATGTCGCTCTACAGTGCTGGCGTCGAATACGGCATCCATTGCCTGCTATACCTCGTGGACGAGCGCGGCAACACGCGCGAATCCAGCGTGCGCGACCTCGCAGAGCTGCAAGGCGTGCCACAGGAGTACCTGGCCAAGGTCTTCACCAAGCTGGCTCGCGCCAAGCTGGTGGTCGCCACGGAAGGGGTGCGCGGTGGCTTTCGCCTGGCCCGTCCGTCGGACGAGATCACCGTGCTGGACATCGTCAATGCCATCGACGGGCCGAAGAAGATCTTCGACTGCCGCGAGATTCGCGAACGTTGCACGTTGTTCGAGGGGTCGCCACCGGGTTGGGCGACTGAAGGCACCTGCGCGATTCACGCCGTGATGCTGAGTGCGCAGAAGCGCATGGAAGAGGCGCTGGCCCAGCAGACCATTCTCGACCTGTCGCGCCGGTTCGGGCGCAAGGCCCCGGCGGAGTTCGGGCAGCAGGTCAATGCCTGGATGGGTGAGCGACGGATCCCGGCGAGTCAGTCGTGACGGCCTGTACGGGCCCTATCGCCGGCAAGCCGGCTCCCACAGGTGCACCACAGACCTCAGGAATTGTGGTGTACCTGTGGGAGCCGGCTTGCCGGCGATAGGGCCCGTGCAAACACCAAAAATCTCAGCGCCCCTCATGCTGCCGCCGATACGCCCCAGGCTGCACTCCCACCGCCTTGGCAAACGCCCGGGTAAACGCCGCCACCGACTGATACCCCACTTGCGCGCCCACCTGCTCCACGGTATTGCCCGCCTGCCGCAACTGGCAGGCATGGCGCATGCGCAACGCCAGCAGCACCTGCCCCGGTGACTGCCCGGCCAGTTCGTTGAAGCGCTTGAAGAACGCCGACCGCGACAGCCCCGTACACCCCGCCATGCTCTCCAGTGTCCAGGCCTGCCCGGGCTGTTCGATCAGTTGCTGCAGCAAGCCGGCAAACGCCGGCTGCCGGGCCAGGGCGACCAGGCCGCCGAGTGGCTGCCCGGCATGCACCTGCTGGCGCAGCACATACAAGAACAACAAGTGCGTCAGCCGCTCCAGCAGGGTCTGCGAGGGTGCTGGCAGGCGCTGGCATTCGTCCAGGATCAGCCCGAACAACGCCCGCGCCGCATGCCCGCTCGGCTCCTCGGCACGCAACAGGATCCACTCGGCCAGGCCCTCGACGATCAGTGACGACAAGCCAGGGCGAAAGTGAAAGAACCCGCACACCAGCCCCACGCCGTCCGCCGCGTTGGCATCCAGCGCCTGCATGGCCTGGCGCGGCTGGGCGCAGGCGTTCAGTGGGTCCTGGTCGCTGGACAAGCGGTAACCCAGGTCGCGCAGCAGAAACACCGCGTCCCCGGTTTCCAGGCGCACGGCTTCGCCCTTGCCATCGATGTGCAGCCAGCAATGGCCCTGCACCACCAGGTGAAAGCTGGCCCGGCCCATGCCCTCGGTACTGGCATGCCAGCCGCCGCAGTAGCGGCCGACATGAAACAGGCTGGCGTCGAGCTCAAGGCCTTCTAATAACCAATCGACAAGTGGGCTGGATGAAATCATCTAATGTAAAGACTCAGGAGCAAGGAAAGGCGACTGATGAATATGGAGGGCGATTCTTATAACCAACAGACTGTATGGACACACACCGAAGGAGACCACTCCATGTCCTCGCGCATTACTCTACACACTCTGCAGAGCGCCCCGGAAGCGGCCCGCCCGTTCCTTGAGAACGCCCAGAAGAATTCCGGCTTCATCCCCAACCTGCTGGGTGTGCTCGCCAATGCCCCGGCGGCCCTGGAAACCTACGTGACCGTCTCGGCCCTCAACGGCAAGGCCGAACTGACCCTGGCCGAACGCGAAGTGGTGCAGCTGATTGCCGCCACCCAGCATGGCTGCGACTTCTGCGTGGCCGGCCACACCGCCGTGGCGCTGAACAAGGCCAAGCTGCCGCAGGAAGTGGTCGATGCCCTGCGCGCCCGTGGCGAACTGCCGGATGCGCGCTACGAGACCCTGGCCGCGTTCGCCCGCGAAGTCATCGCCACCCGCGGCAATGTCAGCGAGGCCACCTACCAGGCCTTCCGCGAGGCCGGTTTCACCGAGGGCAACGCCCTGGAAGTGATTCTCGGGGTCAGCCTCGCAACCCTGTGCAACTTTGCTAATGTGTTCGCCCAGACGCCGCTCAACGACGAGCTCGGCAAGTACCGCTGGCAGCCTTCTGCATAAACCGCGCGGGGCGCCGTGGCGCCCGCGTTTTCAAAAGGAGTAGGGATATGCTTGATGCTGCATTTGCCAAGTGGCTGGATGCCAATGCCGAGGCCATCGACCAGGGCCAGTGCGACCCGCAGCGGGTGCTCGCGCAGATTGCCGAGTCGCAACTGCTGCGCATCGGTGTCGACCCGGCGCAGGGGGGCAGTGGGGGTGAGGTGACCGACGCCGTCGAAGCCATTGCCGCGATCGCCAGTCGTTCGCTGGCAACTGCCTTCGTCTGCTGGGGCCAGCGTGCTTTTATCGAATACCTGCTGCAAAGCCCGAACCAGGCCCTGCGCGAGCGCTTGCTGCCGAGCCTGCTGACCGGCGAGCTGGCCGGTGCCACGGGCCTTTCCAATGCCATGAAGTTTCTTTCCGGTATCGAGGCGCTGCAGGTACGTGGCCGCCCCGAGGCTGACGGCTGGGCACTCGAAGGCCGTCTGCACTGGGTAACCAACCTGCGCAAGAGCGGCTTCGTGGTGGCCGCCGCCATCGAAGACGATGCGGGCGGCGCACCGTTCGTACTGGCGATCCCTTCGGCGGTACAGGGCCTGGAGCGCTCCGACGACCTGCAACTGATGGGCCTGCAGTCGAGCAACACGGCGGCACTGGCCTTCCACCAGGTGGCGCTCGGCCGCGACTGGCTGCTGCACGAAAACGCCCGCGAATTCCTGCCCAAGGTGCGCCCGGCGTTCCTCGCGCTGCAGTGCGGCATGGCCATCGGCCTGGCGCGCCGTGCGCTGGACGAAGTGCACGAGCACCTGCATGGGCGCCTGTCGTTCCTGGAAGAGCACCGCCAGGTCCTCAAGGAGCGCCTGGAAAACACCGTGACCGAGCTCAAGCAAGGCCTGCTCGACGGGCGTTTCCAGGGCCAGCCGGCGGCGCTGTTCAAGCTGCGCATCACCCTCGCCGAAAGCGCGGCCGACGCCGTGCAGCTCGAATTGCAGGCCAGTGGCGGCAAGGCCTACCTCGACGAATTCGGCTCAGGCTTCGCACGCCGTTGGCGTGAATCGGCGTTCGTGCCCATCGTCACCCCAAGCCTGGTGCAGCTGCGCGCCGAACTGCACCGCCAGGCGGCCACTGCATGAGCCACGCGTTACTCGAAGCCCGCGACATCAGCCTGGGCTACCCGCGCGAGGGCGGCTGGCAGGAGGTGCTGGCGCGCTTCGACCTGCAACTGGCGCCAGGCGAGGTGGTGACCATCCTCGGCCCCAGCGGGGTCGGCAAGTCCAGCCTGCTGCGGGTGCTGGCGGGCTTGCAGCCGCCGCGCAGCGGCAGCGTGACCCTGCACGGCCAGGTACTGCAAGGCCCGCATCCGCGCCTGGCGGTGGCCTTCCAGGACCCGAGCCTGCTGCCTTGGCTGAGCCTGGAAAAGAACGTCGCCTTCGGCCTGGATTTCGCCCGCCAGCCCAAGTTGGCTGCGGCCGAGCGCCGCGCGCGCATCGACCATGCGATCAGCGCCGTGGGCCTGGCCCATGCGCGCAACCAGTACCCGGCGCAACTGTCCGGCGGCATGGCCCAGCGCACCGCCCTGGCGCGCTGCCTGGCGCGCCAGCCGGAAGTGCTGCTGCTCGACGAACCCTTCGGTGCCCTTGACGAAGTCACCCGCGCCGACATGCAGCAACTGTTGCTGCAACTGATCAGCACCCACAACACCGCCGCGGTGCTGATTACCCACGATATCGACGAAGCCCTGCTGTTGTCCGACCGGGTGCTGCTACTGGGCAACCACCCGGCGCACATCCTCGGCCAATGGCCCATCGACCTGCCGCAACCCCGGGCACAGCGGGTCGAGGAGCTGGGCGCGCTGCGCATCGAGATACTCAAGACCCTTCGGCGGGCCAGCCGCACAGACGAAACTTCCTCTCCCTCGTTGCCTTCGGAGCCTGCCCATGTGCATGGATGACTGCTGTTCCTCCACGTCGCGTCGCGACTTCCTCAAGCTCAGTGCCATGCTCACCGCCGCCGGCGCCGTGCCCTTGCTGTCGAGCCTGCAGGCGCGCGCCGCCGCAGAGCCGGATGCGCCGGTGCGCATCGGCTACCTGCCGATCACCGACGCCACGCCACTGCTGGTCGCGCACAACAACGGCCTGTTCGAGGCCGAAGGCATCAAGGCCGAGCGCCCGGTGCTGCTGCGCAGCTGGGCCCAGGTGATCGAGGCTTTCATCTCGGGCCAGGTCAACGTCATTCACCTGCTGTCGCCGATGACCGTGTGGGCGCGTTACGCCAGCAAGGTGCCGGCCAAGGTGGTGGCGTGGAACCACGTCGGCGGCTCGGGCCTGACCGTGGCGCCCGACATCACCGACATGAAGCAACTGGGCGGCAAGACGGTGGCTATCCCGTTCTGGTATTCGATCCACAACGTGGTGCTGCAGCAGATGCTCAACGACCACGGCCTGACGCCGGTGTCGAAACCGGCCAATGCGCCACTGGCGGCCAACGAGGTCAACCTGCTGGTGCTGCCGCCCTCGGACATGCCGCCGGCCCTGGCCAGCAAGCGCATCGCCGGCTACATCGTCGCCGAACCGTTCAATGCCCTGGCCGAGAACCTCAAGGTCGGCCGGGTGCAGCGCTTTACCGGTGATGTCTGGCGCAACCACGCCTGCTGCGTGGTGTTCATGCACGAACATGATCTGAACAACCGCCCCGAGTGGTCGCAGAAGGTGGTCAACGCCATCGTCAAGGCCCAGCACTGGACCCGCGACCACCGCGCCGAAGCCGCCGCGCTGCTGTCCAAGGCCGGCCCCAACAAGTACACCCCGCACGAGCCGGCGGTGCTGACCAAGGTCCTGGCCCCGGCCGCCGAAGACCGCGCCGGCTACATCGCCAGCGGCGCCATCCGCCACCAGCAATGGGACGAGAAGCGCATCGACTTCCAGCCGTACCCGTTCCCCAGCTACACCGAGGAACTGGTCAAGCGCCTCAAGCACACCCTGATCGAAGGCGACAACGCCTTCCTCGCCGGCCTGGATCCGGCCCAGACGGCCCGTGACCTGGTCGACGACCGCTTCGTGCGCAACGCCATCGCGGCGGTCGGTGGGCCATCGGTGTTCGGCATCGCCGACAACTTCGAGCGCAGCGAGGAGTTCGTGGTCTGATGCGCAAGCACGTCGTACATGCCGGCCTGGGGCTGGTGGGTTTGCTGGGGTTGCTGGTGCTGTGGTGGGCTGGGGTCGCGATGTTTGGCGAGGCCGACGGCCTGTCGGCGCGCTTCTCGCCCCAGGCGACCCTGGCCAGCCTGGTCGAGCTGCTGGGGCAGGGCGAGGTCTACGGGCATGTCTGGGTCAGCCTCAAGCGGATCCTGGTCGGGCTGTTGCTGGCGTTGCTGATCGGTGTGCCGCTGGGCCTGCTGGTGGGCAGCTACCGGCACCTGGAGGCCGCGACCACGCCGGCGTTCCAGTTCCTGCGGATGATCTCGCCGCTGTCGTGGATGCCGGTGGTGGTGATGCTGATGGGGGTGGGCGACCAGCCGATCTACTTCCTGCTGGCCTTTGCCGCCTTGTGGCCGATCCTGCTCAATACCGCGGCGGGCGTGCGCCAGCTCGACCCGCGTTGGCTGCAATTGAGCCGCAGCCTCAGCGCCACGCGCTGGGAGACCTTGTGCAAGGTGATCGTCCCCGGGGTGATCGGCCATGTGCTGACCGGCGTGCGCCTGGCGATTGGCATCCTGTGGATCGTGCTGGTGCCGTGCGAGATGCTGGGGGTGAGTGCGGGGCTTGGGTATTTCATTCTCGATACCCGCGACCGGCTGGCGTACTCGGAGCTGATGGCGATGGTGCTGCTGATTGGTGTGCTGGGGTTCATGCTCGATGCCCTGGCGCGCGGGCTGCATCGGCGTTGGGTGCATGCCTGAAGGGCCAGTGTGGTCCTATCGCCGGCAAGCCGGCTCCCACAGGGTCTGGCGCAGGCCTGCTTCTTTGTGGGAGCCGGCTTGCCGGCGATAGGGCCTTCGGCTCAATGCACGGTCTTGCGCTGCTTCACACACTCACGCGCCAGCACGGCCAACTCATCCAGCCACTCATCACGCTGCTGTTCCGCCTCGATCATCGCATCCTCACCCTGCTGGTTGAGCAGGTAGGTATGAATCTGATGCACCTCGGTGGTCTGGTAGATCGGCGCAATGTCCAGCCGCCCGATCAGCGCGCCGCTGGCCTGCCCGGTACTGCTCATCAATACCTGCGGCCCGCTGGCCGCCACCACCTGCATGCCCATGGCCTCGAACCACGGCACCTGGTGCGCGAAGGCGTTCAGCTCGACGCTGGCGAAGCGCTTCTGTACATCGCCCAGCAAGGCGCGGCCGACGCCTTGGCGACGATGACCGGGCACCACGGCAAGAAAGGCCAGGGCACAGGCCTGCGGGTTGTCCTGGGCAGGCAGGGTCAGGGCGAAGCCAAGCAGCTGGTCCGGCGCCTCGGCGTCCAGCGCCAGGGTCAGCGCCACGGCCAGGCCGCGGGTGCCGTCCATGGCCTGCAGGTACTGATGCACCTCCATGCCGACACCGTACTGGTACAGCGGGTACAGCGGGTTGTCGGCACGAATGGCGACACTGCTCAGTTCGCCCACATGGTGGATCACCAGTTCGCGGATCTGGTTCTGGAAGGACTCGGGCGGCACGCTGTCGAGGCGGCTCAGGATGAACATCGGGGGACGGGCTCCGGCGGCTGTTGGATCACCCCGCGCCGGGTTGGCACGGGGTGCACAGTCTAACCCCTTTTTACCGGTTCAGCCTCGTGCCTGCAGCGCCGCGAGCATCAGGTCGAGGTTCTGCACCGCCGCGCCCGAAGCCCCTTTGCCCAGGTTGTCGAACACCGCCGTCAGCAGCACCTGGCCGTGCTCGGGGTTGGCGTACAGCGCCAGGCGCAGGTCGTTGCTGTCGTTCAGCGCCTCGGGGTCGAGCGCGGTGGCCGGGCCGTGCTGGTGCAGGGGCATTACCTGCACATGGCGGGCACCTTGATAGTGCCGCTCAAGGCAGGCCTGCAGCTGTTCGGCGCTCACCTGGCCAGGCAGCAGACGCAGCTGCAGCGGGATGCTCAGGACGATGCCCTGGCGATAGGCGGCATACCCCGGCAGGAACACCGGACGCGCCGACAGGCCGGCGTGCCGCTGGATTTCCGGCACATGCTTGTGCGCCAGATCCAGGCCATACATCTGCAGGTTAGGCGCCGACGCATCGCCTTGCTGTTCATGGCGCTCGACCGCCGCCCGGCCACCCCCGGAGTAACCCGAAATGGCGTGGATGCTCAGCGGATAGTCAGCCGGCAGCAGGCCGGCCTGGACCAGCGGACGCAGCAGGGCGATGGCGCCGGTGGGGTAGCAGCCGGGGTTGCTGACGCGGGTGGACTGGGCAATGCGCTCGGGCTGCTGCGCGTCCAGTTCCGGCAGGCCATAGACCCAACCTGGGGTGGTGCGGTGCGCAGAGCTGGCATCGATCACCCGCACCGCCGGGTTGCGGATCGTGGCCACGGCGTCGCGGGCGGCGTCGTCGGGCAGGCAGAGCAGGGCGATGTCGGCGCTGTTGATCGCTTCGCTGCGGCGCAGCGGGTCTTTACGCTCGGCTTCGGGCAGGGTCAGCAGTTGCAGGTCGTCGCGGCCGTGCAGGCGGGCATGGATCTGCAGGCCGGTGGTGCCTTGGTCGCCATCGATGAAGACAACAGGGGTGCGCATGGTCGGGGTCCGATGTGAAGGAGATGGCCTATGCTCGCCTGTCGCCTTGGTAAAGGAAATTTGAATATCATGACGTTGTCATTCATTTTTTCTGAACAGTATGGGGTCAGTTCCGGCCCTTTCGCGGGACAAGCCCGCTCCCACAGGTACTGCACTGCTCCAAAGGGAGTCGGTTACCTGTGGGAGCGGGCTTGTCCCGCGAAAGGGCCGGAAAGACCCATCAGGAACGTCTTCATGCGCGAAATCAGCCTCGACCGCCTACGCACCCTGGTGGTCATTGCCGACCTCGGCTCGTTTGCCGAAGCCGCCCGCCAGCTCAACCTGGCGCCCCCGACCATCAGCCTGCACGTCGCCGAGCTGGAGGCGCGGGTCGGTGCGCCGCTGCTGACCCGTAATCGCAACCAGGTCCGCCCGACGGCCATCGGCGATACCCTGCTGGCCCGCGCCCGGCGCCTGCTGGCCGACGCCGACCTGGCGCTGGACGAAGTGCGCCGGCAAGTCGAAGGCCTGACCGGCCGTGTGCGCCTGGGCGCTTCGACCGGTGCCATCGCCCACCTGTTGCCCAAGGCACTGGAGCACCTGCGGGTGGCGCACCCGGGTATCGACGTGCAAGTGCAGGTGCTGACCTCCCAGGCGTCCCTGGCGCGGCTGCGCGAAGGCGCGCTGGACATCGGCCTGGTGGCCTTGCCGCAGGTGGCGGGCAAGGGCGTCAAGGTCACCCCTTGGCGGCGCGACCCGATCCTGGCCTACGTGCCTGCCGACTGGCAGCCGCCGGCCAGGGTCAGCCCAGCCTGGCTGGGGCAGCGCGCGTTGATTCTCAATGACAGCAGCACCCAGCTGTCGCGGGTGATCGGTGAATGGTTCGCCGCCGCCGGGTTGTACCCCGAGCCGCGGATCGAGCTGAACTACAACGATGCGATCAAGAGCCTGGTGGGGGCCGGTTATGGCGCCACCTTGCTGCCCCAGGAAGGCGAGGCGCCGGAGCTGGACCGACGCATTGTGCGTCGGCCGCTGCGACCGGGGTTGTGGCGGCAATTGGGGATTGCCTGCCGGGAAGGGGAGGTGGAGAGGGCCACCGGGTATGTGCTGGAGGCGTTGGAGCGGTTGCGCCAGTAAGGGGCTGCTGTGCAGCCCGATCGCCGGCAAGCCGGCTCCCACAAAGACAGCACCGCGTTTCCCTATCTGAAAGCTGGCGCAATCCCTGTGGGAGCCGGCTTGCCGGCGATTGGGCCGCAAAGCGGCCCCAAGCTTCAACCCCGCTCTCGCTGCCGCACTGCGGTCACCGTCTCCCCACCCACCCCCCAGTTATCCGTCGGCACTTCCTCGATCACCACAAAGGTACTGGCCGGCGGCTTGCCCAGCACCTGTTGCAGCAACTGGGTCGTGCCTTCGATCAACTGGCGCTTGTGCTCGGCGCTGACACCTTCGTCGGTCACCCGAATATGCACAAAAGGCATGGCTTCAACTCCTCTGTTCAGTGCCAGGTGCCGGCGGTGCTGCCACCGTCTACCGGCAGGACGACGCCGCTGACGAAGCGCGCATCGGTCAGGTACAGCACGGCATCCACCACATCCTGCGGCGAGCCGGTCCGGCCACTGGGCGACAATGCACCGAGGCCTTCGACATTGCCGCTGTGCAGCGGGGTATCGATGATCCCGGGGGCCACCGCATTGACCTGCACGCCGCTGGATGCCAGCTCCAGGGCCAGCCCCTTGACCGCCTGGTTCAACCCACCCTTGACCAGCACCGGCAACAGCGCCGGTACCCGAGTATCTGGCTGCAGCGCGATGGACGCAGTGATGGCCACGATATGCCCGTGACCCTGTTCGGCCATGATCCGTGCCGCCGCCTGGGCCGGGTAGAAGAAGCCCTTGAGGTTGGTGCCGACCAGGGCGTCGACGTCTTCCTCGGTGTACTCGGCGATCGGTTTGGGGATGAAGATCCCGGCGTTGTTGATCAGGATGTCGACTGCGCCGAAGGTCTCCAGGGCCACTTCGAACAAGCGCCGGGCCGTCTCGGCCAGGGCGATGTCGCCGGCCACGCCGACGAAGCGTTGCGGCTGGCCGAGCCGTGCGGCGGCCTGGTCCAGGCGCGCCTGGCTGCGGGCATTGCCGACGACGTTGTCGCCACGGGCGAGGAAGGCTTCGGCGAGGGCAAAACCGAGGCCGCTGGAGGCTCCGGTGATGATGACGGTTCTTGGCTGGGTCATGTGTGCGTTCTCCAGTAGGTGAGCCGGTGGCTCGGTGTGGTGACCACTGTAGGTTGCAACCCATGCTTGAAAAATGAGGCAGATGGCATTTCAATCGATACACCGTGTAATCAATCGAGTCAGCATGACGCGCCATTTCGACGATCTTCAACTGGGCAGCCTGGAGTTGTTCTGCCTGGCCGCCGACCATGGCAGCTTCACCGCCGCCGCTACCGAGGCAGGTGTCACGCCAGCGGCAGTAAGCCGCAGCGTGGCGCGCCTGGAAGAGCGCCTGGGGGTGCGCTTGTTCGTGCGCACTACCCGGCAGATGCGCCTTTCCGAGGCAGGTCAGGCGTACTACCAGCAGTGTCGCCAGGCCCTCGGGCAACTGGTCGAGGCCCAACGCCAGGTGACCGGGGGCCAGGTGCTGCCCAGTGGCCGCTTGCGTATCAGTGCGCCGACGCCGTATGCCCACCATCGCTTGCTGCCACTGCTGCCCCGGTTTCGTGAGCGCTACCCGCACGTGCAGGTAGACGTGCATGTCAGCAATCGCAATGTGGACTTCACCGAAGAACACTTCGACCTCGCCATTCGTGGCCGCGAGCCCGCTGATTCACGCCTGGTGGCCAGGCGCCTGGAGGATGCCGAGTTGGTGGTGGTGGCCACCCCCGCCTACCTGGCGCGCAAGGGGGCGCCGCAGGTACCCGAAGACCTCGCCCGGCATGAGTGCATCCAGTTCGAACTGGCCAGCAGTGGGCGGAGCCCACCGTGGAGCTTTCGCCGGGATGGCCGTGAGCTGGAGGTGCAGACGCAGGGCGGTTTGACCTGCCTGGGCGACTTCCTGGCCACCACGACCCTGGTTCGCCATGGCGGTGGGTTGATGCAGGCTTACCGCTTTACGGTGCAGGACGCGCTGGACAACGGCGAGCTGGTGGAGGTGTTGGCCGAGTACGGCGGCACTTCACGGCCATTCATGCTGATTTACCCTCAGGCGCGGCACATGCCGTTGCGGGTGCGGGTGTTCATCGACTTTCTGGTTGCCGAGGGGGCACAACCGCTGGGCTGAAGTGACGCGTCGGGCGCTGAGGAGGGTTATGCTTTTTTCTGCATCGAGCCAATGTTTCTCGATGACCTTCCCATTTCCCAGGAGAACGTTTCATGAAATCCATGACACTGCTGGTGATCGCTTCCGTACTGAGTTTTGCTGCCCATGCCGATCCTGCCAGCAATTGCGAGGCGAAGATCAAGGAACTGGAAGACATTTCCAAAACCAGTGGTCAGGCACTGCATGGAGGGATGGCCCATGACTACAAGGTGCATTTGCAAAATGCCAAGGATGCTCAGAAAGCAGGTGACATGACCCAGTGCCAGGCCTCGGCTGACCAGGCCAAGACCATTTACAACAAGGCGCGTAACAAGTGAGTGAAAGCGCCTCCCGCGAGACGCTTCGCTGAGGGTGAAGTTCTCTGTGGGAGCGGGCTTGCCCCGCGAAGAGGCCGGCCCAGACGCTGGAGGCGCCGGGCACGGGCTTCGCCCGTGTTCGCGGGACAAGCCCGCTCCCACAGGGGGGATCGCGCGAGCTATCGGGTCTTTAGCCCTTTAGAACCAGCGGTCGTTCTTCTTCCGCCCGCGGGTCAACGCCGGCAGGATCAGCCCCACCAGCAACCCCGCACCCGCGATGCTGCCGCCGTAGACCATATAACGCATCATCACCTGTTTATTCTCGTCCCCCAGCTGCGCCTGGGTGTCGCGCAGCTTCGACTGGGCCTGGTCGAGCTGCTCGTTGAGCGACTTGTTGCGCGCTTCCAGTTCATCGACCAGCTGCTTGCGCGAATCCAGGGTCTCCTGCATGCCCTGCACCCGGTTCTTCCAGCTGTCGTCGATGGTCTTCAACTGCCCGGACAGCTCAGCCACCTGAGCATCCAGCTGCGGCAGTCGTTCGCCCTGGCCCGGCACCGACTGCAGGTCGCTGGTGAGGATCCACACCAGGTCGCCGCTCTGCCCGCGTACCTGGCTGTAGTTGCCCTGGCTGCCGACCAAGGTGAGTTTCTGCCCGGACTTGAGCGTGCCGACGATACGGTGGCCGTCGGTCGGGCCGCTGCGCACGTAGGTGCTCAAACTGTCACTGACCCAACGCGCATCGCTGGCCGGCTCTTCGGCATGCACGGGGGCGGCGAGGGCCACCAGGGCGGCAAGCAAGGTGCCGCGCAGGGCTGGGAGGGCGAGGGTGGCTGGGCGGGATTCAGGCATGTGGGGTCTTCGCTGCAACAGGAAAAATAGGCCCGGTGACGCATGATCAGGGAGGGGCCGGCGAACTGGTCGGTGAATAGACCGTCAGCCAAAGACCGCATTTTTGTAAGCAGGTTCACTGCTGAATGCAGGAATTGTCTGCAGAATGTTGCAAGTCGCGGGCTAGAGCGCCTCCACCGGCAAGCCGTCCGCAAAAAATCTGCAGACGCGGGCTTGCCCGCCTGGAAGGGCTAGGAGGGGTGAAGGGGAAGCTGGGCAATGTAGTCGCCGATCTTGCGCTCAAGGCCATGGTCATCCTGCTGCAGCAACACGTCGAACAGCAGTTGGTTGAGGCTGGAGCGCGGCGGGTGGGTGTCGTAGCCCGACGGGCTGAACTGCCATTGCTGCCTGAGCGCCCGCTCGCCCATCGCCAGCATGCTGGCGGGAATGGTGTTGCTGGCGTGCAGCTTGGTCACGTGGGCGCGCGCAATGTACGACAGTGCCCCGCGTATGGCGCTGTTGGCCAGCGAACAGACGTGGCGCACAGGGTGGTCCTGAAGCAGTTGTGTGGCTACCTCGGCGGCCTTTTTCCGGGCTTCGAAGGGCAACCCATGCTCCGCGCACCGGGCGGCGATGTAGGCGCACACCTCTTCATTCGACAGCGCCTCGATCATCGCGATGATCTGCACGCCCCATTGGGGCAACGGGCCGCCGGACAGTTCCTTGTGCAGTACGCGGTAGAGGGGGGCCAGTGCCGCCCGCTGCTGGCCGTCCAGGCTGACATTGGCGACCCAGCGCACTTTGTCTCGCCATGCCTTGGGGGTCAGGTCGTCGCTGAAGGCATCCAGTGGCGAGTCAGGATCTACCAACAGGATCGACGCCTCGTGCAGCGCCTGCAGTACCGCGGCATCCATGGCCGTGGAAGGGCTGACACGGGCGTCATGGTGCAGCTGTTCTGCCGGCGCCAGGTAATTGTGCTGGGCGTCCATGCGCACTTCGAGCATGGCCAGCAACTGCAGCTTGTGGGTGAACGAAAGCCGGTGCAGGGCCAGCGGTTTTCGATTCGCCAGCGACCAATGCGCCTTGATCCGCCTGCGCTGGTCGACGGCCTGTGCCTCTTTGGCCTGCTCGCGCGCCCTCAGGCAGGGTTGGCAGGTGCAATCGCGCCGCCAGCGGGAACGGCCAGGAAAGTAATGACGGTGCGTGCAGGTCTTGCAGAACGCCATGCTCTCGTTCCAGCGGTGGGTCGTTCTGCTTTTGCGCCGTTCGAACAGGCTGACCTTGCAGTAGGGGCAGGCCAGCGCTGCAGAAGGCACGGGAGGAAAGGCCTTGATCAGGCTGCTGGGGGCCACGTCGATGCCGTAGCGCTCGATCAAGAGGGCAATTTTTTCACCGCTGATGTACTCGCTGTACAACACCTCGATCTGTTCGGCGGTGAGGTGCTGCAGCTTCGCTTCGAAGTCGGACAAACCTGATTCTCCCTGCGTAGAGTCGCTTGTTAGGTTCGCCAGGGATGATGGGGGTTGTCAGACAGTCCAGTGAAGGGGGTGGCTTGTAGGGCATTTCACCAAAATGCGTAGGATTATTCTGAGCGTGAATCGTACAGGCCGCGTGCGACGAAACGCAGGCCCTGGCCATCGCCAACCCAGGCGCAAGGGCTAGACTCAATGGTTCACGCTTGACTCCCTGGAGTCCGACCATGACTGCCAAGAACACGATCTGCCTGTGGTTCGACCAGGACGCCGAAGAGGCCGCGAACTTCTACGCCAGCACCTTCCCCGACAGCCGGGTACTGGCCGTGCACCCGGCGCCGAGCGACTACCCGTCGGGCAAGGCCGGCGATGTGATTACCGTCGAGTTCACGGTCATGGGCATTCCCTGCGTAGGGCTCAACGGCGGCCCGACATTCAAGCATTGCGAGGCGTTTTCGTTCCAGGTCAGTACCGAGGACCAGGCGGAAACCGATCGTCTGTGGGAGGCCATCGTCGGCAACGGCGGTGAAGCGAGCGTCTGTGGCTGGTGCAAGGACAGGTGGGGCATTTCCTGGCAGATCTGCCCACGCATTCTCATCGAAGCGATTGGCAATCCTGACAAGGCCGCGGCCAAACGGGCCTTCGACGCGATGTTGACCATGGGCAAGATCGATGTGGCGGCGATCGAGGCGGCGTTGCGCGGTTGAGCGATCGATACGTTCACGTCATCGATAGCCCACAGAAAATGTCGATGCCGGGGAGGCGATGCCCTGCCATAGACTGGGGTCGATTGCTGTTCCAGACAACAAGAACCCCAGGGAATACGCACGCCATGATGACATCGCCGTTCTCGATCCCCGCCCACGCCCGCCGTATCGACCCCGCCCGCCAACGCGCCGCCGCACTCAAGGCCGACGGCTCGGTGGACGACAACGACCGTACCGAGATCGGCCCGACCCCGCTGGCCTTCGCCGAGTGGGCCGAGCGCGGCCTGCAGCCACCGCACTTGCCGAGCATGCGCCAGTACCGTTTGCAGCGTATTCGCGAGCAACTGATCGCCCGCGACCTGGGCGGCATCCTGCTGTTCGACCCGCTGAACATCCGCTACGCCACCGATACCACCAACATGCAGCTGTGGACCACCCACAACCCGGCCCGTGCCTGCTTCATCGCCGCCAGTGGCCATGTGGTGCTGTGGGATTTCCACGGCTGCGATCACCTCAGTGCGCACCTGCCGCTGATTACCGAGTTGCGCTGCGGCGCTTCTTTCTTCTACTTCGAAACCGGCGACCGTACCGAAGCGCACGCCCGCCGTTTCTGCGCCGAGGTCGACCAGTTGCTGCGCAGCCATGCCGGCAACAACCGCCGACTGGCCGTGGACCGCATCGAGATTGCCGGCCTGCGCGCCCTCGACGCCCTCGGCGTGCAGGTGCATAGCGGTCAGGAGGTCACCGAGTTCGCCCGCCTGATCAAAGGCCCCGACGAAATCCTCGCCATGCGTTGCGCCGTCGCCGCCTGCGAAGCCGCGGTGGGCGAAATGCGTCAGGCCATGCGCGCAGGCGCCACCGAGAACGACGTCTGGGCGGCCTTGCACGCGGGCAATATACGTCGCGGGGGCGAATGGATCGAAACCCGTATCCTCAGCTCCGGCCCCCGTACCAACCCCTGGTTCCAGGAGTCTGGCCCGCGTGTGCTGGGCGATGGCGACCTGCTGTCGTTCGACACCGACCTGATCGGCGTCTACGGCTTTTGCGTCGACATGTCGCGTAGCTGGATCTGCGGTGGCCTTGAGCCCACTGCCGAGCAGAAGCGCCTGTATCGCATCGCCCACGAGCACATCCACGTCAATGCGGGCATGGTCAAGCCTGGCATGCGCTTTACCGAGCTCACCCACAACGGCCACCGCCTGCCGGAAAGTTGCCGGGCGCAGCGGTATGGAGTGATGTTCCATGGGGTGGGGTTGTGCGATGAGTACCCGAGCATTCGCTACCCGGAAGACCTTGAGTCCTATGGCTACGACGGAGAACTGCAGGCGGGGATGGCGCTGTGCGTCGAGGCCTATGTGGGCGAGGTCGGCGGGCGTGACGGGATCAAGCTGGAGAACCAGTTGCTGGTGACCGAGACGGGGTATGAGGTGTTGACGCGTTATCCGTTCGAAGAGAGTTTTCTGCGGGACTAGCTTTTGTCACTGGTGGCCCTATCGCCGGCAAACCGGCTCCCACAGGTCGTTGAATCTGCGGGGGCTGTGTGGGAGCAACTGTCTTGCTCAATTTCTAAAAGCTGGCGCGATTCCTGTGGGAGCGGGCTTGTCCCGCGAACACCGGCGAAGCCGGTGCCATGCTCCGCGCTGCCTGTTTCGCGGGGCCTCCCACATGGATCACGCTGTGCCCTGCAATTGGGCTGTATTTTCGGGCACTGGCAAGGCTAAATCCCGCCATGGTGTACCCGTCCTGAGCATCGCATTGAGCCTTACGATGAAGATCCTCATGCAGGCCACGATAGCGACCTTGGCAAACTTTCCTCGTCCACGC
>Ga0160431_100356_pt1 | contig 23721 bp, 22 predicted proteins | sample HID1971K_E0MG_FD_108212 | JGI IMG/M metagenome (GOLD analysis project Ga0160431, IMG submission 108212) | Enriched millipede-associated microbial communities from UW Madison campus, WI, USA - HID1971K_E0 MG | ecosystem: Host-associated > Arthropoda: Insects > Digestive system > Unclassified ...
CATTTACTTGATTATTCAAGCATTGCGCGAGACCCTGAGGGCCGTCCAATATCAAATGAATCTCCCACCATACCCAGGAGGTCTGATGGAGCTGCGCCACCTTCGCTACTTCAAGGTCCTGGCCGAAACCTTGAACTTCACCCGCGCCGCCGAGCTGCTGCACATCGCCCAGCCACCGCTGAGCCGGCAGATCGGCCAGCTCGAGGAACAGCTCGGTACCTTGCTGGTGGTGCGCGAGCGCCCGCTTCGCCTGACCGAGGCCGGGCGCTTCTTCTATGAACAGACCTGCACCCTGCTGCAGCAGCTGGACAACATCAGCGACAACACCCGGCGCATTGGCCAGGGCCAGCGCCAGTGGCTGGGCATCGGCTTTGCCCCGTCGACCTTGTACACCGTGCTGCCGGAGCTGATCCGCGAGTTGCGCCAGGACAGCGAGCTGGAGCTGAGCCTGAGCGAGATGACCACCTTGCAACAGGTCGAGGCCCTGAAAAGCGGCCGCATCGACATCGCCTTCGGCCGCATCCGCGTCGACGATCCGGCCATCGTGCAACAGGTGCTGCGCGAAGACCCGCTGGTGGCCGTGCTGCCCAAGGGCCATGCCCTGGCCGGCGCTCCCCTGTCGCTGGCCCAGCTTGCCGGTGAGGGGTTCATCCTCTACCCCGCCAACCCCCGGCCCAGCTACGCCGACCACATCCTCGCGCTGTTCGCCCACCATGGCATGAGCATCAAGGTCAGCCAGTGGGCCAATGAGTTGCAGACCGCCATCGGCCTGGTCGCCGTCGGCCTGGGCGTGACCCTGGTGCCGGATTCGGTGCAGCGCCAGCACCGCACCGACATCGAGTACGCCAGCCTGCTCGACAGCAGCGCCGTCAGCCCGATCATCCTCAGCCGACGCAAAGGCGACATGAGCCCGGTGGTGCAGCGCTGCCTGGCACTGATTGCGCAGCAGGCCTCACTTGACGCTGCATCATCCGTGGCCTGAGCAGCCATCGTTTGTCGCGCTCGGTACGCTGTTGTCCAATCGGCCGATCAACCCAGAGGAAGCCTTTGCAATGATCCACGGAAAAACCCTTGCTCAATGGTGCGCCTCCCACCCCTTGATCGAGGATCTGGTCGCCCTGCGGGAAACCCAATGGTTCAACCCGGCCATCGCCCCTGCGGCCGAGGCCCTGGGCGACGTCGGCCTCACTGCAGCCGATGTGCAGGCCGCCAGCGCCCGCCTGCAGCGCTTCGCGCCGTACCTGGCCACGGTGTTCCCGGACACCGCCGCCAGCGGCGGGATCATCGAATCGCCCCTGCGGCCACTGCCGACCCTGCAGCGCACCTTGCAGCAGGAGGCTGGCCTTGCGCCCTGCGGCGCGCTGTGGCTCAAGGCCGATAGCGAATTGCCGATCTCCGGCTCGATCAAGGCCCGCGGCGGTATCCACGAGGTCCTCAAGCATGCCGAGGACCTGGCCCTGGAAGCCGGCCTGATCACCCTGGACAGCGATTACCGTGTGCTGGCCGATGCCCCGGCGCGGCAGTTCTTCAGCCAGTACAAGGTCGCGGTCGGCTCCACCGGCAACCTCGGCCTGTCGATCGGCATCATGAGCGCCAGGCTTGGCTTCCAGGCCACCGTGCATATGTCGGCCGATGCCCGACAGTGGAAGAAAGACAAGCTGCGCGCCAGCGGCGTGACCGTGGTCGAACATCAGTCGGACTACAGCGTTGCCGTCGAGCAAGGGCGCCGGCAAGCGGCGTGCGACCCGCTGTGCTATTTCGTCGATGACGAGAACTCGCCGCACCTGTTCCTGGGCTATGCAGTGGCAGCCGAGCGGCTGGCATGCCAGTTCGAGCAGCAGGGCATCGTGGTCGATGCCGAGCACCCGCTGTTCGTCTACCTGCCCTGTGGCGTCGGCGGCGGGCCTGGCGGTGTGGCGTTCGGCCTGAAACAGGTGTTCGGCGACCATGTGCATTGCCTGTTCGCCGAGCCCACCCATTCGCCGTGCATGCTGCTGGGGGTGTATACCGGCCTGCACGACCAGGTATGCGTCCAGGATTTTGGCATCGACAACGTCACGGCCGCCGATGGCCTGGCAGTGGGCCGCCCTTCCGGCTTCGTCGGCAAGGCCATGCAGCGCTTGCTCGACGGCTACTACACGGTGACCGACGAAGCCCTCTACCGCCTGCTGGTGCTGGCCCACGACCAGGAACAGGCACGCCTGGAGCCTTCGGCACTGGCCGGTGTGCCGGGTATGGTGCGGCTGCTGCAGGCCGCACCCTACCTTGCGCGCATGGGATTGTCGCCGGCGCGCCTGGCCAATGCCACGCACCTGGTCTGGGGCACCGGCGGCAGCATGGTGCCGGCCGACGAATACGCGGCCTACCTGGCCAAAGGCCGGCGCTAACGGATGCGCGAGCGGCGGCTGAGGTTGTCAGCAGCGGCCCTACCGCCGGCAAGCCGGCTCCCACAGGTGCCCCACAGCCTTTGAGAGCTGTGGGGTACCTGTGGGAGCCGGCTTGCCGGCGATAGGGCCAGTGACGCCAACCTCAGCGCAAGAAGCTGTCCTCGAACGGATAACGCGTCAGCACCTCATACCCCGTCTCGGTCACCAGCAACTGGTTCTCCAGCTTGATCCCGTCACGCCCGCCCACTTCGCCGACATAGGCCTCGACGCACAGCGCCATCCCCGCCTGCAACTCACCTTCATAGCCATACGACTCCAGGTCCTCCGGATAACGAATGCTCGGGTACTCATCGCACAGCCCGACCCCATGAAACATCACACCATAGCGCTGGGCACGGCAGCTTTCTGGCAAGCGGTGCCCGTTGCGGGTGAGCTCGGTAAATCGCACGCCAGGTCTGACCATGTCGGCATTGACCTGGATATGCTCGTGGGCGATGCGGTACAGGCGCTTCTGCTCCGCTGTCGGCTCGAGGCCGCCGCAGATCCAGCTGCGCGACATGTCGACGCAAAAACCGTAGGCACCGATCAGGTCGGTGTCGAACGACAGCAGGTCGCCATCGCTGAGCACACGCGGGCCGGACTCCTGGAACCAGGGGTTGGTACGCGGGCCGGAGCTGAGGATGCGGGTTTCGATCCATTCACCGCCGCGGCGTATGTTGCCGGCATGCAAGGCGGCCCAGACGTCGTTCTCGGTCGCCCCCGCACACATGGCCTGGCGCATCTCGCCCACTGCGGCTTCGCAGGCGGCGACGGCGCAGCGCATGGCGAGGATTTCGTCGCGGCCTTTGACCAGACGGGCGAACTCGGTGACCTCCTGGCCGCTGGACACCTGCACGCCAAGGGCGTCCAGGGCACGCAGGCCGGCGACCTCGATGCGGTCCACGGCCAGCCGGCGGTTGTTGCCGGCGTGACTGCGCAAGACCTGGTCGACTTCGGCGCAGAAGCGCCGGGCATGTTCATCGGTGCGGTCACCGGTTTCGAAGTAGAAGAACGAAGCGCCACTGCGCAACTCGCTGATCAAGGGCAAGTGCGCACTGAGGTGATCGCAGCCGTGGAAATCCCACAGCACCACATGACCACTGGCGGCGACGAAGCAGGCACGGGCCGGGTTGTGGGTGGTCCACAACTGCATGTTGGTGGTGTCGGTGGCGTAGCGGATGTTCAGCGGGTCGAACAGCAGGATGCCGCCGAGGTCGCGGGCGACCAGTTGCTCGCAGATGCGCTGCAAACGGTACTGGCGCATGCTCGGCAGGTGCGGCGGCTGCAGCCCCTGCCCGGCCCACTCGGCGAAGGCCAGCGGCGTCGGGCCGATTTCCGTGCGGTCGTTGTCGTCGACCGAGCCGTCAGCCTTGAGGGCAGCGGCGCGCTGGCGGGAGGGGTCGATGCGGCGGGCGTGGGCGGGGATCGAGAACGGCGATGTCATCATGGCGTGCGTATTCCCTGGGGTTCTTGTTATCTGGAAACAGCGTTCGAACCCAGTCTATTGCACGCCATGCGCCACCCGGCATCGACATTTTCTGCGGCCTAACGATGACCTGAGCGCATCGATCGTTCACCCACGCAATGCCGCCTCGATGGCTGCCACGTCGATCTTGCCCATGGTCATCATCGCCTCGAAGGCACGCCTGGCCGCGGCCTTGTCCGGGTTGCCCAGCGCTTCGATGAGAATCCGCGGGCAGATCTGCCAGGAAATGCCCCACTTGTCCTTGCACCAGCCGCATTCGCTTTCTTTGCCGCCGTTGCTGACAATAGCGTTCCACAAGCGGTCGGTTTCCGCCTGGTCTTCAGTGCTGACCTGGAACGAAAACGCCTCGCAATGCTTGAAGAAAGGCCCGCCATTGAGCCCCACGCAGGGGATGCCCATGACCGTGAACTCGACGGTGATCACATCGCCGGCCTTGCCCGACGGGTAGTCGCCGGGAGCCGGGTGCACGGCCACCACCCGGCTGTCCGGGAAGGTGCTGGCATAGAAGTTCGCGGCTTCTTCGGCGTCCTTGTCGAACCACAGGCAGATCGTGTTCTTGGCAGTCATGTCGGTCTCCGGCAAATCAGCGGTGAACCTTTGAGTCTAGCCATCGCACCCTGGTTGGCGATGCCCAGGGCCTGCGTTTCGTCGCAATAGGCCGATAAGCGCAATGCTCAGAAAAGTCCTACAAACTTAGGTGAACTTCCCTACAGCCCACCCCCTTCACAGTGCTGTCTGACTACCACCATCATCCCTCGCGAACCTAACAAGCGACGCTACGCAGGGAGAATCAGGTTTGTCCGATTTAGAAACCAAGCTGCAGCACCTCACCCCGGAACAGATCGAGGTGTTGTACAACGAATACCTCGGCGGTGAAAAAATCGCCCTCCTGATCGAGCGCTACGCCATCGACGTGGCCCCGAACAGCCTGATCAAGACGTTCCCTCCCATGCCCTGTCCGGCGCTGGCCTGCCCCTATTGCCAGGCCATCCTGTTCGAGCGGCGCAAGAGCAAGTCGGCCCACAGCTGGAACGACAACATGGCATTCTGCAAGACCTGCGCACACCGCCACTACTATCCGGGCCGTTCCCGCTGGCCGCGCGCCTGCACCTGCCCGCCCTGCCAGAACGCACGCGAGCAGGCCAGGCAGGAGCAGGCGGTCGACCAGCGCAAGCGGATCAGGACACATTGGTCGCTGGCCAAACGCAAGCCACTGGTCCTGCACAGGCTTTCGTTTACCCGCAAGCTGCAGCTGCTGGCCATGCTCGACGTGCGCATGGACGTCCAGCACAACTGCCTAGCGCCTGGCGGGCAGTCCACACTGGACGCCCGTGTCAGCCCTTCCTCGGCCATGGATGCGACCATCCTGCAAGCGCTGCACGAAGAGTCGATCCTGTTGGTCGACCCCGGCTCGCCACTGGATGCCTTCAGCGACGACCTGACCCCCAAGGCCCGGCGGGACAAGGTGCGCTGGGTTGCCAATGTCAGCCTGGACGGCCAGCAGCGGGCGGGCCTGGCGGATGTGTACCGGGCGCTGCACAAGGAGCTGTCCGGAGGCCCGCTGCCACAATGGCGCGCGCAGATCGTCGCGGTGATCGAGGCGTTGTCGACCGAAGAGGTATGCGCCTACATGGCCGACAGGTGCGCGGAGCATGGCTTGCCCTTCGAAGCCCGGAAAAAGACTGCAGAGATCGCCACACAACTGCTCAAGGCCCACCCCGTGCGGCATGTCTGGTCGCTGGGTAACAGCGCCTTGCGCGGGGCGCTGTCCTACATGGCACGGGCCAGCGTGACCCGTCGGCACGCCAGCAACACCATTCCCGCCAGCATGCTGGCGATGGGCGAGCGTGCGCTCAGGCAACAGTGGCAGTTCAACCCGTCGGGCTGCGACAATCATCCGCCGCGATCCAGCCTCAACCATCTGCTGTTCGATGTGCTGCTGCAGCAGGATGACCATGGGCTGGAGCGCCGGATCGACGACTATGTCGCCGAGCTTCCCGGAGGGCCGGACTGATCGACGGGCCGTCCGGCGGGTGGCTGGTCGGCGCAAGCGCTCTAGCTCGCCACCCGGTAACATTCGGCAGACAATTCCTGCCTCCAGCAGTGAACCTGCCTACAAAAATACGGTCTTTGGCTGACGGTCAATTCACCGACCCGTTCGCCGGCCCATTGCAGATCACGCGTCAACCGGGCCTTTTTTTCTGCTGCAGCGAAGACCAACATGCCTGAATCCCGCCTCGCCTCCCTCGCCCTCCCCGCCCTGCTCGCCGCCCTGGGGGCCATCGCCATCCCCGTGCATGCCGAAGAGCCGGCCAGCGATGCACGCTGGGTCAGTGACAGCCTGAGCACCTACGTGCGCAGCGGCCCGACCGATGGCCACCGTATCGTCGGCACGCTCAAGTCTGGGCAGAAACTCGCCTTGGTCGGCAGCCAGGGCAACTACAGCCAAGTGCGCGGGCAGAACGGCGACCTGGTGTGGATCCTCACCAGCGACCTGCAGTCAGTGCCGGGCCAGAACGAGCGCCTTCCCCAGCTCGACGCTCAGGTGGCCGAACTGTCCGGGCAGTTGAAGACCATCGACGACAGTTGGAAGAACCGTGTGCAGGGCATGCAGGAGACCCTGGATTCGCGCAAGCAGCTGATCGATGAACTGGAAGTGCGCAACAAGGCGCTCAACGAACAGCTCGAACAGACCCAGTCGAACCTGCGCGACACCCAGGCGCGACTGGGCGACGAGAACAAGCAGGTGATGATGCGCTACATGGTGTACGGCGGCAGCATCGCGGGTGCGGGGTTGCTGCTGGGGCTGATCCTGCCGGCGCTGACGCGTGGGCGGAAGAAGAACGACCGCTGGTTCTGAGTTCGCCGCAGATCGCCTGGCGCCCATGAGATCGAGCGCCGCCCGCGCGGCGCTCGATTTGCGCGACAACATCACGCCCCTCCATGCATCAGATGCTCACTTGTTGCGCGCCTTGTTGTAGATGGTCTTGGCCTGGTCAGCCGAGGCCTGGCATTGCGTCATGTCACCTGCGTCACGCGCTTGCTTGGCGGTTTTCAGATGCTCCTTGTAGTCGTGGGCCATGCCCCCATGCAGTGCCTGACCACTGGCTTTGGAGATGTCTTCCAGCTCCTTGATCTTCGCATCACAGTTGCTCTTGGGGTCAGCATGGGCGGCGAGACTCAACACTGAAGCAAGTACCAGCAGTGTCATGGATTTCATGCAGCATCCTCCTGGGTAATGTTCATCGAGAGAGATTGGCTCGATGCAGCGAAAAGCATAGCCTTCCATCACTTCCCGACAGGCGGCTTCAGCCCGACGGTTGTGCGCGCGATGGCATGTGCCGCGCCTGAGGGTAGATCAGCATGAACGGCCGCGAGGTACCGCCGTACTCGGGGGGGGGGTGGGGAGACGGTGACGGCGGTGAGACAGCCAGAGCGGAGGTGAATCTGGGGCCGCTTGGCGGCCCAATCGCCGGCAAGCCGGCTCCCACACAGGACCCCATCGAACCTTGTGGGAGCCGGCTTGCCGGCGATTGGGCTGCACAGCAGCCCCTACTGGCGCAACCGCTCCAGCGCTTCCAGCACATACGCGGTTGCCCTTTCCACTTCCCCTTCGCGACAGGCAATCCCCAGTTGCCGCCACAATCCCGGCCTCAGCGGACGACGCACAATCCGCCGGTCCAGTTCCGCGGCCTCGCCTTCCTGTGGCAGCAAGGTCGCGCCATAGCCAGCGCCCACCAGGCTCTTGATCGCATCGTTGTAATTCAGCTCGATCCGCGGTTCTGGGTACAACCCGGCCGCGGCGAACCATTCGCCGATCACCCGCGACAACTGGGTGCTGCTGTCATTGAGGATCAACGCACGCTGCCCGAGCCAGGCCGGGGTGACCCTGGCCGGCGGCCGCCAGTCGGCAGGCACGTAGGCAAGGATCGGGTCGCGCCGCCAGGGCGTGACCCTGACGCCCTTGCCCGCCACCTGCGGCAAGGCCACCAGGCCGATGTCCAGGGCGCCTTCGCGCAGCCGCGCCAGGGACGCCTGGGAGGTCAGCACCTGCACCTGCACGTCGATGCCCGGATGTGCCAGCCGCAGGTGTTCCAAGGCCTTGGGCAGCAGGTGGGCGATGGCACCGGTCGAGGCGCCCAGCCGCACGCGCCCGGTAAGGCCTTCGACTTGCCGACGCACCTCGTCCAGCGCGAGATCAGCATCGGCCAGCAGGCGTCGGGCCCGGGCCAGCAGGGTATCGCCGATGGCGGTGGGGCGAATCTGGTTGCGGTTGCGGGTCAGCAGCGGCGCCCCTACCCGCGCCTCCAGTTCGGCCACGTGCAGGCTGATGGTCGGCGGCGCCAGGTTGAGCTGGCGGGCGGCTTCGGCGAACGAGCCCTGGTCGGCGATGACCACCAGGGTGCGCAGACGGTCGAGGCTGATCTCGCGCATGGCGAATTCCTGTCATTCAGTAAAAGTGAACATCAGCATCATGATATTCAAATTTCCATTACTTGAGCGACAGGCGAGCATAGGCCATCTCCTTCTACCGGATCCCCGACCATGAACACCCCTGTTGTCTTCATCGATGGCGACCAAGGCACCACCGGCCTGCAGATCCATGCCCGCCTGCATGGCCGCGACGACCTGCAACTGCTGACCCTGCCCGAAGCCGAGCGCAAGGATCCACAGCGCCGCAGCGACGCGATCAACAGTGCCGACATCGCCCTGCTGTGCCTGCCCGACGCCGCTGCCCGCGACGCCGTGGCCACGATTCGCAACCCGGCGGTGCGGGTGATCGACGCAAGCTCCGCGCATCGCACCTCGCCCGGTTGGGTCTATGGCCTGCCGGAGCTGGAGGCGCAGCAGGCCGAGCGAATCGCCATGGCCACCCGCGTCAGCAACCCCGGCTGCTACCCCACCGGCGCCATCGCCTTGCTGCGCCCGCTGGTCCAGGCCGGCTTGCTGCCGGCCGACTATCCGCTGAGCATCCATGCCATTTCCGGCTACTCCGGCGGTGGCCGGGCGGCGGTCGAGCGCCATGAACAGCAAGGCGCGGAACCGGCGCCCACGCTGCAGATCTATGGCCTGGAACTGGCCCACAAGCATGTGCCGGAAATCCAGCTGCATGCTGGGCTGTCGGCGCGGCCGGTGTTCTTGCCGGGGTATGCCGCCTATCGCCAGGGCATCGTCTTGAGCATCCCGCTGCAATTGCGTCTGCTGCCTGGCCAGGTCAGCGCCGAACAGCTGCAGGCCTGCCTGGAGCATCACTACCAGGGCGCTCGCCACGTGCAGGTCTCTCCCCTGCACCAGCACGGCTCGGCTCCTGCGCTCGACCCTGAAGCCCTGAACGACAGCAACGACCTGCGCCTGGCGCTGTACGCCAACCCCGAGCATGGCCAGGTGCTGCTGACGGCGGTGTTCGACAACCTGGGCAAAGGTGCATCGGGCGCCGCCGTGCAGAACCTCGACCTGATGCTGGCGGCGCTGCAGGCACAAGGCTGATCGGGCAAAAAGGGTTTAGACTGTGTACCCCGCGCCACACCGGCGCAGGGTGATCCACTTGCAGCCGGAGCCCGTTACCCGATGTTCATCCTGAGCCGCCTCGATCGCGTGCCGCCCGAGTCCTTCCAGAACCAGATCCGCGAACTGGTGATCCACCACGTGGGCGACCTCAGCAGCGTGGCGATCCGTGCCGACAACCCCCTGTACCCGCTGTACCAGTACGGCGTCGGCATGGAGGTGCACCAGTACCTGCAGGCCATGGACGGCACCCGTGGCCTGGCCGTGGAGCTGACCCTGGCGCTGGATGCCGAGGCGCCGGACCGGCTGCTGGGCTTTGCCCTGACCCTGCCTGCCCAGGACAACCCGCAGGCCTGCGCCATGGCTTTTCTGGCCGTGGCGCCCGAGCACCGTCGCCAGGGGGTTGCCCGCGCCCTGCTGGGCGATGTGCAGGCGCGCTTTGCCAGCGTCGAGCTGAACGCCTTCGCGCGGCAGGTGCCGTGGTTCGAGGCCATGGGCATGCAGGTGGTGGCGGCCAGTGGGCCACAGGTGTTGATGAGCAGCACCGGGCAGGCCAGCGGCGCGCTGATCGGGCGGCTGGACATCGCGCCGATCTACCAGGCCACCGAGGTGCACCAGATCCATACCTACCTGCTCAATCAGCAGGGTGAGGATGCGATGATCGAGGCCGAGCAGCAGCGGGACGAGTGGCTGGATGAGCTGGCTGCGTTGGCGCGAGAGTGCGTCAGGCAACGCAAGACCGTGCATTGAGCTGAGGGCCCTTCAGGCATGCACCCATCGCCGATGCAACCCGCGCGCCAGGGCATCGAGCATGAACCCCAGCACGCCGATCAACAGCACCATCGCCATCAGCTCGGAATACGCCAGCCGGTCACGGGTATCAAGGATGAAGTACCCCAGCCCCGCACTCACCCCCAGCATCTCGCACGGCACCAGCACGATCCACAAGATGCCGATCGCCAGGCGCACGCCGGTCAGCACATGGCCGATCACGCCGGGCACGATCACCTTGCACAATGTCTCCCAGCGCGTGGCACTGAGGCTGCGACTCAGCTGCAGCCAGCGCGGGTCCAGCTGACGCACGCCCGCGGCGGTGTTGAGCAGGATCGGCCACAGGGCGGCAAAGGCCAGCAGGAAGTAGATCGGCTGGTCGCCCACGCCCATCAGCATCACCACCACCGGCATCCACGACAGCGGCGAAATCATCCGCAGGAACTGGAACGCCGGAGTGGTCGCAGCCTCCAGGTGCCGGTAGCTGCCCACCAGCAGGCCCAGTGGCACGCCGATCAGCAATGCCAGCAGCAAGCCGACCAGAATGCGCTTGAGGCTGACCCAGACATGCCCGTAGACCTCGCCCTGCCCCAGCAACTCGACCAGGCTGCCCAGTGTGGCCTGGGGCGAGAAGCGCGCAGACAGGCCGTCGGCCTCGCCAAATACCGCAACCCCAGCCCACCACAACAACAGCAAGCCCAGCAGACCGGCCAGCCCCAGGCCGGCATGTACGACATGCTTGCGCATCAGACCACGAACTCCTCGCTGCGCTCGAAGTTGTCGGCGATGCCGAACACCGACGGCCCGCCGACGGCGGCAATGGCGTTGCGCACGAAGCGGTCGTCGACCAGGTCGCGAGCGGTCTGCGCCGGGTCCAGGCCCGCCAGGAAGCCGTTGTCGCCTTCGATCAGGGTGCCCTTGAGGCGCTTGACCAGTTCCTCTGTGTAGCTGGGGAACGGGTACGGCTGGAAGTCGATGCGCTGCTCGTCCCATTGCTGGTGGCGAATGGCGCCGCTGGCGATATAGCCGGCGCGGTCTTCGGCGGCCGGGGCCAGCACCTTGGCCAGCACTGCCGGCTCGTGCGGGGTGTACTTGTTGGGGCCGGCCTTGGACAGCAGTGCGGCGGCTTCGGCGCGGTGGTCGCGGGTCCAGTGCTGGGCCTTGACGATGGCGTTGACCACCTTCTGCGACCACTCAGGACGGTTGTTCAGGTCATGCTCGTGCATGAACACCACGCAGCAGGCATGGTTGCGCCAGACATCGCCGGTAAAGCGCTGCACCCGGCCGACCTTGAGATTCTCGGCCAAGGCATTGAACGGCTCGGCGACGATGTAGCCGGCGATGCGCTTGCTGGCGAGGGCCGGCGGCATGTCCGACGGCGGCAATACCAGCAGGTTGACTTCGTTGGCCGCCAATTGTGCGCTGGCGGGCTTCGACACCGGCGTCAGGCCGTTGTCGTTCAGCATCTGCTGCAGCACCACGTTGTGGATCGAATACCAGAACGGAATGGCCACGGTCTTGCCGCCCAGCTGCTTCATGTCGGTGATGTCCGGAGCCACGGTCAGGCCCGAGCCGCCCACATGGTTCCACGCCACCACCTTGGCCGGCACCTTGCTGCCATAGCGCGCCCACACGGTCATCGGTGACAGCAGGTGAATGACGTTGACCTGGCCCGAGATGAACGCCTCGATAACCTGCGCCCAGCTGCGCAACAGCACCGGGCGCTCGGCCTTGATGCCTTCGGCCTCGAACAGACCATTGTTGTGCGCCACCAGCAGCGGCGTGGCGTCGGTGATCGGCAGGTAGCCAATGCGTACCGGTGCATCGGGCTCAGCGGCGGCACGCGCCTGCAGGCTCGACAGCAGCGGCACGGCGCCGGCGGCAGTGAGCATGGCGCTGAGCTTGAGGAAGTCGCGACGCGACGTGGAGGAACAGCAGTCATCCATGCACATGGGCAGGCTCCGAAGACAACGAAGTGGGGGAAGGTTCGGTTGTGCGGCTCGCCCGCCGAAGGGTCTTGAGTATCTCGATGCGCAGCGCACCCAGCTCCTCGACCCGCTGCACCCGGGGCTGCGGCAGGTCGATGGACCATTGGCCGAGGATGTGCGCGGGGTGATTGCCCAGCAGCAGCACCCGGTCGGACAACAGCAGGGCTTCGTCGATATCGTGGGTGATCAGCACCGCTGCGGTGTTGTGGGTGGCGATCAGTTGCAGCAACAGTTGCTGCATGTCGGCGCGGGTCACCTCGTCCAGGGCACCAAAGGGCTCGTCGAGCAGCAGCACTTCCGGCTGGCGCGCCAGGCAGCGGGCCAGCGCAGTGCGCTGGGCCATGCCGCCGGACAATTGCGCCGGGTACTGATTGCGCGCAGGGGCAAGTCCCACCGCGTCGATCGCATGATCGATGCGCGCACGCCGTTCGGCCGCGGCCAGCTTGGGCTGGCGGGCGAAGTCCAGGCCGAAGGCGACGTTCTTTTCCAGGCTGAGCCACGGCAGCAGGCTGGGGTCCTGGAAGGCCACCGCCAAGCGCGGGTGCGGGCCTTGCAGTGCCTGGCCGTGCAGCGTCACGCTGCCGCTGCGCGGCTGCTGCAAACCTGCCAGCACGCGCAACAGGCTGGACTTGCCGACACCGCTGGGGCCAAGGATGGTCACCACCTCTCCGGGCGCCAGTTGCAGGTCGAAACGCGCCAGCACCTCCTGCCAACCGCCTTCGCGCGGGTAGCCCAGGCTGATGTCGCGGGCTTCGAGCAACACGTGGCTCATGCAGCGGCCGCCTGGCGATGCAGTTCGGCGCGCAGTTGCACCAGGCTCGGGGTGACGATCGGCACGAACGCCGACTCACGCCAGCGGCGCGCAAACCCTGCGCCGAATTCGTCCAGGTAGGCCTTGCCGCCACTGGCCTGCAACTCCAGTTGCACAGCGTCGGCCGCGCTTTCGGCCAGGGTGATGCGCAGCTTGAACAGCGCCGCCGGCTGGCCTTCGAAGCGCCCGTCGAGCAGGCCCTGCTTGAGCTCGGTCACGGTGTTTTCCAGGCGTTCCTTGAGGACCTGGCGGTGTTCTTCGAGGAACGACAGGCGCCCGTGCAGGTGTTCGTGCACTTCGTCCAGCGAACGGCGCGCCAGGCCTATGGCCATGCCACATTGCAATGCGAGAAACGCCGGGCGCACCTTGGGCAGGAACTGCCGAGCGTTTTCGTGCAGCAGCCAGTCACGGCTCAGCGCCACCTGATGGAAGGCCAGGGCCGCGGTGTTGCTCGACTGCAGGCCCATCAGTTGCAAGTCGTCGGAACGCTCCAGGCCCTGCGCAACAGAAGGGATCGCCAGCACGAACGGCGCACCGCCGGCATCATCCTCGATGGCGGCGGCCACCACGAAGCCGCTCTTGCGCAGGTTGGTGACCCAGTGCAGGCGACCTTCCAGTGTCCAGCCTTCGGCTTCAGGCCGACCGCGAACCTGCAGCGCCTCGATACCGGAGAGGAATTTCATGGCGTTGGACAGGCCCGTGGCACCGGCCAGCTCGCCAGTCAGCAGGCTCGGCAGCAGGCGCTCGCACAGCGCCTGGTTGGGGCTTTGCAGCAGGTACTCGATGAAGGCACGCTGGCCCCAGCAGACGAACGCGCTGGCCAGCGAGCGGCTGGCAATGGCCGCAATGGCTTCGACCGCGTCGGTCACCGCACCGCCACTGCCGCCTAGCGCAGGGTCGACCCCGATGCGCAGCAACTGCGACTCGGCGATGTGCGCCAGCACCAGCTGCGGGTCGCACTGGCCCTGATCGATGGCTTCGGCATTGGCATCCAGCCAGCTGGCAAATGCAGCATCAAGCATATCCCTACTCCTTTTCTGAAAAACGCAGGCGCCCACGGCGCCCGACCCGGATCAAGCAGAAGGCTGCCAGCGGTACTTGCCAAGCTCGTCGTTGAGCGGCGTCTGGGCGAACACATTAGCAAAGTTGCACAAGGTTGCGAGGCTCACCCCAAGTATCACTTCCAGGGCGTTGCCCTCGGTGAAACCGGCCTCGCGGAACGCCTGGTAGGTGGCATCGCCGACATTGCCACGGGTGGCGATGACTTCGCGGGCGAATGCCGCCAGGGTTTCATAGCGGGCATCTGGCAATTCGCCGCGCTCACGCAGGGCCTCGACCACCTCGGCCGGCAGCTTGGCCTTGTTCAGGGCAACCGCGGTGTGGCCGGCCACGCAGAAGTCGCAGCCGTGCTGGGTGGCCGCGATCAGCTGCACCACTTCGCGCTCGGCCAGGGTCAGTTCGGCCTTGCCATTGAGGGCCGAGACAGTCACGTAGGTTTCCAGGGCCGCCGGGGCATTGGCCAGCACACCCAGCAGGTTGGGAATGAAGCCGGAATTCTTTTGGGCATTTTCGAGGAACGGGCGGGCCGCTTCCGGGGCGCTCTGCAGAGTGTGTAGAGTAATGCGCGAGGACATGGAGTGGTCTCCTTCGGTGTGTGTCCGTACAGTCTGTTGGTTATAAGAATTGCCCTCCATATTCATCAGTCGCCTTTCCTTGCTCCTGAGTCTTTACATTAGATGATTTCATCCAGCCCACTTGTCGATTGGTTATTAGAGGGCCTTGAGCTCGATGCCAGCCTGTTCCATGTCGGTCGCTACTGCGGCGGCTGGCATGCCAGTACCCAGGGCATGGGCCGGGCCAGTTTTCATCTGGTGGTCCAGGGACATTGCTGGTTGCACCTGGATGACCAGGCCGAGCCCGTGCGCCTGGAGGCCGGGGACGCGGTGTTCCTGCTGCGCGACCTGGGCTATCGCCTGTCCAGCGACCAGGATCCGCTCAGCGCCTGTGCCCAGCCGCGCCAGGCCATGCAGGCGCTGGATGCCAACGCGGCCGACGGCGTGGGGCTGGTGTGCGGGTTCTTCCACTTTCGCCCCGGGTTGTCGTCATTGATCGTGGAGGGGCTGGCCGAGCACATTCTGTTGCGCGCGGACGAGCCGGCCGGGCATGCGGCGCGGGCGCTGTTCGGGCTGATCCTGGAGGAATGCCAGCGCCTGCCGGCACCTTCGCAGACCTTGCTGGAGCGGCTGACGCATTTGTTGTTCCTGTATGTACTGCGCCAGCAGGTGCATGCCGGGCAATCCCTCGGCGGCCTGGTCGCCTTGGCCCGGCAGCCGGCGTTCGCCGGTTTGCTGGAGCGGCTGATCGAACAGCCCTGGCGGGCCTGGACGCTGGAGAGCATGGCGGCCTGCACGGGGTTGTCGCGGTCAGCGTTTTTCAAACGTTTCAGCGAACTGGCCGGGCAGTCGCCGGGGCAGGTGCTGCTGGCGTTGCGCATGCGCCATGCCTGCCAGTTGCTGCAGGCGGGCAATACCGTGGAACAGGTCGGGGCGCAGGTGGGGTATCAGTCGGTGGCGGCGTTTACCCGGGCGTTTGCCAAGGCGGTGGGGGTGCAACCGGGGGCGTATCGGCGCCGCAAGTCAGGGTGACTGTACCGGTCAAGACTGGCTTGCCGGGATCCGTCGCTCGCCCATCCATTCACTGACCTGCTGGCCGAACTCCGCCGGGGCCTTGCGCCCGACGCGGCGCGCCAGGTCGAGAATGGTCTGCTGCGCCAGCGCGTCTTCCATGCGCTTCTGCGCCCCCTGCATCACGGCGTGGATCGCGCAGGTGCCTTCAGTTGCCCAGCCCGGTGCCGAACCTTCGAACAGCGAACAACGCTCGCGAATCTCGCGGCAGTCGAAGATCTTCTTCGGTCCGTCGATGGCATTGACGATGTCCAGCACGGTGATTTCGTCCGACGGCCGGGCCAGGCGGAAGCCGCCACGCACCCCTTCGGTGGCGACCACCAGCTTGGCTCGGGCCAGCTTGGTGAACACCTTGGCCAGGTATTCCTGGGGCACGCCTTGCAGCTCGGCGAGGTCGCGCACGCTGGACTCGCGCGTGTCACCGCGCTCGTCCACGAGGTAGAGCAGGCAATGGATGCCGTATTCGACGCCAGCACTGTAAAGCGACATTTCAATCTCCGACCAACTTTGTCGCAAATCATACGCCGGTAGCACCGGGTCGCCAACCACACCGTGCTGCAACGGAAGGCGTCTACCGGTGCAGCGCCTTCACCTCACCTTGCTTGCCGTCCGTTTCGCGCAGGTACTCCTGCAGCGAGTCGTCCAGCGCCTGCATCCAGCGGGTATGGTGAGGCACTGCTTTCGTGCCGGTGATCACCGAGCGGTACGACTTGTCGCGATAGCCCATGATGTCGTGCTTCTTGTCCTGCTTCCATTGCAGGAAGATGCCATTGACCGCATCGATGTCGAAGCTCGGGTAATCGGTCTGTTCGATCAGGTGCTTGATGTATCGGCCCTGGAATTCATACATCGAGGCTGTGGTTTCCAGGCGCTCCTCATCCTCGCGCCAGCGCTTGCTGTCGGCTTGCATGTCCGCCTTGGGCGGTAGCTGCAGGCGCCCCAGCATATAGTCGCGTGCAAACCATGCCTGGGCGTCGAACAGGTTGAAGCTGTACCAGAGGTCCTGCATGCCCAGGTAGAGCAACTGCGGGTTGTGCTCCCAGACCACGCCTTGGTAGAGCCCCGCAGGCCACAGGCGGTTGTTGGTCTTGAGGGTCAGCTCATCCGGCAGGAACGGGAAGTGATGCTGATAGCCCGTGCACAGGATGATCGCGTCGATGCGCTTGCTCGATCCATCGGCGAAGAACGCCAGGTCGTTCTCGACCCGGACCAGCTGGGGACGCTCTTCCCAACCCTTGGGCCATTTGTAGCCCATCGGCTGAGTACGGTAGGCCGTGGTGATCGAGCGCGCACCGTACTTGTAGCACTGCGAACCTATGTCTTCGGCGGAATAGCTGCTGCCGACGATGAGCAGGTCCTGGCCCTTGAATTCCACCGCTTCACGAAAATCGTGAGCGTGCAGGATACGCCCGGTGAAACGCTCGAAGCCTTCGAACTCCGGTACGTGCGGGGTGGAGAAGTGGCCACTGGCAACTACCACGTAGTCGAACACCTGCTCGATGCCGACCCCTGCGCCGTAGTCATGGGCGCTGACAGTGAACTCGCGCGTCTGCTCATTGAAGCGGACGTGCTTGACCACGGTGTTGAAGCGGATGAAATCGCGCACCCCGGCTTTTTTCACGCGGCCCTGGATGTAGTCCCACAGCACCTCGCGCGGAGGATATGAGGAAATTGGCCGGCCGAAATGCTCATCGAAACTGTAGTCGGCGAACTCCAGGCACTCCTTGGGGCCGTTGGACCACAAGTAGCGGTACATGCTGCCGTGCACCGGCTCGCCATGCTGGTCGAGCCCGGTGCGCCAGGTGTAGTTCCACATGCCGCCCCAGTCGGCCTGCTTTTCGAAGCAGACGATTTGCGGCATGGCGGCGCCCTGGGCATGGGCGGACTGGAAGGCACGCAGTTGCGCAAGGCCGGAGGGGCCGGCACCGATGATAGCTACACGAAGAGTCATAGTGATTCCTGAACGGTTGAACGCTGAAAAAAATGCAAAGGCTCCCCAACCCCAAACGGCAAATGGCCGGGGGTGGGCGGGATTCATGCGCTACGGTGCAGGTGGAGGGACGGGGCGTTTGCGCATCAGGCGCAGCAGGATGTTGGCGGGTGGAATCGACAACACATGGAACAGGCTTGAAAGCGGGGAGAGGATCATGGGGGTGGGCCCGTAGCCATCAGCGCAGGGCGCGAGATGGGGGCCTGAGGGGCGCAAGATACGTGTGATCTCGGACATGGGGGCTGAATTGGCCTCTTTTCTTTGTGGTTTCCTTTTTACCTATAACGGATGGGGGTGGGGATATCAAGGTTCGTGGCCCTGTCGCCCTGCGCCCATCAGCGCTTTTCTATCTACCGGTCAACCGCTGAGCGGCTCCCTCGGCGCGAAGAAAAAACTTGCAAACCATAACTACGACCAATAGAGTCGTAGTTATTCGAGAGGCACCTGCCGTGTGCTCGAAGCCCTCTTCTTCCCTGTACGACCTTTGCGGAGCACTCGCATGAAATCCAACATCCTGATCATCGGTGCCGGTTTCGCCGGCGTCTGGAGCGCCCTCAGCGCCGCCCGTCTGCTCGACCAGGCGCAACGCGACGACCTGACCATCAGCGTGCTGGCACCCCTGCCGGAACTGCACATTCGCCCGCGTTTCTACGAGGCCAATGCGCATACGTTGAAGGCACCTGTCGGTGAGCTGTTCGATGCCGTGGGGGTGCGTTTCATCAGCGGCAGCGCAGAGGCCATCGATGCTGACGCGCGGAGCGTGCGCTATACCGACAGCCACGGCCAGAAGCAGCAGATCGACTACGACCGCCTGATCCTCGCCGCCGGCAGCCAAGTCGCACGCCCGGCAGTCCCGGGCCTGGCCGAGCACACCTTCGATGTCGACCAGATGCAGTCGGCAGTGCGCCTTGAACAGCACCTGGCCAGCCTCGCCGCCCTGCCCGCTTCGCCTGCACGCAACACCGTGGTGGTCTGTGGCGGTGGGTTCACTGGCATCGAAACCGCCACCGAGATGCCCGCACGCCTGCGCGCCTTGCTCGGAGACAGCGATGTACGCGTGGTGCTGGTCGACCGGGGCGCCAGCGTTGGCGCGGCGCTCGGTGCGGGCATCAAACCGTCGATCATCGCGGCGTCCGAGCACGCTGGCGTCGAATGGCTGACCGCTACCTCGGTGGTCGCCGTCGATGCCGGCGGAGTCACCCTCGACAATGGCGACTACATCGCCAGCAAGACCGTGATCTGGACCGTTGGCGTCAAGGCCAGCCCGCTGACCGCGCAAGTGGCCGGCGAGCGCGACAACTTCGGCCGGCTCAAGGTCGACGACCACCTCAGGGTAGTGGGCCAGTCGCACATTTATGCCACGGGTGATACCGCCTGGGCGGCCGTCGACGAAATCGGCAACCACGCCCTGATGACCTGCCAGCACGCCATCCCCATGGGCCGCCACAGTGGCAACAACGCCATGGCCGACTTGCTCGGCATGCCACCCGTGGTCTACCGCCAGCCCAAGTACGTCACCTGCCTCGACCTCGGTGAATGGGGCGCGGCATACAGCGAAGGCTGGGAGCGCGAACTGAAACTGCACGGCCAGGAAGGCAAGGACCTGAAGCGCCAGATCAACACGGTCTGGATCTACCCGCCCGCCGCCGACCGCGCCGTGGCCCTGGCAGCGGCAGACCCGCTTATTGCCATCGTTTGATCGCCAATCAAAGGCAGATCCGTCAGGAAGGTAACGGATCTGCCTTTTTTGTCGCTTTTTGAATAACTGGTCAACATTGATGGCCATATGGCATCATTGAATGAAAAAAAACATTCATGAGGGTGAGGCACACACTTTAATCCGCAGCGCATCGAGAGCTTGGCATCACCCCGGTGATCCGGCTTTGCGTCAATGCTCTTGAGGCCTGCACGCCAACATCAAGGAGCATTTCCATGCAGTTACGGAACATGAAGATCGGCATTCGCGCTGCCTGTGTATTCGCCCTTTTGGGCACCCTGGTCCTGTTCATGGGCCTGCTCGCACTCTATGAAACCCGGCAGATGGACAAGGCCGCAGACGAGATACGGGTCACCTGGATGCCCGCCGTGGTCGCCCTCAGTGAAATCAGCAGCAACCTCGGCCGCGCCCGCTCGGTCACCCTGCGCGCCGCCCTGGATGACAACCCTGGCCAACAATCGAGCAACATCGAACTGCTCAAAGGCATCAATGCCCAACTTGATGTGGGCCTGAAGAATTACCAGAACACCATCATCGCTGCCGACGACCGCGCCCTCTTCAACGCCTTCAACACCGCCCGCCAGCACTACCTCGACCTGCAGGTGCAGGTGTTGCAGGATATCGCCGCCGGGCACCTGGCCGAGGCCAAGCAAAAGATCGGCACCTCGCTCACCCCGGCTGCGGACAACATGATGAAGGCCATGTCCGCACTGATCACCTACAACGGCGAGGGCGCCGAGAAGGCTTCGCAACGCAGCAGCGATGTGGCCGACCAGGCCCTGCGCGTGATCATCGGCACACTGCTGGTGATCATGATCGCACTGGTCGCCATCGCCACCCTGCTCACCCGCAGCATCGTCGTGCCACTGGCCGATGCGGTGGCCGTGGCCGAGCGCGTGGCCACCGGCGACCTGACCCGGGACATCCTGGTCACCGGCCGCGACGAGCCAGCATCGCTGCTGCGCGCCCTCGGCCGCATGCAGACGAGCCTGCGCGACACCATCCGCAAGATCGCCGCCTCCTCCGACCAGCTGGCTTCAGCCTCCGAAGAGCTGCACACCGTCACCGAAGACACCAGCCGCGGGCTGCATCAGCAAAGCGCGGAGATCGACCAGGCGGCCACTGCCGTCAACCAGATGACCGCCGCCGTCGAGGAAGTGGCGAACAACGCCGTGAGCACCGCCGATGCCTCCCAGGGCGCCGACCGCACGACCCGCGATGGGCGTGACCAGGTCAACCAGGCGTTGGCCTCGCTGCAGCACCTGGTGTCGGACGTGACCGGCACCTCGGCCGAGATCGAGCAGTTGGCCACCAACGCCAACGAGATCAGCCGCGTGCTCGACGTGATCGGCGCGATTGCCGGGCAGACCAACCTGCTGGCACTGAACGCCGCCATCGAGGCGGCTCGCGCCGGCGAAGCGGGCCGTGGCTTTGCCGTGGTGGCCGATGAGGTACGCGCCCTCGCCCACCGCACCCAGCAGTCCACCGCAGAAATCGAGCAGATGATCGCCGGCATCCAGAACGGCACCGAGCGTGCAGTGACGGCCATGCACAGCAGCCAGGGGCGTGCCACAGGGACGCTGGCAGTGGCTGAGGGTGCGGGTCAGGCGCTGGAGGTGATTGCCGAGGCGATCGCTTCGATCAACCAGCGCAACCTGGTGATTGCCAGTGCTTCGGAAGAACAGGCACAGGTGGCGCGGGAGGTGGATCGCAACCTGGTGAACATCCGCGACCTGGCGATGCAGACGTCGGCGGGGGCCAATCAGACCAGTGCGGCGGCGCAGGACTTGTCGCGCCTGGCGGTGGATCTGAATGGCATGGTGGCGCAGTTCAAGGTTTGAGCTGAAATGTTCGGGGCCGCGTTGCGGCCCATCGCCGGCAAGCCGGCTCCCACTGGTACAGCGCAGGTTTCAAGCGCTGCGCAGGACTTGTGGGAGCGGGCTTGCCAGCGATGGGTTGCAAAGCAGCCCCCCTTCACCCATTACTCAGCACAGCCTTCTCGGCCGCCTTGCCCCGGGTTGCCAGGCAGTAATACAGCGGCACCGTCACGATCAAGCCGAACAGCCACGAAAGGTCCGCCCCTTCGACAATGTTCGAGTACGGCCCCACGTACAGCGCCGTATTGGCAAACGGCAACTGCACCAGGATCCCGCAGGCATAGGCGATGATCGCGTGGTGGTTGAAGCGCCCGTAGATGCCACCATCGGCCTGGAAGATCGAGGCGATGTCGTACTGCCCCTTCTTGATCAGGTAGAAGTCGATCAGGTTGATCGACGCCCACGGCACCAGCACCAGCAGCAGCGCCAGGATCAGGCCGATGAACTGGCCGATGAAGTCCGCCGACGCATTCAACGCCACCATGGCGCAGGCCACCAGGATCACCGAGGCGAGGACCACCCGCACCTTGACGCTGGGCGTCCACTGGGCGACGAAGGTCTGGATGGCGGTGACGATCGACAGCACCGCGCCATACAGGTTGAGGGCGTTATGGCTGATGATGTTGAGCAGGAACAGCACCATCAGGATCGGGCCCAGCCAGCCGGTGGCCTGCTTGACCGCGACCATCGCGTCGGTGCCTTCCGGCACGCACAGCACGGCGACCGCGCCGAAGCTGAAGCACAGGATGGTGCCCAGAGTGGCGCCGAAATAGGTCGCCCAGAACGGTCTGGCGATGCCTACTTCCTTGGGCAGGTAGCGCGAGTAGTCGGAAGTGTAAGGTGAGAAGCTGATCTGCCAGATGGTACCCAGCGACACGGTGGCGATGAAGCCCGACAGGTTGAACGCACCGCGGCTGAAGAAGTCGGCGGGCAGCTCCTGGACGAACATCATGATGAAGCCGGCCAGCAACGCCGAACCCATGACCCAGGTGCCGATGCGGTTGAGGATATGGATGAAGCGGTAACCGATCACGCCAATGGCCGTGGCGCTCAGGGCGCCGATGACAATTGCACCCGGCATCGGCACGCTTGGCGCGATGCCATGGATGGTCTTGCCGGCGAGGACAATGTTGGAAATGAAGAAGCCGACGTAGATCAGCGCCGTGAAGAACACGATCAGCAAGGCGCCGTAACGGCCGAACTGGCCACGGCTCTGGACCATCTGCGGAATGCCCAGCTGCGGTCCCTGCGCAGAGGCCAGGGCGATGACCACGCCCCCGACAAGATGACCCAGCACGATGGCGATCAGGCCCCACAGCAGGTTCAGGTGGAACACCTGCACCACCATGGCACCGGTGACGATGGGCAGTGGCGCGATGTTGGTACTGAACCAGAGGGTGAACAGGTCGCGCGCCTTCCCATGGCGCTCGGCAGGTGGAACGTAATCGACCGTGTGATTCTCGACAAACTGGTGTTGCGATGACGGTTGGGACATAGGATTCAGCTCGAAAGGTCGTTTTTATCTTTGTAAGGAAACCGCATCTAGGCGGCCTCTCAGCTGCGGACCATATTATGGTATTCCAAACTTTTGACAACACTGATCCGTACGAAAAAGCCTCCACTGATCCGCTCGCAAAACCCCTGCGACAAACCGCCTCACCGCTCAAGGCCACGACATACGTGGCCTTGAGCCGTTCATCGTGAAAAACCTGGGCTGAAAATTCCGCTTGCAAAATAGGTATTACGGTATACCATCAGACACATCAACGATAAAAACCGCGGCCCACCGCAGCCCCTCAGAGGTATACGAGATGATCGACGCAACCGTCTACAAGAACGTCCTGGGCTCCTTCCCCTCCGGCGTTACCGTCATCACCACTCTGGACGACGACGGTTCGGTCGTCGGCCTGACCGCCAGCGCCTTCTCTTCCCTGTCGATGGACCCGCCGCTGGTGCTGTTCTGCCCCAACTACACCTCCGATTCCTACCCTGTGCTGATCAAGCAGAAGCGCTTCGCCATCCACCTGCTCTCCGGCGGACAGCAGGCCGAGGCCTACGCCTTCGCGAAAAAGGGCAAGGACAAGGCCGCCGGCATCGAGTGGACCCTGAGCGAACTGGGCAACCCTGTCCTGGCCGGTGCCACCGCTGTGATCGAATGCGAACTGTGGCGCGAGTATGAAGGTGGCGACCACGCCATCATGGTCGGCAAGGTGCACAACCTGATCGTCCCGCAAGAAGCACCACGGCCGATGGTCTACTGCCGCGGCAAGATGGCCAGCCTGCCTGCCTTCGCCTGAGACGCCTATCGTTATCACTGACGCCTGGCGCGCCAGGCGAGACTTTCAAGCTCCGAGGAAAGCCCCATGAAATTTTCGTTGTTCGTGCACATGGAACGTTGGGATGAACAGGTCAGCCACCGCCAGCTGTTCGAAGACCTGACCGAACTGACCCTGATGGCCGAGAACG
>Ga0160431_100358_pt1 | contig 23601 bp, 24 predicted proteins | sample HID1971K_E0MG_FD_108212 | JGI IMG/M metagenome (GOLD analysis project Ga0160431, IMG submission 108212) | Enriched millipede-associated microbial communities from UW Madison campus, WI, USA - HID1971K_E0 MG | ecosystem: Host-associated > Arthropoda: Insects > Digestive system > Unclassified ...
CCGCCAGTTCATGGCCGAAGTCAGCGAACAGGACTGGCGCTGGTACCTGCACCAGGCCTGAGCCCTACCCTATTCAGAACAAGGAATACCCATGAACGCAGCAGTGAACAACGGCCCGGCCCAACGCGCGCCGTCCTATTACAGCGCCTCGCTCAACGACACTACCGAATACCCGCAGCTCAAGGGCACCGTGCAGGTCGACGTGGCCATCATCGGCGGTGGCTTCACCGGTGTGGCCACCGCCGTCGAGCTGGCCGAGCGCGGCCTGAAGGTCGCCATCGTGGAAACCAACCGTATCGGCTGGGGCGCCAGCGGGCGCAATGGCGGGCAGGTCACCGGCAGCCTGTCGGGCGACGAGGCCATGCGCACCCAGATGCGCCAGCGCCTGGGCGGCGAGGTCGACGACTTCATCTGGCACCTGCGCTGGCGCGGGCACCAGATCATCGAGCAGCGCGTCGAGCGCTATGGCATCGATTGCGACCTCAAGCGCGGCCACCTGCACGCCGCGATGAAGCCCTCGCACATGAATGAGCTGCGCAGCTTCGAGGCCGAAGCGCAGCGACGCGGCATGGGCGAACAGGTGCAACTGCTCGACCGCGCTGCAGTGGCCAACCATCTGCAGAGCCCGTTGTACCTGGGCGCGCTGAAGAACCTGCGCAACCTGCACCTGCACCCGCTCAACCTGTGCCTCGGCGAAGCCCGCGCCGCTCAGAGCCTGGGCGCGCTGATCTTTGAAAACTCCGAAGTGCTGGACATCGTCCATGGCCCGCGCCCGGCGGTGGTCACTGCCCACGGCCGCATCGAGGCCCGCCAGGTGATGCTGGCCGGCGACGTCTACCACAAGCTGGAAAAGCGCCAGCTCAAGGGCAAGATCTTCCCGGCCATGGGCGGCATCGTCACCACGGCGCCGCTGGGCGAGCTGGCCGAGCAGATCAACCCGCAGGACCTGGCGGTGTACGACTGCCGCTTTGTCCTCGACTACTACCGCCTGACCGCCGACAAACGCCTGCTGTTCGGCGGCGGCGCCAACTACTCAGGCAAAGACTCACGTGATATTGAAGGTGAACTGCGTCCGTGCATCGAACGCACTTTCCCGGCGCTCAAGGGCGTACCGATCGAGTTCCAGTGGAGCTGCGCGATGGGCATCGTGGTCAACCGCATCCCGCAACTGGGCAAGCTGTCGGACAATGTCTGGTATTGCCAGGGTTACTCGGGGCATGGCATCGCCACCAGCCACATCATGGGCGAGATCATGGCCGAAGCACTGACCGGGACGCTGGAGAAGTTCGATACCTTTGCCGGGTGCAAGCACATCAAGGTGCCGATGGGGGACTTGCTGGGGAATCCGCTGTTGGCGGCGGGGATGTGGTACTACCAGATGCTGGAAAAGCTGCGCTGATTGTTCAGGCCCTATCGCCGGCAAGCCGGCTCCCACAGGAAACTTGTGCTTCATGTGTGGGAGCCGGCTTGCCGGCGATGAGGCCTGCGAAGACCCTCAAGCGATCTTCTTCAGCCCCTGCTTTTTCAGCTCTTCATCACGCAATTCGCGGCGCAGGATCTTGCCCACGTTGGTGGTCGGCAAGGCATCGCGGAACTCGATGTAGCGCGGCACCTTGTAGCCAGTGACGTTGGCACGCATGTGCTCCATCACCTGCTCCTTGGTCAGGGTCATGCCTGGCTTGACCACGATGAACACCTTGATCACTTCACCGGACTTCTCGTCAGGCACGCCGATCGCCGCGCATTGCAGCACGCCCGGCAGGGCCACGAGCACATCTTCCAGCTCGTTGGGGTAAACGTTGAAGCCCGAGACCAGGATCATGTCCTTCTTGCGGTCGACGATGCGCATGTAGCCGTCAGGCTGGATCAGGGCAATGTCGCCGGTCTTCAGCCAACCGTCATGGTCGAGGATCTCGGCCGTGGCCTCTTCACGCTGCCAGTAGCCCTTCATCACCTGCGGGCCCTTGACGCACAGCTCGCCCACCTCGCCCAACGGCACTTCAATGCCGCTGTCGTCGATGATCTTGCACAGGGTCGACGGCACGGGAATACCGATGGTGCCGACCTGGTTGGCGTCGGCCGGGTTGACCGTCGCCACCGGGCTGGTCTCGGTCATGCCGTAGCCTTCGCAGATGGCGCAACCGGTGACCGCCTTCCAGCGCTCGGCCACGCTCAACTGCAAGGCCATCCCACCGGACAAGGTGATTTTCAGTGCCGAGAAGTCCAGCGCGCGGAACCCCTCGTTGTTGCACAGGGCAACGAACAAGGTATTGAGGCCCACGAAGCCGCTGAACTTCCACTTGCCCAGTTCCTTGACCATCGCTGGCAGGTCGCGCGGGTTGCTGATCAGCACGTTGTGGTTGCCGATGAGCATCATTGCCATGCAGTGGAAGGTAAAGGCATAGATGTGATACAGCGGCAGTGGCGTGATCAGGATCTCGCAACCTTCGTGCAGGTTCGAACCCATCAGCGCACGGCATTGCAGCATGTTGGCGACCAGGTTGCGGTGAGTCAGCATCGCGCCCTTGGCCACGCCGGTGGTGCCGCCGGTGTACTGCAGCACCGCCACATCGTTGACCTGCGGGTTGGCTTCACTTACCGGCTGGCCCTTGCCCAGCGCCAGGGCGTCGTTGAAGCGCACGGCACGCGGCAGGTGATAGGCCGGTACCATCTTCTTCACGTACTTGATGACGCTGTTGATCAGCAGGCGCTTGAGCGGCGGCAGCAGGTCGGCCACCTCGGTGACGATGACATGCCTGACCTGAGTCTTGGGCACGACCTTCTCGGCCAGATGGGCCATGTTGGCCAGGCACACCAGGGCCTTGGCACCGGAGTCGTTGAACTGGTGTTCCATCTCCCGGGCGGTGTACAGCGGGTTGGTGTTGACCACGATCAACCCGGCGCGCATGGCGCCAAATACCGCTACCGGGTACTGCAGGACATTGGGCAGTTGCACGGCAATGCGATCACCCGGCTTGAGGTCGGTGTGCTGCTGCAGCCAGGCGGCAAACGCGCCGGACTGGGCATACAACTCGCCATAGGTGATAGTCTTGCCCAGGTTGCTAAAGGCCGGTTTGTCGGCAAAGCGTTGGCAGGATTGCTTGAGTACCGCCTGGATATTGGGGAATTCGTCAGGATTGATTTCCGCCGTAATCCCGGCTGGGTACTTATCCTTCCAAAAATTTTCGATCATGGAAGCCCACTCCTTCAGCAACAGCGAAGTTCGATTCACGCGTCGATGCGTTTATTATTGATATGCGATGACGGTTCATTGCAAACCGAATCATCTGAAAGCGGGCCGAGAGTAACAGCTTTGACTGGGGTCGCCTAGAGGCCAAATCAGGCCTTTATGGTCACATAAATGACTCAATGAACGAATCAGGTCATTTTTAGAGTATTTATACAAAATGTCGCATAGGGGCTGGTATTTCAGGCTGTGATCGGCATATTAGAGCGGCTGTGCGCCCTATCGCCGGCTTGCCGGCGATAAGGTCTTCGAGAATCAAGCGATGTCGCGCAACTCGCGCCGCAGGATCTTGCCCACCGGCGTCATCGGCAACGACTCGCGCACCACGATGTGCTTGGGCACCTTGTATCCCGTGAAATTGGCCTTGCAGTAGGCCTTGAGCTCATCCAAGTTCAGCCCACCCTCGCGCGCCACCACGAACAGCTTCACCGCCTCCCCGGAACGCTCGTCCGGCACGCCGATAGCGGCGCAGTTGGCCACCTGCGGGTGGCCCATGATCACATCCTCGATCTCGTTAGGGTACACGTTGAAGCCCGAGACGATGATCATGTCCTTCTTGCGGTCGACGATGCGCGTGAACCCATCCGGGTCGATCACCGCAATGTCGCCGGTCTTGAACCAGCCTTCGGCATCCAGCGCCTGGGCAGTCGCCTCGGGCTGTTGCCAGTAACCCTTCATGACCTGCGGGCCCTGGATGCACAACTCGCCTCGCTCGCCCAGCGGCAACTCGTTGCCCTCGTCGTCGATGACCTTGAACGCCGTGCCCGCCACCGGGATGCCCACGGTGCCCAGGCGCGCCAGCTGGCCATAGGGGTTGGTGCTGGCCACCGGTGAGGTTTCGGTCAGGCCATAGCCTTCGACGATGCGGCAACCGGTGAGGCTTTCCCAACGCTCGGCAGTGGCCTTGACCAGCGCCGTGCCGCCAGAGTTGGTGACCTTCAGCGCGGAGAAGTCCAGCTGGCGAAAGCCTGGGTGATCCATCAGCGCAACGAACAGCGTGTTCAGGCCCAGCAGGGCCGAGAAGCGCCATTTGCCCAGCTCCTTGATGAAGCCCGGGATATCACGCGGGTTGGTGATCAGCACGTTGTGGTTGCCGGTGACCATCATGCACATGCAGTTCGCGGTAAAGGCATAGATGTGGTACAGCGGCAACGGCGCGATCATCACCTCCTGACCTTCCTTGATCAGCTTCTGCCCATCCGGGCCGTGCTGCGAGAAGCAGGCCAGCACCTGGAGCATGTTCGCCACCAGGTTGCCATGGCTGAGCATGGCGCCCTTGGCCAGTCCGGTAGTGCCGCCGGTGTATTGCAGCACGGCGATGTCATCGAGGGTCAGCGGCACGGGCTTGTGCGCCAGGGCGCGGCCCTCACGCAGCACCTGCTTGAACGAAACGGCCTGCGGCAAGTGGTAGGCCGGGACCATCTTCTTGACCTTGTCGACCACGGTGTTGACCAGCCAGCCCTTGGCTGCCGGCAGCAGGTCGCCCATCTTCGCCTCGATCAGGTACTCGATGCCGGTATCGGCCAGCACCTCCTGCACACGCTTGCCGAACATGTTCAGGTACACCAGCGCACGGGCGCCGGAATCCTTGAACTGGTGGCGCATCTCGCGCTCGGTGTACAGCGGGTTGGTGTTGACCACGATCAGCCCGGCACGCATGGCGCCGAACACGGCGATGGGGTATTGCAGGACGTTGGGCATCTGCACCGCGATACGGTCGCCCGGCACCAGGTCGGTATGCTGCTGCAGCCAGGCGGCAAAGGCTGCGGAATGGCGTTCGAGTTCGGCATAAGTCAGGGTGACGCCGAGGTTGCTGAACGCCGGGCGGTCGGCGAAGCGCTTGCAGGAGCGCTCGAATACCTCGACGACCGAGGTGTATGCATGGATGTCGATGGTGGAAGGTACGCCCGCCGGGCGCTTGTCATTCCAGAAGTCGGCTTGCATTTATTGTTGTTCCTCTGCCTTGACCTGCTTGATCCCTTGTCCTGTCTGCCTGATGGCAAAAAGGCGTTGAACCGACGTTAGCAGGTAAGCCCGAGGTGGCATATACGCCAAGTGCCGCCATTAACATTGTGAATCTTATTTGTGCCCTTCCTGCAATCTGCAGGGTTGTGCATACACTGTGCTCGTATCCCTGCGCAAAGGAATCGCCATGCCCCACGACGCCTTCTGGCTGCCCGCCAGCGAGCATTGCAGCCTGTACGTGCACCAATGGCTGCCGGCCACGCCGGTCAAGGCCGTGGTGCTGCTGGCGCACGGCATGGCCGAACACGCCGGCCGCTACCAGCGCCTGGGGCATGCCCTGAGCGATGCCGGCTATGCGCTGCTGGCGCCCGACCTGCGCGGCCATGGCCGCACCGCCGAGCTGGGCAACCTCGGCCTGTTCGCCCGGTGCCATGGCTGGAATGCCGTGGTCAACGATCTCGGTGCGCTGGCCCAGCACATCGGCCAGCAGTTTCCTTGCACGCCGCTGTTCCTGTTCGGCCACAGCATGGGCAGCTACCTCGCCCAGGCGTACCTGATGCACCACAGTGGCAGCGTGCATGGCGCGGTGCTCAGTGGCTCCAACCTGCAACCCCCGGCGCTGTACCGCGTGGCGCGCCTGATCGCGCGCCTGGAAAGCTGGCGCCAGGGGCCATTGGGCAAGAGTGCCTTGATCGACTGGCTGTCGTTCGGCTCGTTCAACAAGGCCTTCAAGCCCAATCGCACGGCCTTCGACTGGCTCAGCCGCGACCCTGCCGAGGTCGACAAGTACGTCGAAGACCCGCTTTGCGGCTTTCGCTGCAGCAATCAGTTATGGCTCGATCTGCTGCAAGGCCTGGCGCAGATCAGCCAGGTCAGGAACCTGGCACAGATCGACCCGAACCTGCCATTGCTGGTGATCGGCGGCGAATGTGATCCGGTGAGTGCCGGCAAGCGTCTCACCCATCTGGCCGACGCCCTGCGCGCGACCGGCAATCGACATGTACAGCTGCGCGTCTATCCTGAGGCGCGGCACGAAGTGCTGAATGAACTCAACCGAGACGAGGTCACCGCCGATATCCTCGCCTGGCTGGAGCAGGCGCTGGCCCTTGGCCGCCCTGCCCGCAGTGAATGATGGCGACCTCGTCCGTATACCAAGGAAACGCCAATGACCCAGGTCACCAACACGCCGTACGAAGCTCTCGAAGTGGGCCAGACGGCCAGTTACGAAAAGTCTGTGGAAGAACGCGACATCCAGCTGTTCGCCGCCATGTCCGGTGACCACAACCCGGTGCACCTGGACGCCGAATTCGCCGCCAAGAGCATGTTCCGCGAGCGCATTGCCCATGGCATGTTCAGCGGTGCGCTGATCAGCGCAGCGGTCGCCTGCACCCTGCCAGGCCCCGGGACCATCTACCTGGGCCAGAAGATGAGTTTCCAGAAGCCGGTCAAGATCGGCGACACCCTGACCGTGCGCCTGGAAATCCTCGAGAAGCTGCCCAAGTTCAAGGTGCGCATCGCCACCAACGTGTACAACCAGAACGATGAGCTGGTGGTAGAGGGCGAGGCCGAGATCCTGGCGCCGCGCAAGCAGCAGACGGTCGAGCTGGTATCGCCGCCGAATTTCATCGCCAGCTGATGAATTTTTTCTGTGCTGGCCTCATCGCCGGCAAGCCGGCTCCCACATTGGGCTTAGTACAACCAATGTGGGAGCCGGCTTGCCGGCGATGAGGCCGGTGCAGTCACCTCACTCCAACGCCTGCAACCGCTGTTCGATATGCCGCCGCTCCGGCGCCTGTCGCGTCAACTCCAGTGCGCGCCCCCAGGCTGCCCGCGCTTCGTCCACGTTACCCAGTTGCTGATGCATCTGCGCCCGCGCCGCGTGCGCCAGGTGATAGTCCCGCAGCTCGCCACTCGCCAGAATCGCCTCCACCGCCACCAGCCCCGCCTGCGCCCCATCCCGCTTGGCCAGCGCCACGGCCCTGTTGAGCGCCACCACGGCAGACGGCCAATGCTGATACAGCACATCGTAGAGCCCGACGATTTCCGCCCAGTCCGTTTCATCGGCACTCGCTGCCTCGGCATGCACTGCAGCGATCGCCGCCTGCACGGTGTAGGCTCCGAACCCTCGGCTGCGCAACGCCAGCCGCACCAGCTCACAACCTTCCCTGATCTGTTCGTGGTCCCACAGGCTGCGGTCCTGTTCGTCGAGCAGCACCAGGTTGCCCTCGGCATCGCTGCGCGCCCGTTGCCGCGACGACTGCAGCAGCATCAGCGCCAGCAAACCGACGGCCTCCGGGTCCGGCAACAGCTGCACCAGCAAACGCCCGAGGCGAATCGCCTCGTCGCTCAATTCCTGCTGCAGCAGGCCCTGGCCGGATGACGCCGAGTAGCCTTCGTTGAACACCAGGTAGATCACCCGCAGCACACTCTCCAGCCGCTCCGGCAGCTCGTGCAGTTCCGGCACCTGGTAGGGAATGCGCGCATCGCGGATCTTGGCCTTGGCGCGCACGATGCGCTGGGCGATGGTCGCCGGGCTCTGCAGGAAAGCCCGGGCGATCTGCTCGGTGGTCAGGTCGCAGACCTCACGCAGGGTCAAGGGCACCTGGGCATCGGCAGACAGTGCCGGGTGACAGCAGGTGAAGATCAATCGCAGGCGGTCGTCGGCCAGCAATTCTTCCTCGCTGGGGTCTTGGCCCTGGTCTTTGATCAGCATGATCAGTTCTGCCTGAGAGCGGTCGAACCGTGCCCGCCGGCGCAGCACGTCGATGGCCTTGAAACGGCCCGCCGACACCAGCCAGGCGCGCGGGTTGTCCGGCATGCCGTCGCGCTGCCAGCGCTCCACGGCAATGAAGAAGGCATCATGCATGGCCTCTTCCGCCAGGTCGAAGTCGCCCAGCAAGCGGATCAGCGTCGCCAGGATACGGCGCGACTCGCGGCGGTACACCGCCTCGACTTCGGCGCGCACAGCCCCCTCCTGCGCCATCAGTCCGGCATCCGTCGGGTCACCACCTCCACCAGGCGGTCCAGGCTTTCTCCCCAGCCCTGGTAATAACCCATTTCCTCGTGGGCACGGCTGTCGGCGGCGCTCCAGTGCCAGGCCCGGGCGGTGTAACGGGTCTTGCCCTGTTCCTCGTCAAAGGTGACGACCGCCGTCATGAAGGCTTTGTCCGAAGGTACCCAGCCAGGGCCGAATGCGTCGGTGAACACCAGCCGACGCGGCGCGGCGATCTCCAGGAACACGCCCTGGGTCGGGTACTCGGTGCCATCAGGCGCGCGCATCAAGGTACGCATAAGGCCGCCAACCCACAGCTGCATCTCGCATTCGGGCGTCGTCATGCCGTGCGGGCCCCACCACTGCATCAGCCATTCGGGCTCGGTCCAGGCACGAAACACCTTGGCGGGCGGGGCATCGATCAGGCGGCTGATGGACAATTCGTGCTGCGCGTGTGCAAGTGGGGCAAGGCTCATGCTTGTTGTTCTCCTTGGCTGTCAGGGCTGCAAGTCGCGCACTGGCCTCACTTCGACGCTGCCTACGCGTGCTGCAGGAATGCCCTTGGCGATGTTGATGGCCTCGTTGAGGTCGCGGGCATCGACCAGATAAAAGCCCGCCAGCTGCTCTTTGGTTTCTGCAAATGGACCATCGGTCAGGCTCATCTGCCCGCCGCGCATGCGCACCGTGGTGGCCGTCTGCACAGGCTTGAGCGCTTCGGCTGCAAGCATTCGCCCGGAGCCGTGCAGCGTTTCGGCGTAGGCCATGCATTCGGCGTCTTCCGGGCTGTCCGGCAGGCTGTGCAGCAGCCCCTCGTCACAATAGACCAGGCACAGGTATTTCATGATCGTCTCCAGGGCATTGGCAAAGTGCGTTTGGCGATATGCGATCAAGGCTTGAGATCGAACAGTGCTTTCTGGGTTTCCATGTCGAACGGGGCCGACCAGTGTTCGTGGATTACCTGCCACTGGCCACCTGTCTTGCGATAACCCACCGTGGCGCGCATGAAGCCGCACTGGCTTTCGTCGTCAGCCGGGCCGCAACGGTTCAGCCAGTGGGCCAGGCCCAGGTCGCCATCGGCATGCACGGTGAGCTCGGCCAGTTCGAACACCATGGGGCCTGTGCAAAAGCCCATGCACATTTCCCAGTGCGCCTGGTAGGCGCCCTTGCCCTTGAACTGCAGCGACTGGATGGCATCGAAGGCAAGGATGTCATCGGCATAGGGGGCGATGATGGCCTGAATGTCGCGGTCGCGCACGGCCTGCATCCAGCGCTCTATCAGTTGGCGGATTTCGGATTCGGCTTGGGGATTCATCGGGTTCTCTCCGAATGAGTGAGTGGTCACGGCTTTTGCTGTGCCTTCAACACTGGTCGAACAGTGGAGCGGATAATCGACATGAAGATGTGACGGGCGATGGGCGGTGATGCGCGAAGCGTTCGTCATGCCATTTTCAGGGTATTCAAGATCGAGCGCCGCCCGCCAGCACCTGCGCATAGCGGGCACGGTCGACATTGGCCCCGCTCAGCACCACCGCCACCCGTTTGCCTGCCTGCCTTTCGCGCTCTTGCATCAACGCCGCCAGCGCCGCGGCCCCCGCCCCTTCGGCAGTGTTATGGGTTGCCTCGTGGTAGAGCCGCATGGCTGCGGCGACTTCGCCATCGGAGACCCGCACGATCCGCGCGGCATGCTGGCGAACCAGGTCGAAGGCATCGGGATGCGGCACCCGGCAGGCCATGCCATCGGCAAAGGTGTCGGCGGTGCGGGTAGTGACGATGTGCCCTTGCTCGAAACTCTGCGCATAGGCATCGGCTGCGCTGGAAACCACACCGACGATCTCGGTCTGCAGCCCCAGCAGATTGCGCGCCTGGATCAGCCCGCAGATGCCCGACCCCATGCCGATCGGCACATAGACGCAGTCCAGGCCCTGCACGGCTTCGAACAGCTCCAGGGCATAGGTGGCCACGCCACGCACCAGCTCCGGGTGAAACGACGGGACCATGCTGTAGCCCAGTTCTTCGGCCAGCCGGGCGGCCTCTTCGCGGGCCACGTCGAAATCCACGCCGTGTTCGATCAGCTCGGCGCCCAGTGCGCGCATGGCGGCGTTCTTCTCTTTCGAATTGCCTTCGGGTACCACGATCACCAACGGCACACCCGCCTGGCGCGCGGCCAGGGCCATGCTCTGGCCGTGGTTGCCACGGGTGGCGGTGACCAGCCCGCAGGGCGGCTTGCCAGCGGCCAGCAGCGAGCGCACGTAGACCAGGCCGCCGCGTACCTTGAAGGCGCCGGTGGGGGCGTGATTCTCGTGCTTGACCCAGACCTCGCAGCCCAGCTGCCCGGCCAGCAGCGGCCAGCGGTACTGCGGGGTGGCGGGAACATGCTGGTGAACGAATGCAGCGGCTTCACGCAGGGCGGCAAGGTCGAACATGGCGGTCATCCTTCATCGATACGAGGTTGAACCGATCCTAGGCGCCGGGCATTGTATGGGTAAATCCTTATATTGCATGGGCAGCAATTTCATGTGGGTGCCGCAACTGGCCGAAGATGGCCAACCCCGCTACCTGGCGCTGGTCGACGCCATCGCCAGCGCCATCGAAGACGGTTCGCTCAAGGTCGGCGAGCGCTTGCCGCCCCAGCGCCGCCTGGCCTGGAAGCTGGGGCTCAACCCCAGCACTACCCAACAGGCCTATCGTGAAGCGGCGGCACGCCACCTGGTGGCAGGCGAAGTCGGGCGCGGCACCTATGTGCTGGCGGGCAGCCGCGAAGCCACCCTGTTTCGCCTCAAGCAGCAGGACAACCAGGGCGCGGTGATCGACCTGTCGACCAACGTGCCGGTAGCCGACCCTGCCAACCTGGACCTGCAGGCGAGCTTGCAGACCTTGCTGGCTGGCGGGCAGACGCACCTGCTCGATCACTACCTCGGCCCGCAGCAGTTGCTGCTGGGCCGCCTGCAGGGCGCTCGCTGGCTGGGCAATCGCGGCCTGACGCTGGCGCCCGAACAGTTGCTGCCCTGTGGCGGCGCCCAACAGGCCCTGACCTTGCTGCTGCAGTCGTTCTGCCAGGCCGGTGAGCCTGTACTGCTCGAAGCGCTGACCGCGCCAGGCATCAAGGCCGCCTGTCGGCAACTGCGCCTGCCCGTGCACGGTGTGGCCCTGGATGAGCAGGGACTGCTGCCGCAGGAATTGGACCGGGTTGCCCGGGCCAGTGGCGCACGGCTCCTGGTGACCACCCCGGCCCTGCACAACCCGACCGGAGCCTGCATGGGCGAGGCCCGCCGGCGAGCCATCGCCGAGGTGGTCAAGCGCCTGGGCCTGCTGGTGATCGAAGATGATGTGTATGGCGCACTCAGCGACCACCCCCCGCTTTACTCGCTGCTGGGCAAGCGCGGCATCCTGATCAGCAGCCTGTCGAAGACGGTGGCCGCCGGGTTGCGCCTGGGGTGGATCGTGGCCGACCCGGGCTTGCTGCAGCAGGTCGACCCGCATGCCGGGGCCAGTCATTGGCCCGTGTCGCCCTTGAACCTGCAGATCGCCTGCCAATGGATCGAAGACGGTACGGCGGCGCGGCGTTTGGCCTGGCAGCGTGAGGAAGTTGCCGTGCGCTGGCGCCTTGCGCGCCAGTTGCTGGGGGATGCGATGCACAATGCGAGCGAGCCTTCACCGCATGTATGGGTGGCAGCTTCGCGGGGGGCCGACAACGTAGTGGCCGGGTGCAGGGCGCAGGGGGTGGAGGTGGTACCGGCGAGTGTTTTCGCCATTGGCGCAAGCGAGGTGCAGGCGGTGCGGATCAGCCTGTCGGCGGCGACTAGCCGGGCGACGTTGAAACGTGGGTTGGAGGTGGCGCGGCAAGTATTGGCAGGGCCCCCACAGCTACCCCACAGCTCTTGAAAGCTGCAACGCCCCTTGTGGGAGCCGGCTTGCCGGCTCCCACAAGGGGATTGGGCCAGCATTTACAGCTCGACTCGATCAGCCTTGCTGGCAACCCTCGCCCATGGCCCGGTACTGAATGGTATGCACTTGGCCTTGGTGGTCTTCATAGGTCATGGTCGCAGGCACCACTTCGCAGACATTGGGGATCGTCGACAGGTTGATCACCCGTTTGATGTCCAGGTTCATGGAATAGTCGTACTGCTGGGCCACAGGCTCGGTGGAGACGGGCTTGGCCTCATCCGCCAGGGCGAGCGAGGACATACCGACCAATGCAAGAATCAGTAATGGTTTCATGGTGTTTGGCCTTCAAAGCAATCAAGCTGATCGATTGACTTCATATGCCGTCAATGGCGCGGAGAAGTTGTCATCGACTGCGAAGATGACACGAAGTACCGATCCCGCTTTGTCGTACTGCCAGGGGGGATGAGTAAAATTCTACTCCCCGTTCAGAATAGTTGAACCCCACCGTCGGACATTCACCCTTGTAGGAACTGCAACAATCAGCAACAGAATACCCCTGAGGTACCGCCGCAGAGCCTCTGCATGACCTTTTTTCCTGGAATATCCATGACATCGCTGCACTGCACACCCTTGATCGGCGCCGAACGGCGTCTGCTCGACCACTTCTACCGCCAGCAAGGGTCACGCATGCGTGCGGACAATGAAGGCCAGCTCTGGGTGGCACGGGCGCCTGGCATCGTCGCCGGGCTGAGCCTCAGGCCAGTGGAGGGTGGCCACTGGCTCACCGGCCTGTTTGTCGCACTGCAGGAACGCGGCAAGGGCGTGGCCGGGCAACTGGTCAACGCTGCACTGGCCGAGGCCGAGGGCAGCACCTGGCTGTTCTGCCATCCCGATCTGGTTGCGCTGTACGAACGCCTCGGCTTCGAACACGCCGGCACGCTGCCGGAGTCACTGGCAAGCCGCCTGCAACGCTACCAACGCAGCAAACACCTGGTCGCCCTGGTGCGCGCTCAGTCGTCGCTGGCGTCCAGCCCGGGGAACAGCACTTCGGTGTAGCCGAACTTGGCAAAATCCTGGATGCGCGACGGGTACAAGCGCCCGATCAGGTGGTCGCACTCGTGCTGCACCACCCGCGCATGGAAGCCGTCGGCAAAGCGATTGATCGGCGCGCCCTGCGGGTCGATGCCGGCGTAGCTGATGTGCTTGTAGCGTGGCACCACGCCGCGCAGGCCCGGCACCGAAAGGCAGCCTTCCCAGCCGTCCTCGACCTCGGTGCTCAGCGGCGTGATCACCGGGTTGATCAGGATGGTCTGCGGCACCGCCTCGGCATCCGGGTAGCGCTCGCTGCGCTCGAAACCGAAGATCACCAGCTGCAGGTCGATGCCGATCTGCGGCGCCGCCAGCCCTACCCCGCCGACATGGCGCATGGTCTCGAACATGTCGTCGATCAGTTGCTGCAGTTCGGCACTGCCGATCAGGTGTTCGGGTACCGGGGGGGCGATGCGCAGCAGGCGCTCGTCGCCCATCTTGAGGATGTCACGGATCATCTCGGGTTCGGCTCGGAAGGTTGCGGCTCGGCGGGGTGCTCATGACCGAGCACGGTGATGGTTTCCTTGGCCTTGGTGCCCTCGAAGTCCTTCTCGCCGGGGTTCTTGCCCTCGGTCGACATGTGCTCGATCACGGCGTTCATTTCAGCACCCAGCAGCAGCACGGCGGCGGAAATGTAAAAGTACAGCAGCAGCACGATGATTGCACCGATGCTGCCGTACATGGCGTTGTAGTCGGCGAAGGTCTTCACGTAGTAGGCAAAGCCCAGCGACGCAATGATCCAGACCACGACCGCCAGCACGGAGCCCGGCGTGATGAAGCGAAACTTCTGTTTCACGTCCGGCATCACGTAATAGATCAACGCGACCGCCACCATCATCAGAATGATGATCGCCGGCCAGCGCAGGATCGTCCACACCGTGACCACCACCTCCTGCATGCCGACCTGGGCAGCGATCCACTCCATCACCTGCGGCCCCAGCACCATCAACGCCGCGGTCGAGAGCAGCATGCCGGCGATGCCGATGGTGTAGAAGATCGACAGCGGAATGCGCTTCCACACCGGGCGGCCTTCGGGCACATCGTAGGCAGCGTTCATGGCGCTCATCATCAGGCGCACACCTGCCGAGGCAGTCCACAGGGCGATCACGATACCCACCGACAGCAGGCCACCCTTGGACTGCTGCAACTGGTCGATCACCGGGTTGACCTGTTCAAGGGCCTGAGGCGGCAACACCAGCTCGGACTGCAGGCGCAGCCAGGAGAAGAAGTCGGGCAGGTGCAGGAAACCGATCAAGGCAATCAGGAACAGCAGGAACGGGAACAGCGAAAACAGCATCTGGTAGGCCAGTGCTGACGCATACGTCGACATCTCGTCGTCGAGAAACTCCTGAACAGTGCGTACCAGCACGCGGTGCAAGGGCAGGCCGCGCAGGTCGGGAAATATCATAGCGTCTCCTTTCGCCGCTTGATCAATACAACAGGGGAGTCTAATAGACCACGCGACTGATGTACCGCTCCCTACCGTACTTGAAGAAAATACCTACATGAAACTGATCCGGCCTCCCTTGTGAGAGGCCGGAACGGTCAGTTCAAGATCAAGGCTTCTTCACCGCGTCCTTGACGTTGCCCTTGATCTGCTGCGCTTCGCCCTTGAGCTCCTGGGCCTTGCCTTCAGCGCGCAGCTTTTCGTTGTCGGTCACCTTCCCGACACCTTGCTTGATGTTGCCTACAGCTTCATTGGCCAAGCCTTTCGCTTTGTCTTTAGTGCCGCTCATGGCAAATCTCCTGCAAATGGAGACACGGGGACCGTGTCGACAGTCGGTGGACAGGGCCGCTCGCTCAGGAGTTTCAAACAATTTGCCTGGCATGAGCCGAGCGGCGAATCTGCGGGCGAATACCGCACCAAATCACCCCCGGGGCGCTGCGCAATAACGACCGGCTGCCTAGAATCGCGGCAAACGGCGGCCCCAAGCAGGCTGCCAGACGACAAGAACAACAGCTTTCGGATACCCGCACCCATGCGCCTCATGCCCTTGCTCACGGCCTTGCTGCCACTGCTGCCCTTGCCTGCACTCGCCGCCGCAGCGGCCAGTGAAACCTTGCAGGTCAACCGCTATTCCGACGACGGCCAGGCCGGCACGCTGCGTTGGGCTATCGAGACCAGCAACCAGAAACCCGGCCATTACCGAATCGAAATCGCCGCAGTCGGCCAGCCTCCCTATGTCATCCGCCCGACCCGCGCCCTGCCGGAAATCAAGGGCCCGGTGCGTATTACAGGCCTACCCTGGGCACACGACGGTCAGTACATCGCCATCGACGGCTCCGGCTACATCAAGGACCAGGGTCTACGCACCTGCCCCGGCGCCCTGCCCGGCCAGTTCGGCACCAACGTGCGCACCACCACCAACCCCGGGCTGGTACTGCGTGATACCCAAGGTGTGCACCTGAGCGGCCTGGAGGTGCGCAACTTCTGCATCGGCATCCTGGTCAACCGCGCAAGCCACAACGTCATCGAAGACAACCGCATCGTCGCCAACAAGGGCGGTGCCGGCATCATGCTCACTGGCGACGACGGCGCCGGCAACCCCACGGCCACCAGCACGATCAACAACAAGGTGCTGCGCAACCAGCTCATCGACAATGGCGATGGCCTGGAACTGACCCGTGGCGCGGCGTTCAACCTGGTGGCCGACAACCTGTTCCGCTCAACCGCCGCCAACCCCGAGCCGTCGCAAGGCATCGAGATCCTGCTGGGCAACGACAACACGGTGGTGCGCAACCGCTTCGAGAATTACTCGGACGGCCTGCAAATCAACTGGGGCAAGCGCAACTACCTGGGTGCCAATACCTTCAGCGGCAACTCGATCGGCGTCAGCGTGACCGGCGAAGGCAACATCCTCGATGGCAACCTGATCCACGGTAACCGTATCGGCGTGGCGCTGCGCCCGGAGCCGGACATCACCGCCACGCGCTTGAGCGGCAACCGCATCTGGGCCAACAGCCAGGATATCCGGCGCTGCGAGGCAGGCGGTTCATGCGCGGCCAACCAGCGCACCGGGGCCATCGTCTTCGGTGTGCCGGCCCAGGCCCATGCCTTGTATGTCGGCTCGCGCGGCGTAGGTGCGGACCTGCCGGCGAAGGACCAGGCGATCATTTGCGATGCCCAGGGCGAGCCCAAGCCGTGCCAGCCGCTGCCCAACCACAATCAGTCGGCACCACGGCTGCTGGCGCTGGAGGGCAATGTGCTGCGTGGCGAGGTACAAGGGCCGGCGTCGAGCCTGTTGCGAGTCGAGGTGTTTGGCAATGCCGAGGCCGAGGGCACTGAAGCCGAGCAGTATCTGGGGGAAGTGCTGGTGAACAGCGATGAGAAAGGCCTGGCGCGGTTTGCCCAGCCCTTGGAAAACGACGGTGAACTGCGCAGCTTCACTGCGACCGTGACGACCACCGATGGGGCGACTTCCGAGTTGAGTCAGCCGATCCGTCGTTGAGGCAACTGGCCAATCGCCGGCAAGCCGGCTCCTACAGGTGCTCTACAAAACCTTGTAGGAGCCGGCTTGCCGGCGATAAGGCCGGCAAACCTTGCCCCACTACCCGCGACCCCTCACAATGCAGCCCTAATCAAGCGTCAACCCGCAGGAACCTGCATGAAACTCGACAAACCCGCCGCCATCGTCCGTCGCAACCAGGCGCTGGCCAACCCGGTGCTCACCAGCGCCAACACGCTGTTCGCCATCCTCGACCGCAAGCGCAACCTGTGGTGGTTCGAAGTGCCCGTGGCGCTTCTGCGCAAAGGCCAGCCGGACTGGGTCAACCTGCTGCTGCACACCCCCGAATCCGACGAGCTTCAGCACTTGAAGGTACCCACCAACTTCCTCAGGGCTCATCAAGAGCAGATGGAAGTGCGCAACCCTGGCAAGCGCCGCTCGACCATCAGCCTGGCGCTGAGCGCCGACCGCGATTCGCTGCTGCGCGACACCCGTCCGGGTGGCGAGCAGCTCGACTTCAGAACCTTCGTGCAGGGCTGATTTCAGGCCCGCTCGATGCGATCGTCATGGATGACGATGCGGCCCTGCTTGAACAACGCACCAATGGCCTTCTTGAAGTTGCCCTTGCTGACATTGAACATGCGGCTGATCACTTCCGGGTCGCTCTTGTCGCACACCGGCAACACACCGCCTTCGGCTTCCAGGCGCGCCATGATCTGCTCATGCAGGCCTTCAGCCAGCGCCTGGCCGACCGGCTGCAGGCTCAAAGCAATCTTGCCGTCGTGGCGCACTTCCTTGATGTAACCCTTCTCGTGCATGCCCGAACGCAGGAACTTGAACACTTCGTTCTTGTGGATCAGGCCCCAGTGGCGGTTGTTGATGATCGCCTTGAAGCCCATGGGCGTCTGCCCGGCCACCAGCAGTTCCACCGGCTGGCCAATCGGGTAGTCGGCCGGGGTGCGGTCCAGGTAGCGGTCCAGGCGTGAAGTGGCGGTGATGCGCCGGGTGCGCTTGTCGAGGTAGACGTGCACCACGCAGTAGTCGCCGACCTTCAGCGGACGCGCCTCTTCCGAATACGGCATCAGCAGGTCCTTGGACAGGCCCCAGTCGAGGAAGATGCCCGCACCGTTGATGTCCTTGACCTTGAGGCTGGCGAACTCGCCGACCTGGACCTTGGGCTTTTCGGTGGTGGCGATCAGCTGGTCTTCGCTGTCCAGGTAGATGAACACGTTCAACCAGTCGTCGACCTCGGTTTCCGCGTCCTTCGGGATGTAGCGCCCGGGCAGCAGGATTTCGCCGTCGGCGCCGCCATCCAGGTACAGGCCGAAGTCCACGTGTTTCACGATTTGCAAACTGTTGTAACGCCCAAGCAGAGCCATTTCCGATGTTCCTCAAGACAAGGCGGCTATTCTACACCTGAAGCCCGCGTGCTGCCCCACCGCTGATTCAGCGGAACCGCTGCGTGGCCCTTGCGTCTACCGAGTGGTCAGCCACTGCAAGGATCAGCACATGCCTCTACGCCTGTCCAAAGCCCTGCTCATCACCCTCGGCTGCACCTTGGTGCTGGCGGCGTGCAGCCGCATCGACCTGGCCTATCGCAACCTCGACCGGCTGGTGCCCTGGTCATTGGGTGAGTACCTGGCGATGAACCGCGAGCAGAAGACATTGCTCGACGAACGGCTCAAGCAGCACCTGGCCTGGCATTGCCAGACCCAGTTGCCCGGCTACCTCGACTGGCTGGACCGAGTGCGCGACATGGTCGCCGAGGACCAGGTGACCGACCAGGCCCTGCAGCAGCGCACGACCGAGGCCCGCCAGGCCATAGGCCGCGTCGCCGAACAGATCACCCCTTCGGCCACCGAGCTGCTGCGCGGCATGAGCGATGCCCAGGTCGCGAAAATGCGCGAAGCCTTCCGCGAAGACATCAGCGAACGTCAGAAACTCTACGCCGATACGCCGTTGCCCAAGCAGATTGCCCGCCGCGCCGAGCGCATGGAAAAGCGCCTGGTGCCATGGTTCGGCGAACTCACTGCTGCCCAGCGTCTGCGAGTATTGAGCTGGTCGCAGGCGCTGGGCGACCAGAACCGTCAGTCGATTGCCAACCGCGCCCATTGGCAGCAACAGTTGCTGCTGGCCATGAACCAGCGCAGCGACGCCAGCTTCGAGCCGCGCCTGGCGCAACTGCTGCAGCGCAAGGAGAGCCTGTGGACGCCGGAGTACCGCATCGCCTTCCAGAACAGCGAGCAGCAAGCGCGCAGCCTGCTGATCGACCTGCTGCACCAGAGTACCCCCGCGCAGCGCCGGAACCTGCAGGAACAGCTGGCCAAGGTGCGTACCGATTTCAGTGAGCTCAAGTGCATGAAGGGTTGATCAGGCCCTTGTAGGAGCCGGCTTGCCGGCGATAGGGCCAGCCCAGCCAAGCAAAAATCATCGCCCTTTGCGCCGATACGGAAACACATCGATCACCTTCCCGTCCCGGATCGCCGCCTGCAGCCCTTTCCAGTAATCGGCGTCATACAGCTCCCCATGCAAGCGGCTGAACAACCGCCGCTGGCCGATATCAGCGAACAGGAACGGCGGAAATTCCTCGGGAAACACATCGTGCGGCCCGATGGAGTACCACGGCTCACCCGACATCTCGTCCTCTGGATAGCGCGGCGGCGGAATGTGGCGGAAATTGACCTCGGTCAGGAAGCTGATCTCGTCATAGTCGTAGAACACCACCCGGCCATGCCGGGTGACGCCGAAGTTCTTGAGCAGCATGTCACCCGGAAAGATGTTCGCCGCCGCCAGCTGCTTGATGGCCAGCCCGTAGTCCTCCAGTGCTTCGAGCACCTGGGCTTCGCTGGCCTGCTCCAGGTACAGGTTGAGCGGCACCATGCGCCGTTCGGTCCAGCAGTGGCGGATCAACACCGTGTCGCCCTCCAGGGCCACGGTGGACGGTGCCACTTCCAGCAGTTCAGCCAGGCACTCGGGCTCGAACTTGCCGCGTGGAAAACGAAAATCGGCGAACTCCTGGGTATCGGCCAGGCGCCCTACCCGGTCGACACTCTTCACCAGGCGGTACTTGTCGATCACCGTGGCACGGTCGACGGTCTTCGACGGCGAGAAGCGGTCCTTGATGATCTTGAACACGGTGTTGAAACCCGGCAGGGTGAACACGCTCATGACCATCCCGCGGACACCGGGCGCCATCACGAAACGGTCTTCGCTGTTGGCCAGGTGGTTGATCAGCGCCCGATAGAATTCCGACTTGCCGTGCTTGTAGAAGCCGATCGAGGTGTACAGCTCGGCAATGTGCTTGCCCGGCAGGATGCGCTTGAGAAAGTTGACGAACTCCGCCGGCACCGGCACATCGACCATGAAGTACGAGCGGGTGAAGGAGAAGATGATCGACACTTCGGCCTCGTCGGTGATCAGCGCGTCGGCCTCGATGCCATGGCCCTCGCGGTGCAGCAACGGAATCACCAACGGCCACTGCTCGTCGGCGTTGTACAACCGACCGACCAGGTAGGCGCCCTTGTTGCGATACAACACCGGCACGAACAGCTCCACAGCCAGTGCCGGGTCCTTGCACACCCAGTCCGGCAGACTCTCGCGCAGTTGCAGTTCGAGCCGCGACAGGTCGGCTTCAAGGTCTCCATAGTCGAACGCATGGTCGGCGAAGATGGCTTGCAACAGGCCATTGAGACTGCCATCGAGGCGGTAGGTACGGGTTTGCGCGGCGCGTTCATGGCCGCGCAGCGAAGGCCGCGTGGTGTGGATGAACATGCAGCCATCGCTGATCAGGTCATGGCTGAACAGGCTGCAGAACAACGAGTTGTACCAGGTCTCCGACAGTTCATCGTCCAGCCGCGGGTCGATCAGGCTGATATAGGCACTCTTGACCAGCGGCCATTGTTCGACCTGCAGCAACACCTCGTCCTCGAAGCCATCGCGCAGCCAACCATTGACCTCGCCGACCTTGCGCTCGTAGAGGTTGATGCGCGCAGCGGCCGCGCGCTGGCTGTCCTGCCAGCGCGCCTGCTCGAAGCGCTCGCGGGCGCCGAGGGTGATGCGACGAAAGTGCTCGCGGTAGTCGTCGAAGCCGTCGAGGATCATCCGGGCGATTTCGCCGGCAGGCCAGTGCTCGGTCATGCGAGACACCTCGCTGAGGGGTGAGATAGACAGCTTAGTCGCCCCTGGCGTTTTGCGAGGCCTGGAGGCCTCATCGCCGGCAAGCCGGCTCCCACAGGGAGATCGCAACCTTGAGGCTTGCGTTGTACCCGTGGGGAACAGATTCACACCGCAAGAAAGCACAAGAACCCACCCCACCCCCTCGCGTACACTCGCGCCCTGCCTTGTACCTGGAGACCGCTGTGAGCCCCATCGCCCTGACCCGCCTGCTGACCCTTGCCGCTGTCTGGGGGGCGAGCTTCCTGTTCATGCGCATCATCGCCCCCGAACTGGGCACCGTGCCGACCGCCTTCTTCCGCGTATCCATCGCCTGCCTGGGCCTGATCGCCATCCTCGCCGCCGCCCGCGTGCGCTGGAACTTCGAAGGCAAACTCGGCGCCTGCCTGGTACTGGGCATGATCAACTCGGGGATTCCGGCCACCTTCTATTCGGTGGCAGCGCAGGTGCTGCCGGCGGGCTATTCGGCGATATTCAACGCCACCACGCCGCTCATGGGCGTGGTGATCGGCGCACTGTTCTTCCGCGAAGCAATGACCCTGCCGAAACTGTGCGGCATCTTCCTCGGCTTGTTCGGTGTGGGCATCCTCAGCGGCGCCGGCCCGGTGGCCCTGGACATGGCACTGCTGCAGGGCGCCCTCGCCTGCCTGGCCGCGACCACCTGCTATGGCTTCGCGGGGTACCTCGCCCGGCGCTGGATCAGTGGCCTGGACAGCCGCCTCTCGGCCCTGGGCAGCATGCTCGGCGCCACGCTGATGATGACCCCGTTGTTCGCCTGGAGCGCACTGACCCAGCCACCTGCCAGCTGGGGCGGCTGGCAGGTGTGGTTGTCGCTGCTGGGCCTGGGGCTGTTGTGCACCGCTTTCGCCTACATCCTGTACTTCCGCCTGCTGGCCGAGATCGGGCCGGTCAAGGCCAGCACCGTGACCTTCCTGATTCCGGTGTTCGGCGTGCTGTGGGGCGCATGGCTGCTGGATGAGCCGCTGTCGATGGGGCACCTGTATGGCGGGTTGCTGATTGCTGCGGCGCTGTGGCTGGTGCTCAAGCCTGCGCGGCGTAGTGCCTGATGGATCGCAGGGGCTGCTGTGCAGCCCGATCGCCGGCAAGCCGGCTCCCACAGGAGGTCGGTGGTGTCTCTGTGGGAGCCGGCTTGCCGGCGATGAGGCCAGTACAGACAACACAAGCAAAGCGCATTACGATAGGCAGCCCTTCTGACACGTAATGCCCCATGCCCCCCGAGCCCCCCCCTGCCTACAAGATCGTGCTCTGGCGCCTGGAGCAGGATGCCCAAGGCTACCCACCCGCCTCGGTCGAAGGCCTCTGGGCAAAACCCACCGCAGCCGGTTACCAGGTCGACAGCATCCCTTTCTATGCCTACGGCATCGCCCCCGGCGATACCATCAGCATCCGCCAAGACGGCGAGCAATACTGGTTTGAAAGCTTGCAGCTCAGTGGCGGCGCATCGGTGTTCCGAATTTTGGTCAAAGCCGCAGGCGACCTTGAACAGGTACGCGCGGCACTCGAGGATTTCGGCTGCCCCAGCCAGGTCGAAAAGGCCGTCAGGATGCTTGCCGTCGAGGTCCCGCCTGCGCGCTCACTCGACACCCTCCTCTACTATTTGCTGACCCAACGTGAAGCCGGCACCCTCGACTTCGAGGAGGGCGTGCTGCGCCACACCATCCCCGAAGAGTTCCGCTAGCGCGCCCTACGCTTCGGCCAGCCGCGCCGCCGGCTTGCGGAACACGAACAGCAGGCCGACCACGATCAGGCCCATGCCCAGCAGGCTTAGTGGCGCCAGGCGGTTACCGAAGATCAGCAAATCCATCACCGCAGTCACCGCCGGCACCAGGTAGAACAGGCTGGTGACGTTGACCAGGTTGCCTTTGGCGATCAGCCGGTACAGCAGCAGGGTCGCCAGCAGTGAAACCACCAGGCCCATCCACAGCAGCGCGCCGATGAAGCTGGCGTTCCACTCCACATGCAGCGGTTGCAGCGGCGCGAACACCGCGCACATGGCAAAGCCTGCCAGATACTGCAGCGGCAGCGTGCCCATGGGGTTGTCGGTGATGCGTTTCTGCAGGATCGAACCGAAGGTCATGCTGGCCAGTGCCAGCAAGGCGAACAGCATGCCGAGCAGCGACACGCCGCCCAGGTTGATGCCTTGGTAGACCACCATCACCAGCCCACCCAGCCCCAGGCTCAGCCCGAACAGCCGGCTCCACGAGCGCTGCCGCTCCATCAGCACCACGGTGAGGATGGGTTGCACGCCCATCACCGTGGCCATGACGCCGGGGGTGACATGGGTATTGAGCGCCAGCAGGTAGAAGATCTGGTAGGCGCCGAGCAGCACGCAGCCGGTACCCAGGGCCCGCAGGACAGCCCCGCGGCTGCGCGGCCAGCGCAGGCCCAGCAACGGGCCGATCAGCAGCAACCCGGTGAGTGCCAATGCCGAGCGCAACAGCAGGAAGGCGAAGGGGCTGGCATGGGCAAGGCCGAGTTTCGAAACGATGGCGCCACTGCTCCACAGCAGGACGAACAGGCTGGTGGTGGCCGCCGAGGCCACGGATGCTTTGGGAAAGACAGACATGTATGCACCTGTATTCGGGCAAATGAGCCGAACGGTGGGCGTGTGCTTCAGTAAGGGAAGTAGCCGACCGTGTTCAGTAGGTTGCGTGTGCGAAGGGATGCGGCCAGAAGCCGATCAGCCCAGCACGACCACGCAGCGAGGCGGAGCTACGCCGCCGACGACGCCACTGACAGGTGGTGGGTAATGACTGATCATGACCGGCTGCTGGCTGCCACGC
>Ga0160431_100359_pt1 | contig 23570 bp, 15 predicted proteins | sample HID1971K_E0MG_FD_108212 | JGI IMG/M metagenome (GOLD analysis project Ga0160431, IMG submission 108212) | Enriched millipede-associated microbial communities from UW Madison campus, WI, USA - HID1971K_E0 MG | ecosystem: Host-associated > Arthropoda: Insects > Digestive system > Unclassified ...
ATCATGGTGCGGATCCGATTCGCCTAGCGTGGCACATGAGGGCATCTTAGCCGCGATGGCGCGGTGCGAGAACCTTCGAGGGAGAGCGCAATGACCGACCAAGCCTTTGCCCAGGCCGACCCCAGCTGGGTCGAGCTGATCAGCCTGGCCCGTGACTGGTTCAACGGCCCACTCGGCCAGTTGATGCTCAAGGAAGAGGAAAAACTGCTGGAAGAAGAGCTCGGGCGCTTCTTTGGCGGTTACCTGGTGCACTACGGCCCTTGCGCCGAAGCGCCGCCCAGTGCCCCTCAGGTGCAGCGCAACGTGCGCCTGGGCGCACCGCTGCCGGGTGTCGAGATCGTCTGCGAGGAGCAGGCCTGGCCGCTCAGCGAGCATGCCGCTGACGTGGTGGTGCTGCAGCATGGCCTGGACTTCTGCCTGTCGCCCCATGGCCTGCTGCGCGAAGCCGCCAGTGCCGTGCGTCCGGGCGGGCATTTGCTGATCGTCGGCATCAACCCCTGGAGCAGCTGGGGCATGCGCCATTTCTTCAGCCATGGCGCGCTGCGCAAGGCCCGTTGCATTTCGCCGTCGCGGGTTGGCGACTGGCTCAACCTGCTGGGCTTCGCGCTGGAGAAACGCCGCTTCGGGTGCTATCGTCCGCCGCTTGCCTCGCCGGCCTGGCAACAACGCCTGGCGGGCTGGGAACGGTTGGCGAGTGGCTGGCAGGGCTCTGGTGGCGGCGTCTACCTGCTGGTGGCACGCAAGATGGTGGTCGGCCTGCGGCCCTTGCGCCCGGAGCGTCGCGAGCCGATGGGCAAGCTGCTGCCGTTGCCGTTGGCCAAGGTCAACCGCACCGCCGTCAACCCCGATACTGAAAAGCACTGAACATGAGTGGTACATGAGCGAAAGCGTCGAGCTGTATACCGATGGTGCCTGCAAGGGCAACCCTGGCCCTGGCGGTTGGGGTGTCCTGCTGATCTACAAGGGCGTCGAGAAGGAACTGTGGGGTGGCGAGCGCGAAACCACCAACAACCGCATGGAGCTGATGGCGGCGATCCAGGGGCTGATGGCGCTCAAGCGCGAATGCGAGGTGGTGCTGACCACCGACTCGCAGTACGTGATGAAGGGTATCAACGAATGGATGGTCAACTGGAAGAAGCGCGGCTGGAAGACCGCAGCGAAGGAGCCGGTGAAGAATGCCGACCTGTGGCAACTGCTGGACGAGCAGGTCAACCGCCACAAGGTCACCTGGAAGTGGGTGCGCGGCCATATCGGCCACCCGGGCAACGAGCGCGCCGACCAGCTGGCCAACCGCGGCGTCGAGGAAGTGCGCGCCAAGCGCTGAGCTGGGGTACAATCCGCGGCTCTGTAATCGATGCAAGTTGGAGCGCCCCGCGTGGAGCAGCAGCAAGATAAACGCCTGGTCATTCTCGATACCGAAACCACTGGCATGCCGGTCAGCGAAGGCCACCGGATCATCGAGATCGGCTGCGTCGAGGTCATCGGCCGGCGCCTGACCGGGCGGCACTTCCACGTCTACCTGCAGCCTGACCGCGAGAGCGACGAGGGCGCGATCAACGTCCACGGCATCACCGATGCCTTCCTGGTCGACAAGCCGCGCTTCGCTGAAGTGGCCGAAGAATTCTTCGACTTCATCCAGGGCGCCACGCTGGTCATCCATAACGCGGCGTTCGACGTTGGCTTCATCAACAACGAGTTCGCGTTGCTGGGTCAGGCTGACCGCGCCGATATCTCCAACCACTGCACCATCCTCGATACCCTGTTGCTGGCGCGCGCCCGTCACCCGGGGCAGCGCAACAGCCTCGATGCGCTGTGCAAACGCTACGACATCGACAACTCCGGTCGTGAGCTGCACGGCGCATTGCTCGACTCCGAACTGTTGGCGGACGTCTACCTGGCGATGACCGGTGGCCAGACCAGCCTGTCGCTGGCTGGGCATGGTGCCGAGGGTGACAACGACGGGCAGGGCGGTACTGGCAGCGAGATTCGCCGGATTGTCGGTCGCGCGCCGGGGCGGGTGATCATGGCCAGTGCCGAGGAGCTCGAGGCGCATGCCGAGCGCCTGGCGGCGGTTGCCAAGTCGGCGGGTGGGCCTTCGATGTGGCAGGCGTTGACCGAGACGCCTGCTGGCTGATGCTTGGTTTGTAGCGGCTCCCACAAGCACACCACTGTTCCCGAGTTCAGTGGGTAACCTGTGGGAGCCGGCTTGCCGGCGATAGGGCCGCCACGGTAATCATCAGGCTCTACTACCCTGAGGAAGGATGCTCTGTCCTTCGGAGGTAGCAGCCTGATGTACAAGGACCTCAAGTTCCCCATCCTCATCGTCCACCGTGCCATCAAGGCCGACAGCGTCGCCGGCGAGCGCATCCGTGGCATCGCCGAGGAACTGAGCCAGGACGGTTTCGCCATCCTCGCCGCCGCCGACCACGCCGAAGCGCGGCTGGTCGCCGCCACGCACCACGGCCTGGCCTGCATGCTGATCGCCGCAGAGGGCGTCGGGGCCAATACCCACCTGCTGGAAAACATCGCCGAACTGATCCGCCTGGCCCGTTCTCGTGCGCCCAACCTGCCGATCTTCGCCCTGGGCGAGCAGGTCACTCTGGAGAATGCCCCCGCCGAGGCCATGGGCGAGCTGAACCAGTTGCGTGGCGTCCTCTACCTGTTCGAAGACACCGTGCCCTTCCTTGCCCGCCAAGTGGCGCGTGCCGCACACAATTACCTCGATGGCCTGCTGCCGCCGTTCTTCAAGGCGTTGGTGCAGCACACTGCGCAGTCCAATTATTCCTGGCATACACCTGGCCACGGTGGGGGCGTGGCGTACCGCAAGAGCCCGGTGGGTCAGGCGTTTCACCAGTTCTTCGGGGAAAACACGCTGCGCTCGGACCTGTCCGTGTCGGTGCCCGAGCTCGGTTCGCTGCTCGACCACACCGGCCCGCTGGCCCAGGCCGAAGCTCGCGCGGCGCGCAATTTTGGCGCCGACCACACCTTCTTCGTGATCAACGGCACCTCCACCGCCAACAAGATCGTCTGGCATGCGATGGTCGGCCGCGACGACCTGGTGCTGGTGGACCGCAACTGCCACAAGTCGGTGGTGCACGCGATCATCATGACCGGCGCCATCCCCATCTACCTGTGTCCGGAGCGCAACGAACTGGGCATCATCGGGCCTATCCCGCTCAGTGAGTTCAGCCCAGAGGCGATCCAGGCAAAGATCCACGCCAACCCCCTGGCGAAGGGGCGTGAGCCACGGATCAAGCTGGCGGTGGTGACCAACTCGACCTACGACGGCCTTTGTTACCACGCCGGCCTGATCAAGCAGGTGCTGGGGCCAAGCGTCGAGGTGCTGCACTTCGACGAGGCCTGGTTCGCCTACGCGGCATTTCACGAGTTCTTCGCCGAGCGCTACGCCATGGGCACCCTGTGCAACACGCACAGCCCGCTGGTGTTCAGCACCCATTCTACCCACAAGCTGCTCGCCGCCTTCAGCCAGGCGTCGATGATCCATGTGCAGGATGGCGCGCAACGCCAGCTCGACCGCGACCGTTTCAATGAAGCGTTCATGATGCATATCTCCACTTCGCCGCAATACAGCATCCTCGCCTCGCTGGATGTGGCGTCGGCGATGATGGAGGGGCCGGCGGGGCGTTCGCTGCTGCAGGAGATGTTCGATGAGGCCCTGAGCTTTCGCCGGGCCCTGGCCAACCTGCGTGAGCACCTCGCTGGCGATGACTGGTGGTTCAGCATCTGGCAGCCGGCGGCGGCGGGGGGGATGCAGCGTCTCGATGCCAAGGACTGGCTGTTGCAGCCGAGGGCAGAGTGGCATGGCTTTGGCGAGGTGGCGGACGACTATGTGCTGCTCGACCCGCTGAAAGTGACCTTGGTGATGCCTGGCCTCAGCGCCGGCGGAGTACTGGACGAGCACGGCATACCGGCGGCGGTGGTCGGCAAGTTTCTCTGGGAGCGTGGTCTGGTAGTGGAGAAGACGGGCCTCTACAGCTTCCTGGTGCTGTTCTCGATGGGCATCACCAAGGGCAAGTGGAGCACGCTGCTGACTGAACTGCTGGAGTTCAAGCGCCATTATGACGGCAATTCCGCGCTCGGCGTCTGCCTGCCCAGCATCGTCGCAGTCGACGCTTCACGTTACCAGGGCATGGGCCTGCGCGACCTGTGTGACCAACTGCACGACTGCTACCGTGCCAATGCCACGGCCAAGCAGCTCAAGCGGCTGTTCACGCGCTTGCCGGAGGTCGCCATGACCCCGGCACGGGCCTATGACCTGATGGTCCGCGGCGCCGTGGAGGCGGTGCCGATCGAGGCATTGCTGGGCCGGGTCGCGGCGGTCATGCTGGTGCCGTATCCACCGGGTATCCCGCTGATCATGCCGGGTGAGCGGTTCACCGAAGCGACCCGTTCGATTCTCGACTACCTGGCGTTTGCCCGCGCCTTCAATAGTGGCTTCCCTGGCTTTGTCGCCGACGTGCATGGCTTGCAGAACGAAAGCGGCCGCTACACGGTGGATTGCATCAAGGAATGCGAATGATCTCGACGCCAGTGCGCGCCAGCTCGAAACGGTTTTCACCCAAGTGGTTGACCCGGTCGCCAATGGCCAGGCGATAGGTCGTGACCGGTGCGCCCACGGCGCTGCCGTCGGTTTGCAGGGTCGACTCCTGGAACTCGTGAACGGGGTAGATGCGGCCTTCGGCGTCTCGGGCGTGGAACTGGCCGACCATTACTGCTGCCATTTAGGTGGAAACCTCTGAATTACGTAGGAAATGTCTGCAGTGATAGACCGTGCAACATAGCTGGAGTTTTCAATGCCGGCAAAAAAAACCTAAACGCCGAGGAACGGTCATCTATAACTACAACGTCTCTTTAGCCAGCAAAGGTTGGAAATCGCCATGAGCCAGGTGTATTCGGTAGCGGTTGTCGTCGGCAGCTTGCGCAAGGACTCCTACAACCGCAAGGTGGCCCGCGCCCTTTCAGAGCTGGCACCGTCCAGCCTTGCTCTGAAGATCGTCGAGATCGGCGACTTGCCTTTGTACAACGAGGACGTGGAGGCTGACGGTGTGCCCGAACCGTGGAAGCGCTTTCGTGACGAAATCCGTCGCAGCGACGCGGTGTTGTTCGTCACCCCGGAGTACAACCGTTCGGTGCCGGGCGGCCTGAAGAACGCCATTGACGTAGGTTCCAGGCCCTATGGACAGAGTGCCTGGAGCGGCAAGCCAGCGGCCGTGGTGAGCGTGTCGCCGGGCGCCATTGGCGGCTTTGGTGCCAACCATGCCGTGCGCCAGTCGCTGGTCTTTCTCGACATGCCCTGCATGCAGATGCCAGAGGCCTACCTGGGCGGGGCAGCGAATCTGTTCGATGACAGTGGCAAACTCAGCGACAAGACCCGGCCATTCCTGCAGGGTTTCATCGACAAGTTCGCCTCTTGGGTCAAGCTGAACCGGGCGGTCTGAGTTCACGCCCTTGGCGGTAGCCATTCCAGCTGTAGTCAGACCGGTAGTTTCTTACAGCATTGTCGCTCCTGAACTTCGTTGCTGGAGCGACAATGTCCAACAAACCCTCGGCGATGCGCACGGCCGATGAAAAAATCCTCGGCGCCACCGATGACTTCATTGGTGCAAGGCTGCCAGCCTGGTTGAAGCAGGCTTCACGCGCCCAGCTGTCAGGATTGCGTGCGGCTTTCAATACTCACCAGGCCAGCCAGGCGCGCCTGCGTGAGCTCACCCAGAAGCTTGAGCCGCTTGACGTATTCGCCGAAAAGCACCTCAAGGTGCTGCTGGCCAAGCCACTGCCTGAGGGAATGGAGTTTTCACAGCTCGAGTGGCTGGTGGTGACGCCTTGGGTGGGTACGCTCGGCAGTTCCGACATGCAGGCGTTTGGTTACAGGGCAACACGCACCTCCGGCATCTTGAGGTTGATGAGCAACTTCGAGCCTGGCGACACCTTTTACGTCGGCTCCGGGCTGGTTGCGCCTGGGCACGATGAAGTTCTATCGGTCTCGGAAACGGCGCTCGCGACCGAGTGCCGAAAGCTGGACGCGGGGAAAAGGTATCAGGAGGAGCTGGACCGGGTCTTCAATGCGCAGGCCCTGGGCATCCTGGCCGATGACAAGCGTTCCGGACTTGCGTTGGCTAGCAAGATTGCTGCGATGAAAGGCGATATTACAGCCGAGGTGGAAATCGCGCTGCTCGAAATGACCCGCTCAGAGATTCACCTTCAGGCGTCGGGGCTGCGCGGTTATGGCGGTACCGTGCAGGTGCTCGGTCAGGTTGCAGCCGATGGCATGCTCGTCCGGTTGCGCAACCTGCAGGGCAAGCAGGTGGGTATCCTGCTGTATCTGCCGAGCGACCCGCTGCAGGCTTTGCGTCATTTCGATGATGACGCTTCGATGAACAGGGCAATGGCTACGTTGCTGCTAGGCGAAGCTTACCGTTCTTTTTTCTCCCAGTTGATCAGCCTGCGCGACCGGGCCAGTTTTGTAGAGTTGCTGGGTAAGCGTTTGAAGGACCCCAGTCCCGACCTCGAGATGGTAGGTGCCGTGGTTGAGGGCAGCATTTTCACGACGCTGGCCCGTGCCCAGATCAAGCGCACCAAGGAAGATGCGCGAGTGCTGTTGGTGCCGACCGCCGAGGCTGACGCCAAGGCCGCCCGGGCCCGGCATGAGGCGTGGAAGTCGGCAGGCCTGAGCCTGATCAACCTGGCAGGGCTTTTCATTCCCGCGATCGGTGCATTGATGCTCGGGCAACTGGTATTGCAGACCTTGGGCGATGTCTTCGAAGGCGCACAGGACTGGTACGAGGGGCACCGTCATGAAGCACTGGAGCATATGCTCGGTGTGGCCGAAGCGTTGGCGGTTACAACCGCGACCGTGATCGGCGTAAGTGTCGTGCGCAGCGCCTGGGTCGCGGCCATGGAGCCCGTCAATGTGAAAGCCGGCATTCAGCGTTTGTGGCACGACAGTCTCGTACCCTACGAGTCGGTACCCGAGAACGTTACCCTGCGCTCCGATGGTTTGTATGGCGATGGCAAGCAGCGCTGGCTGCGCGCAGGCTCTCGTTACTATGAAGTGCATCGCCCCGACCCTGAAGGACCTTATCGGTTACGCCAGCAACGACGTTCTGGGGCATATGAGCCAGCCGTGCTGCATAACGACGAGCGTTGCTGGCGGGCGATATGCGAACGGCCTTGGGAGTGGGATGACAGCAGGCGAATGCTTGATCGGCTGTGGCCACAGCACCCGATGATCGATGCACAACGGACGGAGCAAGTGCTGCGCGTGGCAGGCGTCGATCAAGATGAGCTGCGTGGCATCTTGATGGAAAACCGGCAACTGCCTGTCAACCTGCGGGAGACACTGCGCAGCTTTGAGGCGGATGAGCGCATCGAGCGGTTCTTCGATCATTTGCGGCGCAAACGTCTCGATGCTCAGGACGAGGCGCTGCTGGCATGGTGCGAGGCATTGCCCGAGGTGGGCAAGGGCATCGCTAAGGTGCTGGAGGCAAGGCTGCAGCTGCGCGGGGCGCTTTACACGCACCTGACAAGCCTGAACCCTGGTGGTAATAACCCTCTGCTCGAACAGTTGCGCAGGGATTTTCCTGGCCTTGGGGACGGCTATGCCAAGCTGCTGGAAGGCGAGGCCACTGCGCTTGAGCGCAATGAAGCCGTCAGCAACGGCAAGCTTCCTCAGGCGTTGGCGCTCAAAGCGGCTTCGTTGCTACGTGTGGCAAGAATCAGCAAAGCCTTGGCGGGCCTTTACCTGGCCAGTGGATACTCCACGGAAACTGGCGAATTGATATTCGCACTGCTCAACCAGTTGGGTCCTCAGACCCTCAACATCAATCTCTGTGAAGGTGAAGTCGACGGGCGCTTGGTGGCAAGTCTGGTGGCGCAGGAACAAGGGACGCCATTGCGGACCCTGGTGCACCAGGACGGACGGTTCAATGTCTTCGAGGCCAATGGCAGCAAACTTGCGGTGTCGGTAGACGACCCAGGAGATCTGTTTGAAGTCATCGCCGCACTGATGACGCCTGCCCAGCGGCTCGAGTTAGGCGTGGAGAAAGATGGCAAGGTCAGCCAATTGCTACGAGCCCATGCACTGGAGCAACTGCCCGAAAGCCATGAGGAAATTGCACGGTTCATGGAATGGCCAGAGCGGGCGCGCTGGTTCAACCCTGGGCAACGTCTGGAAGATGGTCGGGTCGGCTACTTGCTCAGTGGGCGCGGCGCAGGCCGGCCAAGAACCTCCCGAGAGGTTTTGCAAGATGCCATGCGGCGCTATTTTCCGGGGTTGAGCGAAACTCAGTTGGATACGGAGCTGCAACGTATGCTTGCAGGACGGGCTTCGGCATTCGACCTTCTGCTGCAGTTTCAGGACGACCATGAGCAGCTGGAAAGGGGACTGCAGCGATGGCAAGGCAGCGAATTGAATGATGCCAGACGTCAAGCGCGGGGGCACGTTGCCCGGCGCCTGCGAAGAGCATGGGCTGCGCAGGCCGAGGCGATACCCGAGGGTGATGAAGGTGCTCCAGGACAGCGGTTGCGCCTGACAGACATGAATATCACCACCCTTCCAGAGTTTGCGTTGCAACTGGATTTCACCTATATCACCTCGTTGCTGGTGAGCGGTACAGCGATCAGCGAAGTGCCGGCACAGTTCCTCAGTTCATTCCCTAACCTGCAGATCTTGAACATGGGGGGCAATGCCCTGCTTCGCGTTCCACAGGGTATTTCATACCTGACCGAACTGCGCGAGCTGCGCTTGGCACGAAACAATATCCGACTGGACGCTGCGTCCCAGCAGGCGTTGATTCAACTGCCGCGTCTTTGCTATCTCGACCTCAGCCATAATCCTCTCGGTCAATTTGCGATGAGGTTCAATCATCTGCCGCACCTGGTGCATCTGTATCTGCGCAACTGTCGCCTGGGTGACTGGCCAGTCGGTGTGGAGCTCTGCGGCTTTCTCGAAGTAGCAGACTTGCGCAACAACCAGTTGCCGGCCGCACCTGCTCGTTTATTGCAGATGCCCTATGAGTTTCGCCGCGGATTCCAGCTCGACGGCAATCCGATAAGCAGCGCGAGTCTGCAGCGTTTCTATGCCCTGGACAGCATTCTTGAAGAGCCTGCCGAATCGGCCAGGTCGGTATCGGATATCCGTGCTTGGTGGGTAGGTGAAGATGCTGACATGCAGGTGAGTCGCGGCGAACTCTGGAGCGCATTGCAGGCAACCGTACAAGGGGAAAGACTTATTGCACTGTTGGGCAACTTGATTGAGTTGGCCAACTTCAGTTGGTCGCAGTCGTTCCTGCTAGAGCAGGGGTGGGGGGTACTGAACGAATGGCAAAGCAATGACGAATTTCGCCGAGTGATCGACGCACTGATGGAGCAGCCGGTGATAGACGACAACTCGGCCATCGAGCGATTCAGCCAGCTGTCATTGCGTTTGCGTATCGCACGGATCGAGGGGCGAGGTGGCGAGCTGGTGGCATTTGGGCGGGCGCTCATGCGTCTGGACTTTCTCGACCAGTACGCTCGCAGGGACATAGCTCGGCGTCAGCAGCTACGCTCACGTGTCGACCGGACCGCGATTGTACTGGGCTACCGTGTGCGCCTGCGGGAGCGCTTGAGCTTGCCCCAGCAGCCGAGGGCAATGCGTGTGTCGCAGGACGGTCGGATAACCGGGGACCAGTTGCTGGAGGCATTGCGCGCCTTGCGTGAGCACGAAACACCCGAAAACCTGGCACGCAGCCTTTGTCGCCGATCGTTCTGGCAGAGATACCTGGAGCTCGAGAGTACTGATGCATTCAGTAATTTGGCACAGGTTTACGAGCAGAGGCGCAGCCTGGTCGAAGGGCGGCGTGCGCAGCTGGGTGAAACCGTGTATCGGGCCAGTCTGGAGGCGCTAGACAGGGAACTGGACGCCGATGCTCATGCCTTGAGGCTGCAACTCACCTTGCGGATCATTCGCAGCCTTGAGAGGAGCAGGGGTTAAGCAAGGGCTGCGGCTCCTGCAGGTTCGCCATCGACCCTGCAGGAGCGGGCACAACACCGAACTATCAGAAGGCCTGCGGCATCTCCCCCTTGGCCAGGCGCCGGTTGATGTCTGCGATCACCTCAGGCAGATCATTGATGGTGTCGATCAGATAGTGTGGGCGCGAACTTTCGAACATCGCGTGAATACGTGTGCGTTCGCTCTCCAGCTTCTCCGCGCTCAGCGCCTGGTAGCCTTCCCAGGTCAGGCCCAGGGCATTACCCGAGCACACCAGGGCGACGGTCCACATGCCAGCACGACGGCCTTCCAGGATACCTGGCACCGTATCATCAACCTTGACGCAGGCTGCCACATCGTCAATGCCCAAGGCGATCACGTTGGCCAAGGCCTGGGCTGGCCATGGGCGGCCATTGGGCGTTTCATCGGTCGCCACCACATGGTCGGCAACGTAACCGTTCTGCGCAGCCAGTTCCACCACCTTGTCCATCACCAGCTTCGGGTAGCCCGAGCACGAGCCGATCTTCAGGCCCTCCCGGCGCAGGCCGGTGAGGGTATCGAGGGCACCGGGGATCAGCGCCGAATGCACGGCGATCTTCTCGATCTGCAGCGGCATGAAGCGGTTGTAGATGGCGGTGACGTCGTCGTCTGTCGGCGTGCGACCGAACACCTTGCGGTAGCGCTCGGCGATTTCCGGCACGTCGCACAGGGTGCGGATGTGGTCCCACTTGCCCATGCCCATCGGGCCGCGGGCTTCCTCGATCGAGACCTGCACGTCGAACTCGGCGAAGGCTTCGACGAAGATCTGCGTCGGGGCGAAAGAGCCGAAGTCGACCACGGTGCCGGCCCAGTCGAGGATGGCGGCTTGCAGCTGGGTAGGATTGCTGTAGTTCATGTGCGCGTTTTCCTGAAATAGGTTGGGCAGGGGTCAGATGTCCAGTACTTCCATTTCCCGCAGCACTTCGGCCACGGCATTGACGGCGGCTTGCATGCCATCGGCCCCGACCACGCCAATGCAGCCGACGCGGAAGGTCTCGACCTGGGTCAGCTTGCCCGGATAGAGGATGAAGCCCTTGGCCTTGACCCGCTCGTAGAAGTCCTTGAACTGGTAACGGGCGTCATTCGGTGCATGGAAGGTGACGATGATCGGTGCCTGAATCTCGGTCGGCAGGAAGCTGCGCAGACCGATGGCGGCCATGCCGTCGAGCAGGATCTTGCAGTTTTCGGCATAGCGCTGGTGACGCGCGGGCAGGCCGCCTTCCTCGTTGTACTGCTGCAGGGCTTCGTGCAGGGCCGCGACCACGTGGGTAGGCGGGGTGAAGCGCCACTGGCCGGTCTTGGCCATGTAGGCGTGCTGGTCTTGCAAGTCCATGGCCAGCGAATGGGCATTGCCTTCGGCGGCGGCCAGGGCGGTCTTTTCGGCGAACACGAAGCCCATGCCCGGTACGCCTTCCAGGCATTTGCCCGAGGCCGCGATCAGCGCTTCGAAGGGGATCTCGCGGGCGTCGATCGGCAGCGCACCAAAGGAGCTCATGGCGTCGATGATCAGGCGCTTGCCGTGGCTTTTGATCACCTGGGCGATCTCTGGCAGCGGGTTGAGGATGCCGGTGCTGGTTTCGCAGTGGATCAGCGCCACGTGAGTCACGGCCGGGTCCGCGGCGAGCAGGCGGTCGACGTCGGCGGCCGTGGTCGGTTGGTCTTCGGCGGTTTCGAAGGTGCTATAGGCACGGCCGAGCACTTTGCAGATCTTCGCCAGACGCTGGCCATAGGCACCGTTGATCAGTACCAGGACCTTGCCGTCACGGGGCACCAGGGTGCCGATCGCGGCTTCCACGGCGAAGGTGCCGCTGCCTTGCAGGGGCACGCAGTGGTGGCTGGCGCTGCCGTCGATGATCGCCAGCAGCTGCTCGCAGACGCTGGCGGTCAGTTGGTTGAAATCGCGGTCCCAGGAGCCCCAGTCCACCAGCATGGCTTGGCGGGTGCGGAGTGATGTGGTCAGTGGGCCGGGGGTCAGCAGAATCGGGGCGTTGCTCATTCCGTGGTTCCTCACAAGCTGCGGTGGTCGCCGGTTGGGTGGGCGCTGAAACTACGGGGCCTAGGTTGCAATTCACCAAGCTATCAATCAAATTGTTTGTTGTTATGTCAGCTATAAGTCAGGCCGATACGAAATGAACCTGTTCCAGCTTCGTGCTTTCGATGCCGTCGCCCGCGAGGGCAGCTTCACCCGTGCCGCCGAGCGCCTGTTCATCAGCCAGCCGGCGGTGACCGGGCATGTCAAGGCGCTCGAGGAGCACTATCAGATCACTCTGTTGCGACGCACTGCGCGGCGCGTCGAGCTGACCGAGGAGGGCACACGCCTGGCGGCCATCACCCGGGCCATGTTCGGCCTGGCCGAGGAGGCGCAGGCCATGCTCGAAGCCAATCGCCAGCTCCTTACCGGGCGCCTGGAAGTGGCGGCCGACGGGCCGCACCGGGTCATGCCCATGCTCGCCCTGTTGCGCGAGCGTTACCCGGGCATCACCGTCAACCTGCGCCTGGGCAATGCCCAGGAAACCCTGGCCGCACTGCTGTCCGAACATGCCGACGTGGCCGTGCTGACCGAGATCGAGCCGCGCAAGGGGCTGCACCTGCAAAGCCTCTGCGAGTCGCGCTTGTGCGCATTGCTGCCAGTAGGGCACGACTGGTCCAGGGGCGAGGGTGACCTGCCGCTGGCCGCACTGCACCAGCAGATCATGGTCCTGCGCGAGCCGAGCTCGACAACCCGGCGTACGTTCGACAAAGCCTGTGCCCAGGCCAAGGTACAACCGCGTGTACTGCTGGAACTGGACAGCCGCGAGGCGGTGACCGAAGCCGTGGCCTCGGAACTGGGCATTGGTGTTGTCTCGTCGACCGAGGTGGCGCATGACCCGCGTGTGGTGGCTCGACCGTTGGCGGGAGAGGGGCTGCGTAACCAGCACATGCTCGGTTGCCTGGAGCGGCGCCGCGAATTGCGCTTGATCCAGGCCTTCCTTGGCTTGGCGGCAAGCCTGTGAGGCCGCGCCTGGTTGCCGTAAGATGGCCGCCAACGAGCAAGCTGGCGCCGGATGGCCGATGAGCGAGAAAGATACGATTTCCATGCAACTGGTGCGTGAGGCGCTGTTGCAGAGCTGCCCCGACAGTGATGCCGCTGGCGCCCTGCTGCGACGCGCCGGGATCGATGCCAGCCTGTTCGAACAGGCCGATGCACGGGTGCCTGCAAGCGCCTATGCGCGCCTGTGGCGGCTGTTGTCGCAGCGCTGCAATGACGAGTTCTTTGCCATGGATCCCCGTGGCCTGCGAACCGGCAGCCTGGCTCTGCTGGCGCGCGCCGCCATGGCCCAGCCCAGCCTGGGTGAAGCGTTGGACGTGGCCTTGGGTTTCCTTGGCCTGATGCTCGAAGACCTGCAACCGGTACTGGTGCGCCAAGGCAGCCTGGCCGAGATCGTCATTGGCGAGCCGCGGGAGCAACCGCGGCGCGCCTTCACCTATTTCACCTTCTGGATGATCGTGCATGGTGTGGCCTGCTGGTTGGCCGGACGGCGCATTCCCATTCTGGCCATCGACCTGCGCTGCGCCGAGCCAGCGTTCTGCGATGACTATCGGGTGATGTTCTCCGAAAATCTCCAGTTCGACCGGCCACGCACACGCATGATCATCGCCGCCGATTGCCTGGCGCTGACGCCCAGGCGCACGGCGGAAGACCTGCAGCGCTTCCTGGCGGAGGCGCCCGGCAACATTCTTGTCAAGTACCGCGACCCGGACAGCCTGGCCCGGCGCATTCGCCATGACCTGCGCCAGCATGACCCGGCGGGTTGGCCTGATGCCGAGCGCCTGGCGCTTGAGCTGTGCATGTCAGCTTCCACGCTGCGCCGCCGGCTGGCGGAAGAGGGGCAAACCTATCAGGGCCTGAAAGACAGCGTGCGGCGGGAACTGGCGATCAGTTGGCTGGCCGACGCCGAACTTGGCCTGGCGCAGGTTGCCGAGCGCCTGGGGTTCGCCGACAGCAGTTCGTTCTACAAGGCCTTTCGCAAGTGGTTCGGTTGCAACCCGGGACATTACCGCACGTTGGTGTTGCAAGGGGATGGCGCGAGCGTCTCGTAGTTTGCTGCTGCGGCAGTTCCCTCTGCGGTGTCGAACCGCCACTGCAGCACTGTATGCGCTTTCCGACCTTCAGAGGTGTAGTGATGGCGCAAACCAAACAGCCTGTCAGGGCGCTCGACAAGTATGCCGACGCGTTCGTGGCAACCCGGCTTCCCCAGTGGCTCAAGCAAGCATCGCCCGGACAGATCAACAAACTGCGTGACTGTTACACGGCGCATCGCAACAGCCATGAGCCACTGGACAAGGCACTGCGCAGCCTGCCAACGCCCCAGGCCTACGCGCTGAAGGTATTCACACCTTTGCTGTCGAATTCAGCGGCCACACTGGGATTCGACAAGATGCAATGGCTCGATGTGCGTCGTCGCCTGAACGTGCCCGTTGGCATTGGCGTACCCACCGATGAGCTCAGATACGTGCGAACACCGGCATTGTTGACCCTTATGCAGAATTTCCCCGATGGCGATCCTTTCTATGAGGGCAGTGGATTGGTGGTCGAGGGCGAGTCGCTGGTGCTGATCGATGGGAACGGGTTGGCCAAGCAGTGCCGGAAGGCGGATGCAGGCCAGGGTTATCAGAAATTGCTGGCCTCCACTGTCACCGATTCAGTGCGCGGAAAATTGGCCGCGCACAAGCGCACAGGTTTCGCGTTGGCGCTGGAATTGACGGCGCTCAAAGGGCAGCTGGACGGTGCAAGCCATGCAGCATTGCGGGCTGTGGGCACGACCTCGCTCGGGGACAAGCTGCTGCGTGGTTATGCCGGGCAGCTGAAAGTCCTGAATTGCTTGATCGCCGATGCCTTGCTGATCCGGCTGCACGAAGCAGACGGGAAGAACAAGGGCATGGTGCTGTATTTGCCCAGCGATGTGCAGCAGCCGCTACGCTATTTCGCTGATCTCGCGGCGGTCAGCGATGCCTTGGTCAAGGACCTGGGCGAGACGGCATTCAAGCAAAACCTGTGCAATCAGGTGAAGCTGAGGGAACGGGCCAACTTCATCGAAACCCTGAACCAGCGACTGATGGATTCCCAACCCGATCTCCAACTTGAACGCGCCACGCTGACAGGCGATGTTTTTGCCGCCCTCGCCAAGGCACATTTCGAACACCTGGAAGACGATGCCAGGATGCTGCTGGTGTCCACGGCCGATGCCGACAAGACTGCTGCGAGCGAGCGCCTGAAGCGGTGGGAGGGCATTGCCATGGGTGCAGCGGGCATCGCCGGCTTGTTCGTCCCGGGGCTGGGTGAGTTGCTACTGGCGCAGCTGCTGGTTCAGGTCACCGAGCAGCTCTACGACGGCGTGACGGATTGGGCGCAAGGCCATCAGCATGAGGCTGCGGAGCATTTGCTCGGAGTGGCGGAAATTGTTGCAGTCACAGCCGTGACCGCGGTCGGAGCCGGCGTGGTCGCTCGCGGCTTCGCGCGTAGCGCCGTTATCGATGAGCTTGAACCGGTCACCGTGAAACAAGATGACGACCGCCTGTGGAAACACGACCTGAGTGCTTACGAAGTCAGCCCCGGTCTGGCGACATTGCAAGATGATGGCTTTTACCATGAGGGTGACCTGCGCTTTTTGCGCATCGATTCGCGCTATTACGAAGTGTATCGACCTGACGAGGCTGGCCCCTGGCGGCTGCTTCATCCAGAGCGTGACGATGCCTTCGAGCCCGAGTTGGTCGGCAATGGCGAACGCTGCTGGCGACTGCGCCTGGAACGCCCATTGGAGTGGGACGACAGCACCTTGATGCTCGATCGGTTGTGGCCAAGCCACCCACCCCGGGAAGCCACAGAGGCCGCGCGGATTCTGCAAGTGGCCGGTGTCGATAAAGACGAGCTGCGTGGCTTGCTGGTGGAGAACCGCCAATTGCCGGTGAACTTGCGTGATACGGTGCGGCGCTTCGACGCCGATGCCCGGATCAACCGGTTGTTCAGCGCGCTTGGCCAAGCGCCAGAGACAATTCCCGAAAAGGACATACTCACCTGGTGCAAGGCACAGGCAGCGCTGCAAGGGCTGTCTGACACGCAGATCGGCAGCACCCTGCTGCAGGACCAGGGCCGATGGGGGCATGCCTTGTTCGAGCATCTGACCGCCCCCGGTGAGGTGGATGATGCGGTGCTGGCACTGCTCAAACGCGATTTCCCAGGATTGCCGGATGCCTATGCACGTGAAGCGCTGAGCAGGCTGAATGTCGACGAGCGCCTGGCCATGGCGGCGAGCCAGCGGTTGAGCTTGTCGCTGGCCCAGAAGGCCCGCGCGCTGCTGCAACTGGCACGGGTCAATCGCGCAATCGAGGGGGTGTTCCTGCAAAACGCCTATACCGACGGTAGTGGTGAACTGGTGATCGCGTTGCTGAGAAAACTGCCTGAGTGGCCAGGCGATCTCAATCTCGAACTGCGCAAGGGTAACGAAAGCGGACCTTTGCTGGCGCAATTGAACCCGCAGGGTAAGGCCGAGTCGCGCACGGTGATGGTCTATCGGCAAGGCGGCTTTCGCCTGTATGACCACCGAGGGCTGGAGCGCGCCGAGGAAATCGCTGAGCCCGCAAGCCTGTTCGATGCCCTGGTGGCCTTGCTCAAACCCGAACAGCGTACGCGCCTGGGGCTTTCTCAGGACAGCGCGGCGCAACAACTGCGTGAGCGGTTGGCCAAACAACTGCCAGGCCAGCGAAGCCAGGTGTTCAATCTGCTCGGCTGGCGCAATCAGTCGCCATGGTTCAACCCCGGCGCACGCCTGGCCGATGGCCGAGTCGGCTACACCTTGGGCGGCCGCACACCGGGCAGTGAAGTCTCCGTCAGAACCCTGCGCGAGCGTATTCGCGCGTTGTACCCAGGGTTCACCGAAGTGCAGGTCGAGAGCTTTTTCCAGCGGTTGTTGCGCGAGCCTGGTTCGCCCTTGGACCAGCTTCTGGAGCACGAGGACAATTTCAGGCAACTGGACCGCGCGCTCACGCGCTGGGAGCGCGCCGCCACCAACGAAGACTTGCGCAACCAGCAACGACAATTCGCTGAACAGCTTCGTCGGGCCTGGCGCCTGGATGGCGGAGTGGAAATCGATCTCGCAGACAACACCGACACGGTGCGCCTGAGCCTCAGTGGCTGGCAGATCGAGCGATTACCGTCTCTGCCCGCTGAGGTCGACATGAGCCATATCGGCGAATTGGTGTTGGCCGGCATGGGGCTGCAGGACGTGCCGGCGAACTTCCTGCGTTGCTTTCGCCACGTGCATACCTTGGTCCTCACCAACAATCGCCTGACCAGTATTCCTGCAGGCCTTTCCCACCTGCAGTCGTTGCGCACGCTGCGGTTGATGTCCAACCGCATTCGCATGAGCAGCCAGGACCAGGACATGCTGCGCTCGATGCCCTACCTGCACATGGTGGACTTGAGCCATAACCCGTTGGGCAGGCTCAACCTGCGTTTCAATGAACTGCCACAACTGCGTAGGCTGCGTCTTGCCGATTGCCATTTGCAGGTCATGCCTGAAGGCCTAGAGCGCTGTGAGTTTCTGGAATTCGCTGACCTGAGTGACAACCAGATCCAGACCCTGCCGCCCGAACTGGTGCGGATGCCCTGGAGATTCCGGGCACGGTTGAATCTGAGTCGCAACCCATTGTCCGCTGCAGAGCGTCAGCGGTTTTACGGGCTGAGTCATCAACGTCACGGTACAGCGTTGAACGTGCCTGTTGACGCTGATGCGCACCTGAGCCAATGGCTGGGCGACCAGCCTGAAGCACATCAACCTGCGCGAAGGGCGCTGTGGCAAAGGCTGCAGGAGATGGACGGCAGCAGCGAGCTGTTCGAACTGCTGCAGGCGCTGACTCAAGGCAGCGATTTCACCCATGCAAGAGCCTACTTGAGCGACCAGGTGTGGGGATTGCTGGCGGCGCTTGATCAGGATCAGACACTGCGCAGCGAAATCTTCGAGAGTGCTCGCGAACCCATAGGTTGTGTGGACAGTTCGGCGGAGCGTTTCAGCCGTCTGCAGATCCAGGTGCTGGCCCATGAGGCGAACCTGCGCAGTGCGCAAGCCGACGCGGGGTCGCCATTACTGACGCTCGGTCGCCAGCTGTTTCGTCTCGAGGCCCTCGACCGCTTCGCTTTCCAGGCAGTGGAACAGCGGCGGCGAGTACAAGGTGTTGTGGATGACCTGGAGATCGTGCTCGGCTACCGCATTCACCTGGCCAAGGCGCTCAACCTGCCTTGCCAGCCCCAGAGCATGCGCTTTAACAACCTGGCTGACATCACCGAAGAGCGTGGGCGAGAGGCGCTGGCCGCCGTGCAGGCAGAGGAAACGCCTGAAGCACTGGCGCACAGTATCGCCCGCCAAGGGTTCTGGACCGCCTATCTGCGCCAGCAGCACCCCGAACCCTTCGCCGCAATCGCCAGGGATTTCGACGCGCGCGGTGAAGCGCTCGATGAGCAGGCCAGCACGTTGACCAGCGAGGACTACACCCAGCGTTGGGATGAGCTCAAATACGAGCGCGAAGCGGCAGAGCAGGCACTTGAACTGATGTTGACCCGCGACGCACTGGAACAGGCCAGGGGAGCGCGCTGAGGCCAGGGAGGGATAGGCCACCAGCGGCCAAACCGCTCATCCAGATTGACAGCTTTGGCCATTGTCCCCGTGCGGCCTTGGCGTGACCATCGTCAGACCTTTGGTGCGATTCCAACAATAAAAAGCCAGGAGTCTGACGATGCGCGATTACGCCGAGGCCGTCCGTTCGTTTGCCTATGACGATACCGTGGACACAGCGCTGCAGGGCGATCTGCAGGGCCTCAATGCCTGTGTCGAATGTTGCGATCGCCATGTGGGCGAGGGCAAGACCGCGTTGGTCTGGGAAGACCGCGACGGTAATGGCAAGCGCTACACCTTCGAACAGTTGCAAGCCTTGGCAAGCCGTTTTGCCAATGTCCTCAAGGAACAGGGCGTAAAGCCGGGCGACCGGGTTGCCGGCCTGCTTCCACGAACCCCCGAGCTGCTGCTGACCATTCTTGCCACCTGGCGTCTCGGCGCGGTCTACCAACCGCTGTTCACCGCCTTTGGCCCCAAGGCCATCGAACACCGACTTGAGCAGTCCGGGGCCAAGGTCGTGGTCACCGATCGGGGCAACCGTCCCAAACTCGATGAGCTGACAGTCTGCCCAGTCCGCATCACCGTCAATGCAGCTCAAGGCGAGCTGGATTTCCAGCGCCTGCTCGACGCCGCAGCGCCCGCATGCGACCCGGTTCTGCGCTGTGGCGACGACCCGTTCCTGCTGATGTTCACCTCGGGCACCACGGGCCCGGCCAAGCCGCTGGAAGTGCCGCTGCGGGCAATTGTGGCATTCCAGGGCTACATGCGCGATGCCATCGACCTGCGCTCGGAAGACCACTTCTGGAACCTGGCCGACCCTGGTTGGGCCTATGGCCTGTACTACGCCGTTACCGGCCCGCTGTCGCTGGGCCATGCCACCACCTTCTACGATGGCCCTTTCAGCGTCGAAAGCTGCGCGCGGGTCATCGCCAAGCTGGGTATCACCAACCTGGCGGGTTCGCCTACGGCTTACCGCCTGTTGATTGCTGCCGGGCGTGAGTTTTCGGCGCCAATCCAGGGGTCTCTGCGGGTGATCAGCAGCGCGGGCGAGCCGCTCAATCCTGAAGTGATTCGCTGGTTCGCCGACGAACTGGGCGTGACCATCCACGACCACTACGGCCAGACCGAGCTGGGCATGGTGCTGTGCAACCATCATGGCCTGCAGCACCCGGTTCACCTTGGCTCGGCCGGCTTTGCCATCCCCGGTCACCGCATCGTCGTGCTCGACGAGCAGGGCAACGAACTGCCTGCCGGCCAGCCTGGCATCCTTGCCGTGGACCGGGAGCAATCGCCGCTGTGCTGGTTCGCCGGATACCATGGCCTGCCCACCAAGAGTTTCGTCGGCAAGTACTACCTCAGCGGCGACACCGTCGAGCTCAACCACGATGGCAGCATCAGCTTCGTCGGCCGCAGCGACGATGTGATCACCACATCGGGCTATCGAGTGGGCCCGTTCGATGTGGAAAGCGCACTGATCGAGCACCCAGCGGTGATCGAGGCTGCGGTGATCGGCAAGCCGGACCCCGAGCGTACCGAGCTTATCAAGGCCTTCGTCGTGCTCGCGGCGGGTGTTAGTGGTACGCCGGAACTCGAAGAGACACTGCGCCAGCATGTACGCCAGCGCCTGTACGCCCATGCCTACCCACGGGAAATCGAATTCGTCAGCGAGCTGCCCAAGACCCCCAGTGGCAAGCTGCAACGCTTCATCCTGCGCAATCAGGAAATCGCCCTACAACAAGCGGCGCAGGCCAACCGCGCCAGCGCCTGAAGGAACCCATCATGCAGATAGCCAACAGCAACTTCATCGTCAGCGGCGCGGCCTCGGGGCTGGGTGCCGCAACCGCGCACATGCTGATCGAGGCCGGTGCCAACGTCATGCTGGTCGACCTCAATGCCCAGGCCGTGGAAGCCAAGGCACACGAACTGGGTGACCGTGCACGGTTCGCGGTGGCCGACATCAGCGACGAGCAGGCCGCCAAGGCTGCCGTGGACGCCGCCGTGGCCGCCTTCGGCAGCCTGCACGGGCTGGTCAACTGCGCGGGCATCGTCGGTGCCGAGAAAGTATTGGGCAAGCAGGGGCCGCATGGGCTGGCCAGCTTCGCCAAGGTCATCAACGTCAACCTGATCGGCAGTTTCAACCTGCTGCGCCTGGCGGCCGCGGCCATGGCCGAAGGCGCCGCCAACGCTGAAGGCGAGCGCGGGGTGATCATCAATACGGCGTCGATTGCCGCCTACGACGGCCAGATCGGCCAGGCTGCCTACGCAGCGTCAAAGGGCGCCATCGCCAGCCTGACCTTGCCAACCGCCCGCGAGCTGGCGCGCTTCGGCATTCGGGTAATGACCATCGCCCCGGGCATTTTCGAAACCCCGATGATGGCCGGCATGACCCAGGAGGTCCGCGACTCGCTGGCCGCCGGCGTACCGTTCCCACCTCGCCTGGGCCGCCCCGTCGAATACGCGGCACTGGCTCGTCACATCATCGAGAACAGCATGCTCAATGGCGAGGTGATCCGCCTCGACGGTGCGCTGCGCATGGCTGCCAAGTAAGGAGAAACGAACATGACCCTTGCCAACGATCCGATCGTCATCGTCAGCGCCGTGCGCACGCCCATGGGTGGGCTGCAGGGCGACCTCAAGAGCCTGACCGCGCCGCAACTGGGCAGCGCTGCCATCCGCGGTGCTGTGGAACGTGCCGGTATCGACGCTGCCAGTGTCGAGCAGGTGCTGTTCGGTTGCGTACTGCCTGCCGGCCTGGGCCAGGCTCCGGCACGCCAGGCCGCGCTGGGCGCCGGGCTGGACAAGCACACGACGTGCACCACCTTGAACAAGATGTGCGGCTCGGGCATGCAGGCTGCGATCATGGCCCACGACCTGCTGCTGGCCGGCAGCGCCGATGTGGTGGTGGCAGGCGGCATGGAAAGCATGACCAATGCGCCGTACCTGCTCGACAAGGCGCGCGGCGGATACCGCATGGGGCACGGCAGGATCATCGACCACATGTTCATGGATGGCCTCGAGGATGCCTACGACAAAGGGCGCCTGATGGGCACCTTTGCCGAGGACTGCGCCCAGGCCAACGCCTTCAGCCGCGAAGCCCAGGACCAGTTCGCCATCGCTTCGCTGACCCGTGCCCAGGAGGCGATCAGCACTGGCCGGTTCGCTGCCGAGATCGTTCCGCTGGAAGTCACCGAGGGCAAGGAAAAGCGCATCGTCAAGGACGATGAGCAGCCGCCCAAGGCGCGCCTGGACAAGATCCCGCAGCTCAAGCCCGCGTTCCGCGAAGGTGGCACCGTCACCGCCGCCAACTCGAGCTCGATCTCCGACGGTGCCGCGGCGCTGGTGCTGATGCGCCGCTCCGAAGCCGACAAGCGAGGCCTCAAGCCACTGGCGGTGATCCATGGCCACGCGGCGTTCGCCGATGCCCCGGCACTGTTCCCCACCGCGCCGATCGGTGCCATCGACAAGCTGATGAAACGCACGGGCTGGGACCTGGGCGAGGTCGACCTGTTCGAGATCAACGAAGCCTTTGCCGTGGTCACCTTGGCGGCCATGAAACACCTGGACCTGCCCCACGACAAGGTCAATATCCACGGCGGCGCCTGCGCCCTGGGCCACCCGATCGGTGCCTCCGGCGCGCGCATCCTGGTGACCTTGCTGTCGGCCTTGCGCCAGAACAACCTGCGCCGTGGCGTGGCGGCCATCTGCATTGGCGGTGGCGAGGCCACGGCCATGGCGGTCGAATGCCTGTACTGAGGTGAACCATGCTGGTAACTGACGAGCAACAACAGATCGCCGACGCTGTCCGCGAATTTGCCCAGGAGCGCCTGCGGCCCTTCGCCGAGCAATGGGACAAGGCTCATCGCTTCCCCCGCGAGGCCATCGACGAGATGGCGGCGCTGGGCCTGTTCGGCATGCTGGTGCCGGAGCAATACGGTGGTAGCGATACCGGCTACGTGGCCTATGCCATGGCCCTGGAAGAAATCGCGGCGGGCGATGGCGCCTGCTCGACGATCATGAGCGTGCACAACTCGGTGGGTTGCGTGCCGATCCTGAAATTCGGCAGCGAGCAGCAGAAACAGCAATTTCTCGCGCCGTTGGCCAGCGGTGCGATGATCGGTGCCTTCGCCCTCACCGAGCCCCAGGCAGGTTCCGATGCCAGCAGCCTGAAGACCCGTGCGCGGCTGGACGGCGATCATTACGTACTCAATGGCAGCAAGCAGTTCATCACGTCCGGGCAGAACGCGGGTGTGGTCATCGTCTTCGCCGTCACCGACCCAGACGCCGGCAAGCGGGGGATCACGGCCTTCATCGTGCCCACCGATAGCCCTGGCTACCAGGTGGCGCGGGTCGAGGACAAGCTCGGTCAGCACGCCTCCGATACCTGCCAGATCGTCTTCGACAACGTGCGAGTGCCGGTGGCCAACCGCCTGGGCGAGGAAGGGCAGGGCTACAAGATCGCCCTGGCCAACCTCGAAGGTGGGCGCATCGGTATCGCCTCGCAGTCGGTGGGCATGGCCCGCGCAGCCTTCGAAGTGGCGCGCGACTACGCCAACGAGCGCCAGAGTTTTGGCAAAGCCTTGATCGAGCACCAGGCGGTGGCCTTCCGCCTGGCCGACATGGCCACGAAAATTGCCGTGGCGCGGCAAATGGTGCTGCATGCTGCGGCGCTGCGCGATGCCGGGCGTCCGGCCCTGGTGGAAGCCTCGATGGCCAAGCTTTTCGCCTCGGAAATGGCCGAAAAGGTCTGTTCGGATGCCTTGCAGACGCTTGGCGGTTATGGCTATCTGAGCGACTTCCCGCTGGAGCGGATCTACCGCGACGTGCGTGTCTGCCAGATCTACGAAGGCACCAGCGACATTCAGCGCATGGTCATTGCGCGCAATCTTTGAAGG
>Ga0160431_100361_pt1 | contig 23421 bp, 20 predicted proteins | sample HID1971K_E0MG_FD_108212 | JGI IMG/M metagenome (GOLD analysis project Ga0160431, IMG submission 108212) | Enriched millipede-associated microbial communities from UW Madison campus, WI, USA - HID1971K_E0 MG | ecosystem: Host-associated > Arthropoda: Insects > Digestive system > Unclassified ...
GGCGGCACTTTCGGCCGACAGCATGACCGCATCGGTGTTGTCGAGCACGGCGTTGGCCACGTCGGACACTTCGGCGCGAGTCGGCATCGGGTTCTGGATCATCGACTCCATCATCTGGGTCGCAACGATCACCGCCTTGTTGTTGCGGCGGGCGTGCTGGATGATCTTCTTCTGAATGCCGATAAGCTCGGCGTCGCCGATTTCCACACCCAGGTCGCCACGGGCAACCATGACGGCGTCGGAGGCGGCGATCAGGCCGTCGAGGGTCTCGTCGTCGGCAACGGCTTCGGCGCGCTCGATCTTGGCCACCAGCCACGCGCTGCCGCCGGACTCGTCACGCAGCTTGCGGGCGTATTCCATGTCCTTGGCGTCACGCGGGAAGGAAACGGCCAGGTAGTCCAGGTCCATTTCCGCGGCCAGCTTGATGTCGGCCTTGTCTTTTTCGGTCAGGGCCGGTGCGGTCAGGCCGCCACCTTTGCGGTTGATGCCTTTGTGGTCCGACAGCGGGCCACCGACGATCACCACGCAGTGCAGGGCATCGGCGGTGGCAGTCTCGACACGCATGACCACGCGGCCATCGTCGAGCAGCAGTTCGTCACCGACGCCGCAGTCCTTGACCAGGTCGGGGTAGTCGATCCCGACGATGTCCTGGTTGCCTTCGGTCAGCGGATGAGCGGTGGAGAAGGTGAACTTGTCACCCACTTTCAGTTCGATGCGCTTGTTGCTGAACTTGGCGATGCGGATCTTCGGACCCTGCAGGTCGCCCAGCAGTGCGACGTGGCGGCCATTCTTGGCGGCGATGTCACGGATCAGGCGGGCGCGCGCCTTGTGCTCGTCCGGCGTGCCGTGGGAGAAGTTCAGGCGTGCCACGTCCAGGCCGGCAAGGATCAGTTGTTCGATCACTTCCGGCGAGTTGCTGGCGGGGCCAAGGGTGGCGACGATTTTGGTACGGCGGATGGTCATGCACAGACTCCTATAGTGAAGCGCAGCGAAAGGCTACTCCTCAATCGCGCTGTAGTCATTGTTCCGTTGCACTACCTGCAAGCCGCGCAGGTAGGTCAGCTGCAAGGTACAAGCGGTAAGTTGCACGCGCATGTGCACAGGTATCGCTTGCCGCGTGTGGCTTGCAGCCTGAAGCTGAAGAAATGCTCGGGCGGGCCGATATACTGCCTATCAAAGGAGATCCCCCATGCGAGCCCTGATCGTTTTAGCCCTGGCGGCCAGCACCGTCGGTTGCACCCGCTGGTCAATGGACCATCACTTGAACAACGCCTACCGCGCCTACGACCGGGGCGACTGCCAGAAGGTCATGCTGGAATTGTCCCAGGTCGACCGTACCAGCCGTGCACGGCCCTTCATTCACCCTGAAGTGTCACTGCTGCGCGGCCAGTGCCTGGAGCGTCAGCAGCTGTATGTGGATGCTGCGCAAACCTATGAGTACCTGATCCAGCAGTACCCGAACAACGAGTACGCCTACCGCGCCAGGGCGCGTCTGCAAACGCTGGAGAAACTGGGGCATTACCGCAGTGGCCAAGCCTCGGTGGCCACGCCTGTGAATACCGCGCCTTGGCGTTAACACCAAGGTGTCAATAATTTCACGGGATTTGCCCGCCGCGCTGCGCTAACCTGTAACTCAGTTGTTACAACAACCGCCAGTACCTTGCATTCCTGGCATTGGTACGGACTGCATGTGTCATGTTCAACAAGCGCCATATCGAACGCCACCAGCTGCCTTGCGCGCTGAAGGTGTTCAATCGTTTCACCGATCAGCCGATGGGGCAGCTGGGTAATGCCTCTGAAGACGGGTTGATGCTGATCAGCCAGCTGCCGGTGCTGGTCGGGCCGGATTTCGAGCTTCAATTGCGCGTACCGCTCTCCAGCGGCGGGTTCCAGTGCATCAACCTGACAGCCAGTTGCCTGTGGTGTCGCGAAGACCAGACGCCAGGTCATTACGATTCTGGTTTCATGCTGTTGCAGGCGCCGCGTGAATACGAAGATTTCGTCCGCTCGCTGCGCGACTATTTCAGTTTCCGCCCGGCCAACGCTTCCGTCTGAGACGAGGTCCGCTAGAATCGGGTCGACCTCGATTCAGGACGACCCCGTGACTTCCAGCATCTTCTGGCACGACTACGAAACCACCGGCATCAACCCGCGCTGCGACAGGCCGTTGCAGGTGGCGGGTGTGCGCACCGACTTCGAACTCAACGAGATCGAGCCGCCCATCAATCTTTATTGCCGTCCCTCCGACGACATCCTGCCGCATCCGGCAGCCTGCCTGGTGACGGGCATCACGCCGCAGCAGCTGGCCACCCAGGGCCTGTGCGAAGCCGAGTTCATGACCCGGGTCCATGAACAGTTGGTTCGCCCAGGTACTTGCGGTGCGGGTTACAACACGTTGCGCTTCGATGATGAAGTGACCCGTTACAGCCTGTACCGCAACTTCTTCGATCCTTATGCGCGCGAATGGCAAGGCGGCAACAGCCGCTGGGACTTGATCGATGTGGTTCGCACGGCCTACGCCCTGCGCCCGGAAGGCATCCATTGGCCGCAGCAGGACGGGCGCATCAGCCTGCGCCTGGAGTTGCTGAGTCAGGCCAACGGCATCGACCATGGGCATGCCCACGAAGCACTTTCCGACGTGCGGGCGACCATCGCCCTGGCACGCCTCATCCGGCAAAGACAGCCCAGGTTGTATGAATGGCTGTTCCAGTTGCGCAGCAAGCACAAAGTATTGGAGCAGATCCGCTTGTTGCAGCCGCTGGTACATATATCCGGGCGCTTCTCGGCGGCGCGTAGTTATCTGGGCGTGGTCTTGCCGCTGGCCTGGCATCCGCGCAATCGCAATGCACTGATTGTGTGCGACCTGCATCAGGAAACCCTACCGCTAATAAGGGAAAGTGCCGAAGTACTTCGTGAGCGTTTGTACACCCGTCACGAAGAATTGTCAGAGGGACAATTACCGGTCCCGCTCAAGTTGATACAGATCAACCGCTGCCCGGTGTTGGCGCCGCTTTCGGTACTTCGTCCGGCGGATCAGCAGCGGCTGGAGGTCGACTTGGCACTTTTGCAATCGCGTGGCGAAGCGTTGGCCAATCAACAAGCCGAGTGGCAAGACAAGCTGGCGCATATCTATGGCAAGGATGAATTTGCCCCAAGTGAAGATCCGGAGCAGCAGTTGTATGACGGTTTCCTGGGCGACCGTGATCGTCGCTTGTGCGAGCAAGTTCGCACGCTGGATCCGGCACAATTGGGCCAGGGCCATTGGATGTTCGATGACCCGCGAATGCCCGAATTGCTGTTCCGCTACCGGGCTCGCAACTTCCCAGAGACCTTGAGCAGCGAAGACCGCCAGCGCTGGCATGCCTTCTGCCAGCAGCGCCTGAGCGACCCGCAGTGGGGCGCGCCCAATACGCTGGGAGACTTCGAGCAGGCGCGGCAGAGTGCCTGGGCCAGCGCAGACGAAGCTGGGCGTCGGGTGCTGGAGGCTTGGCAAGTGCATGCCCGAATGTTGTCAGAGCAATTTGCTATCAGTCATTGAAACGGGCAAACAAGAACGCCGGCATCAAGCCGGCGTTCTTGTTTCAACAAGCAGGGCGTGAGCGGACGATCAGTCCAGCAGGGTTGCCCAGCTTTCAACCACATCACCACCCCATTTGGCTTTCCATTCTTTCAGGGTCTTGTGGTTGCCGCCTTTGGTTTCAATGACTTCACCATTGTGCGGGTTCTTGTATTGCTTGACCTTGCGTGCACGCTTGGTGCCGGTGGTCTTCACTGCGCCGCGCGGGGCTTTGCTCAATTTCGATTCTGGATCGAGCAAAGCGATAACGTCGCGCAGCGACTTGGAGTATTCACCCATCAGCGTGCGCAGTTTGCCTTCGAACTCCAGTTCTTTTTTCAGCTTGTCATCCTGAGACAGGTTGGCCAGGCGGGCCTGAAGTTCCTTGATGGCTTCTTCGGTGGCGCGGTATTCGTTGATCAGGGACATGGAGTGTTCCTTAATGCGTGTTCAGAAATGTGTGGGGCAATAATAGACAGGGGATACTCTCAAGTAAACATATTAATGACTGGATTAAATGGGCTGTTTCAAAACATCTCAGGATTAAAAAAAATTTAACATGGCGCCAGCAAATGGGCATGAATGTGATGTGTCCAGCTATGCCATGGCGCTGCGGCCAGGCAAGACCCTGGGGCTGATGTGGGTACAATGCTTACTGCGTTTTTTGGGCCGGGCCGCTAGAATAGGCGCCTTTGCGAAGTTCTGGAGTCTTATTCATGCGCACCTATCGTCTGGTGATCGCCTGCCCCGACCGTGTTGGCATCGTGGCGAAAGTCAGTAATTTCCTGGCCTTGTACAACGGCTGGATCAACGAAGCGAGTCACCACTCCGATGAACAGAGTGGCTGGTTCTTCATGCGCCATGAAATCCGTGCCGAATCCTTGCCATTCGGTATCGATGCTTTCCGCGAAGCCTTTGCGCCGATCGCCGAAGAGTTCTCCATGACCTGGCGCATTACCGATTCGGCGCAGAAGAAGCGCGTGGTGCTGATGGCCAGCCGTGAATCGCATTGCCTGGCGGACTTGCTGCACCGTTGGCACACCGACGAGCTCGATTGCGAGATCCCTTGCGTGATTTCCAACCACAACGACCTGCGCAGCATGGTCGAGTGGCATGGCATTCCGTTCTTCCATGTGCCGGTCGACCCGAAGGACAAGGCGCCGGCGTTCGCCGAAGTCTCGCGCCTGGTCCAGGAGCATGCGGCCGACGTGGTCGTGCTGGCGCGCTACATGCAGATCCTGCCGCCGCAGCTGTGCCAGGACTATGCCGAGAAAGTCATCAACATCCACCACAGCTTCCTGCCTTCGTTCGTCGGTGCCAAGCCTTATCACCAAGCAGCCCTGCGCGGTGTGAAACTGATCGGTGCGACCTGCCACTACGTCACCGAAGAGCTGGACGCCGGCCCGATCATCGAGCAGGACGTGGTGCGCGTGAGCCATGCCGACAGCATCGAGGACATGGTTCGCTTCGGCCGTGACGTCGAGAAGATGGTGCTGGCCCGCGGCCTGCGTTATCACCTGGAAGACCGTGTGCTGGTGCACGGCAACAAGACCGTGGTGTTCGACTGATTCGGGCATAGGGCCGCTTCGCAGCCCAATCGCCGGCAAGCCGGCTCCCACAGAGATCTGTAGGAGCCGGCTTGCCGGCGATTGGGGCGCACAGCGCCCCCACGGAGTCCCCATGGCAAATTCCCGCAACAGCCCTGCTGCCACACCACCCCCCACCCTCGGCGAAGGCTGCCTGGCCCGCTACGACCCCGAGGCACTGAGCGACGAAGACGGCACCGACTTCCCTGAAGCCGCCGAGCTCTGGCGCCAGCTCAACCCGCCTGACCCCGCCAGCGCGCCAGCAGCGGACGTGCCAGCAGGCAGACAAACACCGGCCCGCCGGCCAGCAGGTAAAAGTAGTAAGTAACCGCGCGCCAGATCAGGATCGCCGCTGCTGCGGTCGAGCTGCCCACCATTGGCGCCAGCAAGCTTGCCGAAGTCAGTTCGGCAGCCCCGGCACCGCCTGGCATCAGGCTGAACTGCCCGGCGCTGAGCGAAAGCATCTGCACCAGAAAACTCGGTACCCACGAAAGCTCCACGCCCAAACCCCGTAACACCAGGAACAGCACACTGTAGCGCAGGCCCCAGTGCGCGCAGGTGAGGGTGAACACCAGTGCCAGGGTACGCTTGGGCAGCTGCCAGGTCTGGGCCAGGGCAGCATTGAAGTGCAGCAGCTTGCGTGCCCATCGCCGTTTGCGCCGCCGGCCCATCCCCATGCGCTGCAGCAAACGGCCGTTGAAGCGCATCACCGCGCGCCGGTAACGCAGCAACGCCAGTACTGCGGCCAGTGCCGTGCACAACAGCAATGCGCTGCCCAGCAACAGGCTTTCCTGGCTGCGGCCGAGGCTGTGGAACAGCGCGTAGCCGGCAATCGCCAGCATCGCGCAGAAGAAGAACACCAGATCGTTAAGCTGGTCGATGGCAAACACCGCACCGCTGCGGGCCGGGCCGATGCGGCCGCGGGCAAGCAGGGCCATCAATGTCAATGGCCCGCCGCTGCCACCGGGTGTGGTGCAAATGGCGAACTCGGTGGCCATCACCACGCCCAGGCTGCGCACGTGCCCGAGCCTTGCGCCGTGCTGGCCGAGCAGCAGGCGCAGGCGCACGGCATTGATGACCCAGCACAGCAGGATCATGCCCAGCAGGGTCAGCATCAGGCCGGGGTCGAAGGCCTTGAGCCTCGGCAGCAGCTCGCTGCCACCGAGCAGGGCTGGCACCAGCAGTGCGCAGAACAAGGCAAGCCCGAGCCAGGCGAGGCGATTCATGCGAGCACCTGGCGCTCCAGCCAGGCCGATTTGGTCAAGGGTTCACGGCCTTGCAGCAACAACGCGTCGAGCGTGGCCAGCCAGTAGTTGCGTGACGAGGGGTGGCGCATGTCCACCGGGTGCAATCCCAGGCGCAAGGTTTCGGCCTCGCGCCAGCGCCGCTGCTGCCACTCGCAAACCACCCGTGACAGCCCCCGACGCCAGGCGCTGCGAGCGCTCCAGACCATGCCAGGGGCTTCGAAGGCGGTGAAGTCGGGCAACCGGTACAAGTGCTGCGGGGTGCTGGTATAGCGCAGCGGCAGTTGGCAAAGGGCCTGGCGCGTACCTTGGCTCATCAGCCAGGCGGGTGCGACAAAGCCGGCTACCGGCCAGCCTTGCTGCTCGAACAGTGCCAGGCCATCTTCCAGGCGTTGCAGCGCCTGGGCGTGCTCCAGTGCATGGAATTCACCTTCGTGGGTGTACACCCGGCGCATGAAGTACTCGCCCAGGCTGCGTGGCGAGGGCCCGTCGTCGGCGTGGAAGAACCCGTGTAACGCCAGCTCGTCGCCACGCGCCAGGCGCCGTTCGAGCAGGCGGCAGAAGGTCGGGGAGCGGGTCAGCGGATTGCGGTGATGGAAGTTGGGGACCACCAACCAGGTCATCGGCACGTTGTCCATCTGGTCGACCGCTTGCACGAACGGCTGGTAGTCCGGCCAGGTTTCCGGCGCTATGTCGTGCAGCACCAGCATCAGGCTGCGCGACGAGCCATCGGCCTCAGCCATGGGCACGTACCTGCGGCTGATGGCCGAGCACCGCCTGGTAATGCTGAAGCAGGCCGCTCACCACGTTGTCCCACGAGTAATGCTGCTCGACGTGAAGGCGAGCCTGGGCGCCAAGCTTGCGCACGCCAGCCTCGAAGATTTCGCGTACCGCCGTGGCCATGGCCAGGCCATCGTTGGCACGGCACAGGCGGCCACACTGATCATTGACGATCTCGCTGAAGGCGCCGGCCCTTACCGCTACCACGGGCGTGGCGCTGGCCATCGCTTCGAGGATGACCAGGCCGAAGGTTTCCTGATCGCCGGCGTGCACCAGCAGGTCGGCGCTGGCGACCAGCCGCGCGACTTCCTCAGGCGCGCAGAAGCGATTGATCACACTGACGTTGTCCGGCACGCTGGCGGGCATGTTCGAGCCGACCAGCAAGAGGTGGTAGGGGGTGCCCAGGTGCTGGATGCAGTCGAGCAACACGGGCAGGTTCTTTTCGCGTGAGCCGCGTCCGGCGAAAACCAGCAGGCGGCTGGTATCGGGTATGCCCAGCTGGGCGCGCAGTTGCAGGTCGCGGCGGCTCGGGTGGAAGGTTGCCAGGTCGACGCCGAGGCGTTGTACATGCACATCGCGTACACCCAGGCGGCGCAACTTGTCGGCCATCACCTGGCTGGGCGCCAGGACCCGGTCGAAATTGCCGTAGAGCTTGCTGACATAAGCTTCGACATTGGGCGTGAACCAGTTGCCCATGCGGTTGCTGACCAGCAGTGGCAAGTCGGAATGGTAGAAACCGATTACCGGCACATCGAGCTGGCGCCGTGCTTCCAGGGCTGCCCAGGCGGTCAGGTAGGGGTCGCCGACTTCGATCAGGTCGGGTTTGAGCCGGCGCAGCACATTGCACCAGGGGCCCAGCCGCACCGGAAAACGATAGCCGTTGCCAAAAGGCAGGGGAGGGGCGGGTACTTCATAGACGCCATTGGTGTGGCGGGCACTGGGGCCGGGGATCAACAGGCTGTGGCGCACGCCCTGAAGGGCATCGAGGCGGCGGTGTTTGGCATCAAGGTAAGTCCGCACGCCGCCGCTGGCCGGGGCGTAGAACATGGTGATGTCAGCGATGTGCACGATCAGCATCCCTCCGGGATCGTCTTCGGGTCTGTCATCCGGCTGTAAAGGGCCGGCGATGACGCGCCTAAAGGTTGACCTTCCTGAAGGATAGTTTGTTCGATCGGGTTGGGCGGGGGAGCGGTGTCGAGTCCTTCGCCGGCAAGCCGGCTCCCACAAAGTCCGGGGTGAGTCTGTGGGAGCCGGCTTGCCGGCGATAAGGACGACGCGGTGCTTCAGGTCAGATACGGAAGCTGCCGACCAGCTGCTTCAGGCGGCTGGCCTGCCGCTCCAGGTCCGAGCATGCGCGCAGGGTGGCCTGCAGGTTCTCGACGCCTTCCTGGTTGAGCATGTTGATTTCGTTGATGTCCATGTTGATCGAGTCGACCACTGCGGTCTGCTCTTCGGTGGCGGTGGCCACCGACTGGTTCATGCCATCGATTTCACCGATGCGCACGGTGACGCTGTCCAGGCGCTCGCCGGCCTGGTTGGCGATCTGCACGCTGTCCTGGCTGTGGCGCTGGCTCTGGCCCATGGTCTCGACCGACTCGCGGGCGCCGACCTGCAGTTCTTCGATCATGCTCTGCACCTGCTGCGCCGACTCCTGGGTGCGGTGCGCCAGGTTGCGTACTTCATCGGCCACCACGGCGAACCCGCGCCCGGCCTCACCGGCCCGTGCCGCCTCGATAGCAGCGTTGAGCGCCAGCAGGTTGGTCTGCTGGGAGATGCTGGTGATCACCTCGAGGATCTGGCCGATGTTGACGGTCTTGCTGTTCAGGGTCTCGATGTGTGCGCTGGAAGTGACAATCAGGTCGGACAGGCGATTCATCGCCGCGATGTTGCGTTCGACCACCTGTTGCCCTTCTTCAGCCAGCAGGCGCGCGGAACTTGCATGTTGCGAAGCCTGGGCGGCGTTGCCGGCGATTTCCTGGGCGGCAGCACCCAGTTCGTTGATGGCGGCAGCGACACTGTTGGTGCGGTTGGACTGCTCGTCGGAGTTGGTCATCGACGAGTTGGAGGCGCTGATCACCCGCAGGGCCACTTCGTTGACCTGTTCGGTGGCCGAGGACACTTCGCGGATCGAGCCGTGGATGCGCTCGACGAAGCGGTTGAAGGCGGTGCCGAGGATGCCGAATTCGTCGTGGCTGTGGACGCTCAGGCGCTTGGTCAGGTCGCCTTCGCCTTCGGCGATGTCTTCCATGGCGCGGGTCATGGTCAGCAGCGGCTGCATCAGCACGCGGATCAGCAGGCCCAGCAGGCCGATGATGATCACCACCGCCACCGTGGTGGCGATCACCGCCGAAGTGCGGAAGGTGCTGAGCATGGCGAAGGCCTTGTCCTTGTCCACCGACAGGCCGATGTACCAGTTGGCCGAAGGCAGGCCCTTGATCGGGGTGAAGGTCAGCAGGCGGGTCTGCCCATCGGCCTCGACTTCGGTCAGTTCACCGGACAGTTTAGGGGTGCGCTGCGGGAACAAATCCGACAGCGACTTCATCACCATCTGCTGGTCCGGGTGAACCAGGACCTTGCCCTGGTCGTTGACCAGGAAGGCGTAGCCCATGCCGCCGAAGTTCAACGAATTGATGATCTGCACCAGGCCGTCGAGGGCCAGGTCGCCACCGACTACGCCAACGCTGCTGGATACCTTGCTAAGAATGCCGATGACCATCTTGTTGGTGGTCATGTCCAGGTAAGGCTCGGTAAGGGTAGCGCCCTGGGCGCCCATGCCGTCCTTGTACCAAGGGCGTGTGCGAGGGTCATAGCCTTCGGGCATCTTCGAGTCGGGGCGCACACTGAAGCCACCGTCTACCTTGCCCAGGTAGACGGTCAGGAAGCTCGAGATCAACGCATTCTGGCCCATCAGCGTTTCCGCGTGCTCGGGCTGCTGGGCAATGTTCTGGGCCAGGTTCTCGACCAGCTTGATACGGCCTTCGAACAGGTTGCGGATGTTGGTCGAAGTGGACTCGCCCATTTCAGCCAGATAATTCTCCAGATTCTCGCGGATCGCATTACGCTGGAGGTAATCGTTGTAAAGGGTGAACAGGCTGAAGGCGACTATCACGATCAGTGAGGCCGCCAAAAGAATCTTGTGGCTGAAACGAAGGCTTTTGTTCATGGCGTAATCGGTTCCGCTAAGGTTTTTATCGGGCGTTCGCACGAATACAGCGATAAAACAGTGCAACATCCCGGGTAGTCCTTTGGGTTGTTCCTGTCTTTCATGGCGAATATCACCCCGAGGTATCGGCCAACAGGCCGTAAAGCTTGAGAAGAGGATCAAAAAGATGTCGGATTCTTTGAGCATGGTCATAGGTGCTGGCACGGATGGGCAACCGGTCACGCAAGCCATGCGCCTGGCCAACCGCCATGGCCTGGTGGCAGGTGCAACCGGTACCGGCAAGACCGTGACCTTGCAGCACCTGGCGGAAACGTTCAGTGATGCTGGCGTGGCGGTGTTCGCAGCCGATGTCAAAGGCGACCTGTGCGGCCTTGGCGCTGCCGGTGCGCCGCAAGGCAAGGTGGCCGAGCGGATTGCCGGGATGCCCTGGCTTGGCCATCAGCCGCGTGCGTATCCGGTGACCTTGTGGGATATCGCCGGGCAATCCGGCCATCCTTTGCGCACCACCCTCAGCGAAATGGGCCCGTTGCTGCTCGGCAACTTGCTGGAGCTGACCGACAGCCAGCAGGCCGCGCTGTATGCGGCGTTCAAGGTGGCCGACCGGGAAGGGCTGCTGTTGCTCGACCTCAAGGACCTCAAGGCGCTGCTCGCGCATTTGAAGGACAACCCGAAATTGCTGGGCGAGGACAGCGCCCTGATGACCAGCGGCTCGACCCAGGCCCTTCTGCGTCGCCTGGCAACCTTGGAGCAGCAGGGCGCCGAGGCGCTGTTCGGCGAGCCGGCGCTGCAACTGGAGGACTTGCTGCAGCCTGACGGCAATGGTCGAGGGCGCATCCATCTGCTCGATGCCAGCCGGCTGGTGCATGATGCGCCCAAGGTCTATGCAACCTTCCTGCTGTGGTTGCTGGCGGAGCTGTTCGAGCAGTTGCCCGAGCGCGGAGATGCCGACAAGCCCGTGCTGGCGCTGTTCTTCGACGAGGCCCACCTGCTTTTCAATGGCACGCCCAAGGCTTTGCAGGACCGATTGGAGCAGGTGGTGAGGCTGATCCGCTCCAAAGGGGTGGGGGTGTTTTTCGTCACCCAGTCGCCGGGCGACCTGCCGGATACCGTGTTGGCGCAGCTGGGTTTGCGCATCCAGCATGGTTTGCGGGCATTCACGGCCAAGGAACAGAAATCGCTTCGCGCGGTGGCAGATGGCTTCCGCCCCAACCCGGCCTTCGACAGCCTGGCGGTGTTGACCGAGCTGGGCATCGGCGAAGCGTTGGTCGGTACCCTGGAAGACAAGGGCACGCCCGCGATGGTGCAGCGTGTACTGGTCGCGCCACCGCAATCGCGCATCGGCCCCCTGAGCCAGGCCGAGCGGGCAGCATTGATTGCCGGGTCACCGTTATTGGGGCGCTATGACAAGCCGGTCGATCGCGAGTCGGCCTATGAAATGCTGACCCAGCGCAAGGGTGAGCCTGTAGAGCCGACACCGGTGCCCAATGCCGAGGAAGACAGCCTGGCCGACAAGGCTGGGGAGTTCCTGCAAAGTGCGGCAGGGCAGGCGATCAAGTCGGCGGTGCGTCAGGCGGCCAACCAGCTGGGGCGACAACTGATGCGTGGGTTGATGGGGTCGTTGTTGGGGGGCAAGAAGCGCTAGTTGCCCCTGTGGGAGCCGGCTTGCCGGCGATAAGGCCAGTGCAGACCCCATGAAAAAGGCGCCTCGAGGGCGCCTTTTTCATGTCAGCAGTGGGGTTCAGCTGATCGCCTTGGACGCCAGCCAGAACAGGCCGGCCGCCAGGCCCATCGAGGCCGGCAGGGTCAGTACCCAGGCCAGCAGGATGGTCTTCACCGTGCCGCCTTGCAGGCCGCTCTTGTTGGCGACCATGGTGCCGGCGACACCGGACGACAGCACATGAGTGGTCGACACCGGCAGGGCGAACACGTTGGCCATGCCGATGGCGCACGCTGCGGTGATCTGCGCCGACATGCCCTGGGCGTAGGTCATGCCTTGCTTGCCGATCTTCTCGCCAACGGTCAGTACCACGCGCTTCCAGCCAACCATGGTACCCAGGCCCAGGGCCAGGGCAACGGCAACGATCACCCAGAACGGGGCGTACTCGGTGGTGGCGGTCAGGTCCTTGCGCAGCTTGTCCAGGTCAGCCTTTTCACGCGCGTTCAGGCTGGGCAGCTTGCCGACCTTCTTGGCAGTGTCGTCCAGGCAGAGCAGGTAGCGGCGGACTTCCACGCGCTTGTCGGCGCTCAGGTCGCGGTAGTCGGTCACGCCTTGCAACGAGGACTGCAGCGCGTTGATGGTCGGTTCGGTCTGCTGCGGGTTGCAGCTGAACTGCTCCGGCAGGTCGCTCGCCTGGGCCTTGCCCAGTGCCAGGAACTCGCCCAGGGTAGCGGCGTTGCGCTGGTAGAACTGGCTCAGGTGCGTGGTGGCGTCGCGGGTACGCTCGATCTGGTAGGTGGTGCTGTTCAGGTCGAGTACGAACTTGGCCGGCACGATACCGATCAGTACCAGCATGATCAGGCCGATGCCTTTCTGGCCGTCGTTGGAGCCGTGCACGAAGCTCACGCCCATGGCCGAAATCACCAGTACCAGGCGGTTCCAGAAGGGTGGGTGCTTCTTGTCATCGAGCTTGCGACGTTGCTCCGGGGTCTTGTGCATCTTCGACAGGGGGCGCCACCATTTCAGGCCGATCAGCACCAGAGCGGCAACAGCGAAGCCGGCCATGGGGGAGACCACCAGCGACATGGCAATGTCGATCGCCTTCTGCCAGTTGACGCCGTCACCCAGCGGGATGTCGTTGATCAGGGCATTGGCCAGGCCGACACCGAGGATCGAGCCGATCAGGGTGTGCGAACTGGACGCCGGAATGCCGAAATACCAGGTGCCGAGGTTCCAGGTGATGGCCGCGGCGAGCAGGGAGAAGACCATGGCCAGGCCGTGGCCGGTGTTCACGTTGATCAGCAGTTCGACCGGCAGCAGGTGAACGATGGCATACGCCACCCCGACACCTCCGAGCAGAACCCCAAGGAAGTTGAACACCCCGGAGAAGAACACGGCCAGGTGTGGTGGCATGGCTTTGGTATAGATGACGGTGGCTACCGCGTTGGCGGTGTCATGAAAGCCATTGATGAACTCGAATGCGAGCACGAAGGTCAAGGCGAGTAGCAGGCTCACCAATACCCAGGCATCAAGTCCGCTGAATAAATCGATCATGAAGGTTGTCTGGCGGTCATATGGGGGGCGGGATTATGCCAGAAAACCTTGGCAATCGATGCACCCGCTGCAGACCAGTGGCAGCTTTGTGAGCCCCTTCTCAGGGCGTTTGGATACATGCTGAAACGTGAAAAGTTCCGGTAAAAATCACAAAATCCAACGAATTTCGCCAAATTCGCAAAAAAGGCAAAGGGTCTGCGGCATTCAAACAGGTGTATGAAATTTGTGTAATTCCATTTCATCCAGGGTTGCCTGGAAAAAACAGGCCGCGTCGAGGGCGCTTGTCCCACGACGCAATGAAGCGGAAGGCGCTGCTCAGGATTGTTCGCCGCGCAATTCCTTTTCCATCTTTTCCAGTTCCTGACTGAACGCCTGATCCTGAACCGTGGCACGCTTGCGCCAGGGTTTGCGTTCCGGATCCGATTGAGCGGCGTAGGTGGTGACTTCACCACCATAAACTTCCTTGTAACGTTCAGCCTGGCGCTCGAGTTCCGCGCGCAGTTCGTCTTTCGTCACAGTAATACCTGATTGTTCAAATGTGTCGTTGTTGTATGCATGGGCTGATTGCCAGTGCATAAGCGCACTGAAGGCTCGATGAGGATCAAGCGTGCAGTGCCGATGCATCGTTCCGCGCCAGCAAGATCGATTATAGCAATCGATAAATGGGCAAACAGGCTTATTTACCGAATGCTGATATCGAGTATTGCAAGTTGTGGCTTGTGAAAACTTTGATTGAGCAGGGCATCTAAAGTTCACACGCTATCAGCGGTAGGGCGGGGAAATAAAAACGGCCTCGCACTGGGCGAGGCCGCTGCCTGGGACTTCTACGGTGGGTACCTGACCAGTCTCTCCAAAGAAGCCACAAGGTGGCAGGAGAAAGGTATAAGTAAATTTGTCAGCGGTCAATTGCGATTATCGGCCGTTCGTTCGATAATCGCACGAGCTAGCGATTTTTTTGAGGTAAGCGATGAGCGACCAAACCCAGGCCAACGAATCGGCCATTCCCGAAGCGTCCCGCCCGAGTTCGCCGGCCCTGGCACCGCCGATCGTGGCCTCGCCAGCGAAACGCATCCAGGCGTTTACCGGCGACCCCGATTTCATGACCTCCCTGGCACGGGGGCTGGCGGTGATCCAGGCCTTTCAGGAGCGCAAACGCCACCTGACGATCGCCCAGATCAGTCACCGTACCGAGATTCCCCGGGCCGCCGTGCGGCGATGCCTGCATACGCTGATCAAGCTCGGCTACGCCACTACCGATGGCCGTACCTATTCGCTGCTGCCCAAGGTACTGACGCTGGGCCATGCCTACCTGTCGTCGACGCCATTGGCCGTGTCCGCCCAGCCGTACCTGGACCGCATCAGCGACCAGTTGCACGAGGCCGCCAACATGGCCACCCTCGAAGGCGATGACATTCTCTATATAGCTCGATCGGCCACAGTGGAGCGGCTGATCTCGGTCGACCTGTCGGTGGGTGGGCGACTGCCGGCCTATTGCACGTCGATGGGGCGGATTTTGTTGGCGGCGATGGACGACACCAGTCTGCGCGAGTACCTGGATCGTGCAGATCTCACGGCGCGCACCAGCCGTACCCTGCATGACGCCGAATCGCTGTTCGCCTGCATCCAGCAGGTGCGTGCGCAGGGTTGGTGCGTGGTCGACCAGGAGCTGGAACAAGGGCTCAGGTCGATTGCCGTGCCGATCTATGACGCCTCGGGGCAAGTGCTGGCGGCGTTGAATGTCAGCACACACGTGGGCCGGGTCAGTCGCAGCGAACTGGAGCAGCGGTTCCTGCCGATCCTGTTGGCGGCCAGCCGCGATCTGTGCCACCAGTTGTTTGGCTGACAGGCTGTATGCAGCCCTATCGCCGGCAAGCCGGCTCCTACAGGAAAGCAGCGGGGCACCTGTGGGAACCGGCTTGCCGGCGACAGGGGCGCAAAGCGCCCCCTGTACCCCGTTTCCTGTGCGATAAACGCACAGTGTCGTGCCCGGTCAATTGCACCTCCCTCATTCGCTGATTAATGTTTTCGCAGCGGTCGGCCTTGCCGACCGAACAAGAACAACATATGAGGCGCACATTAATGACCACTGTCCCTTCGCTGCCGCGGCCGCACCCGCTCGCAGTGCTGTTGTTTCCAAGCTGACCGCGGTTCGCACTTCCTGCTAGTTACCCATGTGCCTGTTTCCTTGCCGCAGCGGCCCGACCGTGCCCAACTCCTGGATAACAACAATGAACAAACCCCACGCTGTCGGGCATTGCCTCGACGTACAGTCCTTCATCAACGAACAACCACTGTCGCGTTATCAATGGCGCGTGGTGATCCTGTGTTTTCTGATCGTCTTTCTTGACGGCCTCGACACGGCCGCCATGGGCTTCATCGCGCCGGCGTTGTCCCAGGAGTGGGGCATCGACCGCGCCAGCCTGGGCCCTGTGATGAGTGCCGCGTTGATCGGCATGGTGTTCGGTGCCTTGGGCTCGGGGCCGCTGGCAGACCGGTTTGGCCGCAAGGGGGTACTGGTGGCAGCGGTTCTGGTGTTCGGTGGTTTCAGCCTGGCTTCGGCCTACGCTGCCAACGTCGACCAGTTGCTGGTATTGCGTTTCCTCACCGGTCTGGGCCTGGGTGCCGGCATGCCCAACGCCACCACGCTGCTGTCCGAATACACCCCGGAGCGCCTCAAGTCGTTGCTGGTCACCAGCATGTTCTGCGGCTTCAACCTGGGCATGGCCGGTGGCGGCTTCATTTCGGCCAAGATGATCCCGGCGTATGGCTGGCATAGCCTGCTGGTCATCGGCGGTGTGCTGCCGCTGCTGCTGGCGGTGGTGCTGCTGTTCTGGCTGCCGGAGTCGGCGCGTTTCCTGGTGGTGCGCAACCGCGGCAATGACAAGGTCCGCAAGACCCTCGCGCCGATTGCCCCTGCCGTGGTGGCCCAGGCGGCCAGCTTCAGTGTGCCGGAGCAGAAGGTCGTGGCGGCGCGCAACGTGTTCGCGGTGATCTTCTCCGGCACCTATGGCCTGGGCACGCTGCTGCTGTGGCTGACCTACTTCATGGGCCTGGTGATCGTCTACCTGCTGACCAGTTGGCTGCCGACGCTGATGCGCGACAGTGGCGCGAGCATGGAACAGGCCGCATTCATCGGCGCGTTGTTCCAGTTCGGTGGTGTGCTCAGCGCGGTTGCGGTGGGTTGGGCGATGGACCGTTTCAACCCGCACAAGGTCATTGGCGTCTTCTACTTGCTGGCGGGAGTGTTCGCCTACGCAGTCGGCCAGAGCCTGGGCAATATCACTGTGCTAGCCACCTTGGTACTGATCGCCGGCATGTGCGTCAACGGCGCGCAATCGGCCATGCCTTCGCTGGCGGCGCGCTTCTATCCTACCCAGGGACGCGCCACGGGGGTGTCCTGGATGCTGGGTATCGGCCGCTTTGGCGCCATTCTGGGCGCCTGGAGCGGGGCAACACTGCTGGGCCTGGGCTGGAACTTCGAACAGGTGCTGACCGCGTTGCTGGTACCCGCGGCGCTGGCGACAGTGGGTGTGATCGTGAAGGGGTTGGTGAGCCACGCGGACGCGACGTAGGAGGCCTGTAGGGCCTCATCGCCGGCAAGCCGGCTCCCACAGGGGGGGCGCGCAAGGGCTACTTGTGGGAGCCGGCTTGCCGGCGATAGGGCCAGTACAGGCATCAGAGAAAGGACAACAAATCGTTCGATAATCGCACCAATAGTCGATTATCGGATTGTAAGCCACCCACCTCTCTCCTTAATCTGAACGCAACGTAGCACCCTGACCAGGAGTCTCCCAATGGCTGCAATTCTCCCGCTTCACGAGGCCGTGAAGCAGTTCATCCAGGACGGCGATACCGTCGCCCTCGAAGGCTTCACCCACCTGATCCCGACCGCCGCCGGGCACGAGATCATCCGTCAGGGCAAGCGCGACCTGACCCTGGTGCGCATGACCCCGGACCTGATCTACGACCAGTTGATCGGTGCCGGTTGCGCCCGCAAGCTGATCTTCTCCTGGGGCGGCAACCCGGGTGTCGGCTCGCTGCACCGTCTGCGCGATGCCGTGGAAAAGCAGTGGCCACACCCGATCGAGATCGAAGAGCACAGCCACGCCGACCTGGCCAACGCCTATGTGGCCGGTGCATCCGGTCTGCCGTTCGCGGTGCTTCGCGCCTACGCAGGTTCCGATCTGCCGAAGGTCAACCCGCTGATCAAGAGTGTCACCTGCCCGTTCACCGGCGAAGTGCTGGCGGCCGTGCCGTCGGTCCGGCCGGACGTCACCGTGATCCACGCGCAGAAGGCCGACCGCAAAGGCAACGTGCTGCTGTGGGGCATCCTCGGCGTGCAGAAGGAAGCGGCCCTGGCGGCCAAGCGTTGCATCGTCACCGTCGAGGAAATCGTCGACGACCTGCAGGCGCCGATGAACGCCTGCGTCCTGCCGACCTGGGCCCTCAGCGCGGTGTGCCTGGTACCCGGTGGCGCCCACCCGTCCTATGCCCACGGCTACTACGAGCGTGACAACCGCTTCTACCAGGATTGGGACCCGATCGCGCGCAACCGCGACTCGTTCACCGCCTGGATCGACACCTACATCCGTGGCACCGCCGACTTCAACGCATTCAAGGCCAAGTTGGCCAGCACCGCGGAGGCTGCACAATGAGCTACTCCACCTCTGAAATGATGACCGTTGCCGCCGCCCGCCGCCTGCGCAACGGCGCTGTCTGCTTCGTCGGCATCGGCCTGCCGTCCAAGGCCGCCAACCTGGCGCGCCTGACCTCGTCGCCCGACGTGGTGCTGATCTACGAGTCCGGCCCGATCGGTGCCAAGCCGAGCGTGCTGCCGCTGTCGATCGGTGACGGCGAGCTGGCCGAAACCGCCGACACCGTGGTGCCGACCGGCGAGATCTTCCGCTACTGGCTGCAAGGTGGCCGAATCGACGTCGGCTTCCTCGGTGCAGCCCAGGTCGATCGCTTTGGCAACATCAACACCACCGTGGTCGGTGACTACCACGCGCCCAGAACCCGCCTGCCGGGTGCCGGTGGCGCGCCGGAAATCGCCGGTTCCGCCAAGCAGGTGCTGATCATCCTCAAGCAGTCGCCGCGAGCCTTCGTCGACAAGCTCGACTTCATCACCTCGGTCGGCCACGGTGAAGGCGGCGACTCACGCAAGCGCCTGGGCCTGCCGGGCGAAGGCCCGGTCGGCATCATCACCGACCTGTGCATCATGGAGCCGGAAGCCGGTACTCACGAGTTCGTCGTCACCGCCATTCACCCGGGCGTGACCCGCGAGCAGATCATCGCCGCCACGGGCTGGGCGATCCGCTTCGCCGACACGGTACAGACCACCGCCGAACCCACCGACGTGGAGCTGGGCGCGCTGCGTGACCTCGAAGCGCGCACCGCCGCTGCCCATGGCCAGGTAGCAGGAGAAGCCTGATGCGCGATGTATTCATCTGTGACGCCATCCGCACCCCGATCGGCCGCTTCGGCGGCGCCCTGGCTGGTGTCCGTGCCGATGACCTGGCAGCGGTGCCGCTGAAGGCGCTGATCGAGCGTAACCCGGGCGTGCAGTGGGATCAGCTCGACGAGGTGTTCTTCGGCTGCGCCAACCAGGCCGGCGAAGACAACCGCAACGTGGCGCGCATGGCCCTGCTGCTGGCCGGCCTGCCTGAGAGCGTGCCGGGCGTGACGCTCAACCGCCTGTGCGCTTCGGGCATGGACGCCATCGGCACGGCATTCCGTGCCATCGCCAGCGGCGAGATGGAGCTGGCCATTGCCGGCGGTGTCGAGTCGATGTCGCGTGCCCCGTTCGTCATGGGCAAGGCCGAAAGTGGTTACTCGCGCAACATGAAGCTCGAAGACACGACCATCGGCTGGCGTTTCATCAACCCGCTGATGAAAAGTCAGTACGGCGTGGATTCGATGCCCGAGACGGCAGATAACGTCGCTGACGATTACCAGGTTTCCCGCGCCGACCAGGACGCCTTCGCCCTGCGCAGCCAGCAGAAGGCCGCCGCGGCCCAGGCGGCCGGCTTCTTCGCTGAAGAGATCGTGCCGGTACGCATTGCCCACCGCAAGGGCGAAACCGTGGTCGAGTGCGATGAGCACCTGCGCCCGGAAACTACCCTGGAAGCGCTGACCAAGCTCAAGCCGGTCAATGGCCCGGACAAGACCGTTACCGCTGGCAACGCTTCGGGCGTCAACGACGGTGCCGCGGCGCTGATCCTGGCCTCGGCGGAGGCTGTGAAGAAGCACGGCCTGACCCCGCGTGCCCGGGTCCTGGGCATGGCCAGCGGCGGTGTTGCCCCCCGCGTCATGGGCATCGGCCCGGTGCCGGCGGTACGCAAGCTGACCGAGCGCCTGGGTGTGGCGGTGAGTGATTTCGATGTGATCGAGCTCAACGAAGCGTTTGCCAGCCAGGGTCTGGCGGTGCTGCGCGAGCTGGGTGTGGCCGATGATGCGCCGCAGGTGAACCCCAATGGCGGCGCGATTGCCCTGGGTCACCCGCTGGGCATGAGCGGTGCGCGCCTGGTGCTGACGGCGCTGCACCAGCTGGAGAAGAGCGGTGGGCGCAGAGGCCTGGCGACCATGTGTGTCGGGGTTGGCCAGGGGTTGGCGCTGGCCATCGAGCGGGTTTGATCTGTACCGGCCCTATCGCCGGCAAGCCGGCATCCCACAGGATGCTCGCTGGCCACAGCACAGCGCTGTACCTGTGGGAGCCGGCTTGCCGGCGATAGGGCCGCTAGCGACGACACAAGGCCAATTGCCAGTCTGTCAGCGGAACGAGTGTGTTACTAGGTATGTCTAGACTTACCTACGACCCTCCAGGAGTAAAACCGTCATGACCTCAGCCTATTACACCGGTGAAGAACGCAGTAAGCGCATCTTCGCCATCGTCGGTGCCTCATCAGGCAACCTGGTGGAATGGTTCGACTTCTACGTCTATGCCTTCTGCGCGATCTACTTCGCCCCAGCCTTCTTCCCCTCCGACGACCCCACCGTGCAATTGCTCAACACCGCCGGTGTGTTCGCCGCAGGCTTCCTTATGCGCCCCATCGGTGGCTGGATCTTCGGCCGCCTGGCCGACCGCCATGGGCGCAAGAATTCGCTGATGATCTCGGTGCTGATGATGTGCTTCGGCTCCTTGATGATCGCCTGCCTGCCGACCTACGCCAGCATCGGCGCCTGGGCACCGGCGCTGCTGTTGCTGGCCCGCCTGATCCAGGGGCTGTCGGTCGGTGGCGAGTACGGCACCACCGCCACCTACATGAGTGAAGTGGCCCTGCGCGGCCAGCGCGGCTTCTTCGCCTCGTTCCAGTACGTCACCCTGATCGGCGGCCAGTTGCTGGCGGTACTGGTGGTGGTGATCCTGCAGCAACTGCTGAGCGAGGACGAGCTGCGCGCCTGGGGCTGGCGCATTCCTTTCGTGGTCGGCGCCATCGCTGCGCTGATCTCGCTGATGCTGCGCCGTTCGCTGCACGAGACCAGCAGCGCCGAAACCCGCAAGGACAAGGACGCCGGCTCGATCAAGGGCCTGTTCCGCAACCACGCTGCGGCCTTCATCACCGTGCTCGGCTACACCGCCGGCGGCTCGCTGATCTTCTACACCTTCACCACCTACATGCAGAAGTACCTGGTCAATACCGCCGGCATGACGGCAAAGAACGCCAGCTTCGTGATGACCGGTGCACTGTTCCTGTTCATGGTGCTGCAGCCGTTCTTCGGCATGCTCTCAGACCGCATCGGCCGACGTAACTCGATGCTGCTGTTCGGCGCCCTGGGTACGATTTTCACCGTCCCTCTGCTGATGGCCCTGAAAACCGTGAGCAGCCCATTCATGGCCTTCGTGCTGGTGACCCTGGCGCTGTGCATCGTCAGTTTCTACACCTCGATCAGCGGCCTGGTGAAGGCCGAGATGTTCCCGCCGCAGGTGCGCGCGCTGGGTGTGGGCCTCGCCTACGCCGTGGCCAACGCGCTGTTCGGCGGATCGGCCGAGTACGTGGCCCTGGGCTTGAAAACCATGGGCATGGAGAACACCTTCTACTGGTACGTGACCGCCATGATGGCGATTGCCTTCCTGTTCAGCCTGCGGCTGCCGAAACAAGCGGCGTACCTGCACCATGACGACTAAGGACGCTGCATGAGCAACCAACTGTTCGACGCCTACTTCACCGCCCCGGCCATGCGCGAGGTGTTTTCCGACCGGGGTCGCCTGCAGGGCATGCTCGACTTCGAGGCGGCCTTGGCCCGCGCCGAAGCTGCTGCCGGGCTGGTGCCGCACAGTGCGGTAGCGGCCATCGAAGCGGCCTGCCAGGCCGAACGCTATGACATCCGGGCGCTGGCCGATGCCATCGCCACGGCGGGCAACTCGGCCATTCCACTGGTCAAGGCGTTGGGCAAAGTGATTGCCAGTGGGGTGCCGGAGGCCGAGCGCTACGTGCACCTTGGCGCTACCAGCCAGGATGCGATGGATACGGGGCTGGTCCTGCAGTTGCGTGCAGCGCTCGAACTGATCGAAGCTGACCTCGCCAAGTTGTCAGACACCCTGGCGCACCAGGCCTTGCAACATGCCGACACGCCCCTGGTCGGCCGTACCTGGCTGCAGCATGCCACGCCAGTGACCCTGGGCATGAAGCTGGCTGGTGTGCTCGGGGCCCTGACGCGCCACCGCCAACGGCTGCAGGAGCTGCGCCCGCGCTTGCTGGTGCTGCAGTTCGGTGGCGCTTCCGGCAGCCTCGCCGCCCTGGGCAGCAAAGCGATGCCGGTCGCCGAGGCTTTGGCCGAACACCTCAAGCTGAACTTGCCGGAACAGCCGTGGCATACCCAGCGTGATCGACTGGTGGAGTTCGCCTCGGTGCTGGGCTTGATCGCCGGCAGCCTGGGCAAGTTCGGCCGCGATATCAGCCTGCTGATGCAGACCGAAGCGGGCGAGGTATTCGAGCCTTCGGCACCGGGCAAGGGCGGGTCGTCGACCATGCCGCACAAACGTAACCCGGTTGGGGCGGCGGTGCTGATCGGCGCCGCCACCCGCGTGCCGGGCCTGCTCTCGACGCTGTTTGCTGCCATGCCCCAGGAGCACGAACGCAGCCTGGGTCTGTGGCATGCCGAGTGGGAGACGTTGCCCGATATCTGCTGCCTGGTATCCGGTGCCCTGCGCCAGGCCCAAGTAATCGCCGAAGGCATGGAGGTAGACGCCGAACGGATGCGCCGCAACCTCGACCTGACCCAAGGCCTGGTCCTGGCCGAGGCGGTGAGCATCGTCCTCGCTCAGCGCCTGGGCCGTGACCGCGCCCACCATCTGCTGGAGCAATGCTGCCAGCGCGCCGTCGCCGAGCAGCGCCACCTGCGCGCCGTGCTGGGAGACGAGCCGCAAGTCAGCGCCGAACTGTCGGCTGAAGAACTCGACCGCCTGCTCGACCCTGCCCATTACCTCGGCCAGGCCCGCGTCTGGGTGGCGCGGGCAGTGGCCGAACATCAACGTTTCACTGCCTGAAGGAGACCGCTGTGGCGCAATTGCAACTGGCCGATGGCGTACTGAACTATCAAATCGATGGCCCGGAAGATGCCCCGGTGCTGGTGCTGTCCAACTCGCTCGGCACCGACCTGGGCATGTGGGACAGCCAGATTCCGCTGTGGAGCGAGCACCTGCGGGTACTGCGCTACGATACCCGTGGCCATGGTGCCTCGCTGGTGACCGAGGGCCCGTACAGCATCGAGCAACTGGGGCGCGATGTGCTGGCCCTGCTCGATGCGCTGGATATTCCCCACGCGCACTTCGTCGGCCTGTCGATGGGCGGCCTGATCGGCCAGTGGCTGGGCATTCATGCCGGTGATCGCCTGCACAGCCTGACCCTGTGCAACACGGCGGCGAAGATCGCCAACGACGA